>Ga0209023_10001135_pt1 | contig 36687 bp, 30 predicted proteins | sample LakOneMetagenome_FD_187468 | JGI IMG/M metagenome (GOLD analysis project Ga0209023, IMG submission 187468) | Freshwater and sediment microbial communities from Lake Erie, Canada (SPAdes) (version 2) | ecosystem: Environmental > Aquatic > Freshwater > Lentic | place: Lake Erie, Canada...
CTCGTTGTCGTAACGTATGACACAAACTGGGTCTTCGACGAGCGCCAAGCGATACTTGACCCGTCAGCCCGTTCTTTCCCCGACCATCGCGTGAGGCCGTGCTGATCCATGAGGTGGCGGATCAAATCGGCGACGTTCGGCGGCCGATGAGGCCATCTCTCTTCCTCGACGCAACAATCAGGCGCGCTTGCGCCACCAGCCGAGCGACGTCGGCTGGCTCGTTCGAGTTCCATAGCTCGTCGACGAGCGCCCGAGCGCGCAATAGCTCAGCATCGCCATCAATCAGGATGAGGGTCGCATCCATCACACACTCTACGCATCTATCTTGTCGCATTCAGCATCTCAGGCTGCCTGCTCCTGCCGCACTTTGATCAGCGACTCTGCGGGAATGCCCAGCCCTTCATGCAGTCGCCAGATCATTTTTAGCGTCAGCGAGCGCCTCCTATTCAGCACCTCGTGCACACGGTTACGACTGCCGATGAATGGGATGAGGTCGCGGGGCTGCAGCCCATTCTGGTCCATATGGTACTTGATCGCCTCCACCGGGTCCGGGAGATCCATTGGATAATGCTTGCGCTCCCACGCCTCCACTAACGTGACAAGGACGTCAAGGCGATCACCCTCAGGCGTGTTGCGCTTCGCGCTCATCAGGCCCTCGATCTCTTTGAGGACCTTGCGGTAATCACGCGGGCTCTTGATCGGCGAGATGTCCATGACTGCTGCCTTCAAACGGTTTGTGCATTGATCCCATCGTACTGCCGATGCGTGCCAATGAACCGGATATAGACGACGCGATAAGGATAATTGATCCACACCACGATGCGATATTTGTTGCCGGCGATGTTAAACACCGCGCGACCGCCGTTGAGAATGCTCGCACTGCCGATGGCTCGCTTCAGGTCCGCCGGCGTCGCCCAGTCAGCTTCCCTGACCTGGCGGTACCAAGCCATCAATGGTTCCCGCGCATCAGCGTGCGCGGGACTCCGACTGATGAAAGCCTTCAGCGTACTGAGCGCAATGATCCTCACCTTGTAAACTTAGCATAGTCCCATCTTGGGACCAAGAGTCATCTTGGCGAGGACGCAATTCAAATTTAAAAACCGACCAGATTTCGAAATCTATTTGATCCCGCAGCCTTTCTCTCCTCGCCTCCCGAAATCGTACACCCACACCGCCACCGTTATCGTCGATGAATTCGACGCCGGCCGTCAACTCATCATACGGGTTCGGCGCTCAGCGATCGATATCTGGCTTCCTCTTTGCGTTGATCGCTAGTTCAACCATTCTCCTGATTGCTTCGGCACGAGACGGGACATCGATCTGGCGGCGGCGAGCGGCTCGCCTCGGAAATAATTTCAATGCCGCGTTGGACAAGCCATTGACGTTGCCAATCGGTTTCAAATGCATCGAGAGATGTATTTTCTAACACCGCACGAATGCGCTCGATCGCCTCGACGATGTCTGTCAAACGTGGAAGGAGGGATCGTGCCACCATTAAAACACGCAGACGGCCGTTGCCTCAATCGTCTCCCGCAGCATCTTGTGCAGGCTGTCGCGCGTCATGATATCGGTTTTACGACCCAGGATGCGGGCAGCATATTCCTTCACATCCATTAACCGAGCGTTCCTCTTTTACAGTCAAAAAAAAGGTCGACGTCTGAATTATCTTTGGCCTCATTGCGCGCGGTCGAGCCGAATAGGTAAAGATGCTCTACGCCGAGCCGCTTCAAGTCGGCTTGGTGCAGCTGTAATCGTGTTATGACTTCTTCGCGTGACATACCTTCATTCTAGCCAATCTGGCGACTTCTTCCACGATTTTTGCTTCCATCGAGTCCTTAAGGAAGCGGACGAGTTTAATTTTCCAACTCTAATACCGGCTCGACTGAACGATCGGCCATTTCAGTACCCGAGTCGTCGATGTCGATCATCGACTGAATGTCATTTTGCGTTGAAGCAGTTCATTGCCCCGTTTTTCCCTTCACGGGCTTTCGAAACCGCACTCCGGCACCTCCACCGTTCTCGTCGATGAACTGGACGCCGGCGGCTTCTAGTGCACGCTGCAGCGCCTCGATCGTGCGCTCCTTCAATTCGTCTCCCCGCTCAAACCTTGTGACGGTATCGATCGACACCTTGGCTGCTGCTGCGAGTTCTCGGACGCCCAAGCCAAGGGCGGCACGAGCCATCCGACACTGAACAGGCAACAAAATCATGACACGGTCCTGATTTTAGTTGCAGTGGCCGCCATTCCCGGTATCATGACTGTGTAACGATTTCCTATCGATGTAACTATAAGGGAGAAACGTACATGCAAGGCCGGATGGTAGCCGATTCAGTGAATAGGCGCAGCTTCGTCGGGGGCTCGGACGCCCGGATCATCATGGGTGATGACGAGGCCACCCTGCTCCGGCTCTGGCGCGAGAAGCGCGGCGAAGTTGAGCCGGAGGACCTCTCCGGCAACCTGATTGTCCAGCTCGGCAACGCCACCGAGGAGCTAAACCGTCATTGGTACGAGCGAAATGCCGGGCAGGTCGTCTGCGATGTCCAGCGGCGGGTTTTTCACCCCGTGAAACGATGGATGGCGGCAACCCTCGACGGCCGGATCGAGGGGACCAGCGCCGTGTTCGAAGCAAAATTTGCCCTGCCCTGGACCTTCTCAGAGGAAGCTGCGGCGGAAAAGCACATGGCTCAGCTGCAGCACAACATGTGGGTGGTGGCGGCCCGGTCGGCCGTGCTGTCGATCATTACCGGGGGCGGCAAATGGGTCGAAATGACCATTCCGGCCGATCCGCTCTATCAGCACCTGCTGCTAACGGCCGAGAAGAAGTTCTGGCGCTGCGTTGAGACTGGGGAAACCCCTCACCTGTTCGGCCTCGAACCGCCTCGGCCGCGGGTCGAAGCCGTTCGGGCAGTGGATATGAGCGGCTCCAACTCCTGGGCGGAGTTTGCCGGTGTATTCTGCCGGACTCGAGCGGCTTATCTCGAACACAACGCAGCAACAGCCGAACTGAAGAAGCTGGTGCCGGAGGACGCCAAAGAGGCGGTGGGGAGCGGGGTCCGGGCGCGCCGCTCGAAGTCCGGTGCCATCAGTTTTGACGTCCTGGAAACACCGGAGGTCGGCTATGCAGCGCTCTAGCCAAACTGTTGGAGCGATCGCTGCGGCGCTGGCCAAGGCGCAGATCGAATTGGCCAACCCCGAAAGGTCCCTGACCGCGACCATCCGTTCCCCCTTTCCCCGGGAGAGCGACCGCCAATTTCGTTACGCCTCGCTTGCAAGCGGGCTCGACCTGGTCCGCAAGAGCCTCGGCCGCCATGAGATCGCAACCGTCCAGACAACCACGATTGACGAGGCGGCCGGACTGATCCGGCTGACCACAACCCTTGCCCACTCCTCCGGTGAATGGGTGTCCTCGGATTGGCCGGTCTGAACCGCAGCTCCGCATCGGACGCTACCGCTGAGCACCGCGCGAAAATAATGCTAAAATAATGCTACGAGACGAGTATCATAATACCTATTACTTTAAAGTTGTTTATGCGTAAAATAACAACCAAAAAGGGCGTCAAGCTGCTTGTCCCTGAGAAGGGTGAGAAGCATGCTGGCGCTGGTCGCCCGAAGGGAAGTAAGAACAAAATCACGCTTGGATTGAGGGAAGCCTTCTTAGCTGCGGTCGAGGCTGTCGGTGAAGATGGTCGGGGAAAGAACGGGCTGACGGGTTATCTGATCAAGATGGCGAGGACGCGACCGGATCTGACTGTGCGGATGTTTTGCAAGATTTTGGCGTTGGAGGCGAAAGTAGCGGCCAAGGCCGAGCAAAAACAGGCCTATAACCAGCAAGCGCCGGCCATGCCACCGCGGTACAAGACGCTCGATGACGTCCGCGCAGAGGTGGTAGCGTTTTTAGAGAAGATCGATGCCGCGATTGCGGCGAGGCGAACGAAAACGGCAGACCAGGATGCCGCGAAGCATGGCCTTCAATAAACACACGCCGAACGACGGACGCTGTTGTATCCGGGACTCATAATGATTGTGTTCGATCTTAAGCTCTCGCATGAGGATGCGAATGAGGGTGAAGAGCGCGCTGGCGGCGATTGTTGCTTCGGCTCGAAGAGAACGCGCTTGCCTTTTTCATGATCAAAAATTGGTCAACGTCGGAATCGTCCCTAGCCTCGCCACGCGCGGTCGAGCCGAACAGGTTAAAACGTTCACAACAGGCCGTTGTAATCTGACGGCACGCGGCGGCGCGACGTAAGACACCCAACCATGGTTGCGCAAATCAGGCCGCTACGTCGATACGGGCCATCGATCGGCCTTTGGACGGACTAACGACGATCCGAACATGCTGACCTAGTATCGTCAGTGCCAGCATCAGGCGCTCAAGCGAGATGCCACGGAGCTTATAGTTTCTGATCGCCGAAATTTTGGGTTGCGGCATGCCTAATATTTTCGAGGCTCGGGCTTGAGTCAGGCCCTGTGCTTCGAGTAAGCCATTTACCTTCATCGCAAGCATTGCCTTGACCGACAGCTCGTCTGCATCGTCGAAGCCAAGGTCCACCAGAACATTGTCGGTCCCGCGAGTTCGCAGCTTTCGGGTCATCATTTTTCCCTTTCGTATCGATAGCTTCCTAGAACGACTTTCAATCGCGTCTCGACAAGTTCGACATCCGCTCGTGGCGTCTTGATCCCTGACTTAGACTTCTTCTGGAACGCATGCAGCACATGCACCCTTCCAACAATCCGGACCAGATAAACCGCTCGATAGGTATCGCCCCGATGGTCCTCGACTAATTCAAAGACGCCCGGCCCGAGCCCCTTCCAGGGTTTTGCAGATGGTGGCGTGCCGCCAAGCTGCACCACAAAGAGGGCGACACCCATATCCTTCTGAACGGCCTCCGGGAACTGCTTAAAATCCCTTTTCGCGGAGCCCTCCCATAACAGAGGCCGACGCCCCATCTTGCCCTCGGTCATGTTGATCCTACGAGCATTGTTGCTGCAAGCGCCTGCCAAAGAGCGCTCAGATATATTCATATAGGTATAAACTTCAATACCCTCAAGCCACTCGTGACCAAGCGCGCAGAGCGCGTTTGCGCCGCGAGTAGGCACGCTGCTCTTAACGCGCGAGCTTCGCCGGGTTTTTGGCGAGCTCGGGGTAGGCTTCGGATTGCACGTCCGGATTGCCGACGATCATCTTGAAATGCAATGCCCGAACTCTGCGGATGCGCAGCACGTCGAGTTCTGCTTCGGCGACCTCCCGCGCAAATTCCGCTAGCCTGTCGTGATCCCGGACCAAAGCGCTCGCCAACGCCTCGATATCTCTAAGAGTGTTGCGACCCGATTGCTATCGCCAGACCGTGGCGTAATGCGTTGCGACGGGTGCGGTGCCGGCCGACTCGGGACCGTGGAACGGCACTTTTTCGGCAGTGCTGCGATTGAAGACAATTTGCTGATCCGAGGTCATCAATCGTGCTCCGCTCAGTAAACTCACCCTCAATAATCGCATTATTAGCCTGTTCCAACTGCTACTGAACGCTGTCGTTCCAAAGCCCATCTCTCCTAGTTTCTGTCCGGGAAAAAAGTTGAATTCTTATGATCATTTGCGATTCAAGAAAGGTGGCCTGATTCGGAGGGGCCGCCGATGTGGATGAATGAGAACCGCGCGCGGTTTGACCGAAGCCATTTGCGCCAGCGACCTCACCGACGATGAATGGCAACTGGTCGAACCTTTGGGCGATGACAAACGCAGTGATCATGCGCGAGATTGTGAACAACCTCATGTATATCTCTATGGGTTGTCAGTGGCGGGCGATCCAGAAAGACCTGCCACCTCGCTCGACGTTGTACGATTATTTGACCTGTGGAGTTGGGATCCCTGGCGGACTTAAGAAAACTGCTTGGTCGCAGGCGCAAGCTAAGTACGCTTGGTATGCCGCGGCTTAAGGAATCGGACCCCAGCCCCGCCACCGTTCTCTTCAAGGAATTTAATTCCAGCCTCTTCAAGAGCTTGTTGTAGCTTTGCGCGGGCGTCATCCGAAACGTTCGGTCCAATACCTGCTTCGACGCGCTTAACAGTTGGAAGCGATAGCCCGGCTCGTAAAGCGAGTTCAGTTTGGGACCACCCAAGAAGCCCACGCGCAGCACGAAATTGTTCGATCGAAATCAAGGAAATTCCTATTGATCTATTTTGGATCATTTCATATGATCCATTTTAGCTCATTGCGGCGTTGAATGATTCTGCTCTGAGCTTGAACGTTACGTGAACCCATGTGGAGGTCGCAATGTCTGGAAATTCGCGGCAACTTTGGAATTCTGTGGATCGCCGCGCCTTCATCGGCGGCTCGGACGCCAAGGTCATCATGGCCGATGACGAAGCCGACCTGCTCCGGCTCTGGCGCGAGAAGCGTGGCGAGGTCGAACCCGAGGACCTGTCCGGCAACCTGATTGTCCAGCTCGGCAACGCCACCGAGGAGTTGAACCGGCGCTGGTATGAGCGGAATTCAGGGCAGACGGTCTCCGACGTACAGCAGCGGGTCTTCCACCCCGTCAAGCGCTGGATGGCCGCTACTCTCGACGGTCGCATCGAAGGCACTGGCGCCGTGTTCGAAGCCAAATTCGCCCTGCCTTGGACGTTCTCGGAGGAAGACGCGGCGGAAAAGCACATGGCTCAGTTGCAGCACAACATGTGGGTGGTGGCGGCGCGGACCGCGGTGCTGTCGATCATTACCGGGGGCGGCAAATGGGTTGAAATGACCATTCCAGCCGATCCGCTCTACCAGCACCTGCTGCTGACGGCTGAGAAGAAGTTCTGGCGCTGCGTGGAGGCCGGGGACACCCCTCACTTGTTCGGCGTCGAGCCGCCCCGACCGCGGATTGAGGCTGTCCGGGTAGTGGATATGAGCGGCTCCAACTCCTGGGCGGAGTTTGCCGGTGTATTCTGCCGGACTCGAGCGGCTTATCTCGAACACGACGCAGCAAAAGCCGAACTGAAGAAGCTGGTGCCGGAGGACGCCAAAGAGGCGGTGGGGAGCGGGGTCCGGGCGCGCCGCTCGAAGTCCGGTGCCATCAGTTTTGACATCCTGGAAACACCGGAGGTCGGCTATGCAGCGCTCTAGCGAGACGGTAGGTGCGATCGCGGCGGCACTGGCCAAGGCCCAGATCGAATTGGCCAACCCGGAAAAGTCGCTGACCGCGACCATCCGCTCCCCGTTCCCCCGCGAGAGCGACCGCACGTTCCGTTATGCGTCATTGTCCTCAGGGCTCGACCTGGTCCGCAAGAGCCTCGGCCGGCACGAGATTGCAACCGTCCAGACCACCTCGATTGACGAGGCGGCCGGACTGATCCGGCTGACCACGACCCTCGCCCATTCCTCCGGCGAATGGGTGTCATCGGACTGGCCGGTCTGCCCGGTTACCGAGACAGCGGCACCGCATCGGATGGGAGCGGCGCTAACTTATGCCCGGCGCTATGCCCTGTTCACCCTGGTTGGGATTGCCGGGGAGGATGATCTGGATGCGCCGGATCTCGACGGGGTCCCTCCGGCCGCAGCCGCTTCACCAAGCGGGATGAGCGGTACCGTCTCAAGCGGTCCCGCACTCGCAGCGACGACCTCGGGGGTCCGCCGCCGAACTCCGCCCAGGCGCCCTGTCGCTGCAAGGGCCATTTTGACGCCCGACCGGTCGGCCCTAGAGCGGGAACGTCTGCTTAAGGAATTGGATGGTATCCAATCGACAGAAGACGCCGCAAGCTGGGCACACCGGAGCCTGCCTGCCAAGAACACCCTGACCGTAGAAGACGCCCAAGGCGTCGAAGATGCATTCAGGGAAAAGCTCGCCACGTTTGGTGCCGAACACCCGGACCCCGGGCCGAATGCAGTTGAAGTTAACGCTGAAGTTCAGCCTCCTCACGTAAAAATTGAAGATGAGGAAATTCAAGTAAATCCTTCAATAGAAACGTATTTTCACTCGCGTCGTGTGCCCGCCAAGACTGTTCGATTGCGTGACAAGGAGCACCGCCGTTTCGTCGCCAGCCAGCCCTGCCTAGTGTGTGGCCGCTCGCCCGCTGATGCTCACCACCTGAAATTTGCGCAGCCGCGCGCGCTAGGCCGCAAGGTCAGCGACGAGTTCACAGTGCCGATGTGTCGTGTCCACCACCGCGAACTGCACCGGCATGGTGACGAGCGCATATGGTGGCAAAGGATCCAAATCGAGCCGTTGCCAATTGCTTACCAGCTCTGGCAGCGGAGCCGAGCCAAAAGCGAGGTCACGGCAAGCCAAAGTGACATTGCAAACGACCGGAGCGCGGCCAACGAGATCGGCTCATGGACGGTCACAGCTAAGGGTCCCAACCCATGACTTCGTTCCGTCAGATCGAGGCCAACCGACGAAACGCGCAACGAAGCACCGGTCCCAATACCGAAGAAGGCAAACTCCGGTCGCGGCAGAATGCGGTCCGGCACGGGCTTTGCGCTGAGACCGTGGTCGAGACCCTCGAGGACATCGAAGATTACCGCGGCTTCGAGGCTGCGGTGATAGCTGACTATGATGCCCGGACCGCTATCGAACGGGAATTGGTGCTCCGTCTTGCTTCGCTGCTATGGCGGCTCCGGCGCGCAACTGCCATCGAGACCGATCTGCTCCGGATCCAGGCAGAAATCCTGTGCGAGCGCCGTGCGGCCCGCCGGCCGGGCTGGCCGTCAAACGTGCCAACTGGCTTTAGACCATCCGACAATTCAATTCAGGCGAGTGCCGGCGTCCCCGGCGACGATCGCCATACGGAAGCAAATTCCACCTTGTGTTGCAAACGCCCAGGGTGGACGCCGCTTCCGATAAACTCTGCACGGAAGCTGACACTCAGTTTCCAGCGGCTCACAAACCTCGACAGCGCGATATTCGAACGCCTTAGCCGATATGAGGCCTCGCTCGCCCGACAAACCTTAAGGACGATTTTTCTTTTACGGGCGGTGGGTGCGCAATAACAATCACGAGGCCACGATGCTGGATATCGATACCGCGTAAGAACGACAGGCCCGGCGACGATCGATATCCACTTTCAATATATCATCGAGGTCGTTCGAACGGAGGCCGGATCTTTGCCGCTCAAGGCGCCGACTTGATCAGCCCGTAAATGAAATCGCAGGCAATGGCGAGCACCAGCAGGTATCCAATGATAATCCAATGCAGCCGGGTCATAATTCGTCGGTGCCATGCATCATAGCGATTTGCCTTTCGGATCGTCGGCTGGTGGGGTGGTCGCAGGCGCTGCCTTGACCGTGATTGTCATCTCGTAGGTGGCGACATCTCCGTTCTCGCTCGTCACTTCATAGCTGACGCGGTCCGGACCGGTATATCCGGCGCGGGGCTGATAGAAGGCGATCTGAGCAGGTGTCTTAAGCCCGGTGCAACCCGCGACCTGATCGGTTGCCAGTACACCTTTGCGAACGATCAGCACCCCGCCCTTCGGGGCCTCGAGGACGCGGACGGTTGGGAGTGCTGCTGGCGTACAGTTCTTATGAGCAGACGCGTAGTAGCCGAGTTGAACCGGCTTGTCCGTGGTCGTTTCATAGCTGGCATAGTTGGCTGACTGGGCCAGTGCAGCGGTGGCAACGAGAAAACCCGCCGCCACCGAAGAACTAACGAACTGGAGAAGTTGCATCAAAGCACCCTCACCTCAAACCAATTACGCCCCAGCTCAATCGTCCAAATCGATTCAATTGAACCGTATCGTATCGTCGCTGCCCCTGCTGAGCATTTTCGAGACGCTGTCGGGCAAGCCCGGGGCGGGCTGCGGCGTTTGCAGCTTCGCCAAGTGCTCGAATATCACCAGAGCCTTCATCGAGAACAACTGAGCATAGGCGATGGGAAGCGCAGAGCCCTTGCGCAACTTCAGGAAGGCATCATCATCAAGCGCGTTGAGCGCAGCCTCGCTGACGATATGCAGCCCTTCTACCTTCTGGTCCACGGCTGTTTCCGTGTTGACGGTCAGACCCCACGGCTTGAGCACACCGGCCCTGGCCAGAAGGGAGACCGCTTGATCTGTAGCCAGCAAGTTTGCCTCGATGGGGGCGAGATAATCGTTCATTGCCTTCGTCTCTGGCGACGGGTTGCCGTCCTTGTCGAAGAAGCGTTCCCCCTCAAAGCTGCCCACAGGCTGGAGGCCCGCTTCATCAACGCATAGGGCGAGATTGTCACCCTGCCTCCGCATCCGGAAAGGATAGCCGCGCAATACAAGCGGGATGTGCGCTCCAAGCCACTGCCCCGCTGGTCCGACCAACATGTTTTTGTCCGGCACCACCGACAGCATGGCGACCAACGAATAGCGGCCAGAGGTCTCGGTGAAGGCCAGCGGCATCGCCATTGCGGCTTCGACCAGTTCGCGGCCAGTTATCGGCACCCTTGTCATCCGAGACGCAAAGCTGAAATCCTTGAAGCGCGTCCACTTTCGCTCGCCATGTCGTTCACGTGAAACCGGGATCAGGTCGTTCATTGCTATCATCCTCCAAAGCACTGATTGTTTCTAGCAAGCACGACGAACCGGTTCAATTGAACCGGATCACCTCATCGTTCCCCATTATTCCAAAAAGCTGATCAAGGTTATCGGGCGCGGGAGTGGCCAAGCGAGCCTGATACTTTGAGAGGTCGCTAAAAATATTGATGTTATTCATCGACAGCAACTGCGCGTAGGCAATTGGCAGACCACCCGCCTTGTGCAGGTTCACTATCGCTTCGTCCCCAAGCCCCGCAAGAGCCCCTTCTTCGATGGCATGTAGTCCCTCAACCGTCTGCTCCGCGCCGTTATCCCCTTTTATCTTGAGGTTCCACGGCCGAATGACCCCCGCTGTTGCCAGTGCCGATACGGCAGCTTCCGTGGCTCTGAGACTACCCTCTATCTGGGAAAGAAAATCACACACACTGTTCAGTACAGGCGAAAGGCTGCCGTCCTGATCGAAGAAATCCACGCCATCGGGATCGCCGTCGTCCGCAAGCGCGTAGTCTGCATCGGTGCACAGAATGTTCTTGCCGGCTTCTTGCTGCCTTATAATGCGAAACGGGTAGCACCGAAACAACGCCGGGATATGACCTACAAGCCAACGACCATCTGGCGCTACGAACAAGTTGCGGTTTGGCAGGAGCGACAACACCGCCACGAGCGAGTAGTGGTCTCCACTCTTAAGGAATGCCAACGGCATCGCCAATGCTGCTTTCGCCAGCTCCGCTGTCACAACCGGAACGGTCGCCACCTGTGAGGCGAAAGCATAGTCCTTGAACCGCCGCCATTTTTTGCCGGCGTGGTGCTCTCTAGAGACCGCAACTAACTTCGACATTCTCGTGTCCTCAAATCCACAGATAGGCTTGGGCGCATGAGCTTACCAAAAAAAACGCGGCGGAGACCGAAGCCCCCGCCGCTTTGTTGGTCAGACGGTGCCCCCGGATTGCTCCGGGGACGCCGTGATTTTGACTTAAGCCACGAAGTGGATGTTGTTCGCAGCAAGCGTCGACAAAGGCACGCCCGTCAGGGTCACCATGTCCGAAACGTGCACCGAGAAGTCGAGGCCCAAGTCTGGGTTTGCATTTGTATTTTTCGCCACAATGTTCATGTCAGCGATCACCGTATTGCCTGCCGTATTCTGGTAGGCAATGATCATATCCCAGGAATTCCCGGCGGCCGCCGACGTGAAGCTCAACTGCAGATGGTAGGCATCCGACTGCAACTGAGCCGCCACCGCTGCTGCGTTCGCGAACACCGGAGGAGCGATCAGACCGGCGTTGCCACCACCCGCACCCAGTTCAAGCACAGTTGCTCCGGCAAATGGCGCCAGACCAGCGTGTGCGCCTGGTCCCACTGCTTCAAACACCGCGTTTCCGAGTGGAATGCCGCCGCCACCAGCCTTGGTAAAGCCGAAGTAAGCGCCACCCGCCGCGAAAGTAGCCTCGCTGATCTCAACCGCATCGGTCGCAACGTTAAAGCCCGACACGGTCGTGTTGTCAGCACTGGTAGCAAAGGCATCGGCAGCCGTGAGAAGGTTGACTGCTGCACCCCCCGGAGCACGGCCCCAGAAGCCTTCCCCAGCAAAGCCTGCGTTCACCGACGTTCCCGCTATACCGGCGTAGACCGGGACGTTGGTGTGAGCAGCCGAGAACCCGACGAACAAGTCGACGAGGTCACCCGCGAGATGAGTACCGAGCTTGATGGTATCGCCACCACCCTCGGTGATCACCGTACCGGAGGTAAGAGGACCAGCAGCACTGGCCACCGTACCACTACCCATCGTGATAACGTCGTTACCGAACGAGCCAGCAAGGAAGTTGGCCGCATTAGCGCCGCCGGTTTCGAGAACACCGATGGCGCCCTGGTTGGCGGTATTGAAGCTGTCCATGACCAAGCCGCCAGAGGTGCCGGCAAGCATCGAGACAACGTTCACGCTACCGTCGAACCGAACGATGGCAGTGTCGGTATCGGTGAAGAACGTACCGTTACCGATTTCGACCAGCGAGAAGTTCGGACCAATTGCGCCAGTCGCCGGGACAAAGCCGACTGAACCAGGAGCACCAGCGCCGACGCCGATACCTGTCTTAAGTAGGTCTCCGCCACCGTTGTTGTCGATGTGAAGTTCAGCATTGCCGCTGATCGCCACAGTGATCGGGGCAATCGTCGCGTCGGTGGCAATGATACCACCGATGTGATTGTGAGCACCAGCAGCGAGGGCGGGACCGCCATTGCTCACGATGTTGTCGGTGCCGAAACCGGTCAAGGTCAGCAGACCAACCTTGGCAAATTCACCAACCGGACCAGCCGTCGGGTCAGCATCGGCATCCACGACACCGAGACTGACGGTAGAGGTAAACGCGCCACCCGGAGTGGTCGACGTGACCGCAATCGAGTGGTTGCCGGTATCTGCCGACCCGACATCAAGCGCGAACTTGTCACCCGCCTTGGTGATCGCAATAGCACCGGTCATGGTGCCATCGCCGAAGAGAGCGATCGAGTTCACACCAAGGTTCGCCAAGTTGTAGACGTCGGGAATTCCGGCGCTGGTACCAACAACAGGGAGCACGGAAAACTTACCCGCGTTGGCGACACCGAGCGTCGTGACGCCGGTGTAGAAGGTCAGCGGAGCCGCCGCAGTGGCAGTGGTTTCATCCACGACTAGCTCGTTGTTGCCGGTACCCATGGCAACCGTCAGACCGGAAGCGATATCCTTCGCGAGGTTGTTTTCGCTAATGTCGAGGAAGTTGTTGCCATTACCCATCTTGACCGAAGTCAGACCAAGATCGCCCTTGCCGATAGCACCAACACCACCGGCATAGACTGATGACAGGAAGCCGTTCACGCCGAACAGTTCGGTTGCGGCTTTGCCACCAATTTCGCCACCGGCGCCGCTAATAGCAACATTGCCGGTCACGCCCGTGGTGTCGATGGTCTTGATACCTTTGAACTGAGCTCCAGTATCGCCCAGTCCGACGAGAGCAGTGGCGATGGACGCGAGTTCAAGGTTACCCGTGCCGGTGACAACGAGATTAGGAGCAGCGGCGGCACCGTTGGTACCAAGAGCAACGGCGTTGTTACCGGTGATCTTCATGTTGAAGGTACCGAAGCCGGGGGTACCCGGAACGTTGCTGCCAACGCTCAGGCCACCGAACAGCGTACCTTCGCTGCCTTCCGCAGCCGGAACGTTGGGCTTGACGATACCAACGCCAGTGACGCCGAGGGCGACCGACTCCGTGCCCGTCAGCTTGGTGGTGTCAACCTGAACAAGCAGCGCCGTTGTGGTCGTGTTGTTCATGTTGACTTGGGTAGGAACCGTCATCAGGCCGGTGGTGCCGATGATGCCGGGAACACCGAGGATCGCGACGCTCGCAACCGAGTTGTTGTCGTTGATGATGTTCGCGCCGATGATGTCGTTGCCGGGGATCAGGCCCGGGAGAATGCCCGGAACCGGCAGGATGCTGCCGACGTTGGTGACGTTGAAGGTGTTCGCAACGCCAGTACCCAGGTTCAGAACCGAACCGGCGGGCCAGCTGGTCGAACCGATGGTGCTACCAAGCGTGATGTTGGCGATGTTGTTGTCGCCGCTCAGCGTGATCTGGTCACCCACGTTGATGGACTGGGTCTGCGCGCCGAGGATGCCAATGACCAGCGGGGCGTTGACCACATCGTGGCCGAGCCCGGACAGGTCCGTGACGATGTCGGTATTTGCAGTGAGCGTGAAGGTGTTGCGAGCAACCGTAGCCAGGATCGCGGCCTCTGCTGCAGCAACCGACGTGGTGTTGGTAACGCCCGCAATCGCAGCGGTCGCGGCAGCGATGCTGAACTGGGCATTGAGGGTTGCAACGGTGGTCTCGTAGAAGTCAGCAACCGTGACCTTGTTCGCCAGCGTCGCAGCATCCGCCGTACCCGTCTGGGCGTTGACCGACTGCACCACGGCGAGAATGAATTGGCCGGTAGTGATCTTGCCGGTGTCGAGCTGGTCGGTCCAATAACCCAAGCCAGTGGTTTTGTCTGCAACGGTGCCTTCCGGAGCGCGGTTCAGAAGATTGCCATAGACCGCGGTCACGAAGCCGGCGGCCGAAGCCTGATCAGGGATCGTGCTGACGTTAAGGAAGGGATAGAGCGCTTTGGCTTCGCCGGAGTTCGCGAATGCATTCGCGACCTGGGTAATGGTTGCGCCAGCGTTGAGGTCGGCGATCCAAGCGTTAAGACCTGCCGGATCGGGTGCACGGTTGAAGTAGGCGATATAAAGCTCAGTTACGAGCTGCAGCGGGGTTACTGCCATCAGAAATCTCCTCACACTTTAAAAACAAAATGCCTAAACCGGCATACAGCGACTTTAATCAAGCTTTAGGAATGGGCGCAATATTTATTTTCGCTTAACTCTTGATTTTAACGATTTGGTCACCGCAGTAATTGATTCGATAAGTGGAATCAGCAAGTTAACGGGAGTTAACCACTTGGTCGGGGTTCGACCACCGCCTTCCGAAATCCATCAAGGACATGCCGCGCATATAAGGACATGCCGCGCATATTAAGTCGACCTGCCAGCGCGATATCGACAATTTCTGCACCATCGTTCACATGAACGAGTGATCGAACCGGTGAGCGGGCCTGGTTGAAACGCGGAGAAACGGATTTTCAATGACGCTCCGCTCGCTCGCTTACCTCGCCAATATCGTTTTTCTTGGTGTCGTGCTCGCTACGTTTGGATGGACCTTGCGAACCGACAGCGTAGATCTCGTTTCCCACTTTTCGCTGGTCGACGAATTCATGAAATACGGCGTTGTTCGCCCTGAGGACAAACATCTCGCGTGGTCGATGCCGATGTATCCGCCTCTGTCGCACCGCGCGGCGGCGGTGCTTGGAAATATGATTGGCTCGGGCCTGCTTGCGATGTCGCTCCTCTCGATCGCAGCAGTCTACCTTTGCTATTTTTCGATCGGGCTGCTTGTTACGCTCGACGGGGCAGTCTTCGCGCTACCGCTGTTTCTTCTGCTTTTCAGCGCACTCATTCCGACCCATGCGTTGATCGGTTGGGAGGTCAAAGGCAATTTCTTTTACCCGCACCTGATTTCCGTTGCGCTGTGTCTGGGCGGACTGATGTATCTCGCGCTCAGAAAGCCGCGGCCAGCCGAGCTGACGCTTTGCTGCGCTATCTTCATCCCCATCATCTACCTTGTTCAACCGTTTGGCGGGGTTTATTTCAGCGCCTCACTGCTGATTTACCTCGCGACCACCGTGCTCCGCGACTACATCGCGACCCGCAAAATTGACATCGCCCTCGTGCTGTCAGCGGGCGCCATCATCGCGGCTACGATCATCAGTCTCATCCTGCCCAAGGTTCGTGCCCTGCTTTCCTATTCATCCAACAATGGCGTGCTGGAATTCTCATTCCCGGAAGGTCGATACCTTCTTGCTTTCGGTGTTTTTTCGGCGGCCTCGGTCGCCAACTACGTCGTCAGTTCCTGGAAATCCCGAGGCACAATAGCCGATCGAATCCTTGGAGCTGCCGGAATGGCAGCGACTGCTCTTTTATCGATTCAAATCGTAGCACTCGAGATCTTTGGTAGCGGATCAGTCTACGCCGTCAAAAAACACGGATTTATGGTGGTAACGATAGGGGCCGCGAACCTGTGCCGTTTGATCGCACGGGCATTGCCGCGCGTTTCAACTCGATCCTGGCAGCCGTTGGCTGCTGGACTACTGGCCGCATTCGCCACATCGGTTGTTTTTCACGGAGATGGACTGGACGTGGCTCGAATTGATGCAGCCAGGAAGTTTGCTGCCGACTTCATTCAGACATCCGGCAAGTTCAAGCCTGGAAATACGACGTCGTATGTTTCCACCCTCTCACCGACCGTGAACGAACTGATCTCAAATACCTCGTTCAGCAACGATGAAGAGATCCTCTATCATCTGCACGGCGAGCTCTATGAACCCGCTCGCTACGTGATGGTAGCAGGATCGCGCGAAGCCTCCTGCACGATGACGTCGAACAACATCTACTCCATCGTCGAAAAGTCATGTATCCGCGGGATTCAGCCGGGACTTAAGCTCGGCTTCTCGGCTGGCGGCCTCGGAAGCATTTACCTCGGACAAGGCTGGGCGACCCCAGAGCCGTGGGGCATCTGGGGACTGGAGAGACCGCGACTGGTCATTCGCTTGTCTGAGAAACCGGTAAAACTGACCGCGTTTGCGCAGGCCGCCCTGTCTCCTCAGGCGCCGAGCCTTGACTTCGACGTTCAAGTCAACGGCAAGCCGGTGACGACCTGGTCATTTGACTCCGCCTCACCGTCTGGCGAGAAAACGGCGTACGTCCCTGCTTCCGTCATTCATGCCGATCAGGACAACCAGGTGGAATTTGTCTCCAGGACACCGCTGATCAGTCCGAAAGAAGCGGGAACGTTCGATGATACCCGAAAATTAGGAATAGGACTGCAATGGATCAAGATCGATTTTGATTGAGGCTTGTCGCACCGCCTGTTCGACCAGCCAAGGCCAAACCGACTTCACCTCCGAGCCGACCGTACCCGCCCGCTCATGTATCATTGGGCAAGTTAACTGATTTTCCCTCCGCCGCCGCCCGGTAAGCTTCAGGGGTTGTTGGAACCCCCATTGCTAGTTAAACTTCAAGGCTTAAGGCGGCCGGTTTTGCACGAGGGAGGTTAATTTGAATATTGGTACGCCGAAAGAACAGGTGGCGTTACCGATAAGGCGGAGGACGCCTTTCTGGAGAGGCGTCAAGGGCGTTTTGGTTCTGATCTGCGCCCTTGCAATTGTGGGTTACGTCGCCGCCTATTATTTCGTCCCGACTTCGGTCAACGGATACCGGGTCACGTTGACGCCAGCTGCGTTAGAGATCGCAGGTCCAGCACTACTCGATGCCCGAAACAAAGTCACCGTCTCAGCTCGCATTCAGGGGTATCTCAAGGCAATAAACGTTGACCGCAACGATAAAGTAAACGCTGGCGACGTATTGGCCGAACTCGATTCCGCTGATTTGGCAAGCCAACTGGCCGCCGCCGAAGCGGATGCCAAAGCTGCTCTGAGCGCAATCGCTGAAGCCCACTCCGATCAGAAACGCGCCAGCGCACTGGCCGAAAAGGCAAACCAGGATTACACGCGAAAGCTGGCACTGCGAGACAAGCAGATCATAACCGAGGCTGACTGGTCGGCCACGGAAGCTGCGTACCATCAGACCCAAGCGGAGCTTTCGCGCTCGGTGACGACGATCGCCAAAGCAAGCGCCCTGTCCGCCTCTGCCGAAGCCAATGCGCGCCTCTTGGGGGTGCGGTTGAGCTATGCGACGATAAAATCGCCGCTCAATGGAGTTGTCGTGTCACGCGACCGCAATGTCGGAGATTTGCTGTCTCCCGGCACGTCTCTGTTACAACTCGTTGATCCCGATTCCATTATTGTCTCGGCAAGGCTCGACGAATCTGCAATGGGGGCGATCGCTGCGGGGCAGAATGCTGTTGTGCGTTTTGCCTCATTGCCGAGTGAGGACTTCGCGGCGACCGTTTTGCGCGTTATCCGCCTGGTTGACCAGGAAACCCGGGAATTTGCCGTTGACCTCGCAATGGACCGCCTACCCAATCACTGGGCACTCGGACAACGGGCAAACGTGATCATCAAGGCGCCGAGTTCTGCCCCAACAATTGTTGTGTCGCAGAGTTATGTCGCCACCCGCGATGGCAGGGTGGGCCTCTGGCGCGCGAGAAACAATCGAGCTGAGTGGGTCGCAGTCGAACTTGGCTACCCGTCGGGAGACCGCATCCAGGTACTAAATGGCGTCGCAGCCAACGACGTGATTTTGAAACCCGACGGCCTTTACGCTCACATGCCGATTGTGCTCAGGGACCTTCAGCCGTGAATCTCGCTCTGGCGGATATTCGGCACCACTTTCTCCGGTTCGCGCTTACGGCTATCGGCGTCGGAGCGCTGTTTACGGCCTGCATCGGAATGATCGGGCTCTATCGCGGCATCATTTTCGAAGCGCTGATCGTCATCAACGATATTGGCGCGGATTTCTGGGTCGTCGAGGGCCAGCGCTCCGGACCCTTTGCCGAGCGCTCCGAAATTTCAGGCCTGCTCGATCGTCGCCTGGAAGGCGTCCCTGGCGTAACCCGCGTTCGGCGCTTCATCCAATTTAATCAGCGCTACATTGTCGACGGCCGTCGACTGCAAATTGCAGTGACCTCGCTTGACTATCCCAAAGACACGGGTAGCTGGATTCCGCTTACCCAGGGTCGCCATTTGAGAAATGGCCACTATGAAGCGATCGCCAACGAATCTCTGGGTTTTCGTCTCGGCGACCTGATCCGGCTCGGGCGAGACGACTACAGAATAGTCGGTCTGACCAAAGGCCAGGTCGATATCGGCGGCGACGGAATTCTCTACGTCACTATCCCCGACGCGCAGACATTGGATCTGTATGTGCCGAGCGAGGCCATTTTGCTGGGTCGCACGCAGGCCAACAAACAGGCCGCGCCAGTTGGCTATGCGCAAGGGCGTGTGGCAGCGGTGATGGCAAGCTTTCAGCCCGGGGTCGATGGCGAACAGGTAAAACGACGCGTTCAGCGCTGGGGCGACGTAGCCATTCTCAGCCGAGATCAGGAAGAAGAAGCGCTGATGGGCGGCCGTCTTCGCAGCCTCAAATTCCAGATCCTGTCATTCGTCGGGTTGACCATGCTGGTTACCATCCTGGTGCTGTCTTTGTCGATCTACACGATAACAATCGAAAAAACGCCGCAGATTGCTCTTCTCAAGCTGATCGGAGCAAAAAACCGAATGATAAATGCCATGATTGTTCAGCAGGCGTTGATCATCGGTACGACGGCCTTCATCGGCGCAATGATTACGGCGAATTACCTTTTTGTCTATTTTCCTCGAAAGGTCCTGATCCTTCCGCTCGATCTTCTGGGACAGGCATTTTTCGTCCTGGTAATCTGCGTGCTGGGAAGCTTCTTTGGCATTCGCAAGGCCATGGGCGTTCGACCACAGGATATCTTGTCGTGAGCAAAGAACCGCTTCTATCGGTCGAAGGAGTCAGCAAGATCTACAAGACAGGCAATGCTACCGTTTACGCGTTGCGGAATGCCTCTCTGAGGATTGATGCCGGCGAGTTGATTGGAATATTCGGGCCGAGCGGGTCAGGCAAAACAACATTTCTAATGATGGCCGGCCTGCTGGATCGTCCCACCCAGGGCGCTGTTCGCTTCAGAGGGGAACTCATCTCTGACCCACAGACCGACCTCAACTTTCTGCGTGACTTTCGTTGCAGGCATTTAGGATTTGTTTTTCAAAAGCCCAACCTAATTCCATTTCTGACTGCGGAAGGGAATGTGCGGATTGCTTTGAAGATTGGCGGGCTGACGAATTCAGATTCGGAAATTCGCGCTCGCTTTCTGCTCGAGCAATTTGGCATTGGAGAGCGACAACACCATATGCCAATACAACTCTCAGGCGGCGAGCAGCAACGTGTGGCGGTTGCGCGCGCCTTGGCCAACAAGCCTGAATTAATCCTGGCGGACGAACCGACGGCAAGCCTCGATCGCGTCCGTGGACGCCAGGTGATGGAGACCTTTCGCCGCCTCGCCGATCAGGAGAACGTTTCGATTTGCGTGGTCACGCACGACAGCCGTCACGATGACCTGTTTGACAGGAAAATTGAGATTGCCGACGGGCAAATCGTCGACAACTTCGTCTGAACCGCCAAAGGATTTTTAACTTCGAACCCTCAGAAGTCGCCTTGCGTCTTCGGCGTGCCAGACGGTAGTTCAACATGCAAAGTGGATCGGAACGACCCGACTTCGAACCACGGCCACTTGATTACATTGAGTTTCTTAACTGGACGACATGCAGCCTTTCCGGCGGCGGAACTGCATTCGCATTCTTGAGTATCTTTGAGGGAGATCTCAGCGCAGCTAGTGTCGAGCAAGCGTGGCATGTTCTCTGCCTTCGCCACCCGATGTTGGGCGCGACAATTCGAGGCACGACGAGCACGTTACACTTCACGCCACTCGACACGTTTCCAAAGCCACAAATTCAAACCACATCCTCTTCCAGCATCGTCGAGCAATTGCTCGCCTCCGTCGGCGACCTCGAATTTCCATTAGGCGCGCCGCTCTTCCAACCCTTCGCGCTTCTTAACCCTTCATCCGGCAGGCACGCCTTCCTAACAGTGATCAATCATGCTGGAGGCGACGGGGACGCTGTTCTTAAACTTCACAAAGAATTCGCAGAATTGGTCGTTGAAATGGGTACTACCGCGGCCACCCACTTGCCGATGAATCGCACATTACCGCCATCTTGGTGTGAGGCCCTGTCCCCCAACCGGTCGCCCTTGCGGTTTTTTTCCTCCGGCTTGATCGAGCTTACCCGTCGAATTTATTGCGACTTCGTGCCATTCGAGAACTACGCCCCCTTCAAGCAACGAAAGACGAGGCATTTAATTGCAATCATGGACAGCGCCGCTACACGATCGATTATCGAGCGTGCGTCCAAGCATCACGGCATGGCTGCCTTTGCCTGTGCTAGCCTTTTGCAGGTTCAATTTGCCCACATGGACGAGCTCGGGCTTGTTGATGAACATGCGAAACTCGTCCTTACGCTCCCTATCAATCTTCGCCGCTTCGCCGAACCAAACAGCTCGATATCGATGGGAACATTTCCGCACTTTTCCAGCGTTCCCTTTGAACGAAACATGCCTTTACCCTTGGCATCTCAACGTGTCAGGGCAGCCATCGATCGAGTAACGCGCCCTGACTTCGCCCGCAGCCGTATCATCAATTGGCACAGCCCCCACTTCACGCAAAGAGGACTGCAACGGTTGCTAAATAGCAGGTACCATTTTGGACCGTACACGACCCACCTCGGCCGTCACGATCTCATTAAAACCGACAAACTTCACTGCGTCGCCAGCTTCGGCTATTTGCAAATGCAGCATTGCTTCAATTCGCTACAGGCATCCACCAGGATAGTGAACAACAGACTTGTGGTGACAATGAATTATTGCGAACCAATTATAAGCCATACAACCGCACTTAAACTCTTCCGCGGTTATCTACGTCAAATGGGTGCTGGCTCGTGTGAGGTCACCGATAACTATGACGAATACGTCCGCCTTGCGCTTAAGGCTTGAACTACCGTTGCGCCCCGCACGTTTACGCATCTAACGGAACTGAGGATCGATTTTTAGGCAATACCGCGTTGTCGTGCAACAAAACAATGGCTGAACAAGCCTTTGTTGTATTCATCGACTTGCCACGTGCTGGCATTTGGCCAGAGGCCGGTTACATCGTCGGCTGCGAAGCCGGCACGAGACCCTGTAATCGAATCATGAACGGTCACGGACGAACATCCAATAGCCCAAAGCATCGCGCTTCCGGCCACCGACAATACGGATCTCTTCGGTTCGCACGCTGCGAAAGCCTTCGTCACGCCTGCAATCAACGACAACATCCGCGTCAACTCTGGCGCCGGAAAATGGTGAATGAAGAGATTTGACAAAACCAGATCAAATCGTTCCTTCCCGGCATTCTCGAAAAACGAAAAAACATCTTCGTTGACGACCTTGAGCGTACATCCCATCATTTCATATTCGCGAATTGTCTCGGGCTCGACGACATTCATGCGATCCAGAATAATGAATTCAACGCCTCGCCATTGAGGGCGCATCCATTTGATAACTTTCAACGTAAACGTCGCGTCACCACCGCCGAGATCAAGCACCCGCTTCGGAGCCGACAAGCCGCATCGCCTGATGGCGTCGCGCATGACAGAGTATTGCAGCATCACTGCGTTTATACGCTTGATGTCACGACGCGAAGCAATTGCCCTTGGGTCTTCAGCCGACATGCGATCAAGTAAATCCGGCCCAAGGCACACGCGCATCATTTTGGACATCTTCCACTTTCCGCTAGTCATTCTTCGAAAGGAAGAGTGACTTTTCTCCAGCTTCTTGGATCAACTTCAGGTATTGCCCGCGCCTTGCAAATCGCGCAGCACCCCGCTTATCGAACTTACCACGGCCTCGATCTGGGCAGGCGTATGTTCACTGGTCATGAAAAATCGAAGACGCGCCTGTTTATGCGCCACCGCCGGGAATATGATCGGCAGCGCATTGAAGCCCTGTTCCAGCAATTTGTTGGATGTCATCACAGCTTTTAGGGAATCTCCGATCAGGATCGGGATGACAGATCCGCCCATCGCTTCGCCCGTTTCCAGCCCAGCCTGCTTGGCCTTCCGTAGGAACAGCGATGCGTTTTCCCGCAAACGCTGCAGCCGCTCGGGCTCGCGATCGAGTATTTTCAACGCGGCAACGGCAGCCGCCGCAAGTGCCGGCGGCAATCCGACCGAATAGACAAACCCAGAGGCGCCAGCCCGCAAAATGTCGATCAGCGCCTGAGATCCGGCAACGTACCCACCGGTAGACGCCAACGATTTTGACAGGGTACCCATCCAGATTTCGACTTGTGTGGGGTCAACGGCCTGCTCTTCGGCGATGCCGCGGCCCGTTTTGCCCAGAACGCCAACAGAATGAGCCTCGTCGACCATCAGCCAACAGTCGGACTCCTGCTTTATTTTGACAAGACGCGCCAAATCGGGGCAGTCGCCATCCATACTGTAAAGGCCTTCGACGACAATCAAGGCCTGCTTGTGGTTACCCCGATGCTCTCTTAACAGGGCATCCAACCTGTCGAGATCATTGTGAGGAAAGACAAGCCGCGCAGCGCCGGAAAGCTTCGCACCTTCAAATATGCTGTTGTGGCTGAACTCATCACAGATGACGAGGTCGTCGCGGCCGAGCAAGCAACCTATCACAGACACATTGGTGGCATGTCCGCTTACAAAAACGAGAGAATCTTCCACGCCAAAAAACCGGGCCAGACTGGTCTCCAGTTCGCGGTGGACGGGCCGCTCCCCCGCGACCAGCCGACTGGCGGCGGCGCTGGTTCCGTATCTATCGATAGCCGCTTTGGCAGCGTCGGTTACCTCGGGGTGGCCATTGAGGCCAGCGTAATTGTAAGAAGCAAAATTGACGACGCTACGTCCGCCTATCGTCGATGTGGCGCCCGCACACCCCTCGTGAACCTGAAAAAACGGGCTTGCTACACCGACAAACTCGGCGGCAGCGGCCATCATGCGCAGCTGTTTGTGGGCCGCGAGTTGAGAAAAATCGAATGCCGGAGGTGGCTTGACGGCAGTCGGACACGCAACCGGAGCAAGCAATTGTCGCCGCTCGCGATGATCTCTGTCGCGCTTCTTTAACGCGCTCAAGACGTCCTGTTGCTTCAAAGTCATTTTCCTATCGCACCTAGAACAGACGCTTGACGGCCGCTTCGCCTTTTTCGATAGCCGCGGCAATCGCCGCCATCTCGCCCGTGTCCTCATCGTTAGTGTTCGCATGTATATGGATCAAGTCGCTGGTCGCCGACCTTCCATTACCATTCAAGTTTCCTTTTTCTCGCACCAGCTTGACAATCCGCGCAGCGAGGTCGTTCAGAGATCCGGCGCCCCCAATCGACATGAGTGGCACTTCGACGCCAAGCCGCTCCTCGGCCGACAGCCGAAGCTCAACACCCATCAGTGAATCAAGGCCGATATCTGACAGCGGCTTGTTACAGTCGATTTGGGTCGAGCCAATGCGCAAGATCCTGCCTATTTCTGCCGCGAGAATCTCTACGACTTTTTGCCGCGCCTTCTCCGGCGCCAACGACGTCAATTCCTCCACCAGGTTGGTGCGACCCACCGATTGTCCGGCGTCAGCTGAGGACTTTTTCCGCACGTATGCGAAAAGAGCCGTCGAAGCGATTGGAAGCTCTTTTGAGATGGTCGTCCAGTCGAAGCGACCGAATCCTATCGTGGCACATGCCAAATCCGTCTGGTCGCCCTGGAGGATTTGCTCAAGGGCATCGAGTGCCTCGTCAACCTTCACCGAGTTTTTCGCAAACCTGCGATTAAGAAGTTCGTTTTCGGCAGAGGTTCGCGCGAGGTACCCAGCGTCGGAAATGGCGCCCCAAGCTACAGCTACGGCAGGCAGCCCATTCGCCCGACGCTGCTGCGCCAACCCTTCAAGGAAGGCATTAGCAGCCACATAACTGGCCTGCCCTGGATTGCCAATCATGGTTGTCGCCGAAGAAAACAGCACAAAATGATCCAAATTCATGGTTCGGGTTAGCTGATCGAGCAAAATGGCAACCTTGATCTTGGAGCGTAGAACTGGCTCGATCCGCTTCGCGCTCAGGTTTTCGATCAGCGCATCATCCAATGTCATCGCCGCATGAAACACGCCGCGGATGGTAGGCGCTTGCAGGGACAATCGCGCAAAAAGCTTCGTTAACGCATCCCCATCAGCGGCATCCAGCATTTCTTCATAAACTGAAACCCCTCCGTCTCGAAGTTTACTGATCGCTTGACGAATATCTGCAGTGCGGGCTCCGCGACGGCCAATCAGGACAATGTGCCTCGCTCCGCGTTTGGCAAGACGTTGCGCAAGGGCAAGGCCAAATCCGCCAAATCCGCCGACGATGACGTAGGTGCCATCTGCGTGGCATTTCAACAAAGGCGCCATGCCCGGAGCATAGGCGCGGCTGCGCGCCGGTCGCACGACCAGCTTCCCGACGTGCCCCGCCTGCTGCATCAGTCTGAAAGCCGCGGTTACATCGACGCCGTCAAAAGACCGGTGCGGAAGCGGCGAGATCGCGTGCTGGTCGAACAGTTCGAGCAACTCGGTGAACATCCGCTGAGCTAAGTCATTTTGTCCGCTCAACAGCTGGTCCGCATCGACACCGAAGTACGACAAGTTCCTTCTGAACGGACGAAGGCCAACGCGCGTGTCAGCAAAAAAATCGCGTTTGCCGAGCTCGATGAATCGACCGAACGTGCCCAAACACTCAATCGAACGTTCCATGGCTTCACCAGCCAGGGAATTGAGAACGACGTCGACCCCCCTGCCCGAGGTGATTTTCATGACCTCGTCGAGGAATCCCAGGCTTCTAGAATGCAGGACGTGCTGAACACCCAGCTCCCTTAACAGAGCCTGCTTCTCGACGCTTCCTGCGGTCGCAATGGGAACAGCTCCGATCCACTTCGCGATCTGGATGGCCGCAAGGCCGACGCCACCGGCTCCGCCGTGAATCAGCACCGTTTCGCCCTTGGCCAATCGCGCAAGATGCTTGAGGGAGTAAAAAGCGGTCAAGAACGCAACTGGAATCGTCGCCGCGGCCTCCGGATCAATGCCGTCCGGCATCCTCGCGACCGCAAATTCCGGCACAACGACATGCTCAGCAAAAGCCGCTGGAGCGAACGCGACGCAGCGTTGGCCGACCGCCAAACGGCTGACACCAGCACCAACTCGGCTTATGACTCCTGAGCACTCCATTCCGAGTGTCGGACCGGCAAACCCCGACTCCAATGCCTCCTGGGGCAAAAGCCCGAGCGCCCACATCACATCGCGAAAATTGACGCCGGTAGCGGCAACCTGAATCTCGACCTGTCCTGCCCCGGGTTCAATTCGAGCGACGCTTCGCCATTTAAGTCGATCCAGCGAACCTCGACCATCGATATCGAGACGCGACGTCACATCGTCCAGACGGGATTCATGAATTCCAGTCGCACCCTCACTCTCTACGAGTCTTAAACCGAAAGTTCCGTTGTCGGCGATCAACAGTTCCCTTTCGTCCCGACGCAGGTTCACTTCGACCAGCACGCGCTTCGCTGCTACCTTGACCGGGATGTTAGGATCGACGTCCATCAATCTGATATCGACGTTTGAATACTCGTTGCATGCGACGCGGCCAAAACCCCATAGCGCGGACGATTCCGGCCTGATCGCGTCGATGCTGCCGTGAAACGCCTGCATCGCCCCCGGTGCAACGATCCACAACACGCCGTCACGTCCATCAAAGGACTTGAGAGCCTTCGTAATCGCGCCGCAGCGGGTCGCCAGTGCCGCGGAAGGATCATCACCGACATTTCCAGTGGCCAGCAGGATTAACTCGTTGGGGGCAGATTGGGGGTCTGCAATCGATCCGTTCATCTTAACCACGGATTCGGTACTCACCGACCCACCCGGCTCACCATTGTTGGCGGCTTCTTGCAATATTCGTCGCAACTCGCCGCCGAATTCAGAATTGTCGCAATCTACAACAGCGATGTGCCTGTGTTGGTGATCCGTTTGCGCCGAACCGGCACGCAAGCCGCTTTTTGCGATCGCACTAACAACGAGAGCTTCGGTCTGATCTGATACGAGATTTTCGATTTCTACAGAGCCGAATCCTGCTTCTGTGAGCGTCCTCGCTAGATTGATGCTTGAAACGTCAAAATCGGAAATGGCGCTCACCTCTGCCTTTGACGAAGGGTTGTGCTGCAGCAAGCAAAGGAGATCGATAAAAATGCTCGAAGTCGGCTCAATGAAAATCAATGCGCCTTCATCGCAGATCAGTTCTTTCATTTTCGCCAGTACTGTCGACGCTTCTCCTTTCTGCCGAAATAGCTGAGCACCGACGACCAGATCGAATTGCGGCCCATCCTTACTATCCAATTGCGCCCAGGCGACTGTTCTGACTCCCGGCTTGCTCTCCACGCCTCCCCATGTTCGGTTGAACCGCTCCTCATTAAAATCCGATACTGTTACCGTCCCCACCTCAAGCGGTACGGATTCGGCAATACCTCTGATCATTGATGTACCGCTTCCCCCGACGATCAGGATATTCAGGCTCTTAGCCGCGGGCCAGTTGCCCGCAATCGCTGACACAGCTTTCGCCAGTGCGCGGCTGCATGCTTGATTGGCCGCGGACGCAGTGGCAAGCGCTTCAATTAATGAGGGGCCAGGAACTGGAGGTTGATGATCAGCCGCGAGAATTTCTGTCAAAGCTGATGACAGGTAGGAAAGATAGGTAGCTTCCGGTGACCTTTGCGCATCCAGGGCAAGCAACGACTGGATCAGCTGTGACACCGGTGGCAAAGCCGGTTCCGGCGCAAGCTTCCAACCCCGGTGCTCCTGCACGGCCATCCCATCGGCGGTGAGATCCCGCAGGATGCGCTCGGCTAAATGCCTCAAGTGCGGCTTCAGCTCTTTTCCTGAATCTGGCTCGTCCAGAAAAAACGACTCCAGGCCAAATAGTGATTTGAACGCGTGATACGCGATAGCTCTCGATGCAGCTTCAATCAATAGCAACACGTCACCCCGTTCGGGAGCATGCGATGTTACAAGCTCCGAGGAACGCATTGCCGCCATTGGACTGAACGTTTTGGCCTGCAACGCCATGACTGACGTCGTGGGCAATGGCACCGCGACCGTTCGATAGAACGCTCCGGGTACGTCGCTCCCTGACAGCTGTACTTCGGTGAAACGGCCGCCCTTCGCGACCGCAACTACGCTCTGGTCGTCAGCAAGAAATGTCAGATTTGCGATCGCAGAGGCTGTCAGGTCTCCCGAAACATCTACGCGGCAGCAACACACGGTCCGCCCGGGCTGATAAAGCCGAAGCGAGTCGATTCGCGTTGGTACAAACGACTTGCCGTTCGGTGAGGCCTTTCGGTTCTGAAAAAGGGTGAACAACGCACCATGAAGCGCAGAATCGGCGACAGTTGGATCCAGCAGGAATGGCGGCCAAGCCAGTGGAGCATCGGACAATCTCACGAGCGCGCTGCCATTCCCATCTGATTGCACCGACACCAGTCGCCTGAACGCCGGTCCATAATCAAATCGAAATGATTGCATCAATTCATAAACTTCATCGGCTTGCAAAGATGGCAAAACCGACAGTGGCGACGCAATTATCTCATCAGCCAGGGCGGGAGGTCGACAAAATCGGGTGCGCGCATGATGAAGCCACTCTGAGTCTGATCCGCGCGGCCTGCTCAACAAATCGATCAGGCCTTCGTCCGGGGAAACCCTAACCAGCGTTTCGCGCACGGCCCCGGCCTCTAAAACGAGTGGCCTAAAGATGGCGCACCCACGAAGCTCCAGCGGCCCCTCCCCCAGCGTTTCGCGCGCGGCAGCGAGCGCCATCTCCAAAATCGCGGTGCCTGGAAATACAATGGCGCCTTCGATCTTGTGATCGAGCAACCATGGAAATGCTTCGGTATCAATGTGATTGTAGAACGATGTATCTCCTTGGCGCGGAGCAACCCCCAAGAGGGGGTGAATCGCAGGCGCCATCGTCGTCAACTGCTCGACAGATGGTTCGAGCCGGTACTGGGTGTTCTGCCAAGGATAATGTGGCAGCGTTGTTCCCCCGGACAGACGCGGCCCGAACACTTTTTTCATCGAAATTGTGGCGCCGTGGGCAAAGGCTCGCGATGCAGCCCTTAGAATGGGATCCTGGTCCTCGGGATCTTTTCGATCCAGACTGGGCAGCACTGCGACGGAGGAACCCGTCTCCTTGAAGACATCCGCCATGTAGCCGGTAAGAACTGGTGACGGACCAATTTCGATCACCATATCAGCGCCCAGCGCGACCACCGTTTCGGCCGCGCTCTTAAAGTCGACGGTTCGGCGAACGTTTTCCCACCAATAGTTCGCATCCAGCCGATTGCCTTTGACGATCTGACCGTAAACGGACGAGACGAACGGAACGTTTCCTGGGCTGCACGAAAGTCCCTGCAGCAGCCCCAAGAGCTGTGTTTCCACCGGATCGGCAAAATGACTGTGATAGGCATACTCAACAGGAAGCCGCCGATAGGGCCAGCGCTGCTTGCGCGCATGCTTCATGAAGCGATCGAGTACGTCGAGACCGCCGCTGATGGTGATGCTGCGACCGGTGTTGATTGCCGCTATCTCTAGGCCGGCGTATTCCTCGCCCAGCAGCAGTTCTTCCGCCTCATCCTTGGAAATAACGACCGCTGCCATTCCACCCTTGCCGCGGGCGGTTTCCTGGCAGGCACTTCGCGAATGGATGACCCTGATTGCTTCATCCAGCGTCAATGCGCCGGCAGACCAGGCCGCAGCAACCTCTCCTGCGCTGTGGCCAAATACAACAGACGGCTCAATTCCAAGATACTTGAGACCGTTTACAACAGCCACTTGAATGGCAAACAACAGCGCCTGGGCAACCGATGCCGACTGAAGCTCATGTTCCAGATCATCCGATTGAAGCATCTCAACCAGCGACCAATCAGCGAGCTCCGAAAATATGCGATCCACTTCTTTGAAGCTTTGACGGAACTGCCGATTCATTTTGAAGGCGGCGCGACCCATCCCAACCCATTGCGATCCATTTCCTGAAAACGCAAAGGCAACCTTGCAGTCTCGCTGATTAACTCGTCCGAGAATCCCAATCTTTGGCGACCGGCCTTCTGCTACGTCGGTTAGAGCCGAAATCATTTCTCCAGGTATCGATGGAAGTATAATCGCGCGATGCTCCAGATGGTCGCGGTCGTATGCCGCAGCATTTGCAACTGCGCCAAGCGACGGCGCGTCCGCCTTGCGGACCGCGTCGGACAAGCGGAGCGCCACCTCACGAAGTGCCTCTGGGGAGCGCGCGGAAATGACCAGCGGAACAATTTGCTTGGAATCGGCATTATTTATTTCGGCAGGCTCACTCTGCCGCAGAACGACATGAGCGTTAGAGCCTCCGAACCCAAACGAATTAATGCCCGCAAGCTGTCGCTTGTGGTCTTCCAGCGCATGCGCGGTCGCGGCGACCTGCAGGTTTAGGGTCTCAAATGGTATGTCCGGGTTCGGTGTCTTAAAATGCAGCGAGGCGGGCAAAACCTTCTTTTTCAGACTCAGCAACGCTTTCAGCAGCCCCGCCAATCCGGATGCCGGCTCCAGATGCCCAATGTTGGTTTTGACAGAACCGATCAGCAACGGTGCCGTGCGCCTGACGCCAAGCGATTTCCCGATCGCATCCGCTTCGACCGGGTCGCCGACGCGGGTTCCCGTTCCATGCGCCTCGACGAATGCCAGTTCGTTGGGATCAAGTTCAAAACGCTGATAGACCTGCTGCAGAAGATCGAACTGGCTCTGCGGCGAAGGCATCGACAGCCCGACCGTCCGGCCATCGGAATTCGTTCCCCATCCAACGACGTCGGCCTGTATAAAACGGTTGGATCTGCGGGCTGCCTTGGTCGACTGAATCACGATGGCGACAGCACCTTCGCCTCGAACATACCCATCGCCCGTGGCGTCAAAGGCTCGACACCGACCGCTTGCCGACAGCATAAAGGCCCGTGAAAAGCCGACAAACGGAAACGGCGAGCCGAGAATATTAACTCCCGCCACAATTGCCGTATCTATCACGCCCGACGCGATTGCGTTGCATGCTTGATTGAACGCCACCAACGAAGAAGAACATGCAGTGTCGACTGTAAAGCTCGGACCCTTCAAGTCCAACTGGTAGGAAATCCGGTTCGATATGATCGAAAGCGTATTTCCTGTCATCGACTGGGTGTCGACAGACAACGGATCCAGGATGAATCGAAGTTGATAGTCCAACGAGGACGCACCGACGAACACGCCTACCGGAGAACCCGCAAGCGATGAGGGGGGAATGCCAGCCTGCTCCAGACTTTCCCACACTACCTGAAGCAACAACCGTTGCTGCGGATCGGTCTGCACAGCCTCGCGAGGCGACATACCAAAAAAATTGGCGTCAAAGCCAAAGATATCATCAAGTACCCCGGCGTAGAAATTAACACTCTTGCCGGGGTTGGTGCGGTTTGGGTGAATATAGCGGGCTGTCGCAAAACGATCTTCTGGAATTTGCGAGACGCTACATCGCTCCTCGCTGAGCAAGCGCCAAAATTCCTCTGTTGTCGCTGCACCTGGCAAGCGACACGCATATCCAACTATTGAAATACCATTACTCACGAGCGAACCAATTTGGTAGTCTTAAACATCTGCGCATGCCCTTCAAAAACCCGAGCGTGCACAACGAGTAAACGTAAACCCTACTCTTTCGAGTGTCAAAAACAATACAAGCCCTGCTCAAATACCTACCACGACGTGCCTCGCCCACCAGCAGTTGTGCGATCTATAGTTTATTTCGCAAGCAATCGCCGATTTCTCCTCGTCGGACCGCGGGTTCCCTCGCCTACCGTCAAACGTCATTAGCCCAACCAGGACTGCCACTCCTTCATCGGCCCGGCACACCGCGTCAGACTTTAGTTTGGCTACTTGCGAGGCAATATTCCTTGTCAAACGTGCCGATTACTACGCAAAAGTAGAATTCAGATGGACAGTTCCGCCGCTGCAACCTACCTTGGCTCTAATAGAATGATCACATTGATCCGGTTATCTTCGTTTTGCTGACTGGCGACAACTGTACGGCCGAGATGAGCAAACCTTTTTCGACCGTACCAAGGTCGCCGCCCTCGCCAAAGCAATCAGCCCTGGCGCAGACCGCTAACTGGATTCTTGATCCGCTGCATTTTTTGGAAACCACGCAACGGCAGCTCGGTGACGTCTTCACAACGCGCGTGGTTGGGTGGGAAACACTCCTATTGGTCAGCGACCCAACCCTGATCAGGGAGATCTTTTCAACTGACCCAGCGATGTTGCAAGCCGGAAAGGCAAACGACTTGATGGGACCTGTCCTTGGGCCACATTCCGTTTTTCTACTTGACGGAATGGAACATCGCCAAGTCCGGAGAATCCTCGTTAACGCCTTTAGTCTCGAAGCAAGCAGAAACGCCGCGGATTTTTCCGCGCGCCGAGCAGCAGAACTTGCGTCAGAAATGGCCGACGGCCAATTTCACGACGCCCATCGCTTCTTCAGTGAAGTCGCGCTTGCAACAATGCTCAACGCGGTGCTTGGCATCTCCGAAAGATCTTCAGTCACCGAATACGCAAAGCAGTTTCACCTGGTCCTCGGCGGATTAAGCACCTATCTTGCCTATCTCAGATTTCTCCAAAAGGATTTCGGATTCGGATCTCCTGGATGGTGGATCAGAACCAAGATGGGGGCGCTTTACCGACTGATTGAACGTGATCTTGCGTCGTCGTTACACCGTGACAATCCGCCCCCCGCAGCGCAAATCCATGCCGCACTGAGATCAGCTGACATCAAGCACGCGGATCTGACCGCGCGGGACCAGATCGTTTCGCTAGTCGTGGCAGGCCACGATACCGTGGCGTCTGCACTTTCGTGGTCTCTCTTTTGGCTTTTAAAGAACCCAACTATTATAAGTGCGATACGTACCGAACTCGCTTCGCCAACGGTTCCCGCCATCGAAAACACGCCTCTGCTGGATGCGGTCTGTCATGAAGCCTTACGGCTAGTGCCGACCGTGGAGATCGTGTCACGTCAGGCCATGGCCAACATCCAGTTAGGAGAATTTGTTGTTCCGAAAGGCACTCTCGTTTCGCCATGCATCTATCTTCTTCATCGCAACGAGACCCTTTATCCGGAACCCGACAAATTTGATCCCTCGCGCTTTCTGAATCGCCAATTCGCGGCTCACGAATACATCCCCTTCGGCGGTGGTCTGCGTCGATGTTTGGGAAGCCATCTGGGTTTATTAGAAATGAAAAATGTCCTGGCCACCCTGCTTTTGAATTTTGATTTTGAGCCCATCAGAATTGATCGTGTAAAGGCTCAGCGCCGAAATGTTACAATCGCCCCAAGTCCAAATTTTCGCGTTCGCTTCAAGCGGCGATAAATCGTACGATCTCGTCTAGCGCGAACGGCTGGCAACCGCTTCCGGTCCACTTACCGCGCAGGAATTCGTTCAGGAACATCGAGAGCTTGCCGAATGAATGCCGACCTACCTAGCCGCAGCGTTATCCTGGTTACCGGCTCTTCTTCCGGAATAGGAAGGGCTTGCTGCGATTTGCTTGGCGTTAATGCAATTGTTTATGGCGCCAGTCGAAGCAAAACGTCATCAGAACGCTGGACCTATGTGCCGATGGACGTGACCGACGACGCATCGGTCGACAACGCAGTTCAAATAATTTTATCCCAGCACGGGCGCATTGATGCCGTCGTGCATTGCGCAGGAATCAGTAGTACGGGATCGGTTGAGGACACCACGGTAGCAGAAGCGCTGGCGCAGTTTGATACTAATTATTTTGGCACCCTTCGCGTCCTGCGAGCGGTATTGCCAGCCATGAGAAACCAGTCTTACGGAAAGATCGTTATTATTGGATCGATCGGCGGACTGATCGGCCTACCCTTTCAAGCACATTATAGCGGGACCAAGTTTGCGCTGGACGGCATGGTCGAGGCCATGCGCAATGAACTTTTACCTTTCAACATTTTTGTTTCCGTGCTGCACCCCGGCAATTTCAAGACGGCTTCTAACGATTATCGAGTGTTTGCAAAAAACGTCGCTGCGGGTTCCGCCTATCATACCGCCTGCGATAAGGCCGCGAGATTTTACGCAGACCAGGAGTTGAGCGCGCGCGCACCTAATCTAGTTGCGAGCAAAGTTGATAATATCCTTCATCACAAGCACCCGCAGCGGCAATATCTGATCGGCACCCCGCTAGAGTTGGTTGGCGTTTTTGCCAAGCGACTTTTGCCATCGCCCCTGTTCGACCATCTCATTCGCTTTTTCTACTTTCCCTGAATTGAGGGCATTTGTTGCAGGGATTGGATCTGAGACTCCGAACCTTGCATTTGTTTTTATTTCCTTTTCCTTCTGGACCATGATTCTGTGGTGCATCGGAGGGACACGTGCTTACGATCGTCAATTCGGTATATCGACCTTGACACGGCTTAAAACATTGTCGATCAGGCGCGATGGCAATAACCGCATAAGCTGGACACCGATATAGAGCGACTGCGGAAAAGCGATCAAGTTCTTTCTTCGATCCAAGCCAACTCGAATTAATCTCGCTGCTTTTTCGGTTTGGACCATAAGAGGTTTCGGACTGACGACGCCCTTTACAAAATTTGACGCTACAAATCCGGGCGCAATCAGCGTAACACCGACACCGTTAGATCGAAGATTAGCGCGCAGGCCCTCGGCGTAAACCTGAACGGCAGCTTTTGACGCGCAATAGACAGCGGAGAAGGGAAACCCTCGATAGCCCGCGAGAGAACCCACAATTGCCAATTGGCCAGAACCTCGTATCGACATGCAATCCGCCAGCGCTTCAGCCGTATTGATCGTGCCGAGTATATTGGTTTTAACAATGCTCTCGATGGCCGATGGCAATTCTCGCGCTCGGTCCAAACCCGTGCCGTAAAGGATCCCTGCGCAAGCGATGCCGAGATCGAGTGGCTGACTAGCATCAATTTCGTTAATCCAGCTTGTTAATGCTAGCCTGTCGCAGACATCGAGTGCCGTAGCACGAACTTCGGCTCCGCGGGTTCGACACTCCGAAGCCACAGCTTCCAATCTCTCGGAATTGCGACCCGTCAGAGCAAGGTGCACACCTGGCGCAGCATACTCAAAAGCCAGCGCCTTCCCAATTCCGCTACTCGCTCCCGTTATCAACACAGATGATGTTGTCATAAAGGATGCCTTACGCAGAGCGATACCAGACCCGTAGGAGGCGCTTCAAAGACTGGGGGCCGACTTCTTCAACCAAAACGCAACGTATTCGACGAATTACCACCGAAACCAGTTTCACGAGAGCACTTCTTGCGCCTGAACAGCCAGCGCCTTCCGAATCCCAAACCAGCTTCCGATCAAGCATAGTATTACGGTTACCACGCCCACGAATGCAAAATCGCGGAGCTCAATCAGAACCACCCGCGGAAAATGCGGGAAGATAACTTCGCTCCAAAAAACTGACAGACAAAACGCAAACGCGCCAACAAGCAATGCCTGCTCAACGATCATTCCTATGATCAAGCTGTCGCGTGCGCCGATCAATTTAAGCAACGCGATCTGATGCGTTTTTTCCAGGGTTGTAGTGTAGAGGGACAGCCCAATTACAATCGCAGTGACCAGAAACGTCATGCTCAAGAAACCCAATAACTGGTTCCGCAATTTCCAGAGGCGACTGTTAAGCATGATATCGACCTCGTCCTCGCGTGTGAGCACGGCGACATCGCCCCACTTCCGAATAAAGCTCTTTACCTGCTCGATGTCCGCGTTTGGTTGCAGCGTCACCATCACCGCGGCTATGCGACCCGCCGGCTGTCTTCCCCCCTGTAGATTGATTGCACGCGCTCGGTCTAGAAGGATGCCCTCGCTCACCGTGTACTTTCGTAGCGTCTGCGAATCGGGAATGGAGACGTAAAGCAGACCATCACCTCCCACGTCCGTTTGCCCCCTCGCGACGCCGACCACCAGATAATCATCTAGCCCCATGCGCACTAAATCCCCAACAGCAAAGCCCAAGGATTGGTCCGCAATAGCCTCGTAGTGGCCTGCGTACAGGTGGCGTCCAGCGACCAAGGGTAACCAACTCCCGTTATCCTTGGGGAAATCGAGACCAGTTATCGCGATAGGCAATCGCCGCCCGCGCACTTCGTACTGCTGATTGAATTGAATAAAGCGGCGAGCCCGACTAACGCCCGGAACACCCTCTAGTCTGCGATCCATGATGTCGGAAATCTCGGAATTTTCGGCAAATGGGCCAACCCGCCCTGCCTGCACGACCCACAGGTCGGTGCCGGTACTGTTGATCATCAACAACGCCTCAAAAATGATCCCCTTGTAGAGCCCGATCATTCCGAGTGTACCAGTCAAAAGCGCGCTTACTCCCAATGTCATCAGAAAAAATCTGACGAAGTGATACCTAATATCGGTTCGCGCTAGATTCACTTGCCAGCCTGCACCGTCTTGGGAATCCCAGGAAACGCTATCGCAAGCATTACCCGCCTTCCCTAAAATGAGGAAGCTAAAAGCTCAGGGGTTGAACTTGGCACTGCTCGAAAACCCTGATAATATTTGCTAATCGCCGACAGGAAGCAAGCTCTGAATTTTTTCAGAGCACATTTCTCTTTTGCCGAACGGCTCTCTTGAACGCACCGCGCCGTGAGGCCTGCGTTGTTGCAGCGAGAATGTTTTGTGCGCGTACTTATCGCGGTGTTCGGGTCCTATGGGGACATCCTGCCGTTCATTTCCATTGGATGCGAATTGCAATCCCGCGGTCATGAAGTACGGATGTACGGATCCGCCAATTTCGAGCAAACCGCTCGCGCCAAGGGACTCACGTTTTCAAGTTTGGGAGACCCGAACGAATACCAGACGGTCGTAAGCGATGCAAATGTCGGGCGTCCCGTCTATGGCTGGCGCCACTTGGCGCCATACTTGGATAGGTTTGTCCGACTCTCCTTTCGCGCGATGCGCGCCGACG
>Ga0209023_10001136_pt1 | contig 36684 bp, 37 predicted proteins | sample LakOneMetagenome_FD_187468 | JGI IMG/M metagenome (GOLD analysis project Ga0209023, IMG submission 187468) | Freshwater and sediment microbial communities from Lake Erie, Canada (SPAdes) (version 2) | ecosystem: Environmental > Aquatic > Freshwater > Lentic | place: Lake Erie, Canada...
ATGGCGATTTCGTCAAAGGGGTTCATGCTCATCTTGACGTTGGCCAGGTCTACGCCCGTACCATCCGCCTTCACCCGTACCTTGACGTTGTAATCTACTACCCGTTTTACTGGGACAAGAATCTTCACAAGCCTCTCCTTTTTCTCGGTTGGATTTCTTTAACTAGCCGCCTCTGTTTGACAGGCAATCACCCAGCCAGCACAATGAACATACTGTGTCGTATGGAAACGCATACGGTAGCGTATGGAAAATAAGCCTGTCAAGTCTCCAATCATAACCCCATCACTCAAGCCACGCAGCCGAGTTGCTGCAGCACGTACTCAACTCGACCCGGATCGCTGGATCGACGAAGCCATCGATGTATTGGCACGGGAAGGCATCAGCGGGCTGCGCGTCGAGGTGCTGGCCAAGAAATGCGGTGTTACCAAAGGTAGTTTCTACTGGCACTTCAAGGACCGTCAAGCGCTGCTTGATGCCGTATTGGAACAATGGAAACGAGGCCGCATCCTCGACATTGAAAAAACCACATCGGTCACTGTCGGCGATGAACGCGACCAATTGCATTACGCCATCGAATTGTATGGTGCCAGCAAAAATCGCAAGGGGATGTCGATTGAATTGGCGATACGCGACTGGGCACGGCGCGACCCCGGTGCCGCCAAGGTCGTTGAAGCGGTCGACCTCTATCGATTGGAGTGTACGCGCAAACTATTCGTCGCAACGGGCATGTCCGATGCCGAGGCAAAGAGCCGAAGCCTGCTCCTTTATGCCTGCGTTTTTGGGTTGTCATTGATGCATTACACGCAATTCGACCAAGACCTTGCCAGCCTGAAGCAACGTATCGCCGAACGGATTATTACAGACTAGCCTGAACAGCCAGCGGCTTTTCCAACATTGATCAAGCCTTGCTCCCAGGCCCGTAAATCTATCGCCAATTGCGCGACGTTTGCGGTCATGGCCCTAACCCCCCCCGCTGCATCCTGACTGGATGCCGGTTGTTCCAGATTCAGTTCGAGTTCGGCCAGTTGACGACGCGAGCGATCAAGAAACACGGCACGCCCTTGCAAGACGCCCTTGCTGCTTTCCGGCGAGGAAAATACCTGGCTGAACTCGGTAATTTCCACCCGCAAAAGACAAGCTGCCTGCCCCTGCCCGGCCCTCGCAAGATCAAGCTGCTGCATCAATCGCTGCTGAATCATCTGGGCGGGAGGCCCCGCCCAACGCGCTGTCGCATATTCACGCAAACGCGCGGCATCCAAGTACATCAGTCGATAATCAATGCCCAGCGAATCAAACCACAGCGGCGCACGAACTTCGACCGCCAAGGCTTGCTTGCGTGACTCGGCGAGAAGCCGTGGCACTGCCGGCCCAAAATCATACGTCGCCATGGCAGTGTCACCCCCCCGCTTCCCGGTCGTAAAACAAGCAGAAACAAGGAGACAAAGAAACAGCGTGAAGAGCCAGCGCATCTTATTGCTCCCTGGCCGGATTGAATCCTGGTTCGCCCGGACCGGGCAAGGGGGCAGGCGCCCCGAATACCAGACCCTGCGGCGACTCTTCCAGAATGCGAAGAACGCGGCTCAATTGGCGAGAAGTCAGTGAAAAATCGGTCGCCAGCTCGTTCAGACGCGGCATCAGCGCTGACGTTCCGCCGGCCGATGCGTCACCAATGGCGACATCCAGTTTATCTGTCGCCACCTGCATTTTTCCAATCAGGATACGCGTATCGGATAGCAGTGGCCCGACCTCCCCCGCTGCTTTCGACAACTGCTTGATATTGCGATCATCAAGCAGCTTTTTGACTTGACCCAAGGTCACGTTCAAATTCTCAAGCGCGGGCTTCATGCTGACCGAGGCAGCCTCCAGATTTACCAGCGTCGCCGTCAAGTGGGCACGATTCTCGTCATTGAGCATGGCATTGGCACTCACCATCATCTGGCGCGCCTGCTTCAGCGTGGCCATGCCGGTCTCACCGAGTTCCTCGAGCAATGAAGGAATCATCGTGATACGCGGAGGCTGTGCATCATTCGGTTTCAGCGGCGCCATATCCTTGCCGGTTTCCAACAGGAGGATATGTGCCAGTCCTGTGACCCCCTGATAATTCAGCTTGGCGACAGTCCCCTTGGTCAGCGGCACATCGCCATTGACCGAAATCGTCACCAGAATATTGCTGTAATCCTCAGGGTCAAGACGGATATCGCTGACCTTGCCAACGCGTATCCCCCGGTAGCGAACCTGCGCCTGCGGATTGAGGCCTCCAATGTTCTGCTTGGTCACGACAATATATTCGTGTGACTCGTCCTTGCCGCCGCTCAACCAGTACAAGGCCAAAAGCGCAGCAACGCCAAGCAGAAGCGCGAACAGACCAGCAGCGAAGGCATATGACTTGTTTTCCATGACTACCCATTAAAGCAGTTTCCGGCGATCTGCGCCAAAAAAGCCGGTGACAAAAGGGTGATCGACCGTCATGACCTCGGACTTCGGGCCGAAGGCGATGATGTGCTGATCAGCCAGCACAGCCACGTGACTGGCCAGACCGGCCAGGGTATTCAGGTCGTGGGTCACCATGATGACCGTCAATCCAAGCTCTCGTTGCAGGTCGCCGACAAGTTCGACAAAGTTCTGGCTCCGATCCGGGTCGAGGCCTGCGGTAGGCTCGTCAAGCAACAAGAGCTCCGGTTCCAGCGCCAGCGCACGCGCCAGTGCAACCCGCTTGACCATCCCACCCGACAGTTCCGCCGGCATCAATTTTCCATGCGTCGGCGCCAGCCCGACCATGGACAGTTTGAGATGCACCAGTCGGCGAATCCAGTCCGAATCAAGACACCGCAATTCGCGCAAGGGGAAGGCAATGTTGTCGAAAACGGACAATGCTGAAAACAGCGCGCCCTGTTGAAACAACATGCCCAGACGCCGGCGCAGATCACGCTGCACGCGAACATCCGGATCGTTGAGATCGACACCAAAAAGGCGAACGCTACCCGAATCGGGCGTCAGCAGACCGAGTATTTCCCGCAGTAGCGTGGTCTTGCCACTGCCCGAGCCGCCGAGCAACCCGACGATCTGGCCTTCTTCCACCCGCAACGAGAGATCGCGATGAACAACCAGCCCACGAAAACTGGTACAGACGCCGCTCAGTTCGATGACCGGCGTCTGGTTCATAATTGCGGCACACCGATCTGACGGGTGACAATTGCAAAAATGGCATCCACGAGAATCACCGTCGTAATTGCCGTCACGACCGCGCTGGTTGTATTGGCCGACAGACTTTCCGTATTCGGCTTGACCTTCAGTCCAAAATGACAGGCGACAATGGCGATGACAAAGCCAAACATCAAGCCTTTGCCCAAACCGATCACCAAATTTGCCACCGGCAATGCTCGCGGCAGATTTTCGAGAAAATAAACCAGCGACAAATCAAGTTGCAGCAAGGCAGCGAGCATGCCGCCCAACAAGGCCACCGCCGACGTCCACAAGACCAGCAGGGGCATTGCTACGGTCAACCCGAAAATTTTGGGTAAAACGACACGAATGCTCCGAGAGATACCCATGGTCGACAAGGCGTCAATCTCTTCGGTCACCCGCATCACCCCGATCTGAGCGGTCATCGCGGAACCTGAACGCCCGGCCACCAGCACGGCCACCAGGACAGGCCCCAATTCCCGAACGATGGAAATGCCGAGAATATTGACGATGAACAAATCAGCGCCAAAACTTTTCAGTTGCAGCGCTGAAAGATAGCTGATGGTCACACCGATCAGAAAGCCCACCAGCGCCGTGACGGCCAAGGCCTGCGTCCCCGCCTTGTAGACGTTGGCCGTAAACTCTTTCCACGGAAAGTCCATCGGATGGCGGCACAGATACGCCGTATCGAGGAGCAGTTGCCCAAAGAGCACAATCATTCCCTGCAGATTGGCCAGCGCCTTCAGCAGCAAAGCCCCGACCATCTCCGGAAAGACGACCCTTGGCTTTATGTGCTCAGGCAATTCGCGGGGCAGTTCCGCAACGCGCGCCAGGGATTGCCGATGCAGGTCGCTGACCGCGAGGCTGCTCGGCCAGGCCGAACCCCAAGTACGCCACAGGAGTACTGCAGCGGCGCTATCCAGCCGGGTAACGGCCGATAAATCCCAATGGGTGGCAGTTTGCGAGTGCGCAGCCAACTCAAGCTGCAAGGCCGGCATCTGCGGCAGCATTTCAGCCAGCGTCCAGCTTCCGGACAGTACTATTCTCCCCGGCTCGGCCCGCAAGCTGGGGAGATGGCTCATGCGATTTTCCTCGCCGTTTTAGACAAGACAACGTATTCCCTGCCCAGTTGCTTCCAGACAGCCGACTCTTCCCCAAAGGCTGCAGCCGTCCATGGATTCGCCGCTAGCCAGGTGGCGGGCAACTCAATCAGATAGCCATTGCCACTTCGACTCGCCCGCCAGGCAGGAATGGCCCGATCATCCCGGGTACGGTGTAACAACACGGCCAGCCGAAGGCAAAAAATCAAATCCCACGCGCTATCGGTTGCCGCCATGGCCCCCAGCTTTTCAAGTTTGCCGCGATGACCGAGCACCAGCATCGCCAGGCGCCCCTGATCTTTCCTGGAAAACCCTGGCATGTCAGCGTGAGCCAGAATATAAGCCCCATGCTTGTGATAAGCGTTGTGCGCCACCGAAATACCGATTTCATGCAAGCGACAAGCCCAGGAAAGAAACTGTACATCAGCTTCCGTCGGCGCCCCCTCAGCCAATTGGGTCAAGGCTGAAATAGCGGTCGCCTCGACACGCTCCACCTGATCACCTTCGACCTGATAACGGCGCCGGAACTGAGCCACCGTCGAATCACGCATGTCGTGATGATGAAAACGCCCCAGCAGATCATACAAAACACCGAGGCGCAAAGCGCCATCGGCGTATGACATACGTTCGATATCAAGCTCTTCGAAGATGGCCGACATGATCGCCACACCACCGGGAAATACAGGCAGGCGATCGCCCTTGATACCGGGCAGATCCAGCGCTTCAGCCGAGCCGGCCTTGATGAGCAGCGCGCACAACTTATCGAGCCCGACACGCGTAATTCCACTTTCGCCATTCGGGTTCATGCCGTTCAATTCCAGCACATCGGCAATTGCTCGCGCCGACCCGGAAGATCCAACGGCCTCTTTCCAGCCAAGCCGCTGATAATCATGGGCAATCAGTTCGATTTCCTTGGCAGCCGCCACTTGCGCTTCACGCAGACGCTTGCGATCAATCCGGCGGTCCGGAAAAAAGCGCAGGGTGTACGTGACACAGCCCATGTACAAGGATTCCATCAGTTGCGGCTCATGCCGCTTGCCAATGATGAATTCAGTAGAGCCACCGCCAATATCGATGACCAATCGCTTGTGCGCTGCGCTTGGCAGCGAATGGGAGGCTCCAATATAGATCAGGCGCGCCTCTTCACGTCCGGCGATGATCTCGATGGGAAACCCCAGCGCCTCTTCCGCCAACGGGAGAAATTCGAATGCGTTTTTGGCGACGCGCAAGGTATTGGTCGCCACTACCCGGACCGCCCCCTTGTCCAGCCCCCCCAAGCGCTCGCCAAACCGACGTAGCGCATCCAGAGCTCGCGCCTGGGCTGCAGCATCCAAACGTTTATCCGGCATCAGGCCCGATGCCAGACGAACCGGCTCTTTCATGGAATCCAGGGTATAAATCTGATCATCCACCACCCGCCCGACCTGCAAACGGAAGCTATTGGAGCCCAAATCAACGGCGGCGACGGTTTCGTAAATCATTTGCTCAATACGACGGAGTGGTAGAACTGGCCAGCATTCTACCACCCACCCTCACGACCGGCTGGAAGAGCGGATTAAAAGCCGTCCAAGACACAGCCTTCCCCGGGCACGGCGCCCCAGGCCATTGCTACGGTCAACCGGGAAAAAAGGGGAAAATTGAAATTCCAGCCGTAAAAAAACCCGCCAACTCAGGTCGGCGGGTTTGATCAGGAAAGAATTTCGCTTAACTAGCCAGCGCTTTCTTGATTTGCTCCAGAGTGGAAGGATCATCGATCGTCGTCAGATCGCCTGGATCGCGGCCCTCAGCCAGCGCCTGCAGCGAGCGGCGCAGCATCTTGCCTGAACGCGTCTTGGGCAACCCGGTCACGAAGTGCACCCGTGCCGGCCGGCCAATTGCGCCCAAAATGCCGTCCACCGTAGAAAACACCTCTTTTTCCAGCGCCTTGACCAGCTCCGGTGTCGCCACTCTGGACGCATCCTTGACCACAGCAAATGCCATTGGCACTTGCCCCTTCAGCTTGTCCTCGACACCCACGACCGCCACTTCGGCAATTGCTGCGTGGTTCTGGATGGCTTCTTCAATTTCCCGGGTTCCCAAACGATGGCCAGCCACGTTGATCACGTCATCGGTACGGCCAAGGATGGTGAAATAGCCGTCGTCATCCTTGATCGCCCAGTCATAGGAGGAATAAACCAGCGGCTCCTTGAACAGGGTGAAGTAGGTAGAAACAAATCGGTCGTCCTGACCCCAGACAGTCGACAGGCAGCCTGGCGGCAGGGGCGGAATAACCGCGGCAATACCCTTCTCGTTGGCACCGCAGACCGAACCATCTTCACGGAAGATCTGAAGGTTGTAACCATAAACGGGGAAAGATGGCGACCCGTACTTGATCGTTGTCTTCTCGACACCCGGCAGGGCGGACAGCATCGGCCAACCGGTTTCGGTCTGCCAGTAGTTATCGATCACCGGCTTCTGCAACTCGGTCATGAACCATTCGTGAGTCGGCTGATCCAGCGGTTCCCCTGCCATGAAAATGTGCTTGAGCGACGACAGGTCGTACTTGTGCATGAAAGCCGGATCCTGCTTCTTCAATACACGAGCAGCGGTCGGTGCCGAGAACATGACCGTCACCTTGTATTTCTCGACGATCTGCCACCAGATGCCAGCATCCGGACGCAGCGGTGTACCTTCGTACATCACGGTGGCCATGCCGGCGATCAGCGGACCGTAGATGATGTAGGAGTGACCGACCACCCAGCCGATGTCCGAGGTCGAGAAGAAAGTTTCACCTTCGCCACCGCAGTAAATGTGCTTCATCGAGGAAGCAAGCGCCACGGCATAACCACCGGTATCCCGCTGTACGCCCTTCGGCTTGCCCGTCGTACCCGAGGTGTAAAGAATATATGATGGTTCGGACGATTCCAGCCATTCGCAGGGAACCTTTGCATCCATGAACTTGGCACGCTCGGTAGCGTAGTCAACATCGCGACCAGCAACCTTGTTGAATTCCTTGTCCAGCCCACGATCAATCATCAGCACCTTGGCCGGCTTGTGTTCAGCCAGATCAATCGCCTCATCAAGCAGGTGCTTGTAAGGAACAGCCTTGCCACCGCGCATGCCGGCGTCCGACGAGACAATCAGCACCGGCTTGGCATCGTCAATACGGGTCGCCAGAGAACCAGATGCGAAACCACCAAATACGACCGAGTGAATGGCACCAATGCGGGTTGCGGCCAGGATGGCGAAACAGGCCTGAGCGACCATCGGCATGTAAATCAGGACACGATCGCCTTTCTTGACGCCCAGACTCTGGTAAATCGCTGCCATGCGCTCAATTTCGCGCTGCAGTTCGGCGAAGCTGTAAACCGTTTCTTCATCCGTTTCAGTCGAAATGAAGATCAGTGCCTTGTCGTTTGGACGCTTTGCGGCATGACGGTCAACCGCGTTGTGGCAGAGATTGGTCTTGCCACCAACGAACCATTTTGCAAACGGAGGACGGGAATAGTCGCAAACCTGAGTAAACGGTTCATTCCAATCAACAAGCTGGGCCTGCTCAGTCCAGAACTCATTCGGTTTTTCGATCGAGTACTGGTGAAACTCTTTGTATGTCGCCATAAAATTCCCTCTAGCTAGGTTTTCCTGCACAACTCACAACAAAGAACGGACTAGTTATTATTCAATTTCCGTTCGCACAAAAGGTACTCAATCTCTGCCACAGGCAAAGTCAGCCCCAATTCCTGATTCATCAACCGCAACAAAGGCAACAAGCGCTCGGCCAGCGACGGCAGATGAGGAATGACCGGCGCCTCCCGATTGGCGGCCAACAATTCCAATGCGTGATGGATTGAAATCGGCCGCGTAGCTGGCAAGATTCCGCCCGACTCGGTTCGATTTCCCCCGGCAAGCATGGCGGCCTGCATCCGTTCCCCGGCCATTTCCAGCAACGCCCCGGCTGAACTGACACGATCCGTGGGAACACTGGCCAAGCCAATACTGACCGTCAGCGCAACCGTCTCCCCCTGAACCGACAACCGCGCCACCTCGACTGCCTCGCGCACGCGTTCTGCAAACGTGGCACAGAAGGCCGGCGCCGTTCCTGGTGAAATGATCGAAAATTGCCCGGCGCTATAATGACCCAGACTATCTTCCTGACGCATCTTGCCAGCCAGCATCTTGGCGAAGCGGTTGCTGACCTCATCCGCCACATTCGCGCCCAGGCGCTCGCGCAACCCGTCGAAGCCATCAAAGCCGAGCACCATCACGCTAACATCAAGGCCGTGCCTGGCCGCATGCGAGAGCGCTTGCGCCGCCTGTAATTCCAGATATTTTCGTGTAAACAATCCGCTCACCGGATCCTGAACCATTTGTTCTCGACCAGCGTCCAGATTTTCCTGTGCGCTACTCAAGACAAGCAAGTTATTCAGACGGGTCAACACTTCCGTGCTTCCCGCCCCCTTCGTCACAAAATCGGATACGCCGAGCACCTTGGCCTTAGCTCGCTCCTCTTCGGTTTCTTCCCCGGAAACCAGAATGAACGGCAACTGCTGCAGGCGTCGCAACTTTGAAGTGCGAACACGCTCAAGTAATTCAAACCCATTCAGTTTGGGCATCTGCAAATCGGAAATCACCGCGCGTATCGAATGATCGACAACCAGAGACTGCCATGCAGCTTCCCCATCACATTCTTCCCGGACCTCGTAATACCCCTTCAGATGATGAATAAGTGAAACCCGGACAACCCGGGAGTCGTCAACGATCAGAATACGTGGCAATTCAGCCACGTCAGCCTCCACCAATTTCCACCACCACACGTCCTTTGGCACGCCCGGCGATATATTCACCAAAGGTGGCGGGAAGCTCATCAAACGTTATGCGACGGGACATTTCCGCCAAGTGCGGCGGGCGCAAATCAGTCGCCAAGCGCTGCCAGACACCGCTGCGGTATGGCTCACGGATATAGCCCGAATCAATACCGAGCAAGGAAACCCCGCGAAGGATGAAGGGCGCCACGGTAGTATTCAAGGACATGCTCGCGGCCAACCCGATGCTGGCGATGGTACCGCCCTGCTCCATGGTGCTGGCAATCCACGCCAATACGTCTCCACCCAGATTGTCGACTGCACCCGCCCAACGCGCCCGATCCAGCGGTCGGATTTTCGACAGATCCAGACTCTGCCGCAACATCACTTCCGCCGCACCCAGGCGGCGCAAGTAATCGGCCTCACTCTCCTTCCCGGTGAGCGCGACCACGTGGTAGCCGATGCTGGACAGCATATCAACAGCCAGGCTACCAACGCCGCCCGTCGCGCCGGTAACGATCACCGGCCCTTTATTGGGGCGAAGCCCGTTCTCTTCCATGCGCACCACACCAAGCGCAGCGGTGAACCCGGCGGTGCCCAACGCCATGGCGTCATAGAGCGACAAGCCATCTGGCAGCGGCACCACCCAGTCACCAGGCACCCGGGCTATTTCGGCGTAGCCCCCATGATGTGCAACCCCGATATCAAAACTGGTCGCTATGACCTGATCACCCGGCTTGAAGCGCGAGTCACCACTCGTGATGACGGTACCGGCGAGATCTATCCCGCCGACGCACGGGAAGCGGCGAATGATCTTGCCGGACCCCGTCGCCGCCAGGGCATCCTTGTAATTGATGCTTGAGTAGGCAACCCGAATCGTGACATCGCCAGTATCCAGCTGGCTTTCATCCATCTGGACAAAACCACTGGTCACCTTGCCATCACGTTCTTCAATGAGCAATACCTTGAAAGAATCCATAGTTTGCCTCACTCCTCGGGAGGGAAATTGTATTCATAATTACGGAGGATGAACATAGTTACGCTGGGTGAATTTTCCTCCAGCTTTACAGTTGCTCACTTTTCAAATATATTTCAAAGCTATGCAAAAAATACTTGCCTCCCTTTTTCTTGCTACTTCGCTGTTCGTCGGCGGAGTCAGCGCGTCTTTCGCAGCAGAACCAGTCCGCAAGTCAGAAGAACAACAATCATTTTTTGAACGTTACACCAACGCTGCGCAGGATGTCATCCTGCAAGGACTGAAGCTGGTTGGCGTTCGCTACCGTTTCGGTGGCAATGACGAAAGCAGCGGGCTTGATTGCAGCGGTTTTGTGCGTCTGGTATTCAAGAACAGTATCGGTGCCAGCTTGCCACGCACTGCTCGAGAAATGAGTGAAGTCGGCGAGCAAATCGACGCCAATCAACTCAAGCCGGGTGACCTGGTATTTTTCAATACGATGCGCCGCACTTTCTCGCACGTAGGCATTTACCTTGGCGACAACCATTTTTTGCATGCGCCGCGTACCGGTGCGGAAGTTCGCGTAGAAAGCATGGACAATAGTTACTGGATGACGCGCTACAACGGCGCCCGACGAATCCTTGAAGGTAACTAATAAGAAGCGGCAGACATGCCGCTTTTTTTTCGCCAGGAAAATGCGTCAACACGCATTGGCGATCACTCAGTTTTTGAGTGTCAGCAGTTCTCGCCAAAGCGCCTGTAATTGCCTACAATTCCTGAGTCGTCGAGAAAATTGAAAAATGACTACCAAGGGAAATACCACAAGCAATTTGATCGAAGGAATCCATGCTGGACGGTTAAGCGCTGTCATCAGCGCCCTCGATGATGGTGCCGATATCGAGACGCCTGACATGCATGGCTTTAGCGGCCTTCCGCTGCGTACGGCCTGCTTCGAAGGCAACCTGCCGATTATCCGGGAGTTGCTGAATCGCGGTGCCAACGTGAATGCAGCGACCAGTGACGGACCCGGTGCGCCATTGCGCTTGGCATTGCGGAAGGGACATCAGGAAGTCGTGGCCCTGCTGCTGCAACACGGCGCCCACATGCCTGACGGCCTTGCGGCTGCGCTGGCGTCCGCACCAAAATCTGTCGACCTCGAGGCACCAACGCTCCCGGAGAGCAAACCTGATAGCAATATCATCGAATTTACCCGGGACGACAACATTCTGACCAACGATGGCTTGGACACGCCAAGCCAGTTTGGTACGGAAACCAATCTCTTGAGCATGGATCTGCTTTTTCTGGATGAACACGAGGCTCATCACACCTCGCCTCGCCCCAAGAACGGTCACTGACCACCAGCGCTGCCAATGGCAATCCAGAGCGTTAGCGGCAAGTCGCATGATGGAATGACGCCAGACGTACATTCTCTGCTCAGACTAAAAACCGCAAGAGATCGACTTGCAGAATTGCCACGCACCGCGGCGCCAGCCCCCTGTGTCGGGATTGCCTGATTGCCGGCCACGATCATCTTCGAACCGCAGTTTCATCACCCATGATTCCATATCTCGGCGCACTCGACCCATTTCCGCCGGTTGAGTTGGCCCGTGAAGATATGGGCGGTCTGCTTGCAGTCGGTGGCGGCCTGCCGCCAGACCGCCTGCTGATGGCTTACCGGCAAGGCATATTCCCGTGGGGTACTGTCGATGGCTTGCCGCTGTGGTACTCGCCCGACCCGCGAATGGTGCTGTTCCCAGAAGAATTCCGACTCACCCGCTCGCTGCGAAAAACCCTGCGCGCCGGAAAATTTGAAGTCCGCTTTGACAGCAACTTCGCGGGCACCATGGACGCCTGCGCGACTACCCCTCGCCCAGGCCAGGACGGCACCTGGATTACGGTCGAGATGAAAGCGGCCTATGTTCGACTGCATGAACTTGGCTGGGCCCATTCAGTCGAAACCTATGATGGCGAGACGCTGGTCGGCGGTTTGTACGGACTGGCCATCGGGCGGATGTTTTACGGCGAATCGATGTTCTCGCATCGGACTGACGCCTCCAAGGTCGCTTTTGCGCACTTGGTGGCGTATCTTCTCGACAACCAATTCGGCATGATCGACTGTCAAATGTACACCACGCACCTCGCCTCGCTCGGCGGCCGAGAAATCCCAAGAAATTCGTTTTTGGCGAGATTATCGGCGTTGACCGCGGCAGGTACTCCGCGCAGTACCTGGCCCGCCCGGCCAGCCCATTCCGCCTGGTAAGCCATGTCTCTGCCAGACGACGCCGCGCTCCCTTACTCGTTGCTTCAGTTCTACGCGACCTCCCCCTATCCGTGCAGTTACCTGCCGGACCATGAGGCCCGATCGCAGGTCGCCACCCCGGCCCACCTCATCGACGCCGAAATTTACAGTGCGCTGGTCCGTTCTGGATTCCGACGCAGCGGCATTTTCACCTACCGTCCGCATTGCGACTGCTGTCACGCCTGCGTCCCCGTACGCCTGCCGGTAGCCGACCTGCAACCCAACCGCAGCCAGCGTCGCGCCGCCAAGCACCATGCCAACCTGCGCGCCCGTGAACTGCCGCTGGTTTATCTTGACGAGCATTACGCGCTCTACAATCGCTACCAGCAAACCCGCCACCCCGGCGGGGGCATGGACGAAGACAGCCACGAACAATACGCCCAGTTCCTGCTGCAAAGCCGCGTCGACACCCGACTGGTGGAGTTCTCCGAAGACGGCATCGTACGCATGGTCAGTCTGATCGATGTCCTCGACGATGGCCTCTCTTCGGTCTATACCTTCTACGACCCGGACATCCCGCACACCAGTTTCGGCATCTACAACATCCTGTGGCAAGTAGCGCAATGCAAGGCCATCGGATTGCCCTACCTTTATCTTGGCTACTGGATTGCCGGTAGCCGGAAGATGGCCTACAAGTCCACCTTCCGCCCCCTTGAAGGACTGCAGAACGGTCACTGGACCCGCTTGCCCATGCCGGAAAAACCATGAAACTCCACTATTTGCCGCTGCTGTTCATTCCCATCCTTGCAATCGCCGACGACGAACGCATCCCCTATACCTGCGATAACGGCAGCCACATCGACATTTCATTTTTTACCGATAATTCCGGTCGACCGCAGGCCAGTCTGCATTTCGCCGACGAAACCATCGTCCTGCCTCAGGTGCCGTCAGGCGCCAGCGGCGCCCTCTATCGCAACGGCGATATTCGCCTGCACACCAAGGGCGACGACGCCATTTTCGAAGACGGCAAGCGCAACATGCGCCGCTGCGCACGCGGCAATCTCCCGCCGGCCGCACCCCGGCCTGCGCCCCCGGCAGTCGCCAGCAGCTTCATGGAAGTCACCGGTCACATTACCTACCTGACCCGCAACGCGCTCCCGCCCGATGCCATCCTCACCGTCCTCATCCAGGCAAGCGGGCGTACGCTGGTCGAACAGCGCTACGAGCTCAACGGCGCCCAGGTACCCATCCCCTTCAGCGCCACCATCGACCGCGACCTGATCAGCCAGAAAGCCCGCATCGCCATCACCGCCCGAATCAACGCCGGCGGCAAGCTGCGCTTTGTTAGCAGCAAGGTCTACCCGGTTATCAAGAACAAACAAGCACAGCCGGTCAACATCATCCTCAAACCATCCGGCCATGCCAAGGCTCACTAACGCGCTGCTCGGCGTCCTGTTGGCAGGAAGCGCAATAGCGCATGCCGAATCGAATGAGCGAATCGCCTGCCATCTCGGTTACGGCGGCGACAGCAGCATCGTTGAAGCCCGGCCCACCGCGTCGCCCTACACCGTCGCCCCGGTCGACGTAGGTTCCTACCTTCAGTTCCGGATCGTCTTTCGTACCGAGCCAGCCGATCTGGCCAGCATCAAGCTTTATGCCTACGGCAATTATGAAGACAGCCGTTCACTGATCCAGCAGGCGACCTACCACTATCCGCCGCTGGTTCATGACCGCAGCTACGGCTTCACCGGCCTGCACCGCGTCTATGAACCCCGCTATGGCCTTGAACTGGAATACTGGTGCGAACTGAAACAGGAAATTTCAAAATGAGCCGAAATTTCCGGTTGACCGCAGGAAGCATCTTGTTTGCCATGCTGGCCGCCGCCGGTTTATGGTGTCCGGTCAGCGCCCAAGCGGAACCGATAACCCTGATTTTCGCCGGCGACATCATGCTCGACGACGGGCCGGGGCGGTTCATCGCCAAGGGGGGCGACCCCCTGGCCCCCTTCGCAGCCGTGCTCAAGGCTGCCGACTACCGCATTGCCAATCTCGAATGCCCGATCGCCGAGAGCGGCACGCGCCTGACGCCCAAATTCTTCACCTTCCGCGCCCACCCACGCACACTGCCCGTGCTGCAAGGGCGTTTCGACGCCGTCACGCTGGCCAACAACCATACGGGCGACTACGGTACCGAGGCCCTGCTCGAAACCATGCGTCGACTCGACGCGGTCGGCATTGCCCGCTTCGGTGCCGGCAAGAATCTCGTCGAAGCCCACAAGCCTTTGTGGATAGAACGCCAGGGCCTGAAAATCGCCGTCCTGGGCTATAACGAATTCATCCCGCGCGCCTTCGAAGCCGGCCCCGACACGCCTGGCACCGCATGGAGCGAAGACGATCAGGTCATTTCCGACATCCGGGCCGCCAAGGCTGCCGGCGCCGATCTCATCATCCCGTTCATGCACTGGGGCTGGGAAAACGAACCCACCCCCACCCGGCGCCTGCAGACGTTTGCCCGGCGCATGATCGACGAAGGCGCCAGCATGGTCGTCGGCAGCCATCCCCACGTCACCCAGGGTGCCGACATTTATCGGGGCAAACCCATCATCTACAGCCTGGGCAATTTTGTCTTCGACGGTTTCGACTTTCCCGAAGCCAAGCTCGGCTGGCTACTCCGCCTCAAACTGGACAAGACCGGCGTGCTCGAATGGCATACGCTCGCCGCGCAAATCGACAGCGATGGCACGCCACATCCGGTTCCCGGCGCCTTGACCCCCTGCGGCAAGGCCGGCGACATCATTGTTTCGCAATGTAAAAACCCCTGACCCCACCGAGGAGACGCCCCATGGATACCCGATTTCTTGACGACCTGACTCCCGGCCAGCGCTTTACATCACCCGGCCTGACCCTCACCGAAGCCGAAATCATCGATTTTGCCTGGCGCTACGACCCCCAACCCTTTCATCTCGACGCCAACGCTGCGGCAAGTTCTCCGTACGGCGGACTGATCGCCAGCGGATTTCAGAGTCTGGCCATCTGCTTTCGGCTGTTCATCCAGTCCGGCCTGCTGGCCGAGTCGAGCATGGGCTCTCCCGGGATTGATGAACTGCGCTGGCTGGCCCCCGTCCGGCCAGGCGATACGCTGCACAGCGAGATTGACGTGCTCGAGGTCAGGCCATCGGCTTCAAAGCCGGATCGCGGCATTGCACGGCTCAAATATCACGCCGTCAACCAGCGCGGCGAGGCCGTGTTGACCTTTATCGTCAATCACCTGCTGCGCCGAAAAATGCCTTGAATCTCGGGCCTGTCCCGACACAAACCGCCTGAACGCCACCCGTCAAAATTTTCGTTTTCGGCCATTTTTCCCGGTTGACCGGGGCAATCACGAATCTTTACGCCCCCCTGAATATCACGATGGTATGCTGTTCAGCGAACCATTTTTCCGGAGCTCCTGCAATGCGCATTCGTCTTTATGCCGTCCTCGTTCTCATCGCCACCCTGTTATCCGGCTGCGGGTACAACCAGATCCAGATCAATGATGAAGGCGTCACGGCCGCCTGGTCGGAAGTGCTGAACCAATACAAGCGCCGCGCCGATCTGATTCCCAATCTGGTTTCCGTCGTGCAAGGCTACGCCGCGCATGAAAAGGAAGTGCTGACCCGCGTCACCGAGGCACGCGCCAACGTGGCCGGCATGAAGATCACACCGGAACTGGTCAATGACGAAGCGGCTTTTGCCAAATTCCAGAAGGCGCAGTCCGAACTCTCCGGCGCCCTCTCCCGTCTGCTCGTGGTTTCGGAAAATTACCCGAACCTGAAAGCCGACGCCAATTTCCGCGACCTGCAGGCGCAGCTTGAAGGCACGGAAAACCGCATTACCGTGGCCCGCAACCGCTATATCGACACGGTGCGCCAGTACAACATTTCTGTTCGCACTTTTCCGAACAACCTGACGGCCATGGTCATGGGCTACAAGCCCAAGGCCAATTTCACGGTCGAGGACGAAAAAGCCATTTCGGCCCCGCCCGTGATCAAGTTCGACACCCCGGCCGCCGCCAAGTAAGCCGCGATGCTGCGCTGGCTTGCCGCCCTCTGCTTGGCGCTCCTGCCGCTGATCGGCTGGAGCGCCAACGAGGTGGCACTGCCACCGCTCACCGAGCGGGTCACCGATCTGACCGGTACGCTATCGGCTGAGGACAAGGCATCCCTGACCGCCAGCCTGGCGGCGCTGGACAAGGACAAGGGCGCGCAGGTCGTCATTGTCATGCTGCCAACGACGCAGCCGGAAGCCATTGAGCAATACAGCATTCGGCTGGCCGAGGCCTGGAAAATCGGGCGCAAGGGCATCGATGACGGCGTGATCATCCTCGTCGCCAAGGACGACCGGAAAATGCGGATCGAAGTCGGCTACGGGCTGGAAGGTGCGATACCCGACGCCATCGCCAAGCGCATCGTCGCCGAACAGATGGCGCCGCGTTTTCGCGAAGGCGATTTTGCCGGCGGCCTGCGGGCAAGCGTGGAAACGCTGGCCAAGGTCATTCGCGGCGAGGCGCTGCCGGCGCCCGCAGAACCGGCAACCCGACCCAGCGCCGACCCCGGCGATACACTGACCTTCCTGCTGATCGCCCTTTTCATGGGGGGGGTCATCCGCTCCATGTTCGGCCTGCTTGGTTCCGTTGCCGTGTCTGGCGTCGCCGGCTGGCTGGCGTGGACCGCCTTTGCTTCGCTGGGCATTGCCGGCATTGTGGCCGTGCTGGCATTTGCGCTGTCCTTTATCCGGCTTGGTCGCGGCGGCTGGCAATCCGGCGGCGGATTCCCCGGCGGATTTGGTGGCGGCTCATCGGGGGGCGGCGGCTTCTCCGGGGGTGGCGGTGGCTTTGGCGGCGGCGGCGCTTCGGGAAATTGGTGAAACGATGCTGAAACGCTTGCTCAAACATTTATCGGCGCCCGGCTGGTGGGCCAGACGGGCTTTTCGGGCCGATGACCTGGCCGCCATCGGGGCCGCAGTGAAGGCCGCCGAAGCACGACAACGGGGCGAAATCCGGATTGCCATCGAAGGCGCCCTGCCATGGCGTTCGCTACTGGACAACCAGTCCTGCCGCGACCGCGCCGCTGCACTGTTCGACTCACTGGGCGTGGCTGGAACGCGGGAAGCCAATGGCATCCTCATTTACGTGCAACTGGTCGACCGCCGCGTCGAGATCCTGGCCGACCGGGGCATTGCCGCGCTCATTGATCAAAGCGCGTGGAAGGCGGTGTGCCGCAAGATGGAAGTAGCATTTTCCAGCGGCAATTACCGGGGTGGCATGATCGATGCGGTTTCGCGCATCAGCCAGCTCCTCACCGTCCATTTCCCGGCCACGGCCGACAATCCGAACGAACTGGATGACGCGCCGACTGTGCTGTGAATGCTTTCGGTTTCAGCCATTTTTCCCGGTTGACCGTGGCAATGCATGGTCAGGCGTTCGGCACTTGCTCAAAGCACCGAAAATCGCCGTCGCCGAGCGCAATATTCACCTGCTGCACGACGGCGTGCGCCGGCCCGCGCCGCGCCCAGGCAATCAAATCCAGTACCGCCATTTCCTCGCCGACGACCATCGCCTCAACCCGGCCATCCGCCAGATTACGAACCCAGCCCAGGAGGCCCAGTTTTTTGGCCTCCTCGGTCATCGACCAACGGTAGCCCACGCCCTGCACACGCCCCTCAATCAACAGATGACGTCCAATTTTAGCCATTCCAAGCTCCTTGCCACATGACCCTACGAGCCCTTATCTATACCAAAGGTCATGGCAAAGTGCTAGATTGGGAGCCTTGTCAGTCCGCCGTCAGTCTGGACCGGCAAGGTGAACAGCACAAAAAGCCAGCGCCAAAGGCGCAGCAGGGGAATTAATGTCGTCGCATTCCAAGCAAGCATTGCCGGCCATTACCGTGGCCGCCATCGGGGTCGTCTTTGGCGACATTGGCACCAGCCCGCTATATGCCCTGAAGGAAATCTTCAACGGCCATCATCCGATCCCGGTCACACCCGAAAACATTCTTGGCGTTCTGTCGCTCGTTTTCTGGGCAATCATCGTGCTGGTCACCATCAAGTACGTCGCCATCATCATGCGCGCCGACAACCGTGGCGAGGGCGGCTCTCTGGCCTTGCTGGCGCTGGTCACCGAGCGAGCCAAAAATCCCAGGCTGTCGTGGATCATCACCCTGCTCGGCATCTTCGCCGCCGCCCTGTTTTACGGCGACAGCATGATCACGCCGGCGATTTCCGTACTCTCAGCGGTCGAGGGCATGGAAATCATCACCCCGACACTGACGCCTTACGTCATCCCGATCACGCTTGGCATCCTGACCGGCTTGTTCTTCATCCAGAAGCGGGGTACGGGTGCCGTCGGCATTTTCTTCGGCCCGGTCATGGTGGCCTGGTTCGGCATTCTGGCCGTGCTCGGCCTGAACCAGATCGCATCCAATCCGGCCGTGTTACTGGCGCTGAATCCGCTCTATGCCATCGTGTTCATCGGCACCCAACCCGTGCTCGCGTTCCTCGCGCTGGGCTCGGTGGTGCTGGCGGTTACGGGGGGAGAAGCGCTCTATACGGACATGGGTCACTTCGGACGCTTTCCGATTCGCATCGCCTGGTTCGGTTATGTGATGCCGGCACTGATTCTCAACTACTTTGGCCAAGGCGCCTTGCTGCTGGTCGAACCGCAAGCCATCGCCAGCCCTTTCTACCACCTCGCTCCTGATTGGGCCTTGATCCCGATGGTCGTCCTGGCCACTGCAGCCACCGTCATTGCCTCGCAAGCCGTCATTTCCGGCGCCTTTTCGGTCGCCCGCCAGTCCATTCAGATGGGCCTGTTGCCACGCATGCAGATCATTCACACTTCTGGCATGGAAGAAGGTCAGATCTACGTGCCCTTTACCAACTGGTCGCTTTTTCTCGCCGTGGTCGCGCTGGTGCTCGGCTTCAAGAACTCCTCCAACCTTGCCGCCGCCTACGGTATTGCCGTCACCGGCACGATGCTGATCGACACCATCCTCGTCGCGTTTGTCATGGTCCTGATGTGGAAATGGAACAAATTGGTCGTGGCAATCGTCGCCGGCTCGCTGTTGCTGGTGGATATCGCCTTCTTTGGCGCCAATGTCATCAAGATCCCTGAGGGTGGCTGGTTCCCGCTGGCCATGGGGCTTGTCTCATTTACCGTGCTCACCACCTGGCGGCGCGGGCGGCGCATGGTCTCCGAAGAGATGGCCAAGCAGAGCATTCCGATGAGCGACTTTCTGCAGTCAATCGACGATGTGCATCGCATTTATGGCACAGCCATCTTCATGACCAGCGCCAAGGACGGCGTCCCTCCGGCCCTGCTGCACAACCTGAAACATAATCAGGTGCTCCATGAACGCGTCGTGCTGGTCACCGTGCAAACCACCGATACACCGACCGTCAACGACATGGAGCGCATCTACCTCCACCGCATGCAGAAGGGCTTCATGCGCCTGATCATCCGCTACGGTTTCATGGAAAGCCCCGACATTCCAGGCGCCCTGGAACTCTGCAAAGGGCATGGCGAGCGTTTTGACATGATGGAAACAACCTTCTATCTGTCACGCGAAACCATAGTCCCATCGATGGCCCGTGGCATGTCGCCCATCCGCGCCCGTCTGTTCGCCGTGATGTCAAAGAACGCGACCAGCGCCAGCGACTTCTTCCACATTCCGACCAACCGCGTGGTCGAACTGGGCACGCAGCTGGTGATTTGATGTCCAGACCCCTGCTCGGGCGGATGCCGCTCCGGGCAGGATCAGTGTTGGGTGTGCTGCCGGAGATTTTGGCGGCGAGCAATTTCACGCGCCAGGGCCGAGAATTGTTCGGCCAGTTCGTGACGCATCAGATTGACCCCCATGCCAGAAGGAATCCAGCGATCGGGAATCACCTCCATCCGGTAGTCGATGCGCGTTCCCCCGGCGCCCCCCTGATAGCGCAGTTCACTCCGCATGTATTTGGTCGAACCAGACAAGGCCTGAGCCACCAGCCGCCCTTCCGGAAACCATTCAATCCGTCGTTCCGATTCAAACGGGAAGGAAAAGGGTCCGAAAACGGCGTTTCCCTGCTGATGAATGCGATAAACATTGCCTGATCGCGACACAACCCGGCTGGCAATCAGATTCGGCACGAAATCAGCCATGTGTTCGAAATCGGTCAACACTTCCAGTACCTGTGCCGGCTGAGCAACGACACGCAGGCTCAGACTGCTGAAATAGGTGCCATCCCGATATTCAACCGCAACATCGTCATCACTGAGCTTCCCCGTGGGCAGATCGTCGCCCCAAGCAACTGCTGGAACACATAACGCCAGGAGAATGGTGATGACCCGCACCTTTTTTCACCCCGTCAATGCAATGCCTTGGCTAACCGGGGATGCGTTGCCACGAAATAATAGAGCGCCGGCAATACAAACAAGGTCAGCAAGGTCGCCGAAATCAGGCCGCCGATCACGACCAGCGCCAAGGGTCGCTGGGTCTCCGAACCGATGCCATGCGACAGCGCCATCGGCAACAGGCCCAGCATGGCCAGCAACGCCGTCATCAACACCGTGCGCAAGCGCGACAGGGCTCCCTGGAAAACCGACTGATAGGTGTCCATTCCCTGAAGCTTCAACTGATTGATATAGCTGACCATGACCACCCCGTTCAGCACAGCCTGTCCGAATAGCGCGATAAATCCAATGGCCGCCGACACCGACAAGGGAATCCCCGAAAGCAGCAAGGCAAAGATACCGCCAATCAAGGCGAAGGGAATATTGCAGATGATAATCAAGGCATCCTTGAAGGACTCGAAGGCATCAAAGAGCAGCACGAAGATCACCAGAATGGATAGCGGAACAACCAGCATCAGTCGCTTCATGGCACGTTCCTGGTTCTCGAATTCACCGGACCATGCGATCGAGTAACCCGGCGGCAACTTGAGATCCCTGGCATGGGTCTGCATGTCGGCAACAACGCTCCCCATGTCGCGATCACGGATGAAAACACCGATGGCAACTACCCGCTGGCCGGATTCGCGGGCAATGTTCATGGCGCCACTGCTCAGCTTGAAAGCCACCAGACTGGAGAGCGGCACCTGGGCACCTGACGGTGTCGGCACCAGGACATCCTTGAGCTTGTCGAGTTGCCTTGAGGGTTCGTCGAGGCGCAGAACCACACTGAAATGGCGGTCACCTTCCCACAACTCGGTCGCTGCCTTGCCGGCCATGGCCGTTTCAACAACATCCTGCACGTCCATGACATTTAACCCGTAGCGGGCGGCGGCGGCACGGTCAATTTCGAGCCGGTATTGCGGCAAGTCGCCATCGCGGTCAATGAACGCACGGAGAACGCCCGGCACGTTGCCAATCTTGTCGAGCAGTTGATTGGCATAGCGCTTCAGCGTCGCCGTATCGTCGCCGAACAGCTTGATGACAATCTGGCCGTCGATCTGCGAAATGGATTCGAGAATCTGATCGCGCACCGGCTGACTGAAGCTTGGCTCGATGCCTGGCACATCGTTCAGCTTGTCCTCCATCTCGCGGATCAGTTGATCCTTGGTTATCCCTTTGCGCCAGGCACTTTCCGGCTTCAGGTCGACCAGCATTTCGGTCATGTTGATGTTCTTAGGATCAGTGCCATCCTCTGGTCGCCCCGCTTTGGAAATCGCCGCATTCACTTCGGGGAAGTCAGCAATGATTCGGCGCAACTTGTGCAATTCGCCTTTGGCTTCGTCGACCGACACCGACGTTGGCAATGTGATGTTGATCCAGATCGAGCCTTCGTTCAGTTCGGGCAAGAACTCGGTCCCCAACTGCGGCACCACCGCGGCCGTCATGGCCAGCGCAGCCAGGGCAACTACCAGCACGCGCCGTGCGTTGGCGAGCACCCATTTCAGTGCCGGCTCATACTTTTCCATGAACCAGTGCATCAACTTCGTTTCGTCGTGCGGCACGTGATTCTTGAAGGCAATTTTCGAGAGAAAAGGAACCAGTGTCAGCGAAAGGATCAGCGATGTAATCAGCGCGGCGACCACCGAGTACGCCATCGGTGCGAAAATTTTTCCTTCGTGCCGCTGCATGGTGAAGATCGGCAGATGGGCCACCATGATGATGACCATCGAAAACACGGTTGGCCGCCCTATTTCGACGACGGCCTCCTGAATGGTTCGCGACTGCGGTTTACGACCACCATCACGATGAGACTCGCCAAGACGTCGGAATATATTTTCGATAACAATTACCGCACCATCAACAATGATGCCAAAGTCCATGGCCCCCAGAGAGAGCAGGTTGGCGGGAATACCGACCAAGGACAATCCGATGAATGTGCCGAGCAAGGCCAGGGGAATAATGGACGCGACAATACCCGCCGCCCGAAAATCAGCGAGGAAGAGGTAAAGTACCAGCGTGACAAGCAAAGCTCCCTCAAGCAAATTGCTGAAAACGGTTTTCAGCGTCTTGCTGATCAGCCAGGAACGGTCGTAAAACGGAATAATTTGCACCCCCGGTGGCAAGCCGCCAGCGTTGAGTGCATCCACCTTGGCCTTCAGTGCGTCGAGCGCCATGGATGGATTTTCATCCTTCCGCAACAGCACGATGCCGGACACGACATCGTCCTGATCACCACTGGCGTCACTGATGCCGACGATACCCTGTTCCGGCACGCGGGCCTCGACGACCTCGGCAACATCCCTGACCAGAACCGGCGTGCCGTTGTTTTCGGCAACCACGACCTGACTGATGTCGGCCGAAGATTTCAGCAACCCGAGAGAACGGATCAGGAACTGTTGACGTCCTTGCGCTACCGATCCGCCGCCGGCATTGGCATTGGCTCGTTGCAAGGCATTGAACAACTGACCGATGGTCAGCTTGAAATCTCGCAGTTTGGCCAGATTCGGGTGGACCTCATACTGCCGTATCGGGCCGCCCAGCGAGACAACATCGGCGATTCCCGGGACCTGCTTGATCTGACGGGAAACGGTCCAATCCTGAATGGCTCGAATTTCACTCGGTTTCAGACCCGGCGCATCAAGCCGGTAACGGAAGATCTCACCGGTAGCCGTCGCCGGCGGAGCAAGCTCAGGCTCAACGCCAGATGGTAGATCCAGTCCGCGCAAGCGTTCTTCGACCAACTGACGAGCCATGAACAAGCTGGGCTTTTCGTCAAAGGTAATGACGATAAAAGAGAGTCCGAATTGTGTATGTGAAAACATCCGGATCGAATTCGGCACCCCGGAGAGTGCAATCTCGAGAGGTATGGTCACTTGCTTCTCGACCTCTTCAGGCGCCCGTCCGGGGTAAAGCGAAATGACCGTCACCTGGGTATCGGTGACATCCGGAAAGGCTTCGATCGGCAATGACCGGAAGGCGGCGATCCCGGCACCAATAAACAGCACCAGCCCCAAAAGTATGAACAGCGGCTGGTTAAGCGCGAAATGAACAATGCGCTTGATCATTTAACCGCCTGATTTTCTGCGACAACCGGCTTGAAGAACTTGAGCAAATTGAGGTTGCCTTCAGTGACCACCCTGTCACCCGCCTTCACGCCCGCCAGCAGATCGACCCATCCTTCGCGCTCGCTTGCCGCCTGAACCAATTGACGACGATAGCGTCCTGGCGCCTCCTCAACAAAAACAAAACGCTTCTCGCCCAATAGGAAGACAGCCGAGGCCGGCACCCGCAATGCCTGCGAGGCTGGCAACTCGACCAACGCATTGACGAACATTTCTCCCTTCAGGCGACGATCGGCATTAGGTACCTCACCCCGTACCTTGATGGTTCGGGTTGCTGGATCGACAAAGTCGGCAATATGGCGGATGACACCTTTGAAACGCTCCCCGGGATACTGCCTGGACTCAACCAGCAATGGCTGGCCGGATTTGAGATTCCCCAGATCGGCCTCCCCGGCATCAATCTGTATCCACAGGCTGGCCGGGTCAGTGACCACGAACAAGGGGGATGTTGCCTGATCTGGCCGAAATTCCATGCCCGGATTCACATTGCGCTCAACCACCACTCCTGCGAGCGGACTACGCAGTACATAGGTCCCGTCCCCATCGCCCCCCAAACCCGCGAGACGCCGACTGGCGCGCTGAGCCTCAGCCTTGGCGGCCACCGAGGTTGCTTCCGCCAGTTGCCAGTCCTTCTCTGCAACGACACCGGCTTCGCGCAACTGGCGGCTGCGCTCCAGCGCCTGCGCCGCGACTTGGGCATCTGCCTTGGCCTTGCGTGCATCGGCCAGCGCCTGACCATAATCAGGCGAACTCAAGACGGCCAGGGGTTGATTGCTTTTGACCGTATTTCCAACGTCGACCGCAATACTCAGTACGCGACCAGCTAATTGGGGAAATACACGAACAGTCTTTTCCTCGTTCCAGACCAGACGCCCAGGCAACCGGAGCATGCCGCCCTGGTCAGCTTCCACGGTGGCCAGCTTGAGGAATGTAGCCTTGTCGGGCTCGGCCAGCGTAGCAATTTCGCCATTTACCTTGATGCTGGGTTCCTTGGCAGCCTCAGGCTCGGCTGAACAGCTGGCAAGCACCAGCAGGATAGTGGGCAGAACAAATGTCAGCTTCATTTTAGTTTCCTGAATTCGGCCTGGATTTGCCAGTCCGACAACGCCTTGGCGTAATCAGCACGGGCACTGGCCGCTTCAATCTGAATCTGGCGCAGCGTGCGGCGAGCATCCAGGAGATCCATCAAACCCATCGCACCTTTGCTGTAGGCCAGCTCTGCTGCCTTGGCAACGCGTTCAGCATCGTTGAGCATGCCGCTTTCAAGGCGTTTGTAGCGATCGCGTGCCGAGAGCAGCATATTCCTGGCCAGTGTCACCTGTCCGCTGGCTTGTGCCTGCTGCTGTTGATACTGCAGGCGAGCGACATCAACATCAGCCTCGGCACGGGCAATATCACCCTCATATTCGTGCCAGATGAAGAGCGGAACACTCAGGCCAAAGCCGATACTGTCGGTGGGCGCATTCTGGAGGTTATGCTCCATCTGGAACCCGATGGTCACGTCACGGCTTTTTTTTGCGCGCGCCAGATCACGATCGGCTTCTGCTGCGCGGACTCGCTTCTGGGCAGCTTCCAGATCCGGACGTTGTCCGAGAGGCGCCGGGTTCAACGCTGTCTCTTCCAGTGCAGGCCAGTCGTCAGCGGCAACGAGCTGACGGGCATCCGGCTCCCGCCCAATCAGATAAGCCAGCGCCTGTTGCGCCTGCTCCAGTTCGGTCTGCGTTTGCCGCACATCACTATCCGCCCGTGCCTTGTCAATCTGCAACCGGGAAACGTCAACGGGCGCAATATCCCCGACTTTCTGCCTAAGTCTCCCAGCGTCAGCGCTTTTGCCATAAAGCTCGGCGGTCTCCCGTGCCAGCATCAGTTTTTCCTGAGCCAGGCGCAGGTTGTAATACGCGTAGCGGAGCACACCAAGTTGCTGTCGTGCGGTGTCGTCCAGATCAAAGCGACTCGCGGCCAGCCTCGATTCAGCACCTCTTACCCTCAGATCGCGCTTGCCGCCTCGCTCGACAAGCTGATCGATACGCAAGACGGTATCCAGTTTTTTTTCACTCCAGCCACCGGCGCCATAACCAGACCACGGACTGATTGAGAGCACATTGACGGAGACATCTGGATTGACCCGCTGCCCGGCCACGCTGACATCGGCTGCGGCCGATGTCACTGCTGCCTGAGCCAGTAGAAGTTCGTGGCTATGTTGTTGCCAGAGCGTTTCTGCATCTTTCAGCGATAGTGCCACCGAGCCTTGGGCATGGCACAACAATGGAAACAATATTATTGAAAGCAGTAGGCGGCGCATTGATGAATCGTTGAATGGGGAGTGATATCTTATGGAGTTAGCCTGACGAATGACTGACCACGCCCATGCATATATTGCTCGTTGAAGATGACGCCCTGCTCGCTGACGGACTGGCCCGTTCGCTGAGTCAAACCGGCTACCAGGTCGAACTGGCCAGCGATGGATTAATTGCGGATCGGCTGCTCGAATCCGGGTCATTCGATTTTGTCATTCTGGATCTCGGGCTGCCGGGGCTTGATGGCCGCAAGGTCGTGGAGCGGCTGCGCAAACGTAAGCAGACCATGCCCGTTCTTGTCCTGTCAGCACGCATGGATCTTGAAGAACGTGTACTGCTGCTCAATCTTGGTGCCGACGACTATGTGGTCAAACCGGTGGCGCTGGTGGAACTGGAAGCGAGGATGCGGGCCCTGATTCGCCGAACACAGGCCACCCATGAACCATTCGTCATGCTCGGCCGATTAAAGCTCGACACAGACGGCAAGCGTGCCTGGCTAGGCGAGCAGGCACTTGAATTGAGCGCTCGCGAATGGGCGGCAGTCGAGTTTCTTGCCAGCCGCGTCAATCGGATTGTCAATAAGGACCAGATCACACAGGCGATCTATACGTGGGATGACGAGATCACGCCAAATGCCATCGAAAAATTCATTTCGCGACTGCGTGTAAAACTTGAACCGGCAGGCGTCACGATACGGACGGTGCGTGGTCTCGGTTACTTCCTGGAAAAGCCCTCCGAAGGCAATGATGCAGCAAACTAGCCTCCGCTTTCAGCTGTTGCGCAGACTGCTGCCCACCATGCTTGCCCTGCTCCTGTGCGGGGCGGCCACGGCCTACTGGGTGGCCTGGCGGAGTGCAACGAAAGCCTATGATCGTGCCCTTCTGGATACCACATTAGCTATCGCTGACCAGTTGAAGGTCGTTGATGGCAAACCGCAATTGCCACTGACACCACAAGCTCGCGCAGTCTTGCTGACCGACAAATTTGACCGCGTGTTTTACGCCGTTCGCGGCCCCGATGGCGAGGTGATCGATGGCGAACCCGGACTGCCAATGCCGGCAGTCGACAGTCCGCGTCTGCCTGGCAGCGAGGTCCGCTACTATTTTGATGGTTTCCTGAAAACCGAACCCATTCGGGTTGCCGCATTTCAACTGGAACTGGCCAACCAGACATTTACCGTGCTGGCTGGCGAAACGCTCGTCAAGCGCAATGCGCTGGTGCGGGAAATCCTCCTTGGCATGCTGTTGCCCGAACTGCTATTGACCATAGCCTGCATCGTTGTCGTGTGGTTTGGGGTTCGCTCGGGTCTGACACCATTATCAAATCTTCGCAACGAGTTGGCAGCGCGCTCGCAGACTGACCTTAGCCCGGTTCAGGTGGAGGTACCCGAGGAAATGCAGCCGGTGGTTACGGAGATCAACGAGCTCCTGCGCCGACTGGAGCATTCGCTGTCCAGCCAGCGAAATTTCGTTTCTGATGCGGCGCATCAGCTGCGCAATCCCATTGCGGCGCTTCAGGCGCAAGTCGAAGCGGCTTCCTGCGAATCTCCGCTGGAAGCCAGCAAAAAACTCGACGGCATCCTGTCAGCCACACACCGGCTATCGCATCTGATCGACCAGATGCTTGCCCTGGCGCGCGCCGAACCGACACCCGCACAAACCTATGCCGATATCGCACTGGAAGACGTGGTGCGACAAGTGGCCGAAACCTGGCTCCCGGTAGCCATTCGCAAACAAATCGATCTCGGCTTTGAACTATCCCCAGCGTTTGCACATGGCAACGCATTGCTCTTGCAGGAAATGCTCGGCAATCTCCTCGACAACGCCATTCGCCATACACCAGCGGGTGGATCCATCACCGTAAGCTGCGGACAGGACGCCGAAAATACCTGGATCTCCGTCGAAGACAGCGGCATCGGCATCCCGGAAGCGGAGTATGAACGCGTATTCGAGCGCTTCTATCAGCTCCCCGAAAACTCAAGAGAGGGCAATGGTTTGGGATTGGCGATCGTTCAAGCAATTGCCCGCCAACACGGCGGCAAGGCAGTTGCCGGACCCGCCAGCAAGCTCGAAGGCGTTTGCTTCAAGGTTACCTTGTGCGCATCGCAGTAGCGCTCGGCGCTTTGGCGATTCTTGCTGTTACGCTCGCCTGGCGAATGAAGGTGATTACCGTAAAGCCCTTGCGCCTTGTCCGAGATCCTCTTCAATGAATCTCAATAGCGCCTGGTAGACCGCGTCGCGCGGGTAGGCATTCTGATCCACCAGAAGTACGTCAATCACATCTGCGTTCGCGTAATCGGCACGGCAACCGCCCAGTGATCGGCGTTCAGTTAAGTAAGCAGCGTACTGCCCGGCGGGAACTGATCGTAGAGGATGACCTGGCTATCATTGCGACTATCAAGGGCAGACAGATGCTTGGCTAGCCAGGCCTTCCGCGGTTCGGGCAGGATGTCGTGAACTGCACCACCATCAAGCGGCTCGCACTTGGCTCCGGGAAAATTCCGCAGCAGCTTAAGTTGATCGGCACTGGTGTCATGGGCCAGCGGAGATCCGCCAACCACGCTCGCCAAACTGACCACCGCGGTCACGCGATGGATTTCCGGGTAAGTGTCCAAAGGACAGCTCATCGACCCCACTTTGGCATAACCCGGCAATACCAGATTTGGCTGCTCCGCCTCCTGGGAAGGCGCCTGTACGGCCTGCCTGACTTTCGCGGCTTAGGGGCGCTGCTCGCCAGGCATCCGAATACACTGTCGAATAGGCGACAGCGGGTTACCGAAGGCCCGTCAGCCGTCATTAAATCTCCCTCGCGGATCACCGGCAAGGGACCGATGCGGCCAACGTTTTATTGGTACCGCAAGGCCTCGATCGGGTCGAGCTTGGCGGCTTTTTGGGCCGGATACCAGCCGAAGAAAATGCCCACACCGGCGGCCACGACAAAGGCAATCAGCGCCGCACTGCCGGAAATGACAATGACCATGCCGGTAAACATATTGATGCCGAGCGCCACGCCCAGTCCCAGAAGCAGGCCGAGCAGGCAACCGGCAAATGAAATCATCACGGCTTCGAGCAGAAACTGGCTGAGGATATCCTTTTGCCGGGCACCAATGGCCATGCGGATGCCGATTTCACGCGTCCGTTCCGTCACTGAAACCAGCATGATGTTCATGATGCCGATACCGCCGACGAGCAGCGAAATCGAGGCGATGGCGCCGAGCAGGATGGACATGGTGCGCGTCGTTTCCGCTTCGGATTCGGCCGCCGCCGACAGGTTGCGCGTAAAGAAATCATCCGGCATGCCTTCGCGCAGGCGATGGCGCTGGCGGAGCAGCGCGGTCGTGCTGTCCATGACGCGCGGCATGTTATCGGGCGAATCTGCCTGCACCATGATCATGCGCACCGAGCCGAGGAAGGGCGTTCCGAAAACCTTGCGCTGAGCGGTCGACAACGGAATGATCACCGTGTCATCCTGGTCGCGGCCATCGAGGCTCTGGCCCTTGCTGCCCAGGACACCGATGACGATGAACGGATTTTGCTGGATGCGCATCGTCTTGCCGACCGGATCGTCCGCGCCGAACAGGTTGTCGGCGACCGTCTTGCCGATGATGGCCACCCGCGTCGAGGACCGCACGTCCGAGTCACCGAAACTGGCACCGCTGACAATATTCCAGGACCGCGCCTCAAAGTAGGCGGGTGTGGTGCCGATCACCTGTGAGCTCCAGTTCTGCGAGCCATAGACCAGTTGCCGTGTACCCGAATGAGTCGGCGCAACATTGACGACGCCATCGAGTTCAGCAATGGCATCGGCATCGGCCACGCTGAGCGAAGGCGCGCCGGCCGAGCCACTTCGTACGCCAGAGGCAGTAAAGGAGCCTGAGAGAACGATGAACAGATTGGAGCCCATCGTGCTGATCGTCTGCTGCACGGCATACTGCGCCCCCTGTCCGATGGCCATCATGATGACCACGGCGCCAACGCCGATCACCATGCCCAGCATGGTCAGCGCCGAGCGCAGGCGGTTGGCGCCCATCGCCAGCCAGGCTTCGCCGAGCATCGCCTTCAGCATGACGAATTCGTCCCGTTGCCGGTTTCAGCACACGTCCACGGTCGACCGGAAAAAATGGTCAAAATTGAAATTTCCGAAATCATGCCGTGACCTGCTGCGTCAGCTGATCGCTGACAATTTCGCCGTCGAGGAACTTTACCTGTCGCTTGGCATGCGCCGCCACATCCGGTTCATGCGTTACCAGCACGATAGTGATGCCCTCATCGTTGAGCTCACCAAACAGACGCATGATTTCCTCACTGGTATGGCTATCGAGGTTGCCGGTTGGCTCATCGGCGAGGATCAGCCGCGGCGAATTGACCAGTGCCCGGGCGATCGCCACCCGTTGCTGCTGCCCACCGGAAATGCGGTTGGGCAGCGACTCGGCATATTTGCCCAGCCCGACCTTGTCGAGCAGCTCGCGCGCCTTGGCTCGCCGTGTTTCCTTGTCCACACCGGCATAGACCAGCGGCAGCGCAACATTGTCCTGCAGGCTCATGCGCGGCAGCAGGTTGAACCCCTGGAAGACAAAGCCCAGCGTACGATTGCGCAGGACGGCCAGGGCATCCTTGTCCATGTGCGCGACATTCTGGCCGGCCAGGAAGAAATCGCCCATGGTTGGCGTATCAAGGCAGCCAAGCAGGTTCATGAAGGTCGACTTGCCAGAACCGGAGGGCCCCATGATGGCGATGAACTCGCCGACATGGATGTCGAGATTGACACCCTTCAGCGCCGGGAAAAGGCCGGCCGCCGTTTCGTAGGACTTGCCCAGACCGACCACCCGGATGACCGACTCAGTCATCAGAACATCCGCATGCCGACGCTGGACGGTGACTTGGTGCCGTTGGTGTTTTCACCGATCACGATGCGATCACCTTCCTTCAAGTCCCCACCGACAATTTCCGTATTGCGGTTGTCCGTGATGCCGAGCTGGACGCTGACCGGCTTGATGTCGTCGCCGGCCAGGATATACACCGTGCCGCTCTGGCCATCACGCTTTTTGCCCTTGCTCTTGCCGTCGCCGGATTTGGCTGCGGTGCCCATGCCTGGGCCAGGCGCTCCTGCGGTCGACGGGGATTTTTGGCCATTTTCCAATTTTTTATCAGCCGCATCAGCCGGCTTGAAACGCAGCGCGGCATTGGGCACGAGCAACGCACCCTCGCGTTTCTGCACACCGATATTGACGTAAGCCGTCATGCCCGGCAGCAGCGTCAGGTCAGGGTTATCCACCCGGATGCGAACGTTATAGGTCACCACATTTTGCTGGTTGGTCGGGTTCAGACGAATCTGCTGCACCTCGCCCTGAAATGCCCGGCTGGGAAAGGCATCCACCGTAAAGCGAACCGGCAAACCCTCCTTGATATTGCCGATGTCCGCCTCGGCAAAACTGGTGTCGATGGCCATTTTGGCAAGATCCTGTGCAATCTGGATCAGCACTGGCGTCTGGAAGCTGGCGGCCACCGTCTGGCCAATATCGACCAGCCGCGCCACGACCACACCGGATACCGGCGACGTGATCACCGAATAGCCCAGATTGACCTGATCCTTGTCGGCCGCTGCCTTGGCCTGAATCAGTTGCGCTTGAGCCGACTTCAGTCCCTGCAGCGCCACATCATAGTCCTGGCGCGACACATATTCCTTGGCCAGCAGCGCCCTCATCCGGGCTTCGTTCGCCCGGGCCAGATCGACGGAAGCCTGTTGATTCACCACGTTGGCCTGACTCTGGCGAACGATGGTCTGCAGCAACGATTGATCCAGTTCGACCAACTTCTGCCCGGCGACCACCTTGTCGTTGAAATCGACATAGAGTTTCTTGACGGTTCCCGAAACCTGCGTACCGACATTGACCAGTACCAGCGGATTCAGGGTGCCATTGGCCGACACGGTCTGCGTTACATCGCCCTTTTGCGCATTCGCGAATTTGTAGCGGGCCTCAGGATTCTGCGCAGCACGCTGCTTGCTGTACCAGACGCCGCCGCCGATCAGACCGGCCACCACTGTCACGCCAATCAGTATCTTGCCGATAGATTTCATGGTCTTCCTTCCGCCGCCGGTTGCAGCAGCGTGTAATCAAGTGCACCCATCGTCTGAGCCAAGGTGGCGCGATAAACATTCCAGTCGAGCTGCGCCTGAATGCGCTGCAGCCTTGCACTGGCCAACGCACTCTGCGCCGAGAGCAAATCCAGCACGGTGCCCACGCCGGCCTTGTAGCGCCCCAGCGCCACGCGCTCGGATTGTTCAGCGCTGGCCACCAGGTCTGCCGTCGTCTTCAGGCTCTGCGTGGCCGTCGTCAAACTTTGGTAAGCCTTCCAGACATCGAGCGCGATCTGATTGCGAATGCGGTCGCGCTGCGCCGCCCTGACCTCGGCCTGGGCCGACGCTGAACGTACCCGGTAGGTGGTATCAAACCCCGTAAAGAGCGGTACGTTCAGACTCACGCCCACACTGCCACCCTGCGTGATCACCCCGGCGGAACTCTGCCAGCTCGGCCCGGCGCCCAGCGAAATGGTCGGCCGTCCCTGCGCCCGTGCGAGATCCACACTGGCTTCTGCCGCCTTGAGCTGGGCCTCGGCTGCCCTCAGATCTGGCCTTCTTGCCTGAGCCTCAGCGATCAGTGCATCTATTTCCTTCTGAAAAGCCAACTCGGCCGGCATTGTCGGCATGTCAGCCAGCACAACGCGTTGTTGCGCTTCAAAGCCAAGCGCATTGGCCAGCGTACCGAGCGCATTTCGGGCATCGCCCTCGGCCCGGATGCGATTCAATGTCGCCTGCGACAGCGCAGTCTGCGCCTGCAGTCGATCAGCCGGCGTCCCCGCCCCCACCTGATAGCGGGTATCGGCTGCCAGAAAACCTTCACGGGCCGAACGCTCGGCTTCAAGTGCCGACAGTACAGCCGCCTGCGTCGCCTGCGCCGAGTAATAGGATTGCAGCGCTGCCAGGAAGAGCGATTGCACCGTTGCATCCTGCGTCGCCGCTGCGGCGTTCAGCAATTGCCGTGCATTTTCAACATTAGCCGAGCGCTGACCGAAGTCGTAGAGCAGCCATGAGAGCGTCAAAGCCGCCGAGGTCCGGTTATATGAACCATTGTCGTACTGAAAGCGGGTCGCCGCTGCGCTGCCATCCAGCCTCGGCAACCAGGCAGCCTGCGCAACGCCGACCAGCGCTGCCTGCGCCCGAGCCGATGCCCAGACTTCACGCGTCTGCGGATGGTTGCACAAGGCCAGATCGACCGCGTCGACAGCAGTCAGCGCACTCGCCGGCAAGGCGTTCCGACATGGCGCATCATCCACGCGAGCCGCGAGCTGCGGCGACGGTTTGAGCGGCGCCATGGCATCGACCCCGAACGGGTCACCCTCCCCCGCCCAGGCAGGCAAGACCGCTACGGTCAACAGGAAAAAACAGGGTAAAAATCGCATGGCCAGAAGTTTAGCCTCACTGCGAAAAATAGGTCGTTACAGTTTGTTTCTGGCTATTGCTGAACAAGCCGGATGCGCCCCACCCTTCAGCGCATGTTTTCGATGGCACGCAGCGTTTCCGCTTCAAGCGCCTGCGTATCCGTATCGAAATGTCCCTGAAGGTTGATTTCCTCAAACACCGGCGCGGCGGACTGGCCCGCGGAACTGCATTCTTCGCCATATCCATCACGAAAGGCAATCCATTTGGCCAACATGATTTCATGCTCGCTCAATCCCGTTTCCATTCCGTCTGGCAGCGTGGCCCCCAACTGAATCAGTGCCCGCACGACCTCATGATGCTTGCCGCGCACGGCCATGCTCATGGGTGATGTCGGCAAGCGGTTATCCGCCAGATTGACCACGGCACCCCGCCTTGCCAGTTCCGTGACGATATCGACATGGCCCAGAAAGCACGCAATTCCAAGCGGCAAGCCCGGCTCGCCACCCTGCGCATCGTCTGGCAATGCGCCAGCATCCAGCGCCCGAACAACGTATTTAAGTTGGCCTGACCGGATGGCCTTGAGGAGATCCACTTGCGTCGCCATGATCCTCTAATAAAAAAGTTCTACCGTTATCTGACTGGAATTTTAATCCGCACAATCCGCCAGCGTGAGTCAGCACCCAGCGAATTCGTGTAAAAAATCACAATACACCAGCTATCCAAGGATCGATTTGCCTGCGGCGACCGGGAGTGCATGCGATAAAATGCAGCCCACTATGCTCTATCCACTCATTCGCAAATTTTTTTTCTCCCTCGACGCTGAAACTGCCCACGGCATTGGCATGAAGGGCATCGATCTCATGAGCGCCGCCGGGCTGACCTGTGCCGTCGCCAAACCGGTTGCGTCCTGTCCGCTCGACGTCATGGGCCTCAAATTCCCCAACCCGGTCGGTCTGGCCGCCGGCCTGGACAAGAACGGCGACCATATTGATGGTCTGGCCAAGCTTGGCTTCGGCTTCCTGGAAATTGGCACCATCACGCCGCGCCCGCAAGCCGGCAATCCCAAACCCCGCCTGTTCCGCATCCCGGAAGCTCAGGGCATCATCAACCGCATGGGCTTCAACAATGATGGCGTCGACAAGTTGCTGGAAAATGTCCGGGCGGCGGAGTTTCCCAAACAAGGCGGCATTCTCGGCATCAATATTGGCAAGAACGCGACCACGCCGATTGAAAAAGCTGTCTACGATTACCTGATCTGTCTTGACAAGGTTTACAACGACGCCAGTTACGTCACGGTCAATATTTCTTCTCCGAATACCAAAAACCTGCGTGAGTTGCAGAAGGACGAGGCGCTGGACGACCTGCTGGCCCAACTGAAGGCCAGGCAACTGCAACTGGCCGAAAAATTCGGCAAATATGTCCCCATGGCACTAAAAATTGCCCCTGATCTCGACGATGAGCAAATTTCTGCCATCGCCGATGCGCTGCGCCGCCATCACTTCGATGCGGTGATTGCAACCAACACCACCCTGTCGCGAGAAGGCGTCGAAGGCATGCCGAATGCGGCAGAAACGGGTGGTTTGTCAGGCAAGCCCGTGTTCCGGAAATCAACGGCCGTTCAGCAAAAACTGGCAGCTGCGCTGGCCGGGGAACTGCCGATCATAGGCGTTGGCGGCATCATGAACGGCGAGGATGCAGGAGAAAAGATCAAGGCGGGTGCCAGCCTGGTCCAGTTCTACAGCGGTTTTATCTACCGGGGTCCAGATCTGGTCAGCGAAGTGGCAGAAACACTCGCTAACATGATGGGAAAGAAAACGGTATAAAGCCATAAGCAGCGTGCAGTTGTTTGCAGTGCAGCAAACCCCGATAATACGGACTCAACGCCAGCTAAATCTATGAGCCACTATCTATTCATCCTCGTCGGCGCAGTTCTGGTCAACAACGTCGTGCTGGTAAAGATCCTCGGTCTTTGCCCCTTCATGGGTGTTTCCAAGAAACTGGAAACCGCCTATGGCATGGGTGCAGCCACGACCTTTGTGCTGACCATGGCCACTGGCGCCAGTTACATCATCGACCATTACCTGTTGATGCCATTCGGACTGGAATACCTGCGCACGCTGTCTTTCATCGTCACCATTGCCGCCATCGTCCAGCTGACTGAAATGGTGATCGCCAAGACGTCGCCGACGCTGCAGCAGACGTTGGGCATCTACCTGCCGCTGATCACGACCAATTGCGCCGTGCTGGGCGTTCCCCTGCTCAACGTATCGAATGGCTACAATTTCGTGGAATCCCTGCTCTTTGGCGCGGGGAGCGCGGCAGGTTTTTCGCTGGTACTCATCCTTTTTGCGGGCATCCGCGAACGGGTCGAAGGGGCTGACGTTCCCGTTCATTTCCGCGGCGTCGCCATCGCCATGGTCACTGCCGGCTTGATGGCCCTGGCCTTCATGGGCTTTGCCGGCCTGGACAAGTACCAGTAATGGACATTCTGCTCGCCATCGCCATCATGGCCCTCGGGGCTGTCATACTGGGCGCCTTGCTCGGTTTCGCCTCGATCAAGTTCAAGGTCGAAGGCGACCCCCTGGTCGAAAAGATCGAGGCCATCCTGCCCCAGACACAGTGTGGCCAGTGCGGTTTTCCCGGCTGCAAGCCCTATGCCGAAGCCATCGTCAATGGCGAGGAAATCAACAAGTGCCCGCCGGGCGGTGCCGAAGGCGTGCAGCGCTTGGCCGACCTGCTCGGCCGCGAAGTCAAGCCGCTCGACGCCGAAGAAAAGCCCAAGCAGATCGCCATCATCGACGAGAACACCTGCATCGGCTGCACGCTGTGCATCCAGGCCTGTCCGGTCGACGCCATCGTTGGCGCCGCCAAGCAGATGCACACCATCGTCGCCCAACAATGTACCGGCTGCGAACTGTGCCTGCCGCCCTGCCCGGTCGAGTGCATCCACATGGCCGTCATCCCCGAAACCATCGACAACTGGAAGTGGAAGTATCCGGTCATCGAGATAAAGGCGGCCGCCTGATGCTGATGAATCTGTTTAAGTTCAAGGGTGGCGTCAAGCCACCGAGCAACAAGCTGCAGTCGAACCATTTGCCGATTGCCCAGGCACCGATGCCTTCGCGGCTGGTCGTGCCGCTCCACCAAAGCTTCGGCGGC
>Ga0209023_10001137_pt1 | contig 36638 bp, 17 predicted proteins | sample LakOneMetagenome_FD_187468 | JGI IMG/M metagenome (GOLD analysis project Ga0209023, IMG submission 187468) | Freshwater and sediment microbial communities from Lake Erie, Canada (SPAdes) (version 2) | ecosystem: Environmental > Aquatic > Freshwater > Lentic | place: Lake Erie, Canada...
CATGGAAACGATCAAACACCCTGAAACAGGATTGGATAATAGTTTCCTCATCACTTCTCTGTACAATTACCGCACACCTTTGATACGGTATCTTAATGGAGATACAGGTAAACTCAGGCAGGGAAATAAATACACTGAGATCGATGAACTCAGTGGACGTTCTGCTGACATGTTTATAAAAAAAGACGGTAGCTTTGTATCATCAATATTGGCAACACAAACCATGCAGATAACCGGGCTTACTGAAAAAATAAAAAGATACCAGCTGATACAGGAAAAACAGGATGAGATCATTTTCCGCTATGAACCTTTTTCAACTGACCTTACAGAACAGGAAAGAACACATCTTGTAAATGTATTTCGGAAAAGGCTCGGAGAAGAATTTCATATTGATCTTGTAAACAGCGATGATTTTATAAGATCAGGTTCAGGTAAGCACAGGTTAATGGTTAATAATCTTAAATGATTTCTATTATTGATGTCAATTTTAAAATTAAATTGAAGCATCCACATAAATAAAATTCTCCTCCCTCTCCTTCAGGAGAGGGCTGGGGTGAGGCTAATAACACAATGAAAATAACAGAACAGGTAGTAAAGAAATACGGCTGGCTGGTTACTTACACAAAATTCTGGATCAGGGAATTCAAGACCTTAACTCCAATGCCATTTATGAAAAGGCTCGACATGTGGAGTAAAGGTTTTTTCAGTGCGGCCTATTACCGCTATGAATTCTATACAAAAAAGAATAAACCTTCCGATTATGTTACCGATTACCAGGAAAACCTGATCGCATCAAAAATAAACAAGAAGATCGTTTCTATTTATGTTGATGATAAAGTGATCTTCCCTTTATTCTTTAAAAATTTCTGCCCGGTTGTTGAAAATTTTGCCTTTATCAATAATGGAAAAATTGTACAGCAATCTTCTGAAGTTGTTTTTAAAACATTTGATGATATATGGGATTACATTAAATCAAAAGGCGATATCATCATAAAACCGATCGGTGGTTCAAGAGGAGGAAAAGTAAATGTGTTTAAGAATGCCGATGATCATGATAAGATATTTATCAATGGTGTTTTGAATGATAAGGCATCATTTGTCAGATATGCATCTGAACTTGATTTTAATATCATCTGCCCGATGATCTACCAGGCAGATTATTCAAAACGATTTTATCCCGCAACTACCAATACGATCAGGTTGCTTACAATGATCGATCCTGAAACAAATAAAGCATTTATTGCGCATGCTGTTCAGCGCATTGGTACCAAACATTCTTTCCCGGTTGATAATTTTGCTGTTGGAGGCATCACCGTAAATATTGACCTTGACAAAGGTGTTCTTGAAACAGGTTCATACATCATTCCTACCGAAAGCCAGAAAGTTTGGTATACACATCATCCTGAAACAAATGAAGCCATTGCAGGTTCTGTAATTCCTAATTGGGAAAAGATAAAAGAAACAATGCTCGAAGTTGCCAATTCCGTTTCATTCCTCAAGATCATCGGCTGGGACCTGATCGTTGTTGAAAATGAAAAAGGGTTCGTATTGCTGGAGGGCAACAATGGTCCGTGTTTTAAAGTGCACCAGTTGCATGGCGGGTTTCAAACAAACCCTCAGATCAAAAAATTCATGAAATATCATAAGGTTATATAATGGGGGCTTTTTTATTAGCGAAACAAAATAGTAATGATTTTGCTCCTGTTCCGGCGCTGCATGTTTTTGAAACAATGGGGCTGCAATCTCCTGACGAATTCAATATCGGCGAATGGAAATTATGGAGCTGGAAAAAGATCCGTTCCAATGAAGATCATTTTATCAGAGAAGACAAACGGATCCTTGTATGTAGTGGAACTCCCATTTACAAAGGTTCGCATGATCTACAGGAAAGCCTTTCCCTGATCATGCAGGATCTGAAAAATAATAATTTCAATTATAATAATATAAGGGGAACATATGCCCTGATCTATTCTCCTGATGGTGCATCGGTTAATATACTAACCGACCAGGCAGGGATCTTCAATATTTATTTTGATAATAATGTACAGATAATTTCCAGTTCGTTCATGGCTGTTATTTTCGGACTAAAAAATAAAGTCACCCTTAACAAACTGGCTGCAACAGAAGTTATAACAAATGGCCGCCAGATCGGTCCCGACACATTATTCAATGAAATATCAAGGCTTGAGATCACACTGACAAACAATGTCGGGGATATTAAAATCATCAATGACAGCTCTTTACAGGACTATCCGGAAAAAAGATCCGGCAATTTTAATGATGCAGTGGATGAACAGGTTACGGCAATAGATAGTTATTTCAGTGATATTAAAAATTTTGGCGATAATTACGGCGTCGACTCCGGACTAACGGCAGGGCATGACAGCCGGATGATGCTTATCCAGATTAGAAAGTATTTTAAAAATTTCCAGATACATTCTTTCTGGCGGAAAACAAAAGACCTGGAATTGACGATAGCAGAAAAAGTTGCAGAGAAGGCCGGGGTTCCGTTACGTGTTATTGAAGGGAAACATCATTTCGATAAAACAAATGAACAGCTGGAAGATACACTGAAGAAGTCACTGTATTTTTACGACGGCCATATACGCATGCATTGTTTTTTGATGGAAGATTATCATACGATCGAACACCGAACAGCCATACTCGGCGATAAAAAACTCGGCATAAACGGCATAGGTGGCGAGCAGTACCGGAATGAATGGCACATGGAACTTCCTGCATGGAGCCTTAACTATTTTTTAAAATACGCACTAACATATCACCTCGCCGGTAAATGTTTTACCGATGCTGATTTTGAAAAAGAATATTTTAAATACCTGCGATCAAAACTTCTTAGAAAATTAAAACTGGATAGCCATGTAAATAGGCTTTCCAAACTTGATATCCAGAAATATTACAATGAAGTGTATGTTGCCAGTTTAATGGGTGTGAGGACCAATGCCGAAAATGCACTGGGGCATTTTATCACCCCATTTATCGACAGGCAACTTACAAGGATTTCATACAGGTCGTTGCCTTATCACGGTATTTCATTTGATTTTCAACAGTCAATGATCAGGAAAATGGATCCAGAACTGGCATCAGTTCAAAGCGGGTACGGCTATAGTTTTTCAGCCGGTGAACCATTGAAGAAAAAGATAAAATACCTGTTGAAGGAATTTACCCCGACAAATCTTTACCAGAAAAAATTAGACAAGAAATTTGAAACTTCGGGTAATAAGGATTTCATGAATTACATCAGTAAATATGATGTGTTTAAAGAAGCGGTTGAAGCGGTCAGGAAATACAAATTACCGGTTGATGAAAAAATAATCACTTCACGGCCCGATATCATGCCGGTGTATTTAAGCCTTGCTTATTTTTTATATTATTTATCAAAGCACGACCGCCTGGATATTAAATAATCCGGCATTGTTTATATGAGCGACTTTCTGCAGAAATTTAAAATGTACTGGAAGGATAACCCGGATTACTGGAAACTAACGGATCCGAACAAACTTAGTAATTACGCTGTTTCTTACTATCCGCTTTCTTTCAAAGACAGGTTATCACAGGGGCATTACCTGGATTTTGATGCCAATGGCCTGCCCATGTTTCCTTCACAGGCAGGAGAACTGGTGCATTTCTGCACCGGCATGTGTTCCTTTGCATTTGCTCATTGGGAAGAATTCCTGGATACAGGAAAAGACGAACATGCGGCTCATGTAATAAAAGTTTCCGACTACCTGATAGGGATGGCCGAAGAAAGACTCAATGGTGCATTGATGGTGCTTGATTACGACAGCGATGCGAAAGATAACGGGATACCATGTGCCATGAACCAGGGTGAGAGCATCAGTGTGCTTTGCCGTGCGTATTGTCTTACCCAAAATAAAAAATACCTGGAGTCTGCTTTAAAAATGGCAATACCATTCGGGTTTGCTTACGGACACAACGGGGTAAAAGGAAAACTGGAAGGAAACAATGCCACCTGGTATCTCGAAGGTGGTAAAATGATCCTCAATGGACATAATTATTCTTTATTCGGCCTGGCCGACCTGGTGAATATTTCCGGCGAAACCTGGGTGAAGAATCACCTCGATACAGGTATACGATCTGTGATCGATTCAATTCAGTATTTTGATAATGGTTTCTGGAGCTGGTATTCATTGAATAAACCATTGTATATTGCCAGCGCAATGTATCATAACCTGCATATATGCCAATTGAAAGTGCTGCACGAGATATCGGGAAATGAAAAACTGGCATCTTATGCAGATAAATTTGCAGCATATGCCAAGTCGCCGGCCAAACGTACAAGGGCAGGTGCTTATATGCTTAAAGCTAAAATAAAGAAGAAATTAGGTTGAGTGATCATAAATTAAAAGTTGTCTACCTGGCTGGTGGTTATCCAACACCTGATAATCCCTCACACGGTATTTTTAATCAACGGGCAGCAAATGCCATCAAAGACTACGTTGATCTTACCGTAATTCAATACAGGATATATAAACCTGGCAGAAAATTTTACGAAGAAGTAAAAGAAGAAGGTTTTAAAAGGATCATTCTTTGTGTTCCTTTTAGCCCGGTGCTGGAAAGTAAATTATACTACTTCAATAACCGTATTTTTTACTATTTCTCAATTCGTTACCTGAATTCCATTTTTAAAAATGCAGATATTGTTCATGCCAGTGATGGCAACCTCGGCATTTTTGCTTCATGGCTCAAAAAAAAATATTCATTTAAATTATTAACGCAGTTCATTGGGGGTGACCTTAACCAGGACCTTGTCCGCTTTTATAAAAAACGATGGATGCTTAACTGGAAAGATACACTTGATGCTGTTTCATTCAATAGCAGTGCATTAAAGAACAGGTTTAATGAATTATTTGGTGAGCACTCAACAGCTAAAATAATTTATCGAGGTGTCGATACAAATGTTTTTTCTCCTGCAAAAACAACAATTGAAAATATTGTATTTTACTTTTTAGGAGGATTGCCAGATTACTCAACTTTTACACACGGAAGAAATACAAAAGGTGGATTGAACCTGATGAAAGCCTGGACAAAATTGGACGCAGAAGTAAAAGGAAATAAGATCAGATTATTATTTGCCGGTCCTGATTCAGATATTGCCATGGTAAAAGAATGGCGCTCATCATTGCAGGAACCCGAAAGAGTTGAGATCCTTGGTAAGATCGATCCAGCTGCAATTCCCGATTTTCATCGAAGTGGAAATGTTGCCTTGATCCCAAGCCTGGAAGAAGGATTGCCAAATGCAGGCATGGAAGCTGCTTCAACAGGAAATCTTATCATTGCAAATGCTGTTGGCGGAATTCCTGAGATCATCAGTAATGATGTCAATGGTATCTTATGCGAAACGAATGATGAAGATGGTTTGTACAACAAAATGAAATGGGTGATCAATAACCCGGAAAAGATAGAAATGATCGGGAAAAAAGCTGCAGAAATGATCGCAATGAATTTCAGTAGCAAAGATTTCGGTAAAAAATATTTTGAGTTTTATAAAGAGGTAAAATCTTGATAAAACAGTATTTTAAAATCTCTGATTCCTCTTTTTAAACAGAGGTTCTCATGCCCCTCTCCTGCAGGAGAGGGGTTTGGGGTGAGGCAAAATAAACCATGAAGATATTAATCATAATGGGCACACGCCCCGAGGCTATAAAATTTGTTCCACTGATCAAATTACTTGAAAGGGATCCATATTTTGAGCTACGTGTATGCATTACCGGTCAGCACAAGGAAATGCTTCAGCAGGTACTTGATTTCTTTGAAGTAACCCCACATTATGACCTCGGCCTGATGAAACACAACCAGACGTTGTTCGATGTTTCTGCTGCAGCATTAACAGGAATGAAGCCAGTACTCGATGATTGTAAACCTGATCTTGTTTTTGTACAGGGAGATACCACTACTGCTTTCATTGGTGCACTTTCTGCCTTTTATGAAAAATACCCGATTGCACACCTGGAAGCCGGCCTCCGAAGCGGCGATAAATTTTCACCTTTTCCCGAAGAAGCAAACCGTAAACTGATCGGCACCATCGCTGATTATCATTTTGCCCCTACAGACCTTGCAAAAAGGGCATTGGAAAAAGAAGGCATAACAGGCAATGTGTGGATGGTTGGCAATACAGTTGTTGATGCATTGTTGCTTGGACTTGAAAACCTGAAGAACAGGAAAATAGATTTTAAGAATGAATTTGAATACATCGATTTTTCAAAACAAATAGTGCTCATCACAGCGCACAGGCGTGAAAGTTTTGGAAAACCTTTTGAAGATATCTGTGATGCCATTCTTGAAGTAAAGAACAGCTACCCCGATGTTCAGTTTATTTACCCGGTTCATTTCAATCCCAATGTAAGGGAAGTGGTGAACAGGAAACTGGCCAACCAGGAAGGGATATTTTTAATAGAACCGCTCGACTATCCGAGACTGATATGGTTAATGGAAAAATCGGCCATCATACTTACAGATTCCGGCGGCATACAGGAAGAAGCTCCGGCTTTGGGAAAGCCTGTATTGGTTATGCGTGACGTAACAGAAAGGGTCGAAGGTATTGAAGCAGGCACTGCAAAATTAGTTGGTACCGATAAAACTATTATTGTTGATCATCTAAGTGCATTGCTCGAAAATAAAGACGGTTTATACGAGCAGATGGCAAAAGCGGTTAACCCTTATGGTAATGGAACAACATCACTACAGATCATTGACATTTTAAAATCATTGATGTGAAGATAATTGTGTCGCACGATGTTGACCATCTTTTCTGGTCTGAGCATTTATTCAAAGATCTATACATTCCAAAACTCTGGCTGAGGTCTTTTAAACTGATGCTCACCGGTGTAATTGATGCAAAGACATTTGCGGCAAGAATAAATTTCTGGAGCGATAACCGCATAAACCGTTTGAAAGAATTAATGGAGTATGAAAGATCAATGAATATTCCTGCTACTTATTTCTTTGTAATGCGCCCGGGATTGGGCGTTTCATATAGTGCAGAAAAAGCAACTCCTTTTATTGAAGAAGTGCTAAAGAACGGTTTCAGTGCAGGCGTTCATGGAATGTCGTACAATGATCCCAACGCCATGAGGGAAGAGTTTGATACTTTTAAAAAAATAAGCAGGCTCAATGCATTTGGTGTAAGGATGCATTATCTCCGGAATGATGCTGATACAATAAAGTATTTGTCACAGACAGGCTACAGTTTCGACAGCACCGATTATAAAATTGAGGCACCTTACCTTATCAACAGGATGTTTGAATTTCCAATAGCAGTAATGGATGCATACGCTGTAAGGCCCCATCACAAAAAGATGGATATCGCAAAAGCATATACACTGGAACGGCTTGATCTTGCTGAGAAAAACAATGTTTCATATTTCACGATCAATTTTCACGACCTTGTTTTTGATCCTGCCTATGCTTTATATAAAGACTGGTTCACATGGCTTATTGATCTTTGTAAAGAACGAGGGTATTTTTTCATTAATTTTGAAAATGCAATAAAAGAACAATATGCAAATAAGAACACTAACTGAAGAAGACCTGGATGCAGTTGTTGATATTCATATGTATGCTTTCAGGGACCATATTAGTTCCTTGCTGGGAAAGCGCTATAACAGGGCATTTATCGGCTGGTTCATCAAAGATGAATGTATTCACCTGGTAGCAGTGGATGATGAAGAAAAGGTAGCCGGTTATTATTTCGCAGCGCCGTTTGGTTATCAAAAGGAAATGAACAAATTCCTGTTTCCCATCGCAGCCGTAGAAATGCTTAAAAGGCCCTGGGTCTTTTTCAATAAAAAGATCTTGAAGACCGCATGGATAAGGTTCAAAATAGTTTTTGGGTTAACTAAATTCATTGATACAACAAAAGCAAAATACCCAGGCAAACTGATGTCAATGGTGGGGCAAGGGCTCAGGAAAGATGCTGTAGGGAAGGGCGTTTCACTGGCATTGATGACAGCTGCCCATGAAGAAGCCAGGAAAATGGGTTATGACTATGCCCGTGGAACAATTTACAAAACAAATATCATAGCAAGGAATATCCACGAAAAACTGGGCTACAAACCAGAACCTGAAACTTCTTCTTTTACAATAGGATATTATCTGAAGTTAAAATGAATGTTCTCACAGTCTGTTTTCCTGTTTATAATGAAGTAAGGTTTATCGATTCATTGATCCAATCTGTGATCGGTACATTTCCTGTTGATAAACAAATTGTGCTTATCGATGGGGGAAGTACCGATGGTACACTTGATAAGATCAAAGCCTGGCAGGAAAAATATGCCAACATTGTGTTGATCCACAATGAAGCAAAATATGTAAGTCATGGATTTAACCTGGCATATAAAAATACCAGTTCCGATTATATAGCATTGATGGGAGCCCACGCAGAATACCCTGGTAATTATTTTCAAAAGGGAATTGAGATATTAAGCTCAGGTGAAGCAGATGCTGTTGGTGGCCCGTTGATTCAAAAAGGAAAATCTGGTAAAGCAAAGATCATCGCATTCTGTATGAGTTCCAAATTCGGCGTTGGCGATACAGAGTTCCGCACTTCCAAAAAAAGAAGTTATGTTGATAGTGTGGCAATGGCTATTTACAACAGGAAGATATTTGATAAGGCTGGCCTCTTTGATGAAACATTGTTAAGGAACCAGGATGATGAATTTCATTACAGGCTCAATCATTTCGGCTATAAAATAATGATGGAACCTGAAATGGAATCTGTTTATTATGTGCGTGAAGACCTGGCGTCTCTCTGGAAACAGTATTATTATTACGGACTGTACAAGCCAAGGGTATTAAAAAAAATAAGATCGGGTATCCGTATCCGGCACCTTGTTCCCGCCGGGTTTGTTATCTATCTGTTGTCATTGCCATTTTTTTTAATGGTTCATTGGATATTCATCATTCCATTGATATTATATTTCACACTGGCCATAGTAATTTTGTCAAAGGGTTTTTCGTCTGTTAAAGACATTTTATTTGGCCTGCTTGCTTTTATAACACTGCACCTTTCTTATGGTATCGGTTTTTTGAAAGGGCTTTTTAAATAAAATAAAAACTGTTGCCAAAAAGATGGTTCCTGTGGATTTTATATCAGGGAACTTCTGCTGAAGTTACAGTAGTACAAAAGTTTAATCATGGCTCCTTCCCGAAATCGGGCTGTATATCGATTTCGGGTCGCCTTTTTTGGTTCTTTTTTGGCGAAGCAAAAAAGAACAGTACTTTTTTAGAATAGAAAAAACATAATAAAGAAATGAACATTCCATTCTCACCACCATACATCGACCAGGATATTATCGACGAAGTTGTATCATGCCTCCAATCGGGCTGGATCACAACAGGACCAAAAGTAAAAGCATTGGAACAGGAAGTTGTAAAACTCAGTGGTGCACCACAGGCACTCTGTGTTAATTCATGGACATCCGGTGCCATGCTTATATTGAAATGGTTTGGTGTTGGGCCGGGTGATGAAGTGATCATACCTGCTTATACATACAGTGCAACCGCATTATCGGTATTGCATTGCGGTGCTACGCCGGTAATGGTTGATATCAATGATGATTTCACACTCGACTTTAACCTTATCAGGGAAAAGATCACATCAAAAACAAAAGTCATCATGCCCGTTGATATTGCGGGCTGGCCCTGCGATTATGAATCGGTAAATAAACTGGTGAATGAACCCGGAGTAAAAAATAAATTCATCAGCAATCATAAGAACCAGGGAAAGCTGGGAAGGATATTGATATTGTCTGATGCTGCTCATTCCATCGGTGCCAAGGTGAATGAACAGGAAACAGGCGTGCTTACTGATATCACCATTTTTTCTTTTCACGCAGTTAAGAATATTACCACTGCTGAAGGCGGTGTTATTTGTATAAACCTTCCTGTACCTTTTAATAACGAGGAAGAGTATGCGTACTTAAGGATGATGACATTGAATGGCCAGACAAAAGATGCTTTCACAAAATCGAAAGCAGGCGGCTGGCGTTATGATATCGTTGACCTGGGTTTGAAAATAAATATGCCGGATGTTTGTGCAGCTATTGGCCTTGCGCAGATAAGAAAATATGATCACAATCTTTTAGCGGAACGTAAAAGGGTTTTTGATCAGTATTCAAAAGCTTTCTCAGCCCTTTCGTGGGCACAGGTGCCGCCGCAGGATGATGGCAAACGCAGTTCTTCCTGCCACCTTTATGCACTCAGGATAAAGGATATTTCCGAATCACAGCGTGATGCTGTGATTGATGAGATAAGTAAAACAGGGGTTGCGGTTAATGTTCATTTTATTCCAATGCCGATGCTTACTTTGTTTAAAGATCTCGGCTACGATATCAAGGATTTTCCAAGAGCGTATGATAATTATTCCAGGGAAATATCACTGCCTATTTACCCACAGCTAACAACAGAACAGGTTGAATACATCATACAGTCTGTAACAAATGCCTATACGAGCGTAGTAAAACCATGATCCGTTTTTTAGATATTGTTTTTTCTCTCTTTGGCCTGATCATACTGTCACCCTTACTCATCATCCTTGCTGTTTGGGTCAGGCTTGATTCGAAAGGGCCGGTATTGTACAGTCAGGTCAGGGTAGGGCTTGGCGGCCGGGATTTTAAATTATTAAAATTCAGATCAATGCGGATCAATGCCGATAAAGCCGGGCTGCTTACAGTTGGTGGTCGCGACAGCCGGATAACCAATGCGGGTTACTATCTCAGGAAATACAAACTGGACGAACTCTCACAGTTAATAAATGTATTGTTTGGCGATATGAGCCTTGTTGGCCCGCGTCCTGAAGTAAGAAAATATGTGGACCTATATACCGAGGCACAGAAAAAAGTATTGAATGTGCGCCCGGGGATCACTGATATGGCTTCCATCGCCTATAAAAAAGAAAATGAGCTGTTGGCGGGATCTCCCGATCCTGAAAAGACCTATATCGAAGAAATAATGCCCGAAAAGCTTAAGCTAAATCTCATCTACATCGAAAATCCGGGCATCGTCAATTATTTCAGAATTATCTTCAAAACGATCTTCCCTTTTTAATTTTTTTTGAATGGCCGTGGTTACTGTTTTGGCCATGTATTGTTATTCATGCATCTGTAAAAGAATGGTATTGTGTAATCTAAGCCCAGAGAGGGTTGTATTTAAAACCACCGTATAATTACGACCTTCCGGAAAGCTGTTTTACCTGATTATTAAATCCGGTAAAAATGACAAAAAAACAAAATTTTGCAATACCTTCGTATTGTGTATCTCCTTTAGCTATTCTAATGAAAAATTTAAACCTTCCCTGATGATGTTGTGTTATCCCCGTATGGGAATAAAAATTTCAGTTAACTTGTTGTTAATATACTTAATTTGTATTTTTTATTCAACTTTGGTCCGGATATGGTACTCAGCTCCGCCCATAAAATTGAAATCAAATAAATAATATCATGCCTCAACGGATTTTAAACAAGTTTGCGCCAAGGTGGATCATATTTAGTTGCGATTTATCTCTTATAACAGGTATTTTCTTATTTTCTTTTTTCTTATTACGTCACTTACTGTTGGATCTTCCTCATGTAATAGACTTTTTCCCAGTACTACTGATAAATGCGGGCATTTTCCTTGTATGTGTGGCGGTTTTCCCTATCTATAAAGGAATCATCCGTTATTCAGAGATCAATGATATCATACGTATTGTAAAATTTGCGGTACTGCAGTTTGCAATATGGCTTGGGATATACATATTTTTTAATGTCGGTATTGTTGCTAAAACACTTCCACTCAGCCTGCTCTTTATTAATTTATTTGGGGTGATCTTCGTGTTGGTTTCTTTCAGGTTACTGGTAAAAGAAATTTATTTTAAAGCAGTTTCCAAAGGTGCTGTCATGCAAAAGGCGATCATATATGGTGCAGGTACCATGGGCCAGGTTGCAAAAAAAGTACTTGAGCAGGATACCAAAAACAATACGATCGTTTTAGGATATATAGATGACAGTCCGGCCAAGATTGGTAAAAACCTTGCAGGATTACCTATCTACAGTGCTTCCAACGATAAACTTGCAGGCTTATTGAAAGATAAGGGAATTACACAGTTGTTTATCGGGATAGATAAATTATCTGTTGACAGAAAAATTGCGATAACTGATCTGTGTGCACCGCTGAATATAAAGATCAATGTAATACCCCATGCCAGTCAATGGGCCGGCGGCCTGTTCCAGAAGAACCAGGTAAGAGAACTTAACATTGAAGAATTGCTTGAAAGGGATGAGATCGTTTTACCGAGCGATATACTTCAGGACACTTACGAAAACGCTACAGTGCTGGTAACAGGTGCAGCAGGTTCAATCGGAAGTGAGATATGCCGCCAGCTTGCCAAGATCAAATTTAAAAAACTTGTACTGGTCGATCAGTCAGAATCAGGCCTCTTCGATCTGGAATATGAACTGAAAAGCAAGGACAAAAGAAACCTGGATCTTCATATAGAAATTGCCTCTATCAGGGATAAGGTGAGGATGAAAAAAATATTTTCAGGTTATAAACCGGATGTTGTTTTTCATGCCGCTGCCTACAAGCACGTTCCCTTAATGGAAGTATTCCCTTGCGAAGCCATTCTTACCAATATTTTCGGCACAAGGTTAATTGCCGAATACTCTAGGATTTATAATGTAAAGAAATTTGTGCTCATCTCAACTGACAAAGCTGTTAACCCAACCAATATTATGGGGGCTACCAAAAGGATATCAGAAATGTATATCCAGGCGTTGAGTGATGATGAAAATACAAAGACACAGTTCATTATTACCAGGTTTGGAAATGTGCTGGGGTCTGCAGGTTCTGTTGTAGCTACTTTCAAAAAACAGATCAATGAAGGCGGCCCAATCACTATTACACACCCGGAAATTACCAGGTATTTCATGACGATTCCTGAAGCATCCAAACTGGTGCTGGAAGCTGGTAAAATCGGCCATTCAGGCGATATCCTGTTATTTGATATGGGCAAACCGGTTAAGATCCTCGACCTGGCAACCAGGATGATACAACTGGCAGGATTAAGGCCCATTGAAGACATTGCGATCATCCAAACCCAGTTAAGGCCGGGCGAAAAGATGTTTGAAGAACTATTCAAAGAGTCAGAAGAATTTATTGAAACAGATCATCCAAGGATACTGAAAGCGAAAAAATGTAATAAATCAAATACTGATTTTATTTCACTGCTGGATGATCTTGAAGCAGAAGCCATATCGCATAACAATGAAATGATCCCTTTCATTTTGCGTAAGATGCTTCCGGAATTCAATCCATATTTATACCTCAACAAAACAGCCATGATAGCTGAGAAATAATGAGTTGAAAATATTTTTTTATTAAATCCGGGCCATGTCCGGATTTTTTGTGCAACAAACCCGCCAATTTTTTACCTGTTAACTTAAGAAAAACTTTTTTTTTCGGGCTGAATGTTTATATTTGAACCCTTAATGTGTAAAAAATACACATAGTTTGTACCTGCTTGATTGCTTTGCCCTGATTCCCCTGGAGTGTTCTGTTAAACGAGGCTATTATACTTTTATATAATAACGATTGTAAATTTAAAACGCTTGCATATGAAGAATTTTACTTTCCTGCAATTGAAAAAAATTGCTACTGTTGCTTTGGCAACTTTTTTATTTTCATTTATAACAATTTTTGCAAAAGCCCAGGCCGTTTATACAACAGCTTTTGGGGATTGGTCACAATCCTGGAATTTCAGTTCGGGATTTTACCAGGCATCCGGGGGGCCGGGCCTTTTTTCTTCCGGTAGCGGTAACACCAGTAACGGACAGGTAAATGCCAGGCTGCTCACCAGCGATGGGACTACATCCGGTACACAACAGGCATTGAATGTTGGTCAGAAACTGATCATCCGTCTCACAGCCCCTGATGGTGGCGGAAGGAGTGGAATAGAAACAGGTGGAAGGATCGGCTTCTCTTTAAGAAATACTACAAATTTATTCGACGATGGAGGAAGCGGCTCAGGGTTTAACCGCTATGCAACCAATGCCATGTTAAGGGTAGAATTCCAGGGTGGCCAGGCAGCAGCGCAACTGGTAGACGGTAACGGTACCACGCAAAGCGGTATGCCGGGTTTTGGAAGTTTTGTGGCAGGTATAACTTATGAAGTTGAAATGGTTTCTGATAAAGAATTCAATCTGCAGGTAGTTGGCGGCACCCGTTACAACATTCATGCAATGTCGGCTACAGGTACAATTAAGCAGATATCAATCGCAAACCTTGGGTCTAATAAAGATGCGGTTTATACATTGGTAGAGGTTGCTAACACGCCAACAGTATCCGTCGTTGCAAATACAAGTGAGACTTTTACTGTAGCAGGTGTGGTATCCAACAATGGTGCAACAGCTAATTCATTAACTAAAACCGGCGTTGGTACTGTAATACTTACAGGGCAAAATACCTACACCGGTTCAACTATCGTAAGCAACGGAACATTGAGGTTAAATGCGGCATCCGCCAATACAATAAATGCAGGAAACAATGTCAGCATTGCAAGCGGTGCTACACTGCAGGTTTCGCAAGACCAGGCACTTGGCAATCTTGATGTACCGTCCGGGGCAACATTGATCGTTGATGCAGGCAAAACACTGACTATTACAGGTGCATTTACGGGTGGAGGTACTATTACCAATAACGGTACTATTGTAATGGCGGGAACTTCAGCACAAAGTTTCCCGGGCAGTGGAACGGTTTCCGCAATGAATAATCTAACTATCAATAATAATTCAGCAACGGGTGTTACCCTTAATGCAGGGTCATTAACTGTAACGGGTACACTTAGTTTCCTTGCCAATGGTGGAACGAAAGCATTATTGACTACCGGTGCCAATGTAATTACAGCTTCAACTGTAAGCGGAGCTTCTGCTGCAAACGGATGGGTGAATGGTAATCTTCAGAAAAATATCACAGCATCAGGGGTTAAAGTATTTGAGGTGGGAGATGCAGCATTTTATACACCGGCTTCCCTGAATTTTTCAGGATCAGGGTTCACTGCAGGTAACATTCGTGTTTCAACAAGAAATGGTATTTCAACTGCTACAGGTTTTGCGTCATTGAGCCTGTTAAGCAGCACAGGTATAAACAGGGTGTGGTCTGTTACAAAACCAGGCGGAAGCTCTTTCACAGGAAGTTTCACAGGAACATTTACTTATGTTGCCGGTGATCTTATTGGCAGCCCGTCTGTTTCAGCTTTAAGATCCGGTGCGTATAATGGCTCTATGTGGTATTACCACGGGCCGGTTACCGCCGGTGCATCACAGGTTACAGCAGCAGGAGGAATGATACCACTGGCAACTTATGATATTGTTTTTGCAACGCCCAGGCCGGTTACTATAACGGGAGTTACTATAACCCCCAAAGTTTATGATGCAGGAGTATCTGCTTCTGTAAATTTCGGTTCTGCTGTTTTGAACGGAATTGTAAACGGCAACTTCGTAAACATAGACGCAGGGGTAGCCAGTGGCGTATTTGCGGATAAGCATGTAGGTAATGGCAAACCGGTAACCATTTCCGGTGTGGCGCTTTCAAGCCCGGGCCTGGATGCAGGGGCATACATATTATCTGCCCAGCCTTCCGCTTCGGGAGATATTACTCAAAGGCCGATCACAATAACTGCGGCTACCAATACCAAAACATACGATGGTTCAACAAGTGCATCTGCAACACCGGTGATCACCCCGGCCGGCCCAACAGGGTTGCAGGGACTGGATGTTGCTAATTTCACGGAAACATACGACACCAAAAATGCAGGCACCGGAAAAACACTTACCGCAACAGGTTCCGTATCCGATGGCAATAACGGTAATAATTATGCCTATTCTTTTGTTACAAACAACACAGGCGTTATCAATAACATTGCCATAACAGGCTTGTCGGCTACACCGGGCTCTATAACATGTAACGGTGGCACCACCACGCTCCTGGTAAGTGCGTCCGGTGGCGATGGCCAGTTGCAGTACAGCTTAAGTGGTACGGCTTCTTTCCCTTACCAGTCTTCAACAACTTTTACAGGAGTAGGCGCAGGATCTTATACACTAACGGTAAAGGATGAAGACAATTTTACTGCCCAGTTAACAGATATTATTGTTGGCCAGCCCGGCATATTAACAGCGAATGTTGTTAAAACCAACCTGAGTAAATGCAATGTAGCACCCGACGGAACGATTACAGTAACTCCATCGGGCGGCACGGGTCCGTATACTTATTCATGGACAGGGGAAACAGGTTCAAACCATACACCGTTCTCAGCAGGTAATGTATCATCACTTAGCGGGCTTAACTATGGATACTACAATGTAACGATAACGGATGCGGGTGGTTGCGGAATAGTAACTATCAACAATATCCATATTGAGATCGGTTACCAGGTATTCATCACCAACAGCGGCAGCGTATCAAGTGTATGCGGCAATACGGGTTCATTGATATTCTACGGTAATTCCGGCCTTGCGCCCTACCAGTGGAGTTTAACATCAGCATCGGGCCCATGGCAGGGCAATACGTTCACGGGCCTTGCAGCAGGAACGTACACTGTATGGGTAAAAGACAATGGTGGATGTATCAATTCCAAAACAGTAACCGTTGGTTCAGCACCGGCCATTGTGGTATCACCGAATGTAGTGGGATCAAGTAGTTGTAACAACGACGGATCGATCCAGATCTTCAGAACAGGAGGTACACCCGGTTATACCTACAGCATAACATCAGCTACAGGCCCATGGCAGACCAGTAATTTCTTCCCTGCACTGGCAGCCGGTAATTATACAGCGTATGTAAAAGATGCTTCAGGTTGCGTAGGCCAGGCACCTGCAACAGTAGCACAGGGAGCAGCGCTGACAGTAACAGCGAGCAAAATAAACACAAGCTCCTGCGTATTTGATGGCAGCATGCAGGCAACCGTATCAGGCGGAGTTGCACCCTACACGTATAGCAAGAACGGTATCAATGGCCCATACCAGTCGAGCAGCAGCTTTACCGGTTTGGGAGCAGGTAACTATACCATTTTTGCCAAAGATTCAAAAGGCTGTACAGGTTTTGTGAATGTAACGATCAACCAGAACCCGATCAATGTAACAACGTTTGTAGTAAATGCGAGCAGTTGTTCATCAAACAACGGATCTATCCAGATCTTCCGTACAGGAGGAACAGGACCATATACCTACAGTATCAACGGCAACGATTACTTTACGAGCCCGATCTTCACCGGCCTTGCAGCAGGATCATATGACTGTTTTGTAAAAGATTCCAAAACATGTTTAGGCTTCCAGTTTGGAGTAGAAGTAGGCCCAAGCTGCCCGGCAGGCCCTGTGGCAAATTCAGTAACCAAAACACTGCAACCATCCTCATTGGTGAAGGTATCGGTGAATGAAGTGCTGAGTGCAACGGCCTATCCAAACCCGAGCAATACAGCGTTCACGCTATCATTAACAGGAGGCAACAAGGAGAAAGTATCGATCCTGGTTACGGATATCATGGGCAGGAAACTGTATCAAATGGAAGGGTATGCAGGAAAGCAATATCGTTTTGGCAGCAGTTTCATGGCAGGAATCTACAATCTGCAGGTAGTACAGGGAACAGCCAAGCAAAATATCAAATTAGTAAAAGAATAATAACAACCTAAACCTTAAATCAAGAGAGGCTGTCCGCAGGGATGGCCTTTTCTTTTTGGAGGCAGGTAACGGATAAGAGTACAAAATAAGCAATGTATTCATGCAATATCCTGTATCCAGTATTCCACCGTATTCAGGTATTATCGTAAAAAACATTAAAAAAAATTAGGATTTTTAAAAAGCAGTATATACTTTAGCAGTTCAAAATATTAGCTAACCTTACCACCGTCCTCTCAAAAGCCAGTTTTCATTCCAACGTCTTTATATAGTATAGTACTCTGTAAGTATCGCAAGATATATTCAGTCAATCCTCATAATTCCCCAGTATCTTCAAAACCCTTCACGCCAAGTGTCCTTTGAATGAATCAGTAAAAACTGATATCCCCGAACATTAAAATTTAAACAATTTTTTTTTACAATAAAAGCGTTTTTGCTTTGGTATAGAGGTACGAAAAAAAGTTCTTGTATCAAGGGGTGATAATAAAAGAGGTAAATAGTTACGGGTATTAATACAATAAATTTAATAGTAACCTGAAAAGTTTTAAGAATAAAGAATTACTAAAATATGTTTTTGCTTTTATCATTTCAAACTAACATTATGAAGACTACAGTTTTACGTAACAGGATTGACCAGGTCAGTCAGGTTGAAACCGGGAAAAACTTGCTGCCTGCCCGGGCAGTTGCAAAGGGAAAAAATTTGCTTTGCTTTTTTGTGTTTTTCATAGGCATGACCATGCTGCAATACAAAGGATTTAGCCAATGTAATACTCCTAACAGTACCCAATGGCCAACTTCTACCATTAATGCAGGAACCGGTGCTCTGGTGACTATTGCCACCAATAGCCAGGCCGGTGACTATACAAGGGTCACAGGTATTTTAAGCGGTGCAAAGTATGAGTTTACCATCAGCTTGTCATCCAATATAATTACCGTGAGAGTAGGAAGCAGGACAGGTGCCGTTTTAGGATCCGGTAGCGGATCGGTAACCGTAACTGCTACCTCCGCATCTGATCTTTATGTTCATTGGAATACTTCATCTTGTGGTAGCAGCGGCACAAACCGTACAACAACTGTACAGGGAATTCCCACGATAACAAGTCTGGGATCTTCCAGTGCTTGCGTTGGTGGAAATATAACAATCAACGGGTTTAATTTTACAGGGGTAACAGCCGCTAATGTGCAGATTGGAGGAACCGCAGTTTCATCAATTACAACATTAACAGCCACACAGATAGTAGCAGTGGTAGGAAGCGGAACAACCGGAACAGTAAGTGTTGCCAATAGTGGCGGATCAGGAACAAGTGCTGCAACATTTACCGTTAATCAATTACCGGTAGTAACAGCACCTTCACCTGCTGGAATTTGCGTTGGAGCAACATCCAATGTAACGCCTGCGTCGGGCGGTACCTGGGTAAGCAATAGTCCAACAATTGCTTCTGTTTCAAATGCAGGTCTCATTACAGGGCTTTTAGCGGGAACGTCAACCTTTACTTTTACGAATAGTACTACAGGTTGCAGCAGCACAACAACAGCTGTTACGGTAACTGCCAATGCAACACTGGCACTTACATCAGCAGGGGCTACCACTTCGCAAACAAGATGTCAGAATACAGCTATCACAAATATTACTTACCTGGTAGGTGGCAGTGGTACGGGAGCAACCGTAACAGGATTGCCAACAGGTGTAATCGGTTCATACAACGCAGGTACAAAAGTATTTACCATTACCGGTTCGCCTTCTGTATTTGGCACTTTCAACTATACAGTTACAACAACCGGCCCATGTGTTAATCCTTCATTGAGTGGTACGATCACGGTAACAGAGGCTTCATCTTTAAGCCTGGTAACTGCAGGAACCAATACACAAACCATTTGTATCGGCAGCAGTATCGTTGATATTAATTATACTTATGGAGGAACAGCAACCGGCGCTTCTATTACTGCCGGTTCATTGCCTGCAGGGGTCATCAGTGGTGACGATAATGGCGGAAATTTCGCTATAGTAGGAACACCAACGGTAACGGGTACATTCAACTTTACCGTTACAACTGCCGGCCCTTGCCCGGTATCATTAACTGGTACTATTACTGTTAATGCAAATTCAACGATCAGCTTTACATCAGCAGTTGGTACAGATGCACAAACAAAATGTATCAACAATGCGATCACCAATATCACTTACCTGGTAGGCGGTGGTGGAACAGGTGCTACAATAACCGGTTTACCAACAGGTGTAAACGGCTCTTATAACTCGGGTACCAAAGTATTCACTATCAGTGGTACGCCATCTGTTGCAGGAACTTTCAACTATACAGTTACTACAACAGGCCCTTGTGTAAATCCATCATTGGGTGGTAGTATCACTGTTGTTGGAAATTCAACCATCACTTTATCATCAGGAGCGGGAACGAATAACCAGACACGTTGTATAAACAATTCCATTTCTGATATCACTTTTACAGTTGGTGGTACAGGAACTGGTGCAACTGTAACAGGATTGCCTGCCGGGGTAACCGGTTCGTTCAATGCAGGTGTATTCACGATCAGTGGTACACCAACTGTATCCGGTTCTTTCCCTTATACGGTTACAACAACCGGCCCATGTGTTAACTCAACGGCTACGGGTACACTAACAGTAAATGCAAACTCAACAATTAGCTTATTGTCAGCTGCCGGTACAGATGCACAGACAAAGTGTATTAACAACGCGATCACCAATATAACATACCAGTTAGGTGGTGGAGCAACCGGTGCAACGGTAACAGGTTTGCCAACAAATGTTACCAGTTCGTACAATGGCGGAACAAAAGTATTTACGATCACTGGTACTCCTAATGTTTCGGGCACTTTCAATTATACCGTAACAGCCAGCGGCCCATGTATCAATCCTTCATTGAATGGAACCATAACTGTAGTTGCCAATGCTACTATCAGTTTAACATCGGGAGCCGGAACTAACACTCAAACTGTTTGTCAGAATTCAGACATAACAGATATCACTTACGCAGTAGGAGGAACGGGAACTGGTGCAACTGTTACAGGCTTACCTGCCGGTGTAACAGGTTCTTACAGTGCCGGTGTATTCACTATCAGCGGATCTCCAACAACTGCGGTATCAGGTGCTTTCAACTATACCGTAACAACTACAGGGCCTTGTGCTACTCCAACAGCAACAGGTACCATCACTGTTAATGTGATACCAACAACTACAGGTGTTACAGTTTGCCAGGGCTTAAGCGGTTCATTAACATCTTCATTTGTATGTGCTGATGGAAGCCCGGTTACATCTCCAACTAAACTTCCAACTACAGGAACAACCAGTGGTTCGGGAACAGCATGGACTAACCCCGGTAACGTAACAGCCAATGACAATGCAAATGCATTTGTTTCAGGAACCGGAACAGCCTTTAGCCGGTCTTTGAATGCAACAGGATTTTCGTTCGGTCTTTCTGATGATGCAACCATTAAAGGTATCCAGGTTACTATCGGCCGTTACAGAAGTGGATTTGGCGGATCTGGTGAAATCCAGGATAATATAGTAAAATTATTAAAAGCAGGGGCCGCTGTCGGAAACAATAAGGGTGCTACTTCTACAAACTGGCCAACTACAGAAGGCTTCGCCAATTATGGTACAGCAACTGATCTGTGGGGTACAACCTGGTCTGTATCAGAAATAAATGCTTCAGATTTTGGCGTCACCCTAACAGTAGATAATACATCCGGATCCAATTCAAGAACCGCAAACGTAGATTATATCCAGGTTACCATTACCTATACCCGTCCGGGTTCATTGAACTGGTACACGGCTTCTTCAGGTGGCATATTGCTTGGATCTGGCTCACCATTCAACCCGGTTGGGGTAGCTGGCTCACCATTGGCTAATACCAATACTCCGGGAACTACTACTTTCTATGCAGAATGTTCAACAGTGGCAGGTTGCCGCACACCAACAGATTTTGTGATCAATGCATTACCAATCGTAAGTATTACCGGTAGTAACCCTGTTTGTATAAATGGTTCTACTACATTGTCTCCAACTTCCGGTGGTACATGGATAAGCAACAGTGCCAATGCAACTGTTAATAACAGTGGGGTGGTAACACCTGTATTTGCAGGTCCGGCCACATTCACCTTTACAGAAACAGCAACCGGTTGTATCAATACAACAGGTACTTTAACGATCAATGCAAACTCATCTATTGCATTGTCTTCCGTTGCAGGTACAGATGCTCAAACAGTTTGTATCAATACGCCGATCATTAATACTACTTATGCAATAGGTGGAAGTGGTACTGGGGCTTCTATCACATCCGGTGGTTTACCTGCCGGTGTTACAGGTTCTTACAGTGCAGGAGTGTTCACCATCAGTGGTACACCAACTGTAAATGGTACATTCAACTATACTGTAACAACAGATGGCCCATGTGTTAATAATTCACTCAGCGGCAGCATAACTGTAACAGCCAATGCAACACTTTCATTAACATCAGCATCCGGAACAGATGCACAGGCTGTTTGTAACAATACAACATTAAGCAATATTACTTACCTGGCCGGCAGCGGAGCAACAGGAGCATCTATAACTTCTGGTTCATTGCCTTCAGGTGTTACAGGCTCATTCAGTGCGGGGGTGTTTACCATCAGTGGAACACCAACAGCTGCGGGAACTTATAATTATACGATTACAACAACAGGTGGTACTTGCGGACAGGCTTCTGCAAGCGGCAGCATAACTGTTTACTCAGTTGCTTCTCTTGGCATAGCCCAGACAAATGTTAGCCAGTGTGTTGCCAATAATGGTACTATAACTATTACGCCTACAGGCGGAACTGCTCCATACAACTATGCATGGACAGGTGTGATAGGTTCAGGTAATCCTGCAACAACTCCTTATCCGAACCCGGGTAATGTGTCAGCAGTTACCAATCTTACGATCGGTTACTATAATGTAGCAGTTACAGATGCTCATGGTTGCCAGTCATCATTGACAAACATTCACGTACAATATGCATATACTGTACTCATCACCAACAGTGGAAGTACTTCAAGTGCATGTGGCAATACAGGTTCTATTATCCTGTTTGGTAATGCAGGTGTGCAGCCTTATACTTATAGTTTGGACGGAACAAACTATCAGAGCAGCAATACATTCACAAACCTTGCAGCAGGCAATTACACAGCGTATGTAAAAGACGCTTCAGGTTGCGCAAGTACCAAGTCTATTACTGTGGCTGCTGCTGCCCCGATCGTTGTATCGCCTAACCCGATCAGTGCGAGCAGTTGTTCTGATGATGGTATCATCCAGATATTCAGGTCTGGTGGTTTCCCTCCATACAGTTATAGCCTTACATCAGCATCCGGCCCATGGCAGACAAGCAACAGCTTTACCGGATTGGCAGCGGGTACATATACCTGTTATGTGAAAGATGCGGCAGGATGTACAGGCCAGCAGGCCACAACCGTAACATCCGGAGCTGCACTTACAGTAACTGCCAGCAAAGTGAATACGAGTTCATGTGTAAACGATGGTAGTATCCAGGTGAATGTTGCGGGTGGTAAAGCTCCATATACTTACAGCAAGGATAACGGAGTTACATTCCAGTCAAGTAATTCATTTACAGGCCTGGGTGAGGCTAATTATGCAATCGTAGTTAAAGATTCTAAAGGTTGTGTAGGATCAACAAATGTTACTATCAGTACTAATGCAATATCTGTTACTTCATTCGCAACAGATGCAAGCAGTTGTGCATCAGGTAACGGTTCTATACAATTGTTCAGAACAGGTGGTACAGGTCCTTATTCTTATAGTATTGATGGTAATAATTATCAGTCATCCAATACTTTCACAGGACTTACACCGGGATCTTATGATTGCTTTGTGAAAGATTCCAAAGGATGTCTTGGATTCCAGTTTGGGGTGTTGGTAGGCCCAAGCTGCCCTGCGCCATTTGCAGGAAGCTCCACTACAAGGAACCTAACAACTGCTGTAGTTAAGCCTTCAGCAATTAAAGTTTCTGATAAAAGTGTGTTGAAAATAAGTGCTTATCCTAACCCTTCAAGTGAAACATTCACGCTGGTTCTGGAAGGCGGAAGTAATGAAAAAATTGCTATCGTTGTAACAGACCTGCTGGGAAGGAAAGTTTACCAGGCACAAGCCGATATGATGAAACAGTATAAATTCGGAAGTGAATTTAAAACAGGTATTTATCTTCTGCAGGTAACGCAGGGTAACCAAAAACAAACCATTAAATTGGTAAAAGAATAAAATCCTTGAAGCCCCACTCATCATGAGAGTGCTTGTCCTGGTCACATTAATCCGATCAGGGGAAGGTTTTACTAAAGAGGTTGTCTTAAAAGACAGCCTCTTTTTTATTAGCCTGTATGAAACAGTAATGTAATCTTCAAAATTTGGTTAATTGAAAAAGCTGTTATATTTTCCAACTTTATATACCATCTGTCTCCACGGGTACTACTTAACCGCTTTCCCGGAATTACTAATTATTAATAATACAGGTAACTGATCTGCAGTTATGCTTTTCATAACAGGTATTCCTGTTTGGGAAATAAATTGCTGCAAACCAAAACAAACCTATTATGACATCTGTTTCGGGCATTTTGCCGGGAAAGTTCCCGGCTTGTTTTTTTTCTTTTAAGCAATTGTGCAGAACCGCTGTGTTTCAGCGTACCTTGATATTATTGTTTTTATTTAACCATGCGTCGTTTCCAGGTTACGCAAAAGGATTGCCTTTATCGGCTACCTATACTGCAGCGGGTGTTAGTGTGTGTGGCAATGGGGCTGATGGTGCGATAACTGTTACACCTGCCGGAGGTACTGCGCCATATTCCTATTCCTGGACAGGCACCACCGGAGTTGGTGGTACCATTCCTTTTACAGCCGGCAATGTATCATCGCTTTCAGGCCTGCTCATCGGCTATTACGATGTGATCATTACCGATGCTGCTTCTAATACACTCACCATTACGGGTATTCATGTAGGGTACGCATTTGCCATTTATATCACCAACAGCGGCGGCATTTCCAGCTCCTGCAGCAATACAGGTTCTATTATTTTGTATGGTAATGCAGGGGTAAGACCGTATACATATAGCCTTAATGGGGTTACCTATCAAACCGGGAATACATTTACCGGCCTTGCCGCTGGGCCTTATACAGCCTATATGAAAGACGCGGCAGGCTGCGTAAGTACAAAAGCGATAACTGTTGCTGCTGTGGCACCCGTTGTTGTTACGGCCTTTGTAAGAACAGCGAGCAGCTGCAGTAACGATGGTGCCATCGAATTATATCGTACAGGTGGCATACCTCCGTACACTTACAGTATTGATAATATTACCTATACAACCAACAATGTTTTTTCAAATTTAGCGGGGGGCACTGTAGTTACCGGCTGGGTAAAAGATTCGCAGGGATGTAAAGGTTCACTGCCAGGCATAACCGTTACACAGGGATCCGGCCTTACAGTAACAGCTTCTTCTACCAGTACCAGCACCTGTGTTGTGGACGGTACCATACAATTCAATGCCAGCGGAGGTATTCCTCCTTATTCATATAGTATCAATAATATTACATTCCAGTCATCAAATGCTTTTACAGGGTTGCCTGCAGGTAACTATTACGGGTGGGTGAAAGATTCAAGGGGATGTAAAGGATCAACCAATGCAAACATCGGTATTAACCCGGTAGTGGTAACTGCAAACCCCATTAATGCAACGGGCTGCGGCACCAGTGATGGAATCATACAATTGTTCAATACAGGAGGTGTAGGCCCTTTCACTTACAGTCTTGACGGTAATGACTACCAGGTGAGCAATACTTTTACAGGGCTTGCACAGGGTACTTACACAGCTTTTGTAAAAGACCACAATATCTGTATAGGAATGCTGCAAGGTATTGTTATAGGCTCTACCTGCAGGCCGGTGGCACATAAATAGTTACTATCCAGCATTAGGTATCCAGTATCCAGTATCAAGTATCTTGTATCCTGTATCATGTATCCTGTATCCCTTCCCGTTACTGCAAATGCGACTTAAAAAAACTAACTGCTTTGTTCATGCAATCTTCCGTATTGCTGTTGTTAAAACCATGCCCGTCCAGGTATTCATAATATTCATGGGGAACACCTAATGTTGTGAGACGGCCGTTGAGCCACTGGCTTTGATATAATGGAACAATTACATCAATAGTACCATGAAAGATAATAGTAGGCCTGGATTGGGCAGTAGCTACTGAATAGGGGCTGTTGGATTGATACAGCGGCACATCCCAGGGGCCATTGTTATACTGTATCAAAATATCTTTTATTGCCTTGCCCATCCATATATTAAAACTATTGTACCATTCCCAGTCATTCAATACTGCCGGGCCAAAGAAATCAGCAACAGCCCTTACATGGTTGCCGGTATTGTGTGCATAGGTATATAACATGGCGAGGTGTGCCCCTGCACTTGCCCCCAGCATTAAAAGCGAATCGGATGTTACAAAGCCTGTTCTGTTATCCACTATAAAATTTACCGCGGCAGAGATATCGTTCATTATTTCACTGTAATGGATATTCGCAGTATTACTGGCCAGCCTGTAATTGATATTTGCAATAGCAGCTTCGGGCCATTTTGCCCTCAGCAGGTCTTTATAATAATTGAGGTCGGTTTTATCCCCTGTCTCCCAGCCGCCGCCATGAATAAGTATGATAACCTTGGTGGCTGTTGTTCTTCCGGCAGGCAGATAAATATCCATTTTCTGCCGGGCATCGGTACCATAGGCGGTATCTGGTATAATGCGTTCAGCAAGTGTACTGTTATTGCCGTTACCATTTCCACCCGGAACGGTTTCATCTTTTGTGCAGGAAGCCAGCAAAACGGAACAGGTTACAACCGAACATGCAACAAAGGTCCTTACTGTTGTTGAAAATATTTCCCGTACAGAACTGAGTTTACTTTTCATAAATAGTTTTTTAGGTGAATGATCATTTCAACATGATGCAGAGATATAACAAGTTCCTGAATCAGTAATGCGGCTTTCACTGTTTTAGTATTTTAACAACGCTGTTTTAACAACTTTATAGGATTACCGGATGCCAGATCCTTGATACCGGATAGAGTTCAAACATTGCAGGGTCTTCATCCAGTATCCAGTATCCAGTTAACCAACATCATATTTTTCCTTCCAAAAAATCCCTACCTTTTCAAAAACTATATTTTATGAGATCTAGCCCCTGCAGGAAAGCAATGCTTATACTTTCCGCATTATTACCACTTTTCATTGCTGCGCAGAATGTTGGTGTAGGTACCGTTACACCCTACATGAAACTGCATGTTAGCAGCCCGTCTGATACTGCCTTGTTATTACTTGATAATAACACCCCGCTGGATGTAAATACCAGTGCAGGCATCTATATTAAGAACGGCAGTTATTTCACAGGTGCCATTAAAACCACCGGGACAGGAACGGCCTATGCAAGACTTGGTTTTTTTACTTATGCAAATGCTTTCCAGAATAACCTTTTCGAAAGGCTATCGGTTACCGATGCCGGCGATGTTGGTATTGGCACCATTACACCTTCGGCCAGACTTGAAGTGAATGGCAATGTTAAGATCACCGGTGGTTCGCCGGGAGATGGGAAAGTATTGACAAGTGATGCTGCCGGACTGGCCAGCTGGCAGGCAATGCCGGGTGCGGGCACCGGGTTCAAGGCCATTGTTGGGGCAGGAGGTTTCAATGTAACTTCAGATGAGAACACAACCATTATATTCACGGCTAAAGAATATGATGATGTACCTTCCTTTTTTTCAACAGCTTTTATCACACCTTCAACAGGGCTTTATCATTTTGATGCCCTGGTAAACTGGAACATTACATCGGTTGCTTCGGCTTCACAATATGTATTGGTTGTGTCAGTTGATGGGATCGACAGGCATGGCAATGTGATGCAGGTACCAGCTGGTGGCCCGGGTGGTTACAGGACCCAGGCTGCCAGTTTTGATATGAAGCTTACCGCCGGCCAGTCGGTTTCATTATATGTACTCCAAACCTCTGGTATTATACAAACGATCCTTGGTTCAGTCGGCCTTACGCACTATTCTTATTTTTCGGGAAGGAGGGTGTATTAGATGGAGGATACTGGATGCTGGATACATGATACTTGCCGTGGCCTGGTCTTTTGACCAGCCACGATGAATTAATGTTTCCCCGCCTTGGTTCGTGCCCTCACGAGCCAAAAATCAATTAACGGTTCCGGTTCGCGTCATCACGAACCGGGGCGAAGGCGAAAGACCTGCCACAATGATTTATTTTATATGACCGGCTGGTGAGAACACCAGGCCGGGGCCTCGGTAACTCCTTGCCGTGGCCTGGTCTTTTGACCAGCCACGATGAATTAATGTTTCCCCGCCTTGGTTCGTGCCCTCACAAACCAACATCATTTAACGGGTTCCGGTTCGTGAGACACGAACCGGGGCATCCGACACGAACCGGGACATCCGAGCATCCAGTATCCTATATCCAGCATATATAACGGCTATACCTCGAGGCTCTCTACAGGCTTCTCCGAGCGAATCTGTAGATTTTGAAATTTCTAGATTCGCTCGGAGAAGTCTCTGGGTATAGCCGGGGTAGTACCGTTGCCGTGGCCTGGTCTTTTGACCAGCCACGATCAGGTGCAAAAAAAAGCCCCTCCCAACAACCCCTATCTGCAAAAAGAAAGTTATATTCGCCAGCTAACTATCATCCAATCCTTTCCAAAAACGCTCTCTGCCCTTATTTAATAATTTAATATTGTAAACAGTCATTGTAGAAATGGCCATTACTGTTCTTTTGCAGTAATGAACCATCACTATATAAAAACAACATCCTTTTAATTTAAATACGCTATATGAATCTCTCTACTCCATGTCTGTTGACAGAAAAAAACCTGACCGCCAATGGTTCGGCTAAAACCATTACACAAAACCGCCGCGGACTGAATATGATGCGATGGGTGTCACTTGCAATTTTTGCAATGATAATGATGAGTGCGAATATCAGTACTGCACAGCTATATTGGGGTGGCACTGCTGCTCAGAGTTGGACATCAACTTCCGGGACAAGATGGGGTACAGTTGAACCCACTTATAATACTACCTGGATTACTAATAGTGCAGCTGTTTTTAATGTTGCTAACAGCACCATTACCGGAGCCACGACAAACTTTTCTAGTATAACTGCTAACGAAAATGTTACTGTTACTCCCGCGAATACATTGGGTACAAATGGAACGGTAGCTACAATAACAGTCGCAAGTGGTAAAACTTTGGATTTCTCATCTCAGAATTTTTCAACATCTGCGGGTACTGGATTCATAAAGGCAGGTGCAGGAACAATGATTAGTTCGAATGGAAATACGTATCCAGGAGGATTTACAATGAACGCGGGAACAATGATAGTTGGGGGTGTAAATGCTATGGGGAATGGTGGGGCACTCAATATAAATGGAGGAACCTTAGCAACAGTTAATAATCGAAATATTACGGCAAGGTATACGGGTATTAATATCGGAGGAAACTTCACTTTTGGAAATACAGGAAATGCAGCTAATTTTTCTTTTGCTGATAATGTTTCACTTGGGGCATCATCAACAAGAACAATTACAATAGGTGCGACTGGTACTTATACTTTTAGCGGCATAGTAAGTGGATCGGGCTCAAGCCTGGTTGTTGCATCAACTGCTGCGGGTATATTAAACTTATCAGGAGCCAATACTTTCAACGGAACTATTACAGTTAATGGCGGTACTTTACAATCATCAGGTGCAACATCTGTTAGTGCAGCTTCTTCTATCACCGTTAACAGCGGTGGTACCTTGCGTATATCGGCAAATCAAACCCTTACAAATATTACGGTAAACAGTGGCGGTACTTTACTGGTTGATGCCGGTGTAACGTTAACGCTTACGGGCACAAACAATATCAGCGGTACATTGCAAACTGCAGGTACGGTTACCAACAACGGAACACTGAACATAAACGGAACAGGCGTATTCCAGATAGACCAGGGTGGTTTTGGTGGTGGTTCAAACGACTTTACTTATGCTGCCGGTTCTACCCTTATATATAACTATACTCAAACAACAGCTTACGGCCCGGTAACGGCAACACACAGGTACTGGCCTGCAAGCGGCCCTACCAACGTGATACTGCAGATGCAGAATACCAATTCTATCAATGCAGGTGCGGTTCAACTGGGTGTATCAAGAACCATTAGCGGTACACTGAGCACCAAGAATGCAAATGGCCGCACCATGTTCCTCGACCTGAATGGTAATACCTTCCAGGCGGCCAATCTAACGGTTGGGGCTACCGGTGGAACAACAGCACCATTTACCATAACGGGTACAACGGTTGCAACCTTCACAGGCGATGTGAACCTGAATGCAAACTTTGCCATCAACGGAGATATTAAAGTGGGTGGTAACTGGACAAAGGCTTCTTCATCTGTTACCTTTTCACCAAATACAAAAGCAGTATTCTTTAACGGACCTACGGGAGATCAGACCATTGCCATCACGGGAGGCGGTACAGAATCATTTGCATACCTGATCGTGGATAAAGCAACAAGTGGTAATGTGAAACTGAGCAGCAGTCCTGCCACAAATGTGAGCATTGCTTCTACAGCAGGAAGTGTATTACAGATAAACAACAATGGCGGGCTTGACCTTAACGGGCAAACATTTACGTTGAGCGGTACCGGCGGAAACCTATTAACATCGGGAGGCACGAGGGTGATCAGCAATTCAAATGTTGCGGAAGCCACTTTCAATATGACAGGTGCCAAAACAGTTACATCGGCTTCGGGCGGTACACTGATATTTGATACCAATGTAAAAGTTGCGCTTGGAGCAGGAACTGATTTTGGTTCTTCTATCACAACCATCAACGGAACCTTACAACTGAATGCAGCAGGCGGTGCTTCTTCATCACCCATATTTGGTTCAGGTGCAAACTTAATTTACAATGGTGCGCAGGCTTTGGGAAGTCCGTTCGTAACAAGTTTCGAATGGCCAACAACTAGCGGCCCAACGAATGTTACCATTCAGAATAATACCAATGTGGCGCTCAGCAATAATTATTCAGTGGCAGGTAACTTTACCATCAATGTTGCAAGCAGCAGCCTTCGTTCAAACTCAGGTTTTAAAACACTGAGCATGACGGGTGGTATTGTTGCTTCTCCAAAAACATTTGATGCCAGTGGTGTTATGTACGGAGAATTTGGCGGCAATACACTTGGTATCAATTTCAACGGTGCTACACAATTATCAGGATCTACAGGATACCTTGATGCCAAATCTTACGTGGTGAACGGAACACTGATCTGTAACACGATCGGGTTGAACAGTAACAGTTCAAGTCCTTCACCGGGACAGGTTACCATTGCAGCAGGTGGTACTTTGAAAACAAGGAACACAGCAGGCCTTTGGGATGGGGCAACGTTGAACCCAACCATCAGGTTTAACGGTACTGCCATGAATGCTCCAATTATAGATGCAGCATCAACAGTAGATTATAACAGAACGGCAGGTGGCCAAACGGTATCTGCTGTTACATACGGAAATTTAGTATTCAGTAATACAAGCGGTAACAATACCCTGGGAGGGAATGCAACTGCAGTAACGATTGACCTTGGTGTTGGAACGGTTACTACAACATCATCTTATACACTGGCAGTTTCTTCCAGTGCAACAGGCGCTGTAACAACATCCGGCGGATATGTTATCGGTAAACTGCAGCGTGCCATTGCAACAGGAACAAACAGCTATACGTACCAGGTAGGTACGGCTACAGGTTATACACCAGCAACCATTGCATTCAACAGTGTGAGCACTGGTGGTAATGTTTCGGTTTCAGGTAATGACGGTGTAAGCGGAAATTATCCTGCTGCACTTAGCAGTACAAAACGGTTGGCACGTTACTGGACAGCTGTTAACAGTGGTATCGGAACATTCACTGCGGATGTACAGTTCAACTATTTTGCAGCCGACCTTACAGGCGGTGCTTCAGAAACAGCATTGAGGTCGTACCAGTTCACCAGTCCATCAACAACAGCTTACCCGACAACCGGTAATGCCGGCCCGGGTGTATATACATTTACTGTAAGCGGTGTTACCGATCTTACAGAGTTTGGCGCAGGAGAGTGTAAAGGAACACTGGCACCAACATTCACCAAAACAATGGCGAGTGCCTGCGGTGGCGGGGTAGACGGTACAATAACGGTTACGCCTGTTGGCGGAACTGGTCCGTTCACTTACAGCTGGACAGGTCCGGGTGGGTTTACTGCAAGCACTGCAGCTATCACAGGATTGGGTTCAGGAGATTATACAGTAACAGTTAAAGAAGTATCAGGTTGTTCGGTAACCATTCCTAATATAACCATCTGGCAGGCACTGGCGCCGGTACTTACCAGCAGTTACGGAGGTTCAAGCAGTTGTGCCAACTCCGGTTCTATATTCTTATACGGCAGCTATGGTGTTCCGCCATTCCAGTACAGTATTGATGGAAGTACTTACCAGTCTGGTAATTCATTTACAGGATTATCTGCGGGTACGTATACAGGTTATGTGAAAGACTTTGCAGGTTGTATCACTACCAAGCCAGGTATTATTATAACAGCTGCTGCTGCGATAGTGGTTACGTCTTATACAAGGCCGGCCAGCAGTTGTGCAAACAACGGGTCAATAGAATTGTACAGAACAGGGGGCATACCTCCATATACATACAGTTTAAATGATGTTACTTACCAGGGCAGCAATACATTTACCAACCTTGCAGGTGCAACAACTTACACCGGCTGGGTTAAAGATGCTGCCGGATGTAAAACATCGTTAGCAGGTATCGTGGTGGCAAAAGCACCGGCAGTTACAGTAACATCAACACATGGCAATACAAGTGCCTGTGCAACCAACGGATATATCAACCTGGTAGCAGGTGGTGGTGTACCGGGTTATACTTATAGTCTTACAGGGGCAGCAGGCCCTTACCAGGCAAGCAGCCTGTTCACAGGTCTTGCAGCAGGAACTTATAACGGATGGGTACAGGATTCAAAAGGTTGTAAGAATGTGCAGTTTGGTATCGTAGTGGGAACAGATGCAGCGGCAACAATTACCGTTACAGCTTCTGCACACAATTCGAGCGGTTGTACAAACACCGGTTCTATCCAGGTATTCAGAACAGGAGGAGTAGGCCCTTATACTTATAGTCTTGATAATATTACATACCAGGCAGGCAATTTATTCAGTAGCCTTGGTGCAGGAACTTATACTGCATGGGTAAAAGATGCAAGGGGATGTACAGGTTCATTGACAAATATTACGATCACTGCAGCATCGGCAGTAAGTGTTACAGAAAGCCATACCAATACAAGTTCATGTACCAACGACGGAACAATTCAATTGCGTCCGGCCGGTGGCGTTGTGCCTTACACATACAGCCTGGATAATATTACTTACCAGGCAGGAAGTTCATTCCTGTTGCTGGGGGCAGGTACCTATACAGGTTGGGTGAAAGATGCCAATGGATGTACAGCATCTGTAAGTGGTATCACGATCTCGGCTAATCCTGGTATTACCGTAACTGCGTATGCAGGAGCAGCCAGCAATTGCGAAACAAGCAATGGTGTGATACAGTTATTCAGGACAGGCGGTGTAGGGCCTTATACCTACAGCCTTGATAATGTTACCTATGTTTCAAGCAACCTGTTCACAGGAAAAATGCCCGGAACATATACAGGGTATGTGAAAGATTCAAGGGGTTGTGTAGGAACACTGGCAGATATCAATATCGGTCCGATCTGTTTTGCGAAACCACCTGTTGCAGTTAACAGTGCATCAAAGGTTTCTGCAAACAATGATATCCTTTCTGTATTGGCTTATCCAAACCCAAGCACCGATGCGTTCACGCTTGTACTTACCGGTGCGAACAAAGACAAAGTGGTGATCACGGTTACCGATGTAATGGGACGGAAAGTGTACCAGTCGGAAACAACGGGTAAGAACCAGCTTGTTTTTGGCAGCGACCTGAAAACAGGTATTTACCTGGTTCAGGTGGTACAGGGAGATAAAAAACAAAGCATTAAGATAATCAAGGAATAAAATACCGGTTACCGGTTCATATTAAGAGGCTGTTTCCAACAGCCTCTTTTTTGTGTTCTTACCCCGGTAAGGAGCTGTTTTTTATATCAATATTTATTTACATGCCTATTTTTTATTACCAATACGGGTACCAACCTCCAAAATACTTGTAGAAAGGTTTCTACATATTTAAATTATCAATTATCTGCTTCTCCCTGTGTTTTATTACGTTGTATTTTATCCCAATTATTTTCGTTAAAAACGCAAAATAACAGTAAAATTACTATGCAGATTAAATGAAGCTTATTATCTTGCATCCGCTTACCACTACCTGAACACCAATTTCTATAACAAACCTCCCTACATTTTAGTCCAGATATTAACAGGCAGCCCGCTGTCCTGAACAGTATACCTTTTCTCTGAATAACCGGATACCTCTAATAAAACAAACCACAACAGATGAAGCATATTCATACAAACCAGGGCAACACAGGTATAAACACTAACGGGCAATTTTCCTTTTACAATACGGGTAATGAAGGCCATTCTTTTAATGAAGGCAATGCCGGCATATCCCTTTTGCATACCTCTATTTTTATCAACAAACAGTTATTTATGAACCAATTTTTACGCAGAACAGTAGTTACTGTGATCACGTTGCTGATCATTAACACGCTCTTTATTATGACTGCAATGGGGCAATCCTGCAGCACCAATAATATCGGGTTTAATACCAATACGGCCACCAATACGCTTTCAGTTTGTATTGGTACTACCGGTACCACAGTAGATGGCGGTAACCCTACGGGTACAGAAACATTTGCCTGGCAGGTGTCTTCTGCTTCGGCTTCGGGACCGTTCAGTGCAGTATCCCCAAACCCGGGTGATGTGCAGAACTGGACGATCAGCTCAACTTATTACAACACGGCGGGTACTTATTATTTCAGAAGGGTGATCAGCGCCAACGCTTCATGTAACGGTAACAGTGATGTTATCACATTTACTGTAAATGCATTGCCATCTAATATAACAATCAGCGGTGGTGGAACTATCTGCGGAAGCAGTACCACATTAACTGCTTCAAACGGTGGCAGCGGAACGATCTATTACCAGGGAACAACTTCGGGAGGTACATCTACAACAACGCCTTCCAGTTCACAGGTGGTAAGTACATCAGGTACTTATTATTTCAGGGCTTTATCGGCATCAGGTTGCTGGGGAGCAGAATCAAGTGTAGCGGTTACCATTATCATACCGCCTGTTACCACGGGAGCAAGCATTTGCCAGGGTAACAGTGCTACTTTGAGTTCTTCAACCAACTGTCCTTCTTTTGTGAATTCCGGAACGTCGATGTCAGGTACCTGGACAGCAGCAACAGATCCTGTAGCCAACAGGCTGAACGGGGGGATTGTAAATACAGCCAGTTGTGCATTCGAATCTCCTGCTGTAACAAGAAATTATGTAGCACAGAATTTCCAGGTAAACGTTACCGGTAGCTATACTTTTGATATGACCCAGAACAATAGTTATGATGGTATGGGATATATTGTTTCAGGTGCATTTGTACCGGGCAATTGCTCCGGTGGCGGAACATTTGTGAGGGGTGATGATGACAGTGGCCCGGATAACGAACCTTCATTAACAGCAACCTTAACTGCAGGCGTTACCTATACACTTATATCTACAACATGGCTTGCAACCAGCGGTACATACAGTGGTTCATTTGCGTGGACGGTTACGCCTCCATCAGGTGGTCAGATCATGTTGCCGGTTGCGGCGGGTATCCAATGGTTTACTGCTGCATCGGGTGGAACAGCTATCGGATCAGGATCTCCGTTCAACCCGGTTGGGGTTGCAGGTTCCGGACTTGCCAATACAAACACACCGGGAACTACTGTTTATTATGCAGAATGTTCTGCAAATGCCGGTTGCCGTACTGCAACCAATTTTGTGATCATCTCTAATTCAACGATCACACTTACCTCTGCAGTGGGAACGAATAATCTTTCTGCCTGTAAGAATGCAGCTATCACCAATGTTACGTATGCGATTGGTGCCGGTGGTACAGGCGCATCCATTACAGCAGGAGCATTGCCTGCAGGTGTAACGGGCGCATTCAGTGCAGGGGTATTTACCATCAGTGGTACAGCAACGGTAACGGGTACATTTAATTATACGATCACTACTTCCGGCGGAAGCTGCTCACAGTCAACCGCCAGCGGAACGATCACAGTCAATACACCTCCTACAGCAACTTTTGTAAAAACAATGGCCAGTGCCTGCAATGGCGCCGACGGAACCATAACGGTAACGCCTGCAGGAGGAACTTCACCATATACATACAGCTGGACGAGTACGCCGGTAGGTTATACTGCCAGCACAGCGGCTATTACAAACCTGTTGCCAAAAGATTATACAGTAAAAGTTACCGATGCAAAAGCATGTTCAGTAACCATACCTGATATTACGATCTGGAAAGCACTTGCGCCTGTAGTTTCCTATAGTGCAGGTGGTACGGGCAGTTGTAACAATACAGGGTATATGGCCATTTATGGCAGTTATGGCGTACCGCCTTATACTTATAGTGTAGATGGAACAAACTACCAGGCAGCCAGCACATTTACAACGCTTGCAGCAGGTACATATACTGCATATGTAAAAGATGCGAGGGGATGTGTAGGTACCAAACCAGGTATTGTGATCACAGCGGCACCTGCATTGGTTGTTACAGCCTATGCAAGGCCTGCTACGAGTTGTGCAAATACAGGGTCAATAGAATTATACAGAACAGGAGGAGTGCCTCCTTATATGTACAGCCTGGATAATGTTACTTATTACA
>Ga0209023_10001138_pt1 | contig 36627 bp, 30 predicted proteins | sample LakOneMetagenome_FD_187468 | JGI IMG/M metagenome (GOLD analysis project Ga0209023, IMG submission 187468) | Freshwater and sediment microbial communities from Lake Erie, Canada (SPAdes) (version 2) | ecosystem: Environmental > Aquatic > Freshwater > Lentic | place: Lake Erie, Canada...
GGCGAGGGGCAGGAGCAGCAGCCCGCCAAGGCAGGCGGTGACGCCCAGACTCTTCCAGCGACGATCGATCCCCACGGCGAACTCCCCAGTACGCAACGAACCCTGAACCCCCAAGTCATTTGCATCATTTATGAAACAATCGGTTATAGCCAGCGTTGCCGTTGTCGATCAGGACATGACCGCGCCTCTCGTCGATGAACCGCGAGGGCGGCGTCTGCGGTTTTGGCAATGCAAGTCGACGCCTCCTGTGTTCAAACTCCTCCCGATTTTCGGGTTACGCGAGGATGCCCTTTTGACTACGACAGTTTCCGTGACGCCGTTTATCGACCAGAAGCCCGGCACCTCCGGCCTCCGGAAGGCCGTCGGTGTTTTCCAGCAGCCTCACTATGCCGAGACCTTCATCCAGTCGGTGTTCGACGTCCTTTCCGACACGGCGGGCGGCGCCCTGGTCGTCGGCGGCGACGGTCGGTTCCTGAACCGGGAGGTGATCGACAAGGTCGTCAGGATGGCGGCCGCCAACGGGTTCGGCCGCGTGATCGTCGGCCGCGGCGGCATCCTGTCCACCCCTGCGGCCAGTCATCTGATCCGCATCCATGACGCGACCGGCGGGCTGATCCTGTCGGCAAGCCACAATCCCGGTGGACCGCACGGCGATTTCGGGATCAAGTACAATATCGCCAACGGCGGTCCGGCCCCGGAAGCGGTCACGGAGGCCATCCACGCGCGCAGTCTGGTCGTGGACCGCTATCTGATCTTCCAAGGCGGTCCGGACGTCGATCTGGAGGTCGTGGGCCAGGCTTGCGTGGGCGACATGGTTGTGGAGGTGGTCGATCCGGTCGCCGCCTACGCCGACCTGATGGAAGGCCTTTTCGACTTTGACGCCATCCGGGCGCATCGCGCGGCGGGCTTCAGTCTGTCGTTCGACGCCATGAGCGCGGTTACGGGCCCCTATGCCCACGAAATCCTGGAGCGGCGACTGGGCTTCGCGCCGGGGTCGGTGGTCAACGGCGTTCCTCTGGAGGATTTCGGCGGCCATCACCCGGACCCCAACATCGTCCACGCCCGCGCGCTCTACGATCGGATGATGGGGCCGGACGCGCCCGATTTCGGGGCCGCCTCGGACGGTGACGGCGACCGCAATCTGGTCATCGGCCGAGGCCGGTTCGTGGCGCCGTCGGACGCCCTTGCCATTCTGGCGGCGAATGCGCACCTTGCGCCCGGCTATGCCCGGGGGCTGTCCGGCGTCGCGCGCTCGATGCCGACCAGCGCCGCCGTGGACCGGGTCGCCGCCGCTTTGGGCATTCCTCTCTACGAGACCCCTACGGGCTGGAAATTCTTCGGCAATCTGCTCGACGCCGGCCGGGTCACCCTGTGCGGCGAGGAAAGCGCCGGCGCCGGTTCGGACCATGTGCGCGAGAAGGACGGCCTGTGGGCCGTGCTGCTGTGGCTGAACATCCTGGCCGTGCGCGGGGTGTCGGTCGACACGCTCGTTCAGGATCACTGGCGTCGGTTCGGCCGCAACTACTATGTCCGCCACGACTATGAAGGCGTGTCGAGCGAGGGCGCCGACGCCCTGATCGCCGCGCTGCGGGGCAAGCTGGCCGATCTGCCGGGGACGCGTCACGGGGACCTGGTCGTCGCCGAGGCCGACGACTTCGCCTACACCGACCCCGTCGACGGGTCGGTCAGCGCCAACCAGGGCGTGAGGATCCTGTTCGAGGGCGGCTCGCGCATCGTCTATCGCCTGTCGGGCACCGGCACCTCCGGCGCGACCCTGCGGGTCTATATCGAACGCTACGAGCCCGCCGAGGGGGTTCTCGACGCCGATCCGGCCGAGGCCCTGTCGAGCCTGGTCGAGGCCGGCCGGTCCATCGCCGGGATCGAGGCCTTCACCGGCCGGACCGTCCCGGACGTCGCGACCTGATCCGAACCGGTCCGGGCTTCCGGGGCGTCTTTTGCCGCTGCTGCGAGCCGTCGCCGGCTCCGGGACGAGAGAACGAAGTTGGCCTAAAATCGCCCCACAAAGGTCTTGCGGTCCGCACAGGTCGCGGGTTATAGAGCGCGCCTTCCCGTCCGGGGATCGTTTCTCTGGACCTACGGCGGATGCGTAGCTCAGCGGGAGAGCACCTCGTTGACATCGAGGGGGTCACAGGTTCAATCCCTGTCGCGTCCACCATTCCTTCCTCGATTTTCGTCTGATCGAGCAGCTTTACAGAAGGCTGTGGGTAGGCCGGCGGATACGAGAACACCAGCTCCTGCCGGTTGCGGCGGTTCGCATCGCGGCTTTCGTCGATCAACCACCGGTCGCTCTGGTTTTGAAGCGGTCTGGCAAGGATATGGTCCCGGTTGGGCCGCCTGCATAATCAACGGGCTTGTTATCGGGGTTTTGGCGTTCATTGTCTGAAGACGGTGTCTCCGGAAGTTTTCACGATGTCTTCACCAGCAGGCGTATCTGAATCCAGCGCACAGTCGGAGTTGGACCTGTGGGTGCGGACCGGCGTTTTCGAAGCGCTGAGGATAGGGCTTGCCCACTATTTTCAGGCGATTGACACTCACTTCTCTGGCCTGACAGTCCGCCTGGATGACCCGCTGCCGCAGAGCAGGGACATAGTATTTACCCTTTACCGGATAACGGACATCGGATTTGCCTTTGAGCGGGAGGTTTTCATTTCCGCCGGGCAGATTGAGCCTGGGGCGCCCCTGCATCTGTTCTGGTCGCCCATCCCGGATTCCGCCGGCGTCCGATTTCTGGCGCTGGCGTCTGAGGCTCCTCGCCTTGGTCGTCCTCCCTACAATTTACGGTCTTTTGTGCTGGAGGGAGGGCAGTCCTCACTTATCCATTCCAATCCCCGCTCGCCCGCGATTGTTCCTCACGGCATTGGCTTCAGCCCGGTGACCCAGTGCAACCTGAACTGCGTGCACTGTATTTCCCGCTTCTCGCGAAAGAGCGTGTCCATTCTGGATGAGTCGATCTGGGGAGAAGTCTCTCAGCATATAACTGCGGGACGAATTGCCTCGATGTCGTCGGACTATAGCGGTGACATTATGAACAGCGACCGCCGCCACGGCGGCTGGTTGAGTAAAGTTATCGCGACCGGCGTCTCTTTCAACGTCGATACCCACGCAAATGACCTGACGCCGGAGATAACGGACGCCCTCCTGAGCTCGAATCTCAGTTCAATAAATTTTTCTTTAGATTGCATGTTTCCGGATCAATATCGGACAATAAGAAGGGGCGGGAATCTTCCGAAGGTATTGGATAATATACGTCATTTCATGAAGATGAGAAATGAAAGTCGTCCAGATCTTCAAACTATAATCTCATTCAGTCTTATGAAGTCTACAGTGTCGTCGCTTGAGCCGGCAGTTGAACTCGCAGCCGAGCTTCGCGTGTCCTGGCTGCAGGGGAACCATCTGATGGTTTTCACGCCGGACATGACTGAGGAATCGCTGATGCTGGACCGCCCCCTTTACAAGCGCATCTTCGATGAAATTCACGTTCTTGGTCGGATGCGAGGGGTGGAGATATCTTTTCCGGAACCCGTCATGGCCAGGGAATCGAGAAGCGGTCACGCCCCGTGCTTCGTCCCCTGGGGCGCGGTCCAGATTTTGGGAAACGGCGACGTTATGGCGTGTTGTATCCCGGGGACCAAGGTCGGCAACCTTGGAGAGGAGAGGCTGGAATCCATTTGGAATGGTCCGGCCATGCAGGCGTTTCGCGGGCGGGTGAACACCGACGATCCGCCTGAAGCCTGTTCCGTCTGTCCGATGTATCGGCTGCCGAACAATTTCGCCAGTTACGTCCCGGGCCTGGCGTCGGCGGAGCGCTCGGTGTTTGAAGGCAGAGTCGCCCGACTGCAGTCCTGATAGTTATTTGCGTGCGTCGTTCATCATGCTAGCCAGCCGAGGGCCTGTCCGGCGATGAAGTTCGGCGGGCCGAGGTGAACTTATGATTCGGGCGATCCGGCTCCAAGCGGTTATTATCGGCTCCCTGGTCATGCGGGAGATCGTGACCCGTTTCGGCAGGGAGGGGTTGGGGTTTCTCTGGCTTATGGGGGAGCCGCTTCTGTTCTGTCTGGGGGTAATGGGGCTTTGGACGCTTCTGAAGCCTGAGTACGAGCACGGGATTCGCGTCGCGCCGTTCGTGATGACCGGCTATATGTCAATCCTGCTGTTCCGGCACATCGTCAGCCACGCCAGCGGAGCGCTTCAGGCCAACACGGGACTGCTCTACCATCGGCGGGTCAAGCCGTTCCATATCTATGTTTCGCGCTCCATCATGGAACTGGCGGGAGGCGTTGCGGCCTTCTTCGTCGTCTATGTCTTCCTGCTGATCCTCGGTATGGTCGAGGCGCCGACGGACTATCTGACCCTTTATCTGGGTTATTTCATCTTGTTTCTGGTTTCGCACGGGTTTGGCGTTGTTTTCGCCGCGATCGGGATTGAGCACGAATTCATGGAGCGCGTGCTCCCCGTCTCCATGTACCTGATGATTCCGCTTTCGGGCGCCTTCGTGATGGTGGACTGGATTCCTCAGAATTATCAGGCAATCTATCTTCTCAATCCTCTGCCGCATGGCATTGAAATGGTGCGATCTGCAGTATTCGGAGAATTTGTGCCCACCCACTACAGTATACCCTATGTTCTTGCTTGGGCGCTGGGCCTGAATTTGCTGGGGTTGATGTTGTTGGCGCGTGCCCAGCGCTTCCTCGACATTGAATAAATCCTGGTCTAAATCCGCCGCGGCGAGCGTTAAGTAGGCGAACGATGAACGAACCCAAACTGAACTATCTCGGCCCGGCGGAAGGTTTTTCGGCTGCCCGGACGCTGCCGCAGACGCCGCTTTTCAAGCGGCTTCCGCTTGGATTCCTGATCGTCGTCGCCCTGCCGACCCTCGTTGCGATGATCTATTATCTGCTGATCGCCAGTCCCCGCTATGTTTCGGAATCCCGGTTCATGGTGCGTAGCTCTGCACAGGAGGCGCCTTCCACCCTGGGGGCCGCGCTTCAGGGCGTCGGCCTGAATACGGGCTCGAGTAATGCGTTCGCCGTCCATGAATATATCACCTCGCGCGACAGCCTTCTTGACGTTCAGCGTGGGATGGACGTTCGCCAGATTTACGGTCGTCGCGGCATCGATTTCTTGTCGCGGCGCCCGCTACCCTGGGCGGACTCGTCCTTCGAGAGCCTATACCGCGGCTTCCAGTCCTATGTGACTGTCGGCTATGAGTCCTCGACCGGGATGAGCACCCTGCGGGTCCAGGCCTTCTCCGCGACCGACGCCCGGCGGGTGAACGACGCCCTGCTTCGCGGCGGCGAGGAGTTGGTCAACCGGCTCAACGCCCGCTCTTCCCAGGACGCGATCATAGAGGCCAACCGCACCCTGCAGGAAGCCGAAGGCCGCCTGAACCGCGCCCAGGCCGGCATGACCGCATTCCGGAACCGCGAAGGCGTCATCGATCCGGCGCGCAGCGCCCAGGCTAGCGGACAACTGATCGGGGAGCTGAAGCTCAGCCTCGCCACGCTCAACGCCGAAAGAAGCCAGATCGCTAGCGATACGCCGGGCAGCCCCCAGCTTCCGATTCTGGAGAGCCGGATCCGGGCCCTGGCCGCGCAGATCTCGTTGGAGGAGCAGAAGGTTGTGGGGCAGAACGATTCCCTCGCACCCAAAATCTCGGCCTATGAAGATCTGGTCCTGGAGAAGGAATTCGCCGACCGGCTGGTCGGGTCCGCGACTGCGGCCCTCAACAGCGCCCAGCTCGACGCCCGGCGCCAGCACCTCTATCTGGTCCGTGTCGTTAATCCCGACACCCCCGACCGACCGATGGAACCTCGGCGTTGGTATATGATCCTGACCATCTTCGCCTCGGCGCTGGTGATCTATGGCGTCGGGTGGCTCGCGGTGGCGAGCGTGCGGGAGAGCAGGTCGCACTGATGACCTCCGCTCAAGGCATCGGCCTGCGGGTCGACAACCTCAGCTTGACCTATCGCGTCCCGGGCGCGACGCCGGTTCTGCAAAACCTTAGCTTCGATCTCGGGCGACAGGGCCGGCTGGCCATCCTCGGCCGCAACGGTCAGGGGAAGTCGACCCTGATCAAGATTCTGGGCGGAATTCTTCCGCCGACCGGCGGCTCGGTGAAATGGGGCATGTCGTCATCCTGGCCCATCGGCCTGGGTGGCGGATTCCAGGGCAGTCTGACCGGCGTCGACAATATTCGCTTCATCACGCGTATCTACGAACGCGAGTTCGACGAGGTCTTCGAACGTGTCGAGGGCTTTGCGGAACTGGGCCCGGCTCTCCACCGCCCCGTCAAACACTACTCGGCCGGCATGCGGGCCCGCCTTGCGTTTGGCCTTTCGCTGGCGATCGAGTTCGACTGCTATCTCATCGACGAACTGGTGTCCGTGGGCGATGCGCGTTTCCAGAGGAAGTGCAACGAGGAACTCTTTGGGCGCCGGGCCGACCGTGCCTACATCATGGCTTCCCATGACATGCACATGATCGGCAGCCTTTGCGATCGCGCGCTGGTGATCGAAGGCGGCCGCGCGCGGCTGTTCGATGATGTGGCGGAAGCGATAGATATATACACCTGGCTGAGAGCGGCATGACCGAACGCCTTCGACGTGTTCGCGTGCTGCAGATTCCCTGCGCCGCTTCGATGGCCTGGCGCCAGGCTATCGCCGACGCCTGCGAGAAGGCCGGCTGGAGCTACGGGGAGAGCTGGAACGGCGAACCGTTTCCGGATACCGGCTTCAACCATGTCGTGGTCGGCTGGTCTGTGGAAAACGACGATCCCGAAATAGAATGCATCGTCCATGGCTGTTCGCCCGCCGAGGCGGTCTCCTTCCTTTACAAGGACTCACATCTCGACGATACCGCCGCCCTTTATCACGCTTCCCTGAGGCTCGCCGTGGCCGCCGTCGCCGCCGAGAACGGCGCGGCGGTCGCCGACCAGGGCCAGACCGCACTGGTGATCCCCGGACTGGGCACGGTTCTGTGTCCCGATATCCCCGAGCCAGCTACGATCGCGCCGGTCATGGACAAGGCCCTGGCGCATTATCGCCGATTGCCCGCTGCCGTCGGCGTTGAAACGCAGTGGTCTCCGGCACTGCTCAGCTATCCTGATCCACCCCTTGATGGCGTCCCGGGACAGATCGGCTTGCTCGGGCGCCGGCGAATGCTGTTTAACGGTCCCAACATCGCCTTGCACACGGGGGTGTGGCAGATCAGGGTCGAGTTCGAGGTTGACCCCCAGGACCACGCCGATCTGTTCATCGAGTGGGGGTACGGGACCGAGGTCGTTTCGCTGACGCAGGTGATCGAAACCGACGGCCGGTACGAGGCCATCATGGCCTGCGAGTGGAAAGGCCCGGCGCCCGCCGACTTTCGGATGAGTCTGATGTCGCCTGTTCTCGAAGGGCGGCTCGCCCTTCTGGCCATGACGGTTCGACGGATCGGCTGACCGGGACCTGCTGGCCGGCGTTAATCTCGCCGGAACAGTGAAAAGATGAAGTCATGACCCAGGACGCCGGCAGCTGTCAGTTCGTTTTCCAGCGCGATCAGCATGGCCACGAGGCTGGTGCTCTCGGGCGAGCCGTCGTTGATCTTGTTGGCGTTGAGGTGGCCGAAGATCGGGTGGAGCAGCCCCCCCCCGGCGCGACGTTCGTATTCGGCGCTGAAATACAGGGGCAGCAGAACGGGGATCAGCGGAGCCCGAACCCCTTCTGACGGATCATTGGCTATGATCATGTCCATGGTCGGCAGCACCAACTGCTCGTCGTGGCTCATCTTGAACTCGGGCGGTATCCGGTTGAGCACCCGGTTGACCACGTCGACCTGGGCCTGCGGATAGAGCTGATAGAGCGGGCCGACATATTCGTTGATGATGACAAGGCCGCCCGGCCGCAGGACCCGACGCACCGCAGATAACATGCCTTCGAGATCGAGGACGTGATGCAGCGAACCGGAGAAAAGAACGGCATCGAACGCGCTCTCCTCGCCGGGGTTGGCGATGAAATCGTCGAACAGGCGTACGGAGAAATCGACGGGCAGGCCTTCGGCCTCTGCGACCGCACGGGCCATACTGATCGCGACCGGCGAGGCGTCGAAGGCCGTGACATGGCGGGCAAAACCGCGCCGCGCGATGGCGATCTCATGCCCTCCGTCGCCACAGCCCACCGCCAGCAACCGGCCCACGGGCGGAGTCTTCTGAGTGAAGAGCCATTCCAGCCAGAAGCCCGGTTGGTCTGACATTCTCAAATAAAGTTCGCGCTCCACCATCGGGTTTTGCGTCCAGGCGGAACGAGTCGCAGTCGCATACATGGCGTCCCAGTGTGCGGCGGCTGTGTCGGAGCTGGTCACGTGACGTGTTACCTTAGGAGTGACGAAGGGCGGCGTCGCCCGATCGGAGCAGGACCGCTTCACGGATGAGGCGCGTGTAATGATCCACCATCTCGGCGTATCCGGGTCGACTTTCCAGCACATAAGGGCTGGTCTCGGCCAGAGTCTGCCGCAAGACATCATCCTCGACCAGGCGCTCGATCGCTATCGCGAGGGCGGACGGGTCCCCGGGGGGGTACGACAAGGCATTCTGGCCGAAGTCCAAGATTTCGGGAATGCCGAAAACCGGCGTCGAGATGATTGGAAGTCCGAAAGCCATGGATTCCACGAGTACGCGGGGTGCGCTCTCTATCCGGGAGGTGCAGACGGAGATGTCGGCCGCCGCATAGTACAGGGTCATGTCAGGCACGGCGCCCGTCACTGTAACCCACGTCGACACATCGGGGCCGAGATGCGCCAACTCCGCCTTCAGGCGCTTCAGATAGGCCGGCTCGACATGGGCGCCGACGATGAAAACGGCTAGACGGCGGCGGATGTCGGCTCCCAGCTCTGCGAGGGCGGCGGCCAGATCCATCTGCCCTTTACGATCGCAGACGGTCCCCATCAAAATGAGAACGATGCGGTCGTCGCCGACGCCCAGCTCTTCGCGCGCGCGCTCCCGCGTCCAGCGACCTAGCTCTTCCGTCAGCCGCTCGGGGGGGATGCCGTGGCGGATCGTGACGGCATTGTGCCTTAGATGGAGTGGCGCCCAGCCCCGACGCGTCGCGTCAGCGACATAGGTGACGCGATAGGGTTGTGAGAAGGCCGCAAAGGCTCTTGCTCTGACGCCCGGCGTCTCTGCGTCGAAATAGGTCTGCCACGGCTCGCTTTCGTGCTGACACCAGATTGAAGGCAGGCCTGCGCGCGTTGCGGCGTCGATGCCGATGAACATGGGAACGGTGTTGGCGATGACCAGATCTGCGCCGAGATGCTGCAACCGGCGGCTGATCCGACTGGTCAGGGCGTCGAAGCTCTCCTCCGAACAGCCCACCGGCGGAGGGGAGATGAACTCGACCTGCACCCCCTCGCGCGCATAGTCCTCCGCAAGAGGGCCGTCCCGCGGGGATAGCAGCACGAGCTCGATGGCGCCCGTCTTCCTTATGCCCGTCAGGAGGTCGAACAGGGTATTGGGCGCGCCTTCGCGCTCAAGATTGTGCGAGAAGGCGACCACGCGGATCGGCCGCTGGGAACGTATGGCCGCCCGCCATGGCAGAACCTCGAACCGCTCGTTTTCCAGCGAGAGGTTGGGATTATACCAGCGATCATTCCAGTCGCCGTAGAGCCTGCGAAACGCGGTGACCTCGCGCGGGTCGTCGTGCGCCTTGCGCGACTTGCCTTCGAAGTGAAACAGTTCGGCGTCAGGCGAATAGACACACAGGTAGCCCGCCTCAACCAGGCGGTAACAATAGTCGACGTCGTTGTAAGCGACGGCGAAATTGGTCTCGTCCAGTCCGTTCACGTCCAGATAAAGCTGGCGTGCCGTCAACAGGCAGGCGGCTGTGACGGCGGAATACTCCCGCGCTGTCCGAACAAAGCCCAGATAGCCCCAGTCGTGCGGCGCAAGAGCCCGGAAGGCGTGTCCAACGAGGCCGTCGTTATAGCCATGCACAATGCCTGCGTGCTGCAGGGTCTCGTCGCCGAAATACAGGCGCGCGCCGACGGCGCCGATGCCGGGCATGACCGCATAGCCCATCATTTGGCTCAGCCAGGCGCCGGACCGGATAACCGTGTCATTGTTGAGAAGCAGCACATAGTCGGCGGACACATGTCCGACAGACTCGTTCATCAACGCCGCATAGCTGAAGCCGTCCGCGCGCTGCGGAATGCGGACTACACGGACCTGCTCACCAGGTAGGGCGGAGAGGAACTCCAGCGTCGCGGGATCGTCGCTACCGTTATCGATGACCAGAATGTCGTAGTTCCGGTAGGTGGTCTGCGCCAGCGAGGCCAGGCAGTCGCGCAACAGATCGACCTTGTTGTAGGTTGGAATCACGAGGGTGACGGACGGTCCCTGATCGGGGAAGACGATGTCGAACATCCCGACCCGGGCCGCCAGGGCCCAGTCCGGGTGGATCACCTGCCCAGCCAGTCCGCGACGTTTCAGGGCATTGGCGACGGCTTGGCGACCGCGCTCGAAGCTTTCCGGCTTGGCGTCTCCGGAAACCGCCGTGGACCCTGCGGTCGCCCGCCAGTGATAAAGGACTTTCGGCACGTGTCCGATGTGGCGGGCGCTTTCCACGGCGCGCAGAGCAAAGTCGTGGTCCTGTGACCCGTCAAAGGCCCCATTGAACCCCCCTTTAGACACGAACAACGACCGTCGCACCGTAAAAGCGTGGCTCATGTACATGAAGGACAGCAGCAGGGTCGGCGACCAGTCCGGCTTGAACTGGGGCGCAAATCGACGACCCAGATCGTCGATCTTGTCATCATCGCTGTAGACAATGTCGGCGTCGGGATGTGTGGCATAGTAGAGGGCGATCTCGCCGAGGCAGTCCGGCGTGATCAGGTCGTCATGGTCGAGGAAGAGCAGCACCTCGGCCGTCGCGGCCGCGACGCCGGCATTGGTGGCTCCGCTGATGCCTGCGTTCTTCTCCAGCCGGATCAGCTGGATTCGATCGTCGAGCGCCTTGATACGGTCCAGCGCCGTCCGAGTGGCGGACGAGGCGCTTGCGTCGTCGACCAGATAGAGAGTCCAGCGGCCATAGACCTGATCGAGAACGGATCGAACTAGGGCGTCCAGATGTTCCGGCGCGGTATTGTAGATCGGGGTAATGATCGCGAAGTCGGGCGCATCCTCGACTTTCACAAGGGCCGCCTCAAGATCCCGCCTGGCGGTCGAGGTGAAGCGATTGGCCTCGCACCAGGCTTGGTATGGGTCCATCTGCCGCAGAAAATCGGCGACATCCGAGGGCGCCTGGACGCGCGCCAGGGCAAGGACATCCGCCCCTGCGGCGCCGGGGCGGGGCAATCCCGCCGCGCGGTCGCCCCGGTCTTGTTTCAGGAGCCCGAGCGACCGAAGTCGTTTGCGAAGAATCCGCAAAGGTCGGGGAAGCCGGGCGCGCTCGTTTTGCAGGCGCGCCAGCGCATCTAGGCGGGCCTCAAGCTCGGTCTGGCGATGCCTTAACCCGGCGGCCTCGGATTCCCGGCGGGAAATCCGGTCGAGAAGTTCGGCGACCCGACGATTGAGTATTTCTACCTCGCCGCGCAGTTCCGAATTTTCGCTTGTGACCTCGGGACCGCTGGGGGGGGGCGGAACGCGTCGAGCCGGCATGGAATTCCTTATCTTATCGTCCGGCGCCGCAAGGCAAACTCGGCTTTCGATGTTCGCCATTTCACTCAGGCGTGCGCAAACTCAGTTGCCGGCCAACAACTCTTCGTCGCACAGAACCTTGACGACGTTTTGCATGGCGGTGATGGACGCCCGTCCTTCCGCCATATCGTCAACGACAGGGGTTGAAGCAGAAGCTTCATCAGCGCTCGTGGCGTGTTTGAAGAACAAGCCCATCACATGTCTGACGCCCTCTTCCAGAACGGTCCGCTTGTCGTCCGCAAAATAGCGGCCGGCCGACGGACCCGCCGTGATCACCTCGAAGGAAGGGAAGTAGGCGACATGTTCGAACGCGTTGACAAGTTCCTCCGCAGCGACCCGGAGAACGGATTTCGAATAGACTGTCGAAGTCGCCACGTGCCGATCCAGCGCAGTCGCGGCGAGAGGAACGGGGGAAACGGTCAGGATAACCTTCGCCCGCGGATTGACCCGGGCCAAATTCGCCAGAAATTGCTTCATGTCATCGACGACCTCAGCCGCGCTCAGGTTGACGAAGCCTGTCGATTCCTCGGAGTAGGTTCCCCCGCTAACGCCGGGGCAGATCGGCAGCGCTGCGCCCGTTGCGCGGTCGTACCAACATTCGGTCAGGCCCAGGGTGAAGACGAAATAGTCCAGCTCCTCAAACATCCGGCGAACCTGGGCCAGATGCTGGGCCCGGTCGACCTCAAGTTCCGCCAGAGACGAGAAGCCATTGGGCTGGATCGTCGGTCGGAAAGGGTCGGCATAGCGTCCGTCGCCGAGCGGCCAGGCTTCAACATCATAGGCCGTTGAGCCATAGGCGCGCTCGAAAAGTTGGCGCAGCTGGCGTGACGTATAGACGTTGCCATAGCGTGCGGAATAGGTCGAGTATTGGAACTCTTCGAGTATCGCATCGCTTGCCAGGAAATGGCCCGGCTCGACGACAAAATAGCTGAAACCTCTCAGCCGCATGTGCCGTGCAATATGCTGGGCAAAGCAACTCCCTGCCGTCGCCACCTTATCGGTCGTGCCTATTTCAAATGGAAAGCCAACGACGGGGTCGAATGCGTTCGGATCAATCCGGCTGACCGCACGGTACCACCGCGTATGATCCGGAAGGAGCTTATAGGGATGCGACATTTGCTCAATCTGCTAAAAATTCAGGCGAATGCGGTGAACGCACCGATCTTGCCGGAAACATGCGCCTCGATCTGTCGAATAACCTGTTCACCGTACCACGTATTTGCGTGGGTCGCGTCTTCGCCATAGGCCTCCCGAACCAAGAAGCCGTCATCGGTCAGGGTGTTGGGCGGCGCGGGCAGATATTCGATGTTCGAGGCTTCGCAAAAGGCGCGCACCTTCTGTGAATGGAGCAAAAACAGCTTGCGCCTGAGCGCCGCTCCGACAACGTTTTCGGGGTTCGTCACATAGCTTCCGAGGTGTGACGCGACATAGGCGTCGTCTTCATATGGCGGGGGCGTTTCCAGACATATGATCGGCTGGGTGACGGCTTCGCGAAGGGCGCGCAACTGAAGGATGTAAGCTCCCATGTGCTCCTCCAGCGCCTTTGCAACGAGATCACTCGGCAAAACCAGAGCGCCCGCCTCAAGCGGAAGTTCGGGGGCCTCCGGGCTTACAAAATCGAATGTGGGATTGAGGCGCTGGAGCCCGAGAACGACGTGGCCGGATCCCCCGAATTGAACGCAATAAACCACGTCCGACATGTCGATAATCTGGGATTGGGCCTGAGCCAGAACGTAGCTGTTGAAGAGGATTTCGCCTTGATCCGATGGCCCGGCGTACTCCGTATTGTGAACCCAGACGTCATGTAGCCAGACCGGGATCTCGTCTGCAGGTCCGGCTCCAGCAGGCGGAAGATTGCGCTCGTCGAATGCAGATTTTACGCGAGCGAGGTGGCTGTGACCCATAGCGACAATTTTAGTCATTACTGCCTCGAACACCGCGACTTGCGATACTTTCGCCACAACCCCTGCGGGGCTGTGACCGTTGCCGTTTGATCTACAACGAAGCCGCGATCAATGTCGATAAGGCCTTTGGCGAAGCCCCGTACAACTCCGTGAAGGCTGTTTTCCATCAGGCGCTTCGCCCTTGACGGGCGCGTGCGCCAGCGACTAGTGAAACCGCAATTGGCCGGGGAACATAAATATGAAAGCAGTTCTACTTGCGGGGGGGCTGGGTACTCGACTGTCTGAAGAGACAAGTACTCGCCCGAAACCAATGGTTGAAATCGGCGGGATGCCGATACTGTGGCATATTATGAAAATGTACAGCGGTCACGGGATCAATGATTTTGTGATCTGCCTTGGTTACAAAGGTTATGTAATCAAGGAGTATTTTATTAACTACTACATGCACCGGAGCGACATCACGGTCGATCTGGGGACCAACCAGACGACGATTCACAACGCGAAGGCCGAGCCTTGGCGGGTCACACTGGTGGACACCGGCGAAGAGTCGATGATCGGCGGGCGCATCAAGCGAATCATCCCCTACGTGAAGGATGACGAGGCGTTCTGCCTGACCTACGGCGACGGCGTCGGCGACGTCGACATTTCGGCGGGCATAGCGTTGCACCGGAAGGAAGGCCGCCTGGCCACCGTTACTGCAACCCAGCCTCCGGGTCGTTTTGGCGCCATGACCTGCGACGGGTCCCGGGTCACGGGCTTCACGGAGAAGCCTACCGGCGACGGCGGCTGGATCAATGGCGGCTTCTTCGTTCTTAACCCCCAGATCGAGACGTATATCGCCGGCGACTCGACCGTATGGGAGCGGGAGCCGATGGAGCAACTCGCCAAGGATGATCAGTTGAGCGTGTATTTCCACAACGGCTTCTGGCAACCGATGGATACGCTGCGAGACAAACGGCACCTCGAAGAGCTGTGGGAGTCCGGCAAGGCTCCGTGGAAGAACTGGTAAGCATCCGCCCCCCCGCAAGGATTGACGACATTGAAGATTCTCATCACCGGAAACCAGGGCTACGTCGGCCCGGGCGTGGGTCGCTATCTGCGCGAGGCGCATCCCGATGCGCAGATCTGGGGCTATGACGCCGGCTTCTTCGCCCACGCCCTGTCCGGTGCGGTCGATTCCCCTGAGCACGTGCTGACCGGTCAGTATTTCGGCGATGTGCGCGACATTCCCGCGCATTGCTTCGAGGGTGTGGACGCGGTGGTGCATCTCGCGGCCATATCCAATGACCCGATGGGCAAGAAGTACGAAGCGGTGACGTATGACGTCAATCAGGCCGCCAGCATCGCCTGCGCCCAAAAAGCCCAGGCTGCTGGCGTCAGCAATTTTGTGTTCGCGTCGAGCTGCAGTGTCTACGGCTTCGCACCGGGCGCCGCCCGCGCCGAGGGCGACGAACTGGTTCCCCAGACGGCTTATGCTCATTCCAAGGTCGGAACAGAACGCGCTCTGGCCGAGATGGACCTCGGCGACATGACAGTGACCTGTCTGCGGTTCGCCACGGCCTGCGGGATGTCGGATCGACTGCGTCTCGACCTGGTGCTCAATGATTTTGTGGCCTGCGCCCTGGCGAAGGGCGAGATCACCGTTCTGTCGGACGGCAGCCCCTGGCGTCCGCTCATCGACGTGATGGATATGGCCCGCGGGATCGACTGGGCTATCACCCGCCCGTCCGACGTCGGCGGTCAGTATCTGTGCATCAACATCGGCTCGGACGTCTGGAACCATCAGGTGCGCGATCTGGCCCAGGCGGTTCAGGCCAAGGTGCCGGGCACGAAGCTGAGCATCAACTCGGACGCGCCGCCGGACACCCGGTCCTATAAGGTCGACTTCTCGCTGTTCGCCGAACTGGCGCCCAGCTACCAGCCGCAGGTCACGCTGGACGCCTCGATCGACCGGCTTATCCAAGGCCTCGGCCGGATGGGCTTCGCGGATCCGGACTTCCGCAACTCGCCATACATGCGCCTCAAGCTTCTCGAAAGTCACATCGAAGCCGGGCGTTTGTCTCCCGACCTGAAGTGGCTGGCCGCGAGCTAAGACCGGAGCCCGAGCAATGATCTTTCACAAGACGCCCGTCGAAGGCGCACGCCTCATCGAACTGGAGAAGCGTGGCGATGACCGCGGTTTCTTCGCGCGAGCCTTCTGCGAAAACGAGTTCGCGAACGAAGGTCTGGTTTCGCGCTTTGTCCAGGTGAACAACTCGCTGTCCTCCAAAAAGGGCACTCTGCGGGGCATGCACTACCAGATGGCGCCTCACGGAGAGGTCAAGCTGGTGCGCTGCATCCGTGGCGCCCTCTGGGACGCCATTCTGGATCTGCGCCCGCAATCGCCAACGTATCTGAAGTGGTTCGGCGCCGAGCTCTCGGCCGAGAACCGGCTGGCGATGTATGTTCCGCGGGGCTTCGCCCACGCCATCCTGACGCTCACCGAAGATACCGAAGCCTTGTATCTGGTCAGTGATTTCTATGCGCCGCAGTCCGAGCGCGGCATTCGCTGGAACGATCCGAAATTCGGCGTCGAATGGCCGATCGAACCGCAGGAAATTTCCGACAAGGATGCGGCCTGGCCAGACTTCGATCCCGAGTTCCACGGCGTCGAGAGCTTCCGGAGCCTCGGGTGAGAGTACTGCTGACGGGCGGCAGTTCCTTTACGGGGCTATGGTTTGCCAAGGCGCTCCATGACGCCGGTCATGAGGTGGTCGCCCCGATTCGCGGCATGCGGTCCAGCTACGAAGGGGGGCGCGCCAAGCGTGTCGCCGAGCTCGCGAAAGTCGCCGACATCCGCGACAGCATGAGTTTTGGCGATGAGGCCTTCCTCGCCCTGACGGGGCGAGAAAGCTTCGACATTCTCGCTCACCATGCGGCGGATGTAAGCAATTACCGCAGCCTCGATTTCGACGTCCCGGGCGCCGTGGCCAACAACAGCCTCTCCGCTTGCGCCGTAATCGACGCCATGCAGGCGAACGGACTGAAGGCTGTGGTAGTCACAGGCAGCGTTTTCGAATGCGACGCCGGCTCGGGCGATGGGACTCGTGAGGCTTTCTCGCCTTATGGTCTGTCCAAGGCTCTGACCTACCAGGTCTTCAGGTTCTGGACGCGTCGGGCGGGCGTTCGCCTTGGCAAATTCAACATCGCCAATCCTTTCGGGGTTTTCGAAGAGCCACGGTTCTGCAATTTCCTGATCCGGACTTGGGCGAAGAACGAGAAGGCGAAGGTCAATACGCCCCTGTACCTGCGCGACAATATCTTCGTCGAACTCTTGGCCAGCCACTATGCCGCGTTCGTTCAGGAGATGGCGGAATCGCCGGTCGACCAAGAACGCGGGCCTATGGGCTTTGCTGAAAGTCAGGGCGCGTTCGCGCAGCGTTTCGGGGCCGCGATGCGTCCCCGGCTCAAGCTTGACTGTGGGCTGGAACTCGGCGAGCAGACCAGTTTCGACGAGCCGCTGGTCCGGTTGAACACCGACCGGCTGCCGACGCCCGAAGGCTGGTCCGATGAAGCCGCGTGGGATCGCCTGGCGGAGTACTACCTCGCCACTCTCGCGGCCGGCTGACGGCGGATCGGTCGGCCCTGAATGTCCACCGATTTTGACGTTGCTGTCATCGGGGCCGGCGTGGTCGGGCTCGCGCTTGCGAGGGCTGCTGCCCTTTCAGGCCTTTCGGTCGTGGTCCTGGAGCGGAACCGGTCCATCGGCCAGGAGACGAGCGCCCGCAACAGCGAGGTCATCCACGCAGGGATCTATTATCCTGCGAGGAGCCTGAAGGCCCGGATGTGCGTGCGCGGCAAGGATCTGATGTACGACTACCTGTCCGTCCGCCAGATCCCCTATCGCCGGTGCGGCAAGGTCATCATCGCGGTGGAGGACGCTGAGGTCGCCAGGCTGGAGGATCTCCAGGCGCGCGCTGCAGCCAACGGCGTCACGGATCTCGAGCTGATCGACGGCCCGGCCGTGCATGCGCTGGAGCCCGCGGTAAGGGCCGTGGCCGGTCTCCTCTCGCCGTCGACCGGGATCATCGACAGCCATGCCTTCATGCTTTCGTTGGTGGGGGACATTGAAAGCGCTGGTGGAGCCCTGGTCGTCGACGCCGAGGTGGAGCGCGGATCCGTGCGTCCCGGCGGCGGCTTTGAACTTTTCGTCGGCGGGGATCATCAAACCGCGATCACCGTCGATCGATTGATTATCGCCGCCGGCCTGAGCGGCGAGACGGTGGGGCGGCGCATCGATGGCATTCCGGCCCCGATGATCCGCCCGCTGAAATTCGCGAAGGGTCATTATTTTCGTCTTCAGAAGCCTTCCCCGTTCGGTCGGCTGGTCTATCCGGTGCCGGTCGCCGGCGGCCTCGGTACGCATGCGACCATCGACCTTGGCGGTCAGGCCCGTTTCGGCCCGGACGTTCAGTGGATCGACGATGTCGATTACGCTTTCGACGAGAGCCGTCGGGGCCTGTTCTACGATTCCATTCGACGGTGGTACCCTGACATCACGCCGGAAGACTTGGCTCCCGACTACACAGGCATCCGGCCCAAATTAGCGGGCCCGGGTCAACCTGACGCCGATTTCGTCATCGAAAGCGGAGACAGCCTGGGGGTTCCGGGGCTGATCATGGCCCAGGGCATAGAGTCGCCCGGACTGACCTCATCTCTCGCGATCGCCGAATACGCGACTTCCTTTTTTGGGTGATCGGTGATCGCGACCGACGCGACGCAAAACCTTATGTTGCGCCGCCGAAATGATCCGTGGAATGACTGCGGCAGACTTAGTAACTCAACGCTTAACCGTGTCACTATCAGCTCCGGACACCGCCCCGCGTGTCGCCGCAACGAGGAAAATCGATGAAAACCTGTCTGGTCACCGGCGGCGCGGGTTTCATTGGGTGCGCCATGTCGAAGGCGCTCGCGGACGGTTATGACCGGGTTATCGCCTTCGATAACATGCATCCTCAGATCCACGCCGAACGGACCCGGCCGGCGGCTCTGGACACTCGCGTCGAGCTGGTCGTCGGCGACGTCTGCGACGCGGAAAGCTGGAGCGCCTTGATGGCGACCGGGTTGCAAATCGACACTATCGTTCACCTGGCTGCCGAGACGGGAACCGGCCAGTCCCTGACGGAGGCCAGCCGCCACGCCGATGTAAACGTCGTCGGCACGACCCGGATGCTGGATGCGCTGGCCCAGGCCGGCGTCACGCCGCGCCGCATCGTTCTCAGTTCCAGCCGCGCCATTTACGGCGAAGGCGCCTGGATGTCGGAAAGCGGCGAAGTTCGCTATCCCGGCCAGCGTTCGAACGCCCAGTTGTCCGCCGCCCAATGGGATTTCCCCGGGCTGAGCGCCCTGCCGTCCGACGCCTCGCGAACCAACCCCAGCCCGACCAGCGTCTACGGCGCGACCAAGCTGGCCCAGGAGCATGTCATCTCCGCTTGGGCGTATTCGTTCGGAGTGGAACTGGTTTTCCTCAGGCTCCAGAATGTCTACGGTCCCGGCCAGTCGCTGACGAACGCCTACACCGGCATCGTACCGCTGTTCATTCGGTGGGCCAAGGAAGGCAAGAGCATACCGATCTACGAGGATGGCGAGATTGGCCGGGACTTTGTCTACATCGGCGATGTGGCCGATGCCCTTGTCAGAGCCGCCACCGGATCGCTGCCGCCGCGACTCGCCTACGATGTCGGCACGGGCAAGGTGACGACCATTCACGATCTGGCCAGCGCGATCGCCCGCATCTACGATGCTCCGGCCCCGCACGTGACGGGCCAGTTCCGCAATGGGGACGTCAGGAGCGCGACCTGCCTGATTGAGGGCACAGTCGCCGATCTGGGCTGGACGCCCGAGTGGTCTCTCGATGCTGGTCTCAGGTCGCTGTGCGCCTGGATCGATTCCAAACTTTCAACGACGTGATCCCCATGAAGCGCCTTGCGATTTCATTCTTCTACGACGGCGAGGGTGTGCTGGACGACTATATGGTCGTCCTGCTGCAGGCGATGCGTACCCATTGCGAGCGTATCGTCTTCGTCGTGAACGGCCGTTTGACGGACGAGTCACGGGCGAAGGTCGAGCCGATCGTCGACGAAATCCTGATGCGCGGCAACGAAGGCTTCGACGTCGGCGCCTACAAGGCCGGTCTCGACCACGTGGGCTTCACCGCCATCAAGGAGTATGACGAGGTCATCCTCTTTAACCACACCTTCTTCGGGCCGATCTTTCCGTTCTCGGAGATGTTCGACGAAATGGAGGCGCGGTCCTGCGACATCTGGGGCATCACCGCCCACAAGGAAGTCGCTGCTGACAAGACGGCGGGTCAGGACTTCGTCCCCTATCACCTCAACTCCCACTTCATCGCGTTCCGGCAGCCGGTCCTGAAGTCGCGGATGTTCGCCAACTACTGGCGCGCCCTTCCCGTGATCCGCAGTTATGAAGAATCCATTCAACTCCACGAGTTGAAGGTGACCCAGCATTTCCTGCGCAAGGGCTTCACGGTCGATTCCTATGTCGACCCCGAGGATTACGGCGCGCCATATGCCGCCTTCATGGAGATCGATCGCACGATCGAGGCTCGCTCGCCCATTCTGAAGCGACGCGCCCTGTTCCACGATCCGATGTTCGTCGAGGAGCAGGCCGTCGATGTTCCCAGGGCGCTCGAACTTGTCGAGCGCACGTCCGACTATGACATCGGCCTGATCTGGCAGAACATTACCCGGGCCGCCGTTTCGCGGACCCTCTACACCAACGCCTCCCTGTTGCGGGTGCTGCCTTCGGTCCGGCTGAAGAAGAGCGACGCGCCGCCCAAGGTCGGGCGGATCGCCGTCTTCGCTCACGCGCATTATGACGACCTGGTGCCGGAACTGCTGGAATACGCCGCCCATATCCCCGGCCAGTTCGATTTCATCTGCACCACCACGGACAAGAAAAAGAAGGCCCGCATCCTCGCGGCCTGCGAGGGCAACCCAAAGATCGGAAAGGCGATCGTTCGGGTGGTGGGCGAGCTCTGCGGCCGCGACATGGCGGCTCTGCTTGTCACCTGCGGCGACCTGCTGAACAGCGGCGACTATGATCTCATCTGTCGCCTGCACACCAAGAAGTCGCCCCAGGTCGATCCGCAGAAGGGCGCGCGCTTCAAACGCCACATGCTGAACAATACAGTCGGCAGCGAGGGCTTCGTCGCCAATGTGCTCGACATGTTCGAGAGCAATCCCCGGCTCGGGATCGCCGCGCCGGCCATGTATCATTTCGGATATCCGACGCCCGGTCACGCCTGGTTCATCAACAAGCAGAGGGCGGTTGATGTCGCAGTCAGGATGGGAATCCCCCTCTATTTCGACGATCTCTCCCCGATTGCCATCTATGGCGGAATGTTCTGGTTCCGGCCCGCCGCGATGACGAAGATGTTCAAGGCGGGCTGGACATACGATGATTTCGAGAAGGAGCCCCATCCGATCGACGGCGCCCTGGCCCACGCCCTGGAGAGGCTGTGGGTCAATGTGGCGGCCGACGCCGGCTACGTCACCAACTGCATTCTCGACACCGAAAGCGCCTCGGTCAGCCATACCTTGCTTGAGTACAAGCTGGATCGGCTGGCGGGCTTGCTGCCGACCGGCGATTTCCGTCTTCAGGTCGATCTTCTGACGCGCGCCCAGTCCTCGCTTCGTGGGTATTTCTTCGGCGAGGCTCGCCACTCGCGTCGGGAGATGGGGGCGGAATTCGTCCAGCTCATCGGTGACATGCAGAACGAGCTAACCAAGCAGAAGGAGATCATTGCCGATCAAGCGTCCCGGATGGGCGAAACCCTTATCCAGGCTCGCGCCATGGCGGCCATGCCTGCCGCAGCCAAGGTCGCCCCTCGGGTGAGCGAGGCCGCCCGTGATCTTCAGGTGCTGGCCGACTATTTCGAGGGTCTGAAGGGCGCGCAGGCTTTGGCCGCCAGTGAATTCCCGACCGAGGGCATGCTCGCCAAATATCTGGCCGGTGGCTTCATGGGCGATTCGGAAGTGCTCTGGGCCTTCGACGGCAACCACTATCTTGCCGCCCAACCGGACGTGGCGGCCGCTGGCAAGAACCCGTTGGTCCATTTCGTGGAATACGGCTGGAGCGAACGCCGCAATCCCCATGGTCTGATCGATCTGTCCTACATGGACCGCACGGCCCCGGATCTGGTCGGTGGCGACCTGCCTCTTGCAGCCTATCTCCGCAGTTCGCAGGCGGAGCCAAACCGGCCGCACGTTCTCTTCGACGGCGCCTATTATGCGTCGCAGGTCGAGGATGGCCTGGACGGCCCCGCGCTGAAGCATTTCCTGACGAAGGGTTCGCGCACCCTGCGCCCGCATGTCCTGTTTGATCCGGTCTACTATCTGGACCAGGCGCCATGGCTGGCCAAAACCGCTTCGCCGCTGCATCACTATATGACCGTGGGCTGGAAGATGGGGCTGAAACCTCATCCTCATTTCGATCCAGCCTTCTATCTGGCCGCTTACGGTGATGTGGCGGAGGCGGGAATCGAACCGCTGGGCCACTATCTCCAGTTCGGATATCTTGAAGACCGGAACCCCAATGAGGGCTTCGGGTCTGCCGCCTATCGCACCCTGTATGGCCTGTCGAAGAATAGTGACCTTTCTCCGCTCGAACATGCGATGGGCTATGGCCGCTGACCTCGCCAGACCGGCGAGGCCGGCGCCGGTTCGACCAGGTTGCGGCGTATAAACAGGCGACCTTGATGCGCGTTTCTCTCGTTGCCGGCGGCGCCGGCTTTATCGGCCAGAATCTGGTCCGTGCCCTTGTTGAAGGCGGCCGCAAGGTTCTCGTCGTTGACGACCTGTCGCTGGGTCGCACGGAATCGTTCGGCGCCTTGCTGGCCGATGACCTGCTGTTGTTCCGGCAGGTTGATTGCTCCGACGCGGAGACCCTTTCGGCCGCCGTGCGCGAGGCTGGCGTCGAGATCACCGAGGTCTGGCACCTTGCCGCCAACTCGGACATCCCGGCCGGCATTTCCGATCCGACTGTGGATCTGAAGCGGACCTTCCTGACCACCTTCGCCATCCTGCAGTTCATGCGCGAGGCCGGGGTCCCGGCTCTGCATTTCGCGTCCAGCTCGGCGATCTACGGCGATCATCGGGGCTTGGCGCTTTCGGAGGATACCGGGCCCTGGGAGCCGATCTCGAACTATGGCGCCATGAAGCTGGCGTCTGAGGCCCAGATCCGTGCGGCGGTCGAGGCCTGGCTGCCGCGGGCCAACATCTTCCGCTTTCCCAATGTCGTCGGCGTGCCCGCCACCCACGGCGTCATTCTGGATCTCGTGCGCAAGCTCGCGCGCACCCCGGACAGGCTGGAGGTTCTGGGGGACGGAACACAGTCCAAGCCATATCTGCACGTGGATGATCTGGTCGAGTCGATGCTGCACATCGCGGGGCTGGACGGTCGCCACAGGGTCTTCAATATCGGGCCGGACGACGACGGCGCGTCTGTACGCTCGATCGCCGAGGCGGTTCGCGATCACCTGTCGCCCGACGCGGAAATCGCCTTCGGTACGGCGCCGCGCGGCTGGGTGGGGGATGTCAGCCAGATGCGATACGACATCTCCCGTCTCAAGGCCACCGGCTGGCAAGCCAGGCTCTCGTCGGCCGAGGCCGTCCGGCGGGCGGTCATCCAGATTTCTGCCCAGGAAGCCTTGGGTTGAAACAGGCAGTCATCCTGGCGGGTGGAAAGGGCACTCGGCTGGCCGAGCGCCTCGGCGGACGGCCCAAGCCCTTGGTCGAAATCGGGGGGCAGCCCTTGCTGGGCCGCCAGCTCGAAGCCTTGGCCGGGCAGGGGATCGAAAACGTCCTGCTTCTGGTCAATCACCGGGCCGAGGACATCGCCGCCTTTGTCGAAACCCTGGATCTGCCGCTGACTGTCACCCTGCGGGACGATGGTAATCCCCGGGGGACAGCGGGCGCTCTGTTCGCCGCCTTTGACGCGCTGGAGCGCCGGTTTCTGGTCGTTTACGGCGACACCCTGTTTGATATCGACGTGCGGGCCATGGTCAGGAATCACGACCGGACAGGAGCCGACCTCACCCTGCTTGTCCATCCGAATGACCATCCGGCGGATTCGGATCTGGTAGAGCTGGACGGCGCAGACCGGGTTCTCGCACTGCGCGGATATCCCCACCCGCCGGGCGCCGACCTCGACAATCTGGTCAACGCGGCATTCTACATCTGCAACAGGGACGCGCTCGCGCCTTGGCGCGAGACGCCGGCGCCATTCGACTTCGCCAAGGACCTGTTCCCCGACATGGTCGCGGCGGGCGCACATCTTCAGGGCTATCGCAGCTTTGAATACATCAAGGACATAGGTACGCCTTCGCGGCTGGACCGGGCGGCGCGGCATCTGGCCGAGGGGCGGGTGGCCCGAGCGCGCCGGAGCGCCTCGCAGGTCGCTGTCTTCCTGGACCGCGACGGCACGATCAACGAACTGGTGGGTCACATCGCCGACCCGGATCAGATACGGCTGATCCCCGGCGCCGGGAGGGCGATCGCGGCCTTAAACGCCGCCGAGTTCCGCGTGGTGATCGCCACCAATCAGCCCGTGCTGGCGCGCGGAGATTGCGATGAGGCGGGCCTGCGCCGGATCCACGGGCGCCTTCAGACCCTGTTGGGCGAAGACGGCGCATTCGTCGATATGATCGTCTTCTGTCCTCACCACCCCGACGCCGGCTTTCCCGGCGAAGTCGCGTCGCTGAAACGGGTTTGCGAATGCCGCAAGCCGGGTGTCGGCCTGATCACGGAGGCGGCCCGGTCCCTGAATATCGATCTGTCCCGGTCCTGGTTCGTGGGAGACACGACATCCGACATGGCCGCTGCCAGCGCCGCCGGCCTCCGGTCCGTGCTTGTCCTCACGGGCGAGGCCGGCCGGGATGGAAAGTGCGTCGCCCGGCCGGATTACACCGTCGCCGACCTTGCCGCCGCCGTGGCTCTGATCGAGGCGGACCGGAAGGACAGGCGATGATCATCAGCCGAACGCCCCTAAGGGCCAGTTTCGTCGGCGGGGGCAGCGACCTGCCCGGCTTCTACCGGCGTCACGGCGGCGCGGTCCTGAGCTGCGCTATCGACAAATATGTCTATGTCAGCGTGAACCGGAAGTTCGACGGCGGCATCCGCCTGGCCTACTCACAGACCGAGGAGGTGGGGTCTCTGGCCGAAATTCAGCACCGCCTCTTCCGCCATAGTCTCGAGATGCTCGGCATCGAAGGGGGAGTAGAGGTCACGACGACGGCGGACATCCCGTCGCGAGGCAGTGGCCTGGGCTCGTCGAGCGCCTTCACCGTCGGCTTGGTCAATACGATGTCGGCCTATGCGGGACGCCATGCGTCGCCTGAACAACTCGCCGCCCAAGCCTGCGAGGTCGAGATCGAAAGGTGCGGCGAGCCGATCGGCAAGCAGGATCAGTATGCTTCGGCGTTTGGCGGCTTGAATGTGATAGAATTCAATCCGGACGAGTCGGTTCGGGTCAGCCCTGTGGTCTTGCGGTCCGGAGACCGGACCCGGCTGCAGTCCGAGCTTCTGATGTTCTACACCGGAGCCACGCGCAGCGCGTCCAGCGTGCTTGAGGCCCAGAGCAAGGCGATCGAGGACGATCCACAGGTCGAGAAGAACCTCATCCGTATGGTCGAGCTGGTCTACCGGCTGCGTGAAGAACTCGGGGCGGGAGACCTGGACGCCTTCGGCGAGACGCTGCACGAAAACTGGCTTCTGAAGAAGGCCCTGACCCGGGGCATCAGCAACGAGCATATCGACGGCTGGTATGGTGCGGCGAGGGCTGCGGGCGCGACGGGCGGCAAGCTTCTGGGCGCCGGGGCCGGTGGGTTTCTCCTTGTGCACGCGCCCGTGGATCGTCATGACGCGGTGAAACGCGCGGTTGGCCTGCGGGACGTGCCCTTCCGGTTCGACCCGTTGGGCTCGCGCATCATTTTCTACGATCCGCGTACTGACTAGGGCTCATGGACGTTTTTCCGAACCAACGATTCGACGATGCCGCGGCCTACGCCGAGGCCTATTTCGAGCAGGTCCAGGCCGCACAGCGCAGCGTCGCCCCTGAAGCTCTGCGCGCTGCGGCGACCCTTCTGGCGCAAACCGTGGCGGCCGGAGGGACGGTTCTCGCTTGCGGCAATGGCGGTTCGGCGGCCATTTCGAACCATCTTCTGTGCGACTTCCTCAAGGGCATGCGCACCGGGTCGACGCTTCAGCCGCGCGTGATCTCGTTGTCCTCCTCACCGGAGTTGATGACCGCTGTGGCCAACGACTTCGATTTCGCGGAAATTTTCGCCTTCCAGATCGAGGCCATGGCCCGGCCCGGCGACCTCCTCATCGCCACGAGTTCGTCGGGACGGTCCCCCAATATCGTCCGGGCGATCGTGGCCGGTCGGGCCAAGGGAATGCGGATCGTCGCCATGACCGGATTCGACGGTGGCAGAGCGAAGCTGGATGCGGATGTTGCCCTGCACGTTCGCTCGGACAACTACGGGGTCGTGGAGGACGTTCATCAGAGCCTGATGCACATCCTTGCCCAGTATCTGAGGCACGCCAATCTCACTGAACCGGCAGACCTTGGTCGCATCCGGTTCTAGTCATGCCTCCCGATGGCGGGGGCTTAGTGCGGCAGAACGAAATTACGTAGATAATTCCCGTAGCCCGACTTGCCGAGGGCGAGCGCCAGCTTCTCCAGCTGGTCGGCGTCTATGAAGCCTTTTTCGAAGGCGATTTCCTCGGGGCAGGAAATCTTGAAGCCTTGGCGCTTCTCAAGGACCCGGACAAATTCGGCGGCTTCCAGAAGGCTATCGGGCGTGCCTGTATCGAGCCAGGCGTAGCCGCGGCCCATGATCTCAACCGAGAGTTTGCCGCGTTCCAGATAGACGCGATTGACGTCCGTGATTTCAAGCTCGCCGCGCGGCGACGGCTTCAGCTCGCGCGCGATGTCCACGACATCGCTGTCGTAGAAATACAGTCCCGTGACCGCCCAGTTCGACTTGGGTTGGGTCGGCTTTTCCTCGATCGACAGGGCTCTCATTCGGCTGTCGAATTCGACGACTCCATACCGCTCCGGATCATTGACGTGATAGGCGAAGACCGTCGCTCCGGTTGGCCGACCCATGGCGCTCGTGAACAGGTCGGTAATGCCGTGGCCGTAATAGATATTGTCGCCCAGGATCAGGGCCGACGGATTGTCGCCGACGAAGCCCGCACCGATGATGTAGGCTTGGGCCAGGCCGTCGGGGCTGGGCTGGACCGCGTACTGGATCTCCATGCCCCACTGTGAGCCGTCGCCCAGCAAGGCCTGGAAGCTGGGCACGTCGCGCGGCGTGGAGATGATCAGCACTTCGCGGATGCCGGCCAGCATCAGGGTCGACAGCGGATAATAAATCATCGGCTTGTCGTAGACCGGCATTAGCTGCTTCGAAGTGACCAGGGTCATCGGATGGAGGCGGGTGCCCGATCCTCCGGCAAGGATGATGCCCTTCATGGGAGGGTCCTTTCGGCGTGCAGTTCGTTGACGATCTCGGCGACGGCGGCCTGCCAAGGGCGGGGCGCAATGCCGTAGTCACGGGTCAGTTTGGCGGTGGACAGGCGCGAATTGGTCGGGCGCTTGGCCGGGGTCGGGTATTCGGACGCGGGGATGGCCTCGACTGTGGCGGACGCACCGCCGGTCGCGGCGCTGAGGGCGAAGATCTCGCTCGCCAGCCCGGCCCAGGTGGTCTCGCCGGCGTTGACGAACTGATAGACGCCGGTCGGGGCGTCTGCGTCGGCGATCATCTTCAGGGCGATGGTCTTCAGAGCGGCTGCGATGTCGCGCGCTGAGGTCGGGCAGCCGTGCTGGTCGCCGACCACCCGCAGGCCCGGTCGGTCGGCGGCGAGGCGCAGCATGGTCTTGAGGAAGTTGGCGCGGTGCACGCTGAGCACCCAGGCGCTCCTCAGGACGACCGAACGCGGATTACCGCTGCGCACCGCCAGTTCGCCCGCCAGCTTGGAGGCGCCATAGACGCCCAGCGGTCCGACCGCATCGGTCTCGACATAGGGATCAGGCTTGGACCCGTCGAACACATAATCGGTCGAGACCTGGATCAGCGGGATCCCGGCCTCGCGCGTGGCGTCAGCCAGCACAGCCGGACCCATCGCGTTGGCCGCGAAGGCGGCGGCGACCTCGGTCTCGGCCTTGTCCACCGCCGTATGGGCGCCGGAGTTGATCACGGCGGCGAAGGGGGTGGCGGCGAATGCGGCCCGGACCGAGGCGGCGTCGCCCAGGTCCAGCTCGGCCCGCGTAGGAGCGTGCAAAACCACGCCGTCCGGCCAGACGGCGGCCTGGAGCTCCAGTCCCACCTGACCAGCCCCGCCCGTGATCAGGATGTGGACGGGGTCAGCCATTGGCGACACCCAGACGCTGGGTTGAATAGCGGGCGTCGAGGATGTCCTGCCACCAGGACTGGTTCTCCAGATACCAGGCAACCGTCTGTTCGATTCCCTGTTCGAAGGTCACAGATGGGGTCCAGTCCAGATCGGAGCGGATCTTGGAGGCGTCGATGGCGTAGCGATGATCGTGCCCCGGCCGGTCGGTCACATAGGTGATCTGATCGGCGTAATGGCCGTCGGCCTTGGGCCGCAGCCGGTCCAGGATCGAACAGATGGCGGTGACCACCTCGATGTTCTTGCGCTCGGCATTGCCGCCAACATTGTAGGTTTCGCCCGGAGTGCCAGTCTCGAACACCGCCTGCAGGGCGCGGGCGTGGTCGTCGACGAACAGCCAGTCGCGCACGTTCGAGCCGTCGCCATAGACCGGCAAGCGCTCGCCGTTCAGGGCCCGGATGATAATCAGGGGGATCAACTTTTCAGGGAAGTGATACGGGCCGTAGTTATTCGAGCAGTTGGTCACCAGAACCGGCAGGCCATAGGTGTGGCCCCAGGCGCGAACCAGATGGTCGGACCCGGCCTTGGACGCCGAATAGGGCGAACGCGGATCATAAGGAGTGGTCTCGGTGAAGAAGCCGTCCTCACCCAAGGAGCCGAACACCTCGTCGGTCGAGATATGGTGGAAGCGGAACGCCGCCTTTTCCGCCTCGGGCAGGCTGCGCCAGTAGCCCAGGGTCTGGTTCAGCATGACGAAAGTGCCGACCATATTGGTCTGGATAAAGTCGCCGGGGCCGTCGATCGATCGGTCGACATGGCTCTCGGCGGCCAGGTGGGCGACGACGTCGGGCTTGAAGCCGGACAGGGCCGCGGCCACGGCGTCGGCGTCGCAGATGTCGGCCCGGACGAAGCTGTAGCGATTGCTCGCGGCGGCCGGCTCCAGCGAGCTGAGCACGCCAGCGTAGGTCAGTTTGTCGAACACCAGAACCTCATGGTCGGTGTGTTCGATAAGGCGGCGCACGAGGGCCGAACCGATGAAGCCGGCGCCGCCGGTGACCAGAATACGCATAGTGATTTCCTCAGAGCACGGGCAGGGGCTCGAGCGGACGGCCGTCATATTCGAACGGGCTGTCGAACTCGACCAGGGTGGGCAGAACCTTGTCCTTGTCGGACAGGACCGCGCCGCTGGCGGGGAGGGGCCAGTCGATGCCGATCGTCGGGCAAGACCACAGAACGCCGCCGTCGCAATCGGGCGCATAAACGTCGGTGACCTTGTATGCGACCTCGACGTTCGGCTCGAGGGTGACGAAGGCGTGGCCGTAACCCACGGGAATGTAAAGCTGTTCGCCGCCGCCATCCGTCAGCTTTGCGGCCACGTGCTGGCCATAGGTCGGCGACCCGCGGCGCAGATCGACGGCGTAGTCCAGGATCGACCCCCGAACACAGCGCACAAGCTTGCCCTGGCCATGCGGCGCCCGTTGGAAATGGATGCCCCGGATTGTGCCCTCGAACGCCGAGAACGACTGGTTGTCCTGAACGAAGCGATCGGCGATCCCGGCTGCGGAAGCGGCGGTCTCGGAGTAGGTTTCCATGAACCAGCCGCGATCGTCGCCGAAGCGGCGCGGTCGCAGGAGGACGGGTATGGTGGTGCTAACGTTCATGGATTCCGTCTTAGTCGATGGCACGGGTCTGGCAACCTCGCCTGTTGTGACTCGTAGCCTTGCCTTGCCGCCCTTGCTACCCCGGGTATATGCGAAGTCACCGGTCGGCGGGCGATGGCGATGGCGAGGTTCAGGGAGATCAGAGTGGTCCGAAATTGGCGTCAGGAAATTCGCGGCGCCTGGGCCCGGATGGTTTCTGATCGCCGGGATCGTCAGCGTACGGTGGGCGGTGTCGATGAGGCGGACGTTGCACGGCGCCGGTCGGATTGGGCGACGTCCATCGCGGGCTATCGCACCTATCTCCGCCGTCACCCCGGGGACTTCGGCGTACGAGTTCGGCTGATCAGGACGCTGTACGCCGCCGGTCGACTGGACGAGGCCATGCGCCTGCTGGACGAGACGGCGAGAGCTCGTCCGGAAAAGACGGAGCTGGCGGAGCTCGCCGCCAGTCTGGGGACGACCCGGACGGCATCCCTACCGATCGGCGACTATGACACTTTCCGGCGTGGTGCAGTGATCCCGACACCCCCCACGTCAGCCCGCCCGGCGGAGCAGGTGACCGTTGTGATTGACGCGCGTGGCGCGACGCAGCAGTCCATGGATTTCACGCTTGCCAGTCTGGGACGCTCCGGGATTGCGACCGGACGCGTCGTCGTCTGGTCGAGCGACCAGGAGACGCCGTCCGCGCCGGCGACGCCGGTCCTGATGCTGGACGCCGGGACGGAACTGGACCCCCAGGCCTTGGGTTGGCTCCTGCATGCATTCCAGACGACCGGTGCTGTTGCCGCCTACGGTGACGATGACTGCGCCGATGGTGAGGAAGAGGCGAGGGTCTGGTATGACCCCGCCTTCCACGCCTCGCCCCATCCGTTGGACCTTGCCACGACACCCCGGATTCCGGCCGCGCTCCTGCTGGCTCCACGGGCGGCCGCGTTTTCAGCGGCGCACAGCCGGCGCAGCCTTCTGGCGGAGGCCTTCGCCACCGGAACCGTCGCCCATGTTCCGCTCGTGCTTGCGACCGCTCGAGGCGAAGCGGCCCCAACTGCGCCGACCCCTGCCTCAAGCCCCGTTTCCGAAGCGCGCATACTCACGATCATCCCGACCCGGGACGAAGGCGCCGCCCTCGCCGTCATGATCGAAAGTCTCGAATCCCGAGCCGCCCAGCCCGCCCGGATCGAGATTGTGGTGGTCGACAACGGCACTCGCGATCCGCAGACCTTGGCCTTGCTCGACAGGCTTGGTCGCGAGGAGCGGATTCGCGTGCTGACCGTCGACGAGCCCTTCAACTGGTCGCGGCTCAACAATCTGGCGGCCGCCGGCAGTGATGCCGAGGTGCTGTTGTTCGCCAACAACGATATGGAGATGATCACCAACGGTTGGGACGACCGTCTGCGCCAGGCCATTTTCCAGCCCGGGGTCGGGGTGGTCGGCGCCCGGCTGATTTATCCGAATGGCCGGCTGCAGCACGCGGGAATGGTGCTCGGCGCCCTGGATGGCAAGCCGGTGCATGAGGGGCTCGGCGCGAGCCGGGACCAAGACGGGCCGCTCAACCGCTGGTGCAGGGCCCGGCCCGCCGCAGCGGTGACGGGTGCCTTCATGGGGGTGCGGCGGGAATTGTTCGAGCAGGTCGGCGGCTTCAATCCCGTCGAGTTCGCGATCGGCTGCAACGACATCGACTTCTGCCTGAGGGCGCGCGAACAGGGCTGGTCGGTACTCTACGCCGCCGAGCTGGAACTGGTGCACATGGAATCCCACAGCCGGGGTCACGACGATACCGATGAGCGCAGGCGGCGGGCGAGGGGAGAGCTGGAGGCCCTGTTCCGCATCTGGGGACCGGAGGCCGGACGCGATCCGGGGCGCAATCCGCACTGGGTCAATCACGAGACCCTGCTCTACTACGGCGTGCGTCAACCGTCTGTCGACCAGGTCGAGGCGTGGATCCGCCGCAGCGTGGATCTTTGGCGCGTCAAGGAGCGTGACGCCTAACTGGCGGCGTTCAGGCCCAGGCCTCGATAAAGGCTCGAAAGTCTCTCCGCATAGGCCGCGGGCGAGAAATGCGCCGCGCGCGCCTTGCCGCGGATCGACAATTCTGTCCTCAGGCCGGCATCGGCGTCCAGCGTCCGAAGTCCACGGGCCATGTCCTCGATATCATAGGGATCGATCAGAACGGCCGCGTCCGCAGCGATCTCAGGCAGGGAGCCGGCGTTGGAGGCCATCACCGGTGTGCCCAGCATCATCGATTCCAGGACCGGCAGGCCGAAGCCTTCATACAGGGACGGGAACAGGGTCGCGCGGGCGCCCCGCACCAGATCCAGCAGGACGCCTCGAGGCATGTAGTCGTATTTCCGCATCCGCCCGCCGGCGCCGAGACCTCCGGCGATCAGTTCGGTCAGAAACCCGCTTTCCTGCTCGTCCATCCAGGCCTTGCCGCCGATGACAACCAGCGGGGTTTCACTGCCGCTACGCAGATAGGCCTCGACCAGCCGGCCGAGGTTCTTCTTGGGCTCAATTGCGCCGAAGTGGACGAAATAGCCCTTCCACGGTAGGGCGAAGGTGCTCTCGATCTCACGCGCGACTTCGACCTCCGTGCGGCCGGTGACGGTGGCGGGCAGGTCGGCGGACTGCCAAGTGGTGGTGATGCGGCGCTCGTCCGCCCCCAGCATCCGGATCAGATCCTGGCGGGTTGTTTCGGACACGGCGACGATATGGTCCGCGTCGCGGACGATACGTCGACACAGGTCCAGAAACCGGCGTTTGTCGTCCAGAGTCGTGTGCGGCAACTTTAGCGGGATCAGGTCGTGGATCGTATAGATGTTCGGCGTCGCGCGCGCCTTGACCGGCGTGGGCCAGGTCCAGTGCATGACGTCCGGGGCGCCGGGACCGGACCTGAACCGCAGGGGCGTCACCACCCGGTCATTGGAAAACGCCCGGTTGGCGATCCGGTAGAGGTCCCTGGATAGCCAGAAGCCTTCCGCATCAGGAGCCTCGCCGTGCTCGGGCCAGAGCACATGGCCGCTCGGGGCCACGAACTGCGCGGGGCGGCCAAGGCGCGCCAAGGCCGCCTGGATGCGACGGTTGGGTCGCGGCGTGGCCATGGCCGTGATCCGCCGCCAGCGCGCGTCGCCCGTCATGACTTCTTTCAGGAGAGGGTCGTCAGGGATCGGGGAATGGGGGGCGTGCAGGATCTGGCGGTCGAACCCGGCCGTACGCACGCCGTTCAGCAAGGTCCGGGCGTAGGTCGCGATGCCCGAGCCAGTCGCAAGCGCCAGGTTATAGCCATCGATACAGACAACCTTCACGCGTCGGCTCCCGACTTTCTGGCACGACGCTTGGTCCTGGCGGTCCGGGCCTTCGCGAGTGGGACCGGGGTCTCGTTGTCCTCTGGCGGAAAATACAGTCTCAACGGCTCGCGTCGCTCGCTGTTCGGGACGATCCGGGCGACTTGAAACTCGGCCCAGGCGACGGCGAGCTTGACCACGGATTCCAGATCCCTGGCCCCGGCCTGGTCTGCGGCATTGAGGCAGGCCGTTGCCTGTTCGATGACCTCGGCGGCCTGCCGAACGGCGTCGTCTTCGGGCATTTCCCTGCGGGTCACCTGCGGCAGGGTCGCATAGCGCCAGCCTTCTCCGGTGGGGGCCTCAAGCACCATCGCCCACCGCTCGGCCGGAGTCATCGCGCTGGATAGGAAAGCCCACTCCATCCGGTGCGGATCCCATCGATAGAAGCCGGGCCGTGAGTGCAGACCCAACGTCTTCAGGACATCGGTGGCCTCTTCCAGCATAAGAGTCAGCGCCTGACGGGCGTTCTGATCCGAGGTCCCGTTGTCGCCCGGCGTCGTCCACTCTGGTCCAGGCACGGCAGATCGTCCTGAAATTCTCAGGCGGAGCCGTCTGAGCAGCTCGCTGAAACCCGGGGACTCCGGTCTGGCCACCATCAATTCACGGTCAAGGTGCTCGTGACGCTGACGTCGTAGATGATGCCGGTGATGCTGCGCACGAACTCGAAGAAGGTCTTCATTTCGGTGACGCGCGAACGCGGGACGAAGATCACGTCGTCGGGGCGAATCTCGAAGCTGTTGGCGATGAAGAAGCCGGTCGGGGACGACAGGTTCAGACGATAGATGACGGGCACGCCCTTGGGTGTCGGGGCTAGGGTCACGCCGGCCAGTTGGGCCACTTCGGGGCGTTCGAAGCGAAACACCAGAACCGACTGGGCGTTGGCGGTGTTGGGGTCAAGACCGCCGAGCTGGCCCAGGGCGCCGGTCAGGGTGAGATCGCCACTGGGCATCTCGACCTGGCTGACCTTGCCCAAGGCGCCGAAGCTGCTGTAGCGGCGCGGCGCATAGACCAGATTGACCTGATCCCCGCGGCGCAGACGGATGTTCTCGTCGAAGTTTGAAAGCACCTTGCGCAGGGGGGCCTCGTAGCTGACGCCGGCGCGGTTTACGGTCACTCGAATGTCATCGATGTTACGGTTCGGGCCGCCGGCCGCCGCGATGGCGTCGAGAAGGTTCTCGGCGCCGGGACGCACGGACGCACGACCGGGCGTGCGAACCTCACCCAGAACCACGATCCCGTTAGCCGGGCTGTTGGCGACGGCGACCAGGACCTGGGGATTGGCGACGCGACCGCGCAGACCGCGCCGGATGGCTTCGGAGGCTTCGCGCGGGGTCATGCCCTGAACGGCGATCGGGCCGGCGAAGGGAATGGCGATCGTTCCGTCGCGATCGACCATGACCATAGGCAAGGTCTGGGCGCTCGTCTGGATCGAGGCCGCGGACGAGGAGCCCGATCGCGACGCGAAAAGGCCGCCGCTGGGATCGAAGATCGAGACTTGGAGCTCGTCCCCGACGTTGATCGTGTCCGCCGTGACTGAATTGGCGAGCGCAGCAAGCGTGGAATCGGCGACGGCCGGAGCGAGGATCAACCGCTGGCTCACAGCATAGTCGAGATCGACCAGGGAATAGGTCAGGCCTGCATTCTCGACGCCGTCCTGTTTGGTGATGGATCCCCCCGAAGGGCCATCGGCCGGCAGGCCGGCGCAGGCGCCCAACGAGGCGAGAAGGGCGAGGATCGCGATACGGCGCATACCTGAAGAGTCCGGGATCATGGTGTTTGAAGGTGATTAGCAGTTTTGGGCCGGTGCGCCACGGCTATGTTGTCGGCACGGCGGCGCAGGGCCGCTCAAATTGCTCAAGATCGCAATCCCCTATTGGAGATGCGATCCTGCGGGACTAGGCCTTGAGCCTCCCTTTTCCACCGGTCGCAAGGACACCGATGCGTCTGAATCGCCTGTGCGTCAACGCGCTTATCCTGCCCCTGCTCACCTCCGCCTGCCTGGGGGGCGCACCCGGCCGGATGGTCCCTGCCGCACCGGTTCCGGTCGAGACGCCGGCGCCTCCGCCCGCCCGCGGTCCCTTCGTCGCCGCCGCCAACCCGCTGGCGGTCCAGGCGGGCCTGGATGTCCTCAAGCGCGGCGGCTCGGCGGTCGACGCGGCGGTCGCGGTGCAGGCGGTGCTGGGTCTGGTCGAGCCCCAGTCCTCGGGTCTGGGCGGCGGGGCCTTCATGATGGTATATGACGCCGCGACCAAATCGGTCACCGCCTATGACGGGCGCGAGACGGCGCCGGCCGCCGCGACGCCCGAACTGTTCTACGAGGACGGCAAGCCTCTGCCGTTCCAGCAGGCCGTGCTCAGCGGGCGGTCGACCGGCGTGCCCGGGGCGATCGCCATGCTGGGTCTGGCCCAGAAGGACCACGGAAAACTGGCCTGGAGCGAACTGTTCGGCGACGCCGAGCGTCTGGCCCGCGACGGTTTCGTGGTCAGTCCGCGTCTGGCCGGCATGATCGCCCTGCCGGCCAATTTCGGCCAGGGCCATACGCGTTGGGCCGACGCCTATTTCACCAAACCGGACGGAACCCGCTACGTCGCCGGGGACACGCTGAAGAACCCGGCCTATGCCGAGACGGTCGCGACCCTTGCCCGCGACGGCGCCCGCGCCCTTTACGAAGGGCCCATCGCCGAGGCCATCGTCGCGGCGACGCATGAGGGCCCGCGTCCCGGCGCCCTGACCCTAGCCGACATGGCCGCCTATACGCCTATCGAGCGTGGCGCCCTGTGCCGTCCGTTCCGGGTCTATGTGGTCTGCGTGCCGCCCCCGCCGTCCAGCGGCGTGGCCGTGCTGCAGTTGCTGGAGATGTCGGACTATTCGCCGGACCTGGCCTGGGGGCCGGACAATGCGGCGTCGTGGGTCGCCTTCGCCCAGTTGCAGCGGCTGATGTACGCCGACCGGGACCGCTATGTCGGCGACCCGGCCTTCGTCGGTGTTCCGGTCGAAGGGCTGCTGGACGAGGACTATGTGGCGGCCCGCGCGGCGCTGGCCTCGGGCCTGACGGGCGCCGCGGCTGCGGGCACGCCTCCGGGCGGGGTCTTCCGCGGCGGCGACGCCACGAACGAGCCAGGCGGCACCAGCCATATGGTCATCGTCGACGCCGACGGGAACGCGGTCAGCATGACCACCACGGTCGAGAGCATCTTCGGTTCGGGCCGGATGGTCGACGGCTTCTTCCTGAACAACCAGCTGACCGATTTCTCCTTCGTCCCGACCCGGCCGGACGGCGGCGAGGCGGCGAATGCGGTGGCGGCGGGAAAGCGGCCTCGGTCATCCATGTCGCCGATCATCATCATGGACCCTCAGGGCAATCTGGTCGGCGCCCTGGGCTCGCCCGGCGGCTCCTCCATCCTGGCCTATAACACCAAGGGCCTGATCGGGACCCTGGTCTGGAATATGCCGGTCCAGGCGGCCTTTAACCTGCCCAATCTGGTGGCCAAGGGCGACGGCTTCGGCGCGGATACCGAGCGGTTCAGTCCTGACCTGCGCGCGGGCATGGATGCGGCGGGCATTCACATCCAGCCGAACGCGTCCGAGAACTCGGGCCTGCACGGCGCCCTGTGGCGG
>Ga0209023_10001139_pt1 | contig 36609 bp, 41 predicted proteins | sample LakOneMetagenome_FD_187468 | JGI IMG/M metagenome (GOLD analysis project Ga0209023, IMG submission 187468) | Freshwater and sediment microbial communities from Lake Erie, Canada (SPAdes) (version 2) | ecosystem: Environmental > Aquatic > Freshwater > Lentic | place: Lake Erie, Canada...
TGCCTGTCTGGCAAGAGAATCGATAGAGAGCGGGAGTGCCGAAGTGCACGGCTGGTCGGGGGAAATAAGGGAGCTTGCGACCGCGCCCGACCAGGTGGGCACGTAGGCACGGAGCGAACTACGATGACCGGCCAGACAGATAAAAAAATGAAAAAGACGCCCGCGAAGCGGTCCTAGGGCCGGAACGGCCTGACCGAAGGTGCCTCCGTCAGGAGCTCGGCGAGCTGCGTGTCAGCGTCGGAGCCGCCCTGGAGGAGCAGTGACATAAATCGGGCGAGGGCGGCGAAGCCGGCGGCCTGGGTCGGGTAAACGCCGAGGGAGACCAGGTGAGTGCTGCCGTTCGAGGTGGTCAGCTCTGCACAGGGATAGTGCTCTTCCGGGGCGATTCCTTCTCGCACAGCGTCGGTAAAGGTATTGCTGTCGAGCTGTTCTTCGATGGACACGACCTGGTCGAGGTTGAGCCAAATGTCATCGGCTCCGATCGTCGGCCGTGAGCGGTCGTGCCCGTAGGTCGTGACGGCAAGTTTCAGGTATCGCATGGTGGGTCCTTCCCCAAGTTGGTAAGCCTTGACGCTACGGCGAACGTAGCGGTGGCCGGCGGCGGCCGGAGTGATCGGTGGATAACGCAGCGCTCTGGGGGAGTGTGAGGGGGAAATTCCCCCTCACGGCTGAGACCGCCCGAAGGGCGGGCCAGCCTGCGCTCAGTGTGTGGTCGGGCCGAGAGCGGCCAGGGCAAGTTCCAATGCGCGGTCGTAGCTGATCCCTGCGGGTCGAACCTCGTTCAGCACGAAGCGTTGGGCTTTGGGCAGTCGCAGCGTCCCGGCGTAACCCTCGGGGGCGTCCTGCTGCGGCCCGTAGCCGGGGTGCAGGATCAGCCACTGCGGGAAGGGGACATCGTCTCTGAGCACGGCGCCACGGTATCGGGCAGACGGTTTTTGGCAGCGGTGGCAAAATAATTCCGCTTCGGCTCGTGCAGCGAGTCGTTCGGCGACAGGCCGTGGCGTCACGCCTGCGGGGTGCATGCGCTTCATGGTCATGGCGTGGACGTAGGGGCAGAGCTGGGAATCATCACGGGCGGGGACCTCGTTCGCCGCGACCCGTGCAGCCCGTGCGGTGGCCCGGTTCGCGGCGGTGTCGTGCATGTGGGTTAGTGACCATTGGCTGGCCTCGATGGTGCAGCAGATCAGGTTCCAGTCGTGGCTGTAGAACTGGATGAGTCGGTCACGGGCGAGCGTGGCGGTGGTGCCGTTTGTGCGCATGTATCGGGCAAAGAATGCGTTAGCGGCTTTGCGGTCGGCTGCTATGTCCTCGCTGGTGCGTTCGGGACGGGTGACAACGAGGATCTGGGGCATGAGACTCTCCGCTCAACTGATTTTTTTGCCTGTCTGGCAAGAGAATCGATTGAGAGCGGGAGTGCCGAAGTGCAGGGTCGTGGAATACCGGAGCGCAGTGAGGATATGCCGCGAAAGCCCGGAACGCAGACACGGAGCGAACTACGATGACCGGCCAGACAGACGAAAAAAAGAGACAAGGCGGCCGCGCAGCGGTCCCAGGACCCGCAGGGTCTCCCCACCGGGGTGCACCTGGTGGTTAGGCGGCGTCTCCGAGGTACTGCCACCGGTTCTCGGGGTTGAGCACCCCCAGGTCCACGAGCTCCCGCGCGGAGCGATGGTCACCACGCAGGTCGCTCGAGCGCGGGTAGCGCGGCCACACCCGCTCACCAGGTGCATTCGCATCACGGAACAACGGACGGCTCGACACATCCACCCGCTTCGGCCGGCGCCGGGGAGCAGCGTTCATCGTGGCGACCTCAGCCTGCCACCACTCCCACACTTCACGCTCGGCTCGATACCGGTTCGCTCGATCAAGGAGCAACCCTGCGACGCCGACGACACGAGCGGCCAGGTCACGGAGGTCCCGTTTCGCTCGGGCCCATCCATCCACGTGCTTCACGATCAGTCGGTGGTAGCGGAGGCGGCTGAAGATCGTGGCGATGTGACGCGTGCTGACCCCCAGCAGGCGAGCCGCCGTATCGAGGGTCAAGGCGGGGTGCTGAGCGAGGAGTGCGTAGACCTTGCCGGCGAGGTGACCGAGGCCAGGGCGGGTGAAGAGGTCGTGCCGGCCGTCGGTGAGCTGTTGTTCCAGCGTGGTCACCAGCGACGTGCGGAGGTTGAAGAGTGCGGAGGGGGGGCGGGGGTTATTAGGTGGTTGTGACGCAACTGTACGAGCGGCTGTGGAAAAGTCCGTGGAGAGCCGCCATTCAGCGGCGTTACCGCTGTCGCTCGGCGACACTCGTACGAGGAATCCGTCTTCAGCGAGGGCGGTGAGAGCCCGCCTGGCGGTGTCACGACTGAGACCCACCATCAGGGCCAGATCCCGGATGGACGCCGCTACCGTCCGCTTGCCGGTCTGCAGGGTCAGGTACGCCACGGCGGACAGGATCGTGCGCCGGGACACGGCCGCTTCGCTCTGGCCCCAGCGTCCGGGGGAGACCCGGAAACGTGTCAGGAGGTCATCGACGGTGTCGACAATGACGCCGAGCTCCGTGAGATCGGCCGGGGTCCGCGAAGCCCCGAGCGGCGCTTGCAGGGCCGAGTACTGCTGGGCCCTGGCCCACTGACGTTCCAGGCGGGCGGACGCCTCGTCCGGGGTACGCGGCTTGCGGGTGCCGCGGCTCATGTTCTTGGTCCTGTAGTGCTCCATCCCGGGCGCCGTGCGCGCCTCCTGGGTGGCGTCGGCGAGAGTCCACCCGGCTGACGCGGCCGCGAGTAGGCACATGAAACCCGTCCAGCTGGGGTTGCTGCCGCCGTTGACGGTGGCCATGTGACCTTGGCCCCACGCGCTGAGGGGGCGGTGTGCGTTGTAGCTGGCATCAAAGGGGCCAGAGGGCGTCGTATCCGCCGGCCTCGGCGCCGGCCTCACCTGGTCGAGCGCCCCAGTGAGGGCGTCGAGGTCACTGCTGGTTGCCGTTGGCGACAGCAGATCCTCCACAGCACCACGGAGGACCGTCGAACTGCTGCCGTCGCGGTGCGGCGCAAGCGGCGGTCGCGCGCCGCCCTCCCGCGGGTTGCAGAGCATCCCGTGGTCAAGGGTCGCGTAGTTGGCGTGCGCTGCCCCCGCGAGAGCGGCCACGACTGCGGCCTCTGCGCCGCCCTGCAGCAGGGCGACCCAGATGTGGCGGCCGCCAGTTCCGGAGGACTGGCAGACGACGTGTGCGATCGTGAGGCGGGTGAGGATCCTCGAGAGGGCGTCGCAGTCGTCGACGGCGCGTTCCATCAGGTCGGGGGAGACGACGCCGGCTTCTTTGCCGTCGAAGTCAAAGCACAGGAGACGGAAGATGCCCGCGTCGTCGGCCAGGCGCACGAGCCACGGCGTCGTGGGCTCGGTCGGCCCGACACGGAAGATGAGGGGGTAGCTGTTCTCGTCCAGACGCCCGTATGCATCACGCTTCATCACGCGCACCTGGTCGCGCGGACTCAACCGCCGCGTCAACTCCCACGCAGTCAGGGGTCGCTGTGTGGCGGCATGGGGGTGCCTGAAGTCGTCCAAAGGACTCGGAGACACGCCCAAAGCAAATTTTGGGTCTTTTTCTGAGACTTCAGTTACACTTTCAGACATAGAGAAACCTCCCGCAAGGGCTGGTGATCTGCATTAGCTCTAACCTCGTGCCGGGAAGCGAAGAGGGTTTGAGCTACGAAACTTGGATAAGCCCATCACGTAAGTGATGGGCTTCCTTCGTTAAGCCGGGTCGATAGGCAACTCCCCATCGCGGTCTCTTTCGGGCATCCACGTAGGGATACCCTGATCCGTCAGTTCGAGGTGGTCGACAACCAACTCGAAGAGGACAGCGGCCGAAACATCAGCACGCTTGGCAATCTCGATGAAGCGCTCGCGCTTTTCCTTCTCAACTTCCCACCCAAGGGTCGCCGGACTGTTCAGCGTGCCTCGGGGGCGTCGACGGATTGCCATGCGCTAACAATATCCCTAGCCCTCGGGTTAAGGTGATTGTGGGCGGCGTGTCGCACTTTCGGCCAGTCAATCGTGTTCCGATCCCCGACGATGCACGCCACTCAATTGTCGCGTAACCCGCTCCTGCCCGGCCGTCACCGGCAAGCGGGGCCCGCCTGGCGGCGCCTTCGGTAAAGCCGTTCCGGCCCCTGGACCGCTTCGCGGCCGCCTAATTCAATCTTTTTGCCTGTCTGGCCGGTCATCGTAGTTCGCTCCCGTGCCTACGTTCCCACCTGGTCGGGCGCGGTCGCAAGCTCCCTTATTTCCCCCGACCAGCCGTGCACTTCGGCACTCCCGCTCTCAATCGATTCTCTTGCCAGACAGGCAAAAAAATCAGTTGGTAGGGAGAGAACCCAATGACTAACAGCAACACGGTCACTGAGACGGGCAAGATTCCATGTCGCCGAGCGCTCCTATGCTGGAGGGGCTTACCAAGCGCGGAGGGGCTAGCTGTGGTGAGCGTTGAGAATGCTCATCGTGAGCGTGTCGAGCGTTTCTCGAACGACTTTAAGATTGGCGGACCAGTAGTGGATCCCACCAGTGCCACGGGGGTGAGTGGCATGGCGCTCAATGAGCAGCCCCGCCTCAGTAAGCACCTTCAAGTGCAGGCCCACGCCGTTTCTCGTCATGTCCAGAGCTTCCATCAGCTCGGCGGCAGTGACTTCGCCGTTGGCGATCACCAGGCGCAGGAGTGCGACTCGTGCCGGTCGCACGCCGAGGATGAGGCGCGCGTCGCGTCCGGCGTCATCCGACTCGGGTGTCAAGAGGTCCACTTTCCTGAGTATAAATCCAAAGTGCAGTGTACTATGCAAACTGAAGGCATCACTAAAGGAGCAGAAGCATGATCGACAAGACACTGATTCGGGACTTCCCTCCGATTACAGCCACGATCGGACTCGACAGCACCGGCGTGTTCCGCGTTGGAGCAACAGAACAACACGTAGCCGAGGCAGACGAGACCACCACACGCAAGGCACTCGTGCAGCTGATGCAGGCAGAGGCAAGCAAGTCCGGGCGGCCCGTGCGGGTCACCACGACTGACGCCGAGGGCATGACCGTGCTTCTGATCGATGTGGACGGTGACATCGAGGAAGAGAGCTACACCTCGTTCAACGACCCCGCCCCAACCGACGCCTTCCCGACTTCCTTGGCGGAAGAGGTCCTCAGCCGGCCCCACGCCGACAACCCGGATCCCAAACCGCAGGCACGACCTGCGACGGCACCCACCGCCCCGCCAACGCCCGCCAATTCATCGCCAGACGTTGAGACCATGCCAAAGATCGAAAGCGACGGTGTGCACGTTCCTTCAGAGAACATGCCACGCGTCGCAGCTGCTCCAGAACCGGCACAGGTCGCCCCGCCTGCGCCGACAGAACCCGCCCCGACAACGCGGCGCGAACTGCGCGACGCCCCCTCCTTCCTGGCACCCGCCACGGTCGGATCCGCCAGACGCGGTGTCGCAGGCCTCCTGAACTCAGTGGGCTTCAACGTCGCTCCCTCCGCTGCAGAAATCTCCGAACGCGAAGACGTCAACGCTGTGTCGCGGCACTTCCCCAGACGACGCACCGTCAGCATCGCAAACAGGAAGGGTGGGGCCTCCAAGACCCCGACAACCGTAGAACTCTCAGCCATCTTCGCTCGCTACGGCGGTGGCGGTGTCGCCGCCTGGGACAACAACGAGACCATGGGGACACTCGGATGGCGCACGGAACAGGGCGGACACGACTCCACGGTGCTCGACCTTATCGGCGCGGCCGAGAACCTCCTCTCTCCCGGCGCTGAGATCGGCCAGCTCGCCCAATTCATGCACCACCAGCCCGCCGACAAATTCGACGTACTCCGCTCCGCCGAGGACGGTAACCACGTGGTGTCGGCCGTGGAAGTCGATCTCGTGCATCGCGTTCTCGCGAAGTACTACCGACTGATCATCATGGACTCCGGCAACTCCGCCGGCGCCCCCAACTGGCAGCGAATGATCGAGCTCACGGACCAGCTCGTCATCCCCTCAACGACCGTCGAAGACCGCAAAGAAGGCGCGCGATTGACGCTGAAGGCCGTAAGCGAGATGAACGATCACGGTGCCCACCTAGCCCACGAGGCCGTCGTCATCATCTCCGAGGTGCAACCCAAGGAATCTTCCCTCTCCCAGCAGATCGCTGACCAGTTCCGCCCCTACGTGCGGGAGGTCGTCATCGTCCCGTTCGACCCTGCATTGAAGTCAGGAATCATCCACCACGACGCACTGCGCTCCTCGACACGCCGCGCATGGCTCGCGGCCGCAGCCGCTGTCGCCCGGGGGCTCTGACGATATGAACCGATGGATCCATGCCGCTCGTAACGTCCCCGTCGATGGCGGAGAGACAACACAGACGATCGTTCTGGAACCTTCCGGCCCCTCACGCCCTCAGCGAGGCGTCGAATTCCCCCACAAACGAATCGGCCTAGGGCGATTCGAAGCCCCTAGACACACAAGCCTGTGGGTACTGGGAACCCACGGCGACGCCGGGGAACACACCTTGAGCGCACTCCTCCCCGGAGCTGCGCCAGCAGGCCACCGCTGGCCAGTGAGCGCAGACGAGAACTCACCTACCCAGGTGATCGTGGTGTGCCGCTCGAACCACAAAGGACTCACCTCCGCCCGCCGCGCCGCCATCGAATTCGCCGCCGGCACACTGCCAACCGTCCGCGTCCTTGGACTCGTGATCATCGCGGACCTGCCAGGCAAACAGCCCAAAGACCTACGAGACCTCGCAACCGTCGTATCCGGCGGATTCCCCGAGTCCTGGGAATTCCCCTGGGTCGAAAACTACCGACGCGGCGACACAGAGTCAGCGACCCCTCGAGAGATTACAACCATCATCCAGACCATCAGCGACCGCCTGTCGCTGACCTCACCTTCCAACAGAAAAGAATCCCGATGAACATCACCACGCTTGCCTCCGCAGCCGGCTCCGCCCTCATGGACATCCCCAACCCGACGCCGATCGCCCCTCCTGGCAGCGAGGGCCTGACACTCATCCTGGGCTGGGCAGCGTGGATCATCTTCGGCGTCGCCGTTCTCGCAATCATCATCGTCGCCGGCAAAATGATGATCGACAACAACCGCGGCCGTGGAGGCGGAGAAGCCGCCTCCGGCCTCGTGTGGGTCCTGATCGGCTGCATCATCGCCGCAGTCGCGTCCGGCATCATCGGCGCAGTCGTTGGCGCAGTACAAGCATGAGTGGCAACGAAACCTCCCCAGAGGCCCCCTGGTACGCCAAGCCTTGGTTCGTGCTCGCCGGCATCTTCCTTGCCGTCGCCATCATCGGCAGCCTGGTGGTTGTCTTCGTAATCCCCAGCACACCCAACAACGCGGCTCCGGACACCTCAACCAAGACTCCGACGGCAACTGACACCAGCGCACCCTTGGCTGACCCCGCCGACAGCGTCTGCGACCTACCAGCCGGCAACCAAGACAAGCCGACAACTGCACCAACAACGAGCTGGCGCACCGTCGGTACTGCGACGATCCCCTTCGCGCCGACGACCTTCGGTCCTGGCGAGCTCGTCGCCGACGAGGTCCCGACATGCTTCGCACACAGCCCAACAGGCGCGCTCTACGCAGCCACCAGCATCGGTGGACTCGCTGCGGCAAGAAACTTCACCGCTATATACGAACATCTGAGTGCCCCTGGGCCGGGCTTGGACAAGCTTCTGGCTGCACCAGCGACATCCGAACCGACCACCGCATCGGGGCAAACCTACGGCTATCAGTTCCTCTCTTACACCGGTGATGTGGCTGTAATAACAGTCGCCTTTCTGGTGTCCAACGGTGCCTATGTGTCGTGGCCGATGACACTCCAATGGATCGATGGGGACTGGAAGCTGCAAATCCCTGAAAACGGGAATGCCGCATTCAGTCAGCTAGAGAATGTCGATGGCTTCGTCGGTTGGTCTGGGAGCTAACCCATGAATGATTGCGGATTAGACATCGTCTGTGGGGTCACCAATTGGGCTGCCGACGGCGCGTTGGAGAACCTTGCTGATGGCGTCAGCGAGGGCTTCGGAAAGGTCGTTGCGTGGCTTGGGACATTCTGGATTCAGGTGGACACGCCTCCGCTGTTGGCTTCCTCCGGAGGCCCCTCCGACGAGGTGGAATTCCTCACGTCCCACCTGTGGTTCTGGACCCTGTGTCTGGCGATCCTCGCCGTCATGATCGGTGGAGGTCGGATGATTTGGGAACAGCGAGGAGAACCAGCGCGCGACATCGTGAAGATGCTGATCATCTTCACTCTGGTGTCCAGTGGCGGCGTCCTCGCAATTCAACTGTTGATCACAGCGTCTGACGCGCTGGCGAAGTGGTTGATCGACGAGAGCACCGATGGCGCAGGATTCGGCTCCAATCTGACCCAGATGATTACTCTCGATCCAGCGCTCGGGGCCTTACTCCTCATCATCTTCGGCGTGATCGCGATCATCGTCTCGACGCTCCAGATGGTGGCCATGGTGTTCCGCTCAGGACTCCTCGTCGTCCTGGCAGGGCTGTTCCCAACCGCTGCCGCATTCACCAACACTGAGATGGGCAAGCAGTGGTTCACCCGATTCGTCGGGTGGACGATCGCCTTCATCCTCTACAAGCCAGCGGCCGCTCTGATTTACGCGGCCGCGTTCAAACTAACCGGCACCAATGTGTTCGCCCCGGACGGAAACGGCGGCCCCAAACTGATCGCCGGACTCAGCCTGATGGTCGTTGCCCTCGTTGCCCTACCGGCCCTCATGCGGTTCATCACGCCGATGGTCGGTGCCGCTGCAGGCGGCGCAGGCGCAGGCGCAGCAATGGGCGCTCTGGCTGGATCAGCGGCATCCGGAGCGATAAGCAAGGGCGCCAACATGGGCTCCACCCGCTCCTCCGGTGGCGGTAGCGGGTCTACTTCTGAGAAGAGCCCCAAAACTGATGCCGAACCGGCGGGCGCAAAGCAGACGGCTGCCACGGCCAACATTGCCAAGGGCGCAAGTACTGCGGGAACGAGTGCATCAGCAGCTGGAGCAGGTGCCGCAGCCACGGGAAGTGGCGCTGCAGCAGTAGCAGGAGGCCCGATCGCAGCGGCCGCGCTCGTCGGCGTGCAGGTCGCGCAGAAGGGAGCCACAGCGGTATCTGATGCCGCTTCCGGTTCCACAGGGTCTTCAACCGGCTCGTCCGGAAAGTAGTGAGGGGAATAACGAATGAGTGACCAGATATACGTCGAACCCACCTACGGCAACTGGCGGAAACCCCGCTCCGCCGGCATCGGCAAGTTCAGCATGCTCGAGACGCTACTGCTCATCGGTGGGTTGCTGTTGATCGTGGTGCTGTTCCGTTTCACCGGCCCCCTCGTGGGAGCGGGAGCCCTCGTCGTCCTCGCGCTCACGTTCTTCTCCCTGACGATCAAAGACAAGCATGGAAAGAGCAAGGTCTCCAGAATGGTTGAAAAGAGAGCGTTCCGAAAAGGCGTGAAGCGTCGCTTGAACCTCCTACGTTCCGGCCCGGCTGGACTCACGCCCAACGGGTCATATGAGCTTCCCGGGCTTCTCGCCCGCTCTGTACTGCACGAGTTCGAGGACTCCTTCGAACGGCCCTTTGCCCTGCTGCACATGCCGACCAAGGACCACGCCAGCATCGTGATCAGCGTGGAACCGACAGGGCTTGCCCTGGACGACCGCGACAACATTGACAGCTATGTGGCGAACTGGGGCGGGTGGCTGTCCAACCTCTCAAAGTCAGGCGACGTTGTCGCGGCGACCGTCACGGTTGAGACGGCTCCGGACTATGGGGTGCGACTCAGACACGAGATCGACATGAACATGCACGAGTCGGCCTCCGCGGCGGCACGCGAAATGATGGAAGAAATCAAGGCCACGTTCCCTCAACAGACCGCAGTCACGCGGGCGTGGGTCGCTGTGACGTTCAGCACGTATCGTCAGGGTGCGGACCGAGTCCGTCCCATTGAGGACGTCGGAACAGACCTGGCCTCGCGAATGGGAAAGTTCACCGAACACCTGGAGGTGTGCGGTGCGGGAGACGCTCGACCGGTCAGCGCGCAAGAGCTGTGCGAGATCGTCCGCACGGCATATGACCCAGCAATCGGTGAGCACATCGACGCAGCACACATTCAGGGTGTAACCCCGCCCCTGTCGTGGGACCAGATCGGCCCGGTTGCCCACAACGCCGGATGGGAGTGGTACCGCCATGACTCCGGCTTGTCGAAGTCATGGACGATGAGCGCGGCCCCGCGCGGCACGGTATTCGCGAACGTGCTGGAAAACCTCCTCGCCCCGTCCCCTGATATTGACCGGAAGCGCGTGACGCTGCTCTACCGTCCGGTCTCTGTTGCACGGGCCATGGATGTCGCCGAAAAGGACGTGAACAAGGCATCGAGCCGGGCTACTTCCACGAAGAAGCCGTCCTTTCAGGCTGCGGCCGAGTTCGCATCGGCTGTTCAATCCGCGAAGGAAGTGGCCAAAGATGCGGCACTGATCAACTTCGGGATGATCATCACGGCGACGATCCTGAACTCAGACAATGCTCTCGCGGCGTCCTACGAGATCGAGGATCTCGGCGGTGGCGCACAGATCCTGCTGAGGCCGGCCTACGGATCTCAAGACAGCACGTTTGCGGCGGGGCTACCCCTCGGCATTGTCTTGCCCTCCTATATCGCGATTCCGCAGGCGATCCGGGAGGCCCTGTAATGAAGCTTTTTGGACGGAAGGCGACGCCGGTCGGCCAGGTGTTCATCACGCCGACGAGCCGCGGTTTCAAGCGGGCCGGCAGTGGATATGCGAGCTACGTGGATGCGCCGCAGGAGTGGCGCGGCACGTCCCGACAGGTGTGCGGCTTGTGGCCGTTCGCCGCTGGCTCAGGGTCACCGCTGGCCGGGGTGCCGCTGGGCACCAACATGCTCACCGGCAACATGATCGGCCTCGACCCAATTACCGCGTTCAAGCGCGGTCTGATCCCCAACCCCTCGGCGTACTTCATGTCGCTGCCGGGGCTGGGTAAATCCACGCTCGTGGGCAAAATGATGATGGGTATGAATGCGTACGGCATTGTCCCCATCACGCTCGGCGATGTGAAGGGCGAGCACGTCGCCCGCACCCGTGCCATGGACGGACAGGTGATCCCGCTCGGCAACGGTCGCGGCTACTTGAACGTGTTGGACCCCGGTGCCTCAGCCAAGGCAGCCGCCCGGCTCAGCGGATCCCTCCGCGATGAAGTCCTCGAAGAAGCACACATGCACCGACAGGCGATTCTGGAGAGCCTGATCACCATCTCACGCGGGACGCCGCCCTCCGAGACGGAGGTGACCGTGCTGGATCAAGCGCTGCGAATGCTCTTCGCCCGTTTCATCGGAATTCCTCTGATCCCAGATCTCATCCAAGTCATCGCTAGCCGGCCCCAGGAGCTGCGCGAGATTGTTCTCGATCACGGCGACGACGAACGATACCTCAATGCCACTGATGAGCTCCGACGTTCGCTCGGCGGCCTGGTGTCCGGTGGTCGGTTGGGCACGATGTTCTCGCGTCACACCACGGAGGAGCTCGACTTCACGAGGCCGAGTGTGTTCGATCTCTCCGGCATTGGTGACACGTTGCCGGCGCAGCAAGCGGCCGGAATGCTCGCGGCCTGGTCTGCGGGATTCGCCGGAGTCAAAATCGCGCAGATCCTCGCAGATGCCGGATTGGAACCGCGTCGGAATTACGTTGTGGTGCTCGATGAGTTCTGGCGTGCTCTCCGGATCGGGCGCGGCATCGTTGACCGTGCGGACTCGCTGACCCGGCTGAACCGACACGAGGGTGTCGGCCAACTCATGGTGTCCCACACCCTGCGGGATTTCGACACGGTGGAGAACGAAGCGGACCGCAAGAAGGCGCAATCGTTCGCCGAACGCAGCGGCATGATCATCATGGGCGGGCTGCCCAAGTCTGAGATGGATGCGATTTCACGCATCCGTGAAATGACCCAGGCAGAGCGCAACATGCTCGTCTCGTGGGCCGATTCGAAGAAGATCACCTCGCGCGGCACCGGCCAGTCCGCCCCCTACGGTCGCGGAAAGTTCCTCATCAAGCTCGGAAACGCACCGGGCATCCCGTTGAACACGCGACTTACGGAGATTGAGAAGCGCGTCGGAGACACGAACCTCCGGTGGGACATGGGTCCCCGAGCTGCGGCGGTGGCCTGATGGGACAGCAACGCAAGACCGGCAACAGTCCGGTTGCTCCGCTCCTTCTCCTGGGGACACTGCTCGTCGTGCTGCTGGTATCGGCCGGCGGCCTCTACGGCGGTTCCTGGCTATCGAAGGATGGGCAGGTTCTGCCCGCCAATCCCTTCAGCGCGCCATTCCTGCTCATCGGCAACCGGGCGACGTGGTCGGTGTCATCGACCGTGGTTGCCGGGGCCATCGTGCTAATTCTGCTCCTTGTGGTGATCGGCATCCTCATGCTGCGCGCGCGTCGGCAGGGCAAACGCTCACGGGTCGATCACAAAGCAGCGCTGATGGGGCGTGGCGCTGAGATCAAAGACATGACTGAGCACGCAGCACGGCAGGCCGCAGTGAGATTCGGAGTGGCCGGATCCGTGGGCGTCTTCCTCGGCTTGAGCGTTGCCGGCGCACGGCGCCTCTACGCCGACTATGAGTCGGTAATCCTGCAAATTTGGGGACCTCGACAAGGAAAATCCTCGACACAAGTCATCCCACAAATCTGCGATGCCCCCGGCGCTGTCCTAACGACCTCGAACAAGCCCGACGTCATCGACGCGACTCGGGAACTGCGCTCCAAGGTCGGAACGGTATGGGCATTCGATCCCCAGAACATCTCCGGCGATGAGGCAACCTGGTGGTGGAACCCACTCAGTTACGTCACCAACGATGAGAAAGCAGCATCCCTCGCGAAGATCTTTGCCGACGCTGGCCGCGACCCCGATGCGAAAAAAGACCCCTACTTTGACCCCGCCGGTCGAGACCTGATCACCGACCTCGTCTTGGCGGCCGCCGTGGGCAACAAAGAGATCATCGACGTGTATCGGTGGCTGCAGCAAGGCTCCCCCTCGGAGCCGCTGTCCATTCTGCGTACCTATCGGGACGGTCTCTATGAGCTGCAGGCTGGCTCCCTAGAAGACAAAATCAACATGCCGCCCGAGCAGAAGGCCGGAGTGTTCGGGACCGCAATCGACATGATGCAGGCCCTCAAATACCAGGGCATTCGCCGTTGGGTCAATCCGACGAGCTCACTCGAGCGGCGGCCGCACTTTGACGTGCACGCCTTCGTGCGGGACCACCGCGACACCCTCTACGTTCTCTCGAAGGAAGGTGGCGGCTCCGCCGCGGCGCTGACCACCGCGCTCACCGTCGCCGTGGCCGACGCCGCGGAAGAATACGCGATGACATGCAAGGGCCGGCGGTTGCCCGTACCGCTGATCATGCCGCTCGATGAGATCGCGAACGTCTGCCCCTGGGCGGACCTTCCCGAGAAGTACAGCCACTACGGGTCCAAGGGCATCATCCCGATCGCGTTCCTGCAATCCTGGTCACAGGGCGTGCAGCTCTGGGGTCAGTCCGGCATGGAAAAGATCTGGTCATCGGCCACGGTCAAGGTCGTGGGATCAGGGCTCAGCGAAGAGGGCTTCCTGCGGAAGATGTCCAACCTCATCGGCGAGTACACGTACGACACCATGTCGGAGTCCACAACGAAGACCGGCCGGACCCGTTCATACAACCAAGACGGCGGCAAGGAATCCATCTTCACAGTCTCGGACTTGCAGGAGCTGCCCCGCGGCCGCGTCGTCGTGTACCGGGCTGGTGCACGCACCGCACTCGCCCGGACGGTCACTTGGCAGGACGGCCCCCACCGGGCACAGATCGCCGCGTCCCTCGCGAAGCATGAACCCGGGCCCAGCCCGACCGCTGTGACCGTTCCCGCCGCTGATCTGCCCCACGGCGTCCCTCCCGCGTCCAACCGCAATCGATGGATCGACGCCTCCACCTCGAGAAAGGATCAGCAATGACCACCGAAGAAGCAACTGAGGAAGCCGCTGCCGAGACCGAAGAGGCTCCCGCGCCTGAGCTGGTCTATGGGTCAACGCAAGAGTGGTTGACCGAGTGGCTACTGCCGACGTATCGCCGCTACATCTCACCGAACGGATCACAGTCGACCTGGTGTCCGTCTTGGTGGATGCACGCCGAGGCAGTGATTCGTCTCGAAGCATTGTGGCGGGCGTGGGAGTACCTGCGACTCGACGGCCAGACCGGTTCGTCCGTCTGGTGGAAAGACCACGCGGACTACCACCTAGCGACGCTGCTGGACCCTCAGGGCCCCTTCCACGGATGCACCTCCGCCGGCCACGGGGAGCTGCACGAACAGTTCCCCGTGAACCCTGCCCCTGCAGGTTTCTTCCCCGATGTACGGGTCGAGCCGACCAGTGCGTCAAGCGATCAGCGAAAGAAGGATGACAGCGATGAATGAATCCGATGGAATGAACGAGATCCTCGACGACGCAGTCCGGCAGGCTGTGATGCTTGCCGCCCGCCTGGGCGAGCAGATTGCGCGCCACCGACAAGAGCAGCTCATGGCGAGTCGCCAGGTCAGTGAGCAGGCAGGCCGGGCCGCACAAGCCCGGTTCGAAGCTGAACGGCTCAGCGCACGTACCGCCGTCGCTACTGTCCGGGAACCGTCGTGGTGGAAGGACGCTTCCGCGGAGCAGATCGGCGCGGCCTACCAAACGACCTCGAGCTGGCGTGAACAGGACAGTGAGATCGCGGAGGCTCATCTGCTGATCGAACGTGAGCTCAGCGAGCGTGGAGTTTCCCCGAGTGGTTCCCCGGAGACTCTGACCGAGTTGATCCGTGCTCGTGAGTGGGCGACGGAATACGAACCGGATCTCAGCGCCTCCTACGCGCGCGATCTCATCCAGCCCGGGCAGCAGTCAGACCGTGAGCGGCAGAACAACGCGCTGGTGGCTGCGTACCTTGCCCGGCCTGAATCACAGTCGTCGGCCGACGTCGACACCACGGCCGTGAAGAAAGCCGAGAGCAACGCCGATGCGGAGTACGACAGCGCCGACCGCCGGGCAGCGTTCGCGAACACGCTGAGCAGCCAGTCCGACCCGAGCGCCAAGCGTGCCCGGCTTCTGGCCGACATCAGTCAGGGGACCCCGGCCACGACTGCCGTCGCGGGGCAGCGTCCCCACGCCACGAAAGCACGGAAGACCAAAGCGATGTCAGGGCCCAACGTGCACATGGGCGGCCGCTAACTCTCCCTCGCAGAGAAATGCTAAGAGGCCCGCAACCAATTGTGTACGGGCCCTTAGCATTTCTGGATCCACAAGCCACCCGACCGAACTCGGCGACTACCTGTATCCAATGTTCGCTCGGCTTTCTTGCAGCTCAACCACACTTCGCGCTTGCATGAGGCCATGATGGCGGTGGCCACGAGAACCGAGGAGGAATCAATGGATGTTGAGCAGCTGATGGCAAAGGCCAACCAGCACGTTACCCCTTCAGCATTTGGGGACTCAACGGAGAGTCCGGAGCGCTGCAACGTCACCAGAGTCTTCACTACGTTCAACGGGCACCCGGTTCGTGTCGAGTTCATTGAATACCAGGACGGTCCGGCCGATTATCGCTACAACGCGACGGTGTACGACACAGATAGTGAAACGAGCGATCCCGTCGCAACGGGCAATGGTGCGAGGACCTGGGACGAAGCCCTCTCAATTATTCACTGGCAGGAGCTGACTATCCGGTGGGGTGCCGGAGAAAATTGAGCCCGCCACGCTGAAAAACAACAACAGCGAGGGACCAGGGCGTCCCTGCCCATTCAACGTCAAGCGAACGGTCCTTGACGAATGCCGATGCCCTAAAACATTGGCGTCGGATACTCGATGAATTCACCAGCCATCCCAGAAGGAGTGCTTACCTGTTGTAGCTAGTTGTCCTGCCGCGCGACGACGTAACTTGCACAGACCCGAAGCGAGAACCCGGCGCGGGCGATGGCGCGTTGACCTTGGGGACCACGACCTGCTTTCGCGCCGCGACCCTGATCACGCCATACCCGGTTGGGGTGGTGTGTACCCTGCCTTGAGCCATGGCGTCAGTTTACTGCTTAACCGCTGACAGTGGCCAGATGCCGCGACGGCGGTTATGTGTTGGCTACTACGAAGGCCGTCGCGATGAGCTCCGCCACGACTTCGACGAGGTATTGGTCCCCGGTGGTGAGGGAGTTCTTCACCGGCGAGTCGATCGAGACCATGCCATAGACCTTCTGGTCACTCCAGACGGGTACGGAAATGAAGGTCTCGTAGTCGCTCATCGAGCCCTCATAGCCTTCGGGCTGCTTGGCGGTGAGGTCGGGGTAGAACACCGGCTTGAGTTCGGTGATGAACTCCATCGCCGAATCGCCTCGCGGTGTGCCCGAGATGAACGGTCGCGGTGTCTCTCCGCGACCGACGTGAGCGAGCCATTCCATCCGGTCGGGGTTCTCTTTGAGGGTGAATACGTTCGCCCTGACCCCTTCGGCGTGCGGGGCCACCAGCATGTAGAGGGCGGTTGCGCAGGCCTGTGCGATGCCCTGCAGTCGGTGAGCCCGTTCCCTATAACCGAGTACGGGCAGCTGGGCGATGAGTTCCGGGATCGGCTTTAGAGCGTCGCGGACTTGGCGGCGCATGTCCTCTCGTTCCGCGTCCAGCGTCTTTATGCGCCGGCTGTCGCGGAACACCTGCACCGCTTGGATAGCTATCGCACTGAGGATCAGGGCGATGCCCCCGAACAGCATCAGCGCCCAGAACACGCCCACCGCCCCGGTGAAACCGATCATCGTCGGGCCGGCGGCCGCGAGCACCAGGGTGAGGGCAGAGATACCGGCGCGGTGGCCAGGCGTAGGTGATTTCGAGGTCACGAGTCGCCCTCCCCGAGCGTGGGCGTCTTGCGGCGCATCCGGACCTTGCGCTCCTTCTTGGCCTTGCGGCGCAGCGCGGCCCGCGACTCGTGTCCGAAGTCTCCGGTCAGCGAATACCAGACCCGAGTCGTCGATCCGGTCGGAGACAGCGGCGCAGCGATCGTCTCCTCGCGCTTGTGCAGCAGCCCGTGCTTGACTAGGTCAGCGATCCCGTTCTGCGCGCTCTTGGGCGAGATCCCGTACCAGGCCGGTGCCTTGGCGTAGGGCAGGTACATTTCGTTCTTGGAGCTGGTCTCCTTCGCGATGATCAGCAGCATTGCCAACCCGGGAAGCGTGAGCTGGGCGAAGATGTCATCGTTCCAGAACGTATCGGGCAGGGCGAAGTAGCTGTTCCAACGGTCCGTGCGGCCGCCAGGCGCGCTGTACGTTTCAGTGCCGTCCTCGCGGCGCGGGGTAATCAGGCTCGAGCGGCCCACCCGCTCCCGCGGCTCGAGCAGGCCCATCTCTTCCAGGTCCAGCCATGCCCGCGACAGGGTCGACGCCGACCATGTCAGTCCGCCGCCCTTCGGCGGGGTCAGGGCACGGATCCACACCGATGCTGCCAGCGGTTCGCGGTTCTTCTCCAACCACGGCCAGCAGGTCAGCACCAGGAGGTAAAGCAGTAGGGCGCGGTGACGGCGCTCGTGCACCGCTCGCCCCACAATGCTGGCGCGGGGCTTGTCCGCTTCGGGGAGCTGGACGAGAATGTGACGCAGCTGCACGTAGCCACGCGCCGACAGCCGGGTCATCATGGCCCGGGTCGTTGTTGGCGTCGCCGCCTCGGCTGCTTCGTTCATGACACTCATTCAACCACATGGTCACATGTGAGCCGTCGGAATCGCGAAGAACCACTTGCGGTGCCGCACCACCTAATGCGATACCTCCACTTCGACGCCCGGTGCGATTCCTCGTTGCGAAACTATGAGACACCTCAAAGTGTCGGCCGGTCAGCTGGGGGCCGGTCGCCCAGCAAGCCGGCGCGATCGTTGCCGTTGTCGGACCGCGACCCGGCTTTTGCTCTCTCCCTGCGTGTTGGCCCGCGGCGTGCTCCTGAACGCTCTGCGGGGCTCAAGCCATCGTGAAGTGCTGGGTGGCTTGTACCGCCCCGAACTGCACGGGCTGCCTGGAGCCGATGACCGCCGTTGTCAGCTCCTGGTTTCAGAAGCCACGTCCATTACAAGTGCGGGCCCTTCTTCTGCTCCGGAGTGCCCGGCGCCGCCGCGGGCGCGTTCGTCGGCGATTGCGGTGGCTTGGTCCGATTTACGCCCACCGGAGCACCGCTGGCGGCCGCACGGAGCCTCTGGAGCTGTGCGAGTTCACGCTGTTCCCTTGTCATTGGTGCATGCTCAGGCGACGTGGCGACCGCGACGGATGCCGGTGATTCCGCCACCGGAACGGCTCGAGCCCACCGGCCCGTGACGGGGATCTGGGCCGTGGGCAGGTAGCGCTCGTGGACCCGGGCGAGGGCGCCCTCGTGCACGCCACGGAGCCGCTCTGCTTCCCGTAGGTATCCTGCTTCGCGCTGCATCCCGGAGACGGCGGAAACCGTCGTCATCATCTGGCGCATGAGCAGCGCCGTCCCTGCAGCGGTGGACGGTCCTACCGCGGACTGCATAAGGAGCATCCCTGCGCCCTTTGCGGACGGCAACGGTCCGTGCTTCACGGCCGGCGGGAACTGAGCCAGCTGCGCGGACCGCGACAGCGCCCGGGACGCTTCCGCGAGCGGGCCCGGTGTTGCTTCGGTGCGCACCGACCATCCGGCAAGCACTCCGGACGTCGCACGGGCGACCTGAGCCCACGCCACGGTGTCGGTGATCGGAGTGGCCTTGATCCGTTCGTTGACGCCCGCCATCTCGGCCGCGTATTTCGCCCACTGCTCGGTGGTTGGTGTGACGGCCTCGCGACCAGGCGCGACGACGCGTTTGTTGCTGCTCGCTGCGATCCACTCGGCGGATGCCGCCTGGGCACCCTCGACTGTGTCGGGCCAATCTGCGCGGAGCTTCGGCAACGTGAGGTCCCGAGCAAGCCGGCCACCTCCGAACCAGATAGGTCGCTCCGCTCGCGTCGCGGGCCTAATAGCAACGCTGAACCCCTCGACAACGTCCGTACGTCCATGCGCGAATCTCGGCCGAACCAGAACCCCAGTACCCCGTAGACGGCGCACGAACTCGGCCTCATCGATCGAGGCCGCAGCAGCAGCGCGCACAGAGCGTTGCAGGGTATCCCGCTGCAACTCAGGCAGCCCCTTCTCCTCCGCAATCTGCCGCTCTGCACGGTCGTAGCCGCGCTCGGCATTGAGGCCACCGACGCGAAAAAGCCCAAACTTCTCTTCCAAATCACGAGCAGCCTTCTGCGCCCTCGGACGGTCGTTGTAGTCAGACCATTTAGTGCCGTCCTCGCGCACCACCGACACCGCAATATGGATGTGATCATTGCCAGCTTTCGACAGCCCGTGGCGCACGGCGACCCAACGACACGGGGCTTTCCCTGACCCTTCAGTGAAGCCCATCTTCTCCACGAACTCGTCAGCGATCTCAGCCCATCGCTCGTCGGTCTGAATTCCTTCATCGGCCCGCAGACTCAGAGAGCAATGAAACACGTGCCCCTTCGGCACAGTCACGTCAAACGCGTTCTTGGGAACGTCGAGTTCACGCGCAACCTGGCGCGCATCGACCTCGCTCATCGCCACCCCGACCGGGTGCGAAACCAACAGCGGTGACGCCGCCACAATATGCACATCAGCGTGCTCATTCGCTTTGCCAGGACCCGCCAGATAAGTCATCAGTCCTGCGCTGCGATCACCCCGTGAAATCTTCGGGATCATGGTCGCTTCACCCTCACAACCGCCGAATCAATCCGCCCCATCAACTCACGCACGGCCGTCACCGTCGCGTCCGCGTTCGCGGGCAAATCCCCCGTCGTGTTCGCGTGCTTCGCCATCTGATTCACGTTGTTCGCCACTGTCGCGAGCAACGTGCGAATGCCCAGCAGCTCCGCCGCGATGTTGCGTCGATCGGCCGGCGTCTCGCCCCCCGCCGATAGGGCAGATTCGACCAGCAGACGCGGCACCGTCACATGCTGCATCGCAGCACGGACGACCAGCGCGGCCTCTTCCTCGACGGACACGCGCACCTTGTGAAAATGAACACGTCCACCCGGGACATTGTCCCGACGACGCTTCCCCAGACGGGCGAGATCCTGACCATCAGCCACGTTCCCACCTGCCCTTCCCTGCCAGCGCAGCGACTCCGAACCTTCGGAGACCTGACGTAAGTCTCCCAAAAACTCAGACGAAAGTCGAGTTTTTGGGCCATTTAGGGTACCTAAGTAAATAACTTGCTCTGCAAAGATTTAAGCGTTCGGGATTCAGCATGACTTTCAGCCCGACCAAGTACCAGTGCGGCTGGGGACAGGGACGGTCCACGCGGATCGGTCGCGCCCGAGGCCTGGGATAGTTTGCGTGTGCTGATGCTGCGGCCCCCGTTCCTGCGGCCCCGGCCTGACAGTGTGGCGATCATCCTGGGCGGTCCAAGACCTATGCCACGGGGACTCCCAGCGCGGCAGGTCTCGCATTGCCCCAGCGAGTCGGGTTGGGCATCACTGCAAGTCCAGGGCTCACCACTGGACCGATAGCATCGGCCTATGGATATCGAACAGATTGCAGCAGCTGCGGCAGCAGAGCTCGACCAGGCCCGGGACGCAAAGGTGCAGACCATTCGGGATCTCGCGACCAGCGGAGAGCAGGTCATGACCCTGCGGGCACAGCTCGCAGAAGCAGAACGTGAGCACGCCCGGGTGTATCAGACAGCGCTACGCGCGGACTGGGATGAGAAGGCAATCAAACGTCTCGGCCTGCCCGTCCCCGAACGTCGCGCCGGCGGACGCCCAAGAAAATCAGACGAGTCCTGACAGAACGGCTCAGGCGCCCTTCGCGTATGCATTGTCGACGTGAAGGTGATTGCACGAATCCACAATCTGAGAGAAGTTTGTCGGGGTCACGCTCGTTCCCGTCTGCTCTCGACACTGCACCTGACCGATGCGTGATCCCTTCGGGAAGACGGCATCAAGAAGGCCGATCAACTGGATCGAATTGGCATCCGCGCCGGTCATGGCGACGCCATTGAGTTGATAGAAATCAACGGCGTGACCGCCCCCGTCCAAATTATGGGAGGAGTTCACCCCCGCTCCCAACAACTGGCCTGTGCACAGCCGATTGATGTCCGTAACTCCCACCGAATCGAAGCTATTGAGGGCGACCACCATCGCCTGCAAAATGCCTAAATCAATGCCGCAGTCCGCAACTGTCTGGCCGTTGGCAATAGCTTCAATCTCCGGCACGTGATCGGGGTACTGGCTGCTGGTGAGAGTGGTAAAACGGCCTTCAGCGTGTGCCGTCATGATCTGCTGCGCGAGCGCAACGGCATCACCACCAACGCTGCACGAGTCGACTGCAGCGCCCCCGCTGAGGGCCGTCACGATCTTTGTCGCTGGCTCAAAATACTTCGTGTAATGGTCGGGGTCCGCGTTGATCTGGACCTTGTTCGCGGCCTGCGTGGGAGTCATAGACTCCCAACCCTGCACCGTCACCAGCCGTCCGAAAAAGAGCACAGAGCTGGCCGTCGCATCGAGGCGCTGTGCAAGACTTCCCCAGCTATCACGCTGTTGAAACAAGCCCCGAGAATCGGGCCCCGCCAGGTCCCCATAGGTGAGAACCCTGAGCCCTGATTCGCCCAGGGCCGTCATAACGCCAATCTGCTGCGCCTGCGCGCTCAAGCCCATCGACTGCGCGGCATTCATGATCGCGGCAACGTTCCCGATCTGCTCGACGGTGTAGCCATCTACGGCAGGCAGCGCTCCCGCATCGACTGCGGTGCCAGCCGAGGGAAGGCACGCTGCGCTGGCCGGCTTAGCCATCAACACAACGACGCCAAGGAGGCCACCAATCATCAACATCGGAACCAGGAGGAGCGCCACAACGACCCACACACCAGATTTCTGCGACATATCCACTCCCCCGATTAGTGCCGCCCAATGCGACAGGCCTTCGACTCATACTAAAGCGAAATGCACACTAGAACGCATTTACTGGCTCTCCACGCCGATGTCGATCTTCTCCAGTCACGACCTGCAGCCGCGCGAGACTGTTCCCCTCATCTCAAAGCCCGGGCGAAGACGAACGATAAGCAGTAGTCACGATCTGCCCAGTCTAGGAAGGGAAGTTCGCCCGCCTAGCCAGAGCACCTATTACATCTGCTTTTGGGGCTCGGCCGCGTCCTCCGCGCGAGCGCGCCGCGCACTCGACACTCCAACATGCAGCGTCTGAGCGATGGTCGCCCAGGGCGCCTTCTCGGCCCGCATGTGCCGCGCGACTTCTATGCGCTCTGCGGTCATTACGGTTGGCCGGCCACCGAGTCGGCCGCGGGCCTTCGCGGAAGCGAGGCCCGCGCGGGTGCGGTCGGACATGATGCGGCCATTCATCTGCGCGATGGCGCAAGTGTGAGAGAACATCTCACCACCCGCAGTGGCGGTGTCGAAGGGTTCGGTGAGCGACTCGAACTCCGCACCCCGTTCGCCCAGCTGGGAGACGATCGTCACTATCCAACGGGAACAGTCCTGCGCAGACTGCAGGGTTCATGCGACCCGCAGAGTCAGATTCATTGGCTGCCATTCCGCCGGCGGAAGCACATTCGGCGCAGGTACACGATGGAACCTGTCGTAGGTGAAGGCGCGTGTAAAGCTCGACGTAAGATTTGATAGCACCGGAGCTTTAGGCGGTGCGGGCGGCCACCTTCGCTGAGTGGGCGGCGCGTCGTGCCCCCAACCCCGACCACGTTGACTTCACACGGCGACTTTCCCAAATGGCTTGCGCTGCGCAGCCCCTGGTCGTTCTGTTGATGGCTACGGTTACGCGGTCGTAGACAAAACCAGCATTGTTGCAGCTGGATTAAGTCCCGCGGCTGCGTAGAGCTGCGGTAGATCGAAGTCCGGTGTCCCTTGCAGGAGCAACGCCGCTTTCGCCACGTCATGCGCAGCCTGAATGGATTGACCGTCGGCTAGCGAGGCGTAGAAGCGGGCGGCGTAGGCAATAGCATCCCCATCCGTTATCGAGTCTGAGTGACCGATCGCGAACGACGCGATTCCGTCGACAAGACGTTCCGCCTGCGGTGCGGACGAGCAGGCATTCAGAACAACCAACAGGGGCGGCTCGTCCACGGCCCTCAATGCTGCGGCGAAGGCACCTGCTGTGACGACGGCACCATGGTTCTTAGAATCGGTATCTTGCTCGAATACGACGACCGCATCGCTGCCGTGGCCCGAGAAATGAACAATGTGCGGGCGACCTTGCGTGAGCCCATTCAGTAGGTCGTCCCCGGTTGCGGCCGGCCGAAGATCCAACTGAATGGATTCCCTGCCGGACGCAAAGCGGACGGCATCTGAGATTCGCTTTTGCTCGCGGCCTACTCGCAGGTCACCGGCTCCGGCCGAGGCTAGCATCAGAAGCCGCAGCTTCTCTTCGCGAGGCTGACGCAGAATGGACAACTCACGCTCGTGGTCGTTGATTTGCGCTGTGAGGCGTGCGTGAAGCTGCGTCGTGGCTCGGGCATCGTTCGCGGCCCGGCGTTCGCGCTGCTTCTCTGCATCTGCTGCTTGCTGCAGACGCTTCTTATCCGCGGTATCCCTCCTTTTATCGTCGGCCTTCCGCTCGGATTGCTCGGCGTCGGCGAGGCGCTTGCCCAGGGCGGCTTCTTCCTTCAGATAGGCGGACGCTTTGGTTCCCCAACCTGCGGAGTCTTTGGCGTAGGCGTTTGCCTCCGACTCGTGCCGGTCAGCGTCTCTCAACTTCGAGCGAACGGTTGACTCGCTCTTGCTTGCGGCCGCAGCCGCGCGTTCCCGCGTAGCAGTGGATCGCTTGTCGACCTCTTTACCGCGGGCTACGGCCGCTTTTTTGTCGGCATCTACTCGCTGATCACGTTTCCGTGTCAGCTGGGATCTGTACATGGAGGAACTCATATGGGCACGATACCCCTGACCACCGACAGGGCGACCTCGCCGCTTTTGTTGCCTGGGCCACGAACGGCGTATCAAATGGGGTGTCCGCCGCCGAATACTTGCGCTTCAACTTCTGGTTCTGCCCGCCGAGGATCTCTGGCGACTCTGTGCAATACCTCGGGGGCAGTTTGCCGGTCTTGTAGATCTGGAGAAACGAGGCGTGCCGATCGACGTCGGCTGCGAGAGGTCCACAAACGATCGATTTCGGAATGGCGGGTTGCTATCGTTTTCCAACGGGCGCGCGACAGTCGGACCAACGAGCAGGACCTGTGCTGAGTACTATGAAACGCTCTAACGGGAATCGCAGATGCCGAGGGCCGTATCGGTGGCCTAGCCAGCTCTGGGATGCGCGCCGGGCCCCCGGGTCCCAAAGGTGATCGCTTCTGCCTACGACAAGATTCAGATCTATTCGGTCGTGAAAGTTGTTATCGCTGGCAGCCCGGAACTCGGGCGCCGTTTCATTCTCGGCAGGCAGGCAGGCTGGCCGGGACGATGTCGAGGGTGTTAGCTACATCTATGCCAAACGGGACGTAACCCTTGTGACGAACGTGCAGTGCCATCCATAATGCTCTAAAGCAATATGTGAAGAACTCTGGGGGGATCATGAAACGTTATACACTGACCAAAATCGCGTTATTGGCGACTGGCCTAGCCGTTGCCATCGGATCAATTAGCACTACGGCTTTTGCTGCAACCGGCGCGGCAAATCAACCGGAAGTTGACTCTGGATATTCGTTCCTAGTGCCAACTCAGGTGACTGAACAGGACATCAGGAGCGTCGTCGACGACCAGTACCAAGCAGAGACGGGTATTCCTGCCGATATTTCTCACCGCCTCATTCAGCTGACGCTCGATCAGCCGGAATTGCGAATCGCATCGACAGAGTGGGATGAGAGCACCGGCAAGCTCCTGCTCTACAGCGCAGCTGATGCACAGACCGCCACCGAATCACTCCGCGGCTACGGTCTCGACGGATGGGTTGACTACGCTCCTGCCGCGCGAAGCGCCGATGAGCTCAACGCCATCATCAGGGACCTCATCGGAACCACGGGAGAACTGGCCACCGGGCAGCAGGTCGCGCTCGTTATCCCCACAGCGGATGCGTCAGGCATCGAGCTCGTACTCGATGAGGAACAGGCGGGTGACGCCCAGCGTGGGGGCGGTACTTTCCCCGACTTATCCGATGTTGGGCTGTCCGTGGACATATCCTACGGACCGATGCCAGACGCATCAGCTCGAGACATGAACGGATCGGTTCAGAAGTTCAGCGGTGCATACATGCAGAACGGATTGCTATCTTGTACGACCGGGTGGCGAATGACTCAGCAGAGCACCAACGAGCCCATTATGGGTACGGCGCACCATTGCGGCGCCGGCAAAAGCGACAGCGGTGTCAGCTCCACCCTGTATCCAAACTGGTTCTACAGCAGCAGCACCGCAAACGGCTGGTCCATGGGCACTTGGTCGGGCGGGGTGTATCCAGGGGGAGCTACGTATGGCGACGCGGCAGTCTGGACAGGTTCGGGCCTATCGAATTTTGTTCCCGGCATCCTCATCGGTGGAAACACCGGTTCCACCGTTACTGTGAATGCCATCAAGGGCGCAATTACCTCGAGCGTTGGAGGGTTCATGTGCTACTCCGGCAATAGGAGCGGGACCGTATGCAATAACTACATCGAAGACACGAATGTTAGCGCCTGCTACGGCAACGGGCTGCCTTGCTACAACGGTCTTGTGCTGACACAACAGCAGACCAATGTCCCCGCAGCTGGATCTGGCGATAGCGGTGGACCCGCCTACGCGACATATGAAGGCCGCATCTACGCCATGGGAGTGATCAGCGGTGTCGTCAACTACAACCAAACCTGCACCGGGGACCCCGGCCGTGATTGCAGCACCCGAGTGCTCTATTCGCCCATCAATGAGTTCTTTGGCGCGGGATACGGCCTGAACTACATTCCCTAATGTCGGACACGTGTGGCGACGGGTGCGCGCAGCAGATTCTTGCGCACCCGTCGCTATGCTCATCTACTTCATGGGACGAGGCACCTTCGCATCGTCTCCGTTCTCGATCGAGATCCAGTCGGAACCCGCGGAGTTAACATATTCACAACGAAATCGCTTGACTCCTACTCGCGCGCTCATTGGTGTGAGAGCTTCGAGGTATGAGCAATCGCGCCGATCATTCTCGAAAAGGGTTGACCGCCCTCGTCGGTGTCTTTGTCGTCATCCTGCTCTCAGGGTGCACAGGAGGCGCAGACACTGTTTGCTCGGCTGTCGGCTACATCAGTACGTTGTCGGTAGAACTGACCGGGGACGCTACCCAGATTCAGGAGGTGCGCCTCTGTGATCGTGACGGCGCTTGCTCGGGACTCGACGTCGTCGATCCAACTGTCAGTTCTCCCGGGCCCTCGGGCGACGACATCCCGCTGTACACGGCCAGTGGAAGCGGGAACTCATGGTCGTTCAAGATGCCCAACGAGCCCGAACAGGTGTCGATCACGGCCTACTATGCTGACGGTTCGATAGCAGCAGAAGTTACCACGGACGTGGTGTGGGAAGACGTTGGCGACACCACTGGCTGTAAAGGCCCAGCTAAAGCCGATCCAATTGTTCTCCCTCTGAATTGATAAGTCAGGTCGCGAAAACGGCGGGCCGACTTCATGGCAAAGTCCAAAATTGTCTAGGGCTCCGGAGCAGTACCTGATCGAGTTCCACCAGCACGGCGAACACGCCACCGTGTAAGAACGCTGAACTCTCGCAGTGATCTCCTCCCAGCTTGGGCTCAGTACGCCTCGCGCAGAGGCCCCTGGCCGGGTCTCGGTATCCCCACCCTCGACATTCAGCCGGACCGGAAGACATTCTGCGGGATGACCAGTTCTCCTGCGCCCGTCGCGCAGGAGAACTGGTCCCCGATATCCGGCGCAGGGCCCTCTTCTTCGACCGGAAGGAACGCCGACACAATTAAGCGCGAAACCAGTCCGGACGAATTTGCTGGTGGCACATACCGCGGGAGACGGGACAGTGTGAGGGCCTCGACTTGCTTCGGCGAGGCTACGACGATCATCGGTTCCGTTCTACTGCCACAAGGTCATGCCAACCTGATTACCACAATCGGCCGGGGAAGGGCCACCTCGTGTTGAGGGTGTCGCGGCTCGGAGTCACGGCACCGACTAGCCTGGCCGGGATCACCGCGACGACCCGGCCCGCGCGTTCGTCCGCGGGTTTCGCTGCTCGTCACGCTGACGTCGGCGACGTCGTACGCCCAACGCGACGCACAACACTGATTCATCTACATCCACGAAGACGTGCAACATGTGCTTGGCCACACGCTTGCCGTTACCATCGGTCAGGTAGATCAGAGTTTCTCTGATCGTCCGATTTTTGTATAGTTTCGGTTGAGGATCACCCGAAGCACCATCCTCGCTCGCGTGAGCCGAACCCAAACTGCGGATACGGAGCATCCGAGGTGTTCCGCAGCTTGGGTGCCAGACAGGTCATGCCAGTACCAGAGGAACAGTATCTCCCTGTCGGGCTTAGCCATCTCTGCCATGCACTGCCTCACCTCGAGAGCGGCATCAAAGCCAAACTCTATTCTGGCCGAGCAGTCCGCCACGTCTCTGGAGTGCTGTGCACGGGATGCTCGGCGATATTCGGTTCCAACGACGTTGCGTGCCACGACGTATAACCAGGGCACAGACAACGACAATCCATCTTGATATTTTCGCCAGGCGATCTCAAAAACTTCGGATGTCGCATCCTCCGCATCACTCTGATTTCCGAGTCTGCGCCGTGTGGTCTTCAGGATCAGCGCGTAGTTTTCTCTATAGAAAACCTCAAATTCTGTCTCCATCACGGCGTACCCGATGTGTCTCCATTTTGTACGCGGTACCCCGGAGCTGCGCCATTCGACAGTGTGATGGCCAATGAATCCCCCTTGATCATCGGTATAAGTACCGATCAGTCTCGGTTAACTTATCCATCATTCATTCCGAACCACAATGCCTGGCCGATCCGCGAGAGCGTATCCGGGGGTTCGAAGCGGTGATGAGTCGTCGCACCGATTCTCATCGCAGGCGAGCTGCGCCCTTGGCCGCGAATGCTTGTCCGCTTCGAAACCGGTATGGAAGAAACCCAAACTCTTGCACGAGATGAAGCTCCACCAGCCTGACTCAGCTCTCGGCTGCCGCACCATCATCGATGGGCACAGAGAGTCCCACCCATCCAACTCCGAGAAGCTGACCGCCCTTCACGCTTCCCGCAATCGTAGAGCCTCGATAACTTTCAAATTCCGACACCAAGTTGTAAGGATTTTGCTCCCGCGGCAATATCCAAGTCAGATGGAGTCCACTCGGTGGATTCACAAACAGGCATGTCTCGTTCGGAGACGTGCACGATTCACACGGGGGAAAAATGTCAAGAACAAGCACGAGAATCACGGGCTTCGCTGGTGCGGTCGGTCTGGCTGCCATGCTCGCGGTCCTCTCTCCGGGGGCGGCTCAAGCCGCCGGACTCAATTGCGGGCTCAACGCCGGAACAGGAAACGTCTCCGGCGCACCGGCGTACTCATACACGACGGCCCAAAATGTGAGTTGTTCTTCCGTGCAGGCGCGTGTCTACCGTTATGAAGGAAGCACCATCCGGACTACGACCGGAACAAGCTCGACGCAATCGAGCTACATTTCCGCGACGGGCGGCACGGCAGCGGGCGGGGCGGTCAGGGGCAACGACGGCAGCGCCTGGTCGTCCTGGATTGCGGTCTGAGAGAACAGTGCCAGGTAAGTCACGAGGTTCGCGCCGCCACCACTTTCTGCTGATCCGGATTAGAGTCCTAGCAGTGGTGCTGGCGGCGTCCGCCAGCGTGACCGCTTGTTCGCCCGCAGAGCCGATTTCCAAGGACCCGTATGGCGAAAATTTCCGACAGGCGCTGGTCTTAGCGAGCAGCGAATTTGAGCGCGCGGCGCTTGAAGACCTCGATATTTCTCGCAGCGAATATGAAGAAGCAATGAACCTATTCGTTCAATGTGTTGCAGCCTCCGGGGTCGAAGTGACGTTAAGGGATCAGACCGGGTACTACGTCTACGAAACTGTAGGTGACGGCTCGGACTTTGACAGTGCGGCAGATGTGTGTCGAATCGGGACAAATGGACTGATCGAACCGCTGTACGTTGATAAACTTCGCAACCCAGAAAATCTGGACCCACAGGAGGCCACCCTAGGTTGTCTGAAGCGAAGTGGCGTTGTGCCAAGCGAATTCAGCGTCGACGACATGCAATCACTCTGGGACAGCCAAGGAAAAGCACAAGCGTCAGGGAACCCACTTCCAGCAAACATTGCCACAATCGTTGAGTCGCCGTCTTTCAACGAATGCCTATCCAACGCTTCCATGCATTGAGAGGCATTGAGCCGACATGGATTTTAACGAGCAAGGTCTAAAATCAGGTCTTCCGACCACGCGTATTATCGTTCTGGTAGCGGGGGCATTCATCCCGTTGGCTTTCTTGGCCGGAATCTTAGTGTCGCCCGATTCCGTCCCGAACGAGCTATTGCCGCCGGAATCTCCAGCTCGAATCGAGCTCGTCCATTCCCCCTTTGACGACAGCCGAACCGTGGAGCTAGATCTCATCCAATCCGAGGAGAGGGCAGTGCTCTCGCCAACGTCGGGAATCCTGACACACATCGATTGCAGTACCAACGGTTCTTGGAACTCCGGCACCGCTCCGTTGTCAATCGACGGAAGCCCAATCCTTGTTCTCTTCACCGAGATCCCATTATGGCGAGACCTGGTTGGCGGGGAACGCGGTGACGACGTCGGTTCCCTTCAGAAAGAACTGTCCAGGCTTGGCCAAAGCGTTGAACATACGAGCTTGTACGATCGACAAACTCGACGGGCAGTCGAGAGGGTTTTCGAGTCCGTCGGGCGTGTAAAGACCCAGAGCGTCATGCGAACGACTTACGCCTGGTTACCCTCACCTCAAGTGCTCGTCTCGTCGTGCTTGGGCGAGCTCGGCGGGGCCGTTGGGCCCGGCATTGAAGTCGCTGCAATTGCACCGTCTCTGCTTCGCGTCACACCGAAAACCATCCCCACCGACCTAATCGAAGGAGACCGAGAAATTCAGTTTCAGGGCGAAAGTTATCCATCAGATGGTCTTGGGGGCATATCGGACCCTCTCCTCCTCGCTCGTCTTGAGAGCTCCCCGGTTATCACTCAGGCGCGGTTTTCGGGCACAACTATCCCGATCAAAGCCTCCTTTTCACTATCCGTACCAATTGAGGCCTACTTAGCTCCGCCGTCATCGATCGTGAATATTCGAAATAGTGTCGGATGTGTGTTCTCAGAAGATGAAGGGTTCCCCGTCCAGATCCTGTCTTCAACCCTTGGGCGGACACTCCTCGTGTTCCAAGGCCCCGCACCGAGGACAATTGTGGTCTCTCCAGAGAACGGACAGCAATGTATCTGACAGCAGTCAATCTGAGGTTCGCACACCGCGGCAACGAACCTCTGTTTGACATGCTGAGCTTCGAACTAAGGCCCAATTCCCTTGTGGCTCTCGTCGGTCCGTCGGGGAGTGGCAAGAGCACATTACTCAGCATCCTCGCCGGGTGGGAAAAGCCGACTGCCGGGAGTATCCACCGTTCCGCCATTACCAAGACGGCGTGGGTATTTCAGAACCCAAGTGGCTCAGCGCGCCGCTCAGCGCTCGATCATGTCGTCCTTCCGTACCTTGCCCGAGGCCGCCGCCGGCCTGACGCCGAAAGTGCAGCCCGACAACGTTTGGCGGATTTCGGCCTCGAAACAGTAGCGCTGCGAGAATTTAGAAGCCTTTCTGGTGGAGAGGCGCAGCGGCTGTGCTTAGCGAGAAGCGTGGCATCGAACCCGGACCTGCTCCTCGTCGACGAACCGACCGCTCAACTGGACGCAAATAATGCCGACACGGTGGTCGCCCGGCTGAGGTCACTTGCGTCCGTCCATCGATTAGTTGTTATCGCGACGCATGACGGGCGAGTAATTGAGGAATGCGACCAAGTTTTAAAATTGAGCCGTGGGTGAGAGTCTCCTCGTCCTTTTCCGAAGCACTGCGAAACTTGATAACTGGAACCGCCCGCGGTTGGTGGATTGCCCTTGCATTCGTATTCGTGGTCGGCGGCACAACTGTGTTCGATTCGTTGATCACCACCTCACTCATCGAGGATGCCGACCGCTTCCGAGCCTCGGGAGCCTCCATCGTCGTTGTTGAGTCAGCCGGTCAAATCGTGGGTTCCGCTTGCGAGGGTATGCAAGCGGCTGACGGCGTGCTTTCCGCAGGAGCCATTCGAAGGAGCCCGTCAGAAGGGCGGATTGCTTCTCTTCCCGCCACAATAATTCCAGTGTTCGATGTGTCTCCAAATTTTGGTTCCGTGCTGGACGTGACCCTCACCGGACACGGTTCGGGTGTGATCCTCCCTCGGCCGCTGACAGACACGTTGGGGCTGCAGACGGGCGGGTATCTGACTCTGAGAGATCGTAACGTCGCTGTCGTCGGGACATATGAGTATCCCAGTGACGGCCGAAAGACGGCACTTCAACATGCCATCCTCAACCCAACAATCGCTGGCGAGCTTTACGATGAATGCTGGCTGGACGTCTGGCCGTCCAATGCAGAAATGGGCACCTTCTGGCCCCTGTTGGTCAATGCGTCAGGTGACACCATGGGTCAAATGCAGGTGTCGCAATTAAATGCCACTTTGGGAGTGGAATTCGACGGATCCGCTCTATTCGACAAACGGCCCACAAACGGAGCTTCTTTCCTATCCCTCGCAGGAGGAATAGCCATAGGCCTTCTCTGGGTACGGAGTCGGAGGTTGGAATTCACCGCGGCCATCCACGCGGGCGTCACGAAGCCAGCCCTCGCTGTCCAAATGGTCATGGAAACCATTCTTGTTTTTGCACTGGCGACCTGCATCATGCTTCCTGTTCAGGCGCTGATGAGTCCAGGGCGAGACCTCTCCTCTCTCGACATTAACGCGGCCCGGAACTGGATTCTCGGCGGATCAGCTCTTGGGCTCGGAGTCATTCTTTCAGTGCTGACAGTTCGCGAATCAACCCATTTTCGGAACTTCCAGGATAGATAGCCCGGGCTGCGATCGGCCATCTTGTTGGCCGAGGACGTGAACGCCGGCCGTGAGCCTTATGACAATTGGGGCAGAATATGGATCATGACCCAAACTTTGACTTCACCGCCGGCGCCGGCCACAGTATCCAGCGCTGTCAAGAAAAAGGGGAGGCAGCGAACCGGAATCATATTCGTCCCAGCGTCAGTTGGGATCCTGATCGGAATCTGCTGGGTCGCGGTGCGATATATTTTCGTTTTCCCCAATGGAATTGAAACGCTCAATGCTGTCGTCGCTTCGGCGACGGCACTCGGATTATTATTCTTTGCGTTCGCGGATGCCTGCACCGGACAGGCAGAGAAGCTCCTCAAGCTCGCGGGGCACGGGTTAGTGGTAAGCGGCGCCCTCTTCTTGAGTGTGAGCCTCTGGGGAATACTAGGCACGTAACGGGATCCCCAGCCAGACCGCAGGTACCGCACGATCCAGAGTGACATTTTGATCGAACGCCAGCTGAAGCGCCAAGCAATCATTGCGCGCGAGGACAGAATGCCAAGGGCCATGAAAAACGTTGGCTAGAAACCGCCCAGCTTGTCATGACCGCCGACAACTGAATATTGCTTTAATAGCACGCCTTCATAGGAGCGTTGGGTGCGCCGACGTGGGAGTCAACGATGCGACGACCTTGACCGCCTCAGCGAACGGCCAGACCGAAGGCTGCGGCGACCGTGAGGGCCGCTGGAGAATCGACTTCGACAGTGGCCTCCCGAATCAGCCCCGCGGTCGTTCCGTCAAAAATCGCCCAGCACTCGTGCGGCCCGAGTCGGGATCCGTATCGGATGCCGGAATAGAGGGGACGGGCATGTTCGTCCGTCTGCGCATAGAGCCATGCAGCCAGGGACCTCGTAAGACGACGGTTGGTTAACGCTGATTCCCAACAGAAGGCGAGCTGCATGCCTCGTCAGATGGGTATGGGTGCTCGGAGAGTCGATGTCCACAAAAGGCAGCGGATTCGACAACGTTCAATCAAGCAGCATTTGGCGGGAACCATGCAGCTCATCGACACCATGCAGGAGACTAACGGCCTGCTCACCGAAACACGCGAGCTCAAGCTGACGAAGGCGGTCATTCGAGCGATTAGATCTGGAGATGGCGATCAGAAGGCGACTGCTCAGGAGGGACATCGTCGAGCAAGTTCTGCAGCAGCCATGAGCAGGACAGCTAAATAATGTGCACCATTGCCGCGACACGCTACGGATAAAATGACGAAATGCTGAGTCTGGCTAAACTTATCTGCTAGATTGTTCCTTGTCGACAGACAGGGAGACACCATGGAAGAGCCAGACCGCCTCGATTGGCGCGCGGAGTTCTCGGACGAGCAACTTTCCGCGATACGCAGCGCCATCCCCACGGCGATCCATGACAGCCAGGAGCGCTCAGCGCGGGCGCACACCGAATACGCCGATCCTGATGGTGATCAGGATGTCTACGGCGTCGGGATGTCCCGGGGCGCGCAGAAGGAATTGCAGGCGGTGCTCAAGAACCTCGATGGCTACCGCGAGCAGCGCGTGGAGGGGACGCGGCGCTCCCTGACCTACGTCGGCGACGCGCTCATCTTCTTACAGCGGGTCGGCAGGAAGATGCCGCGTAACCACCGTCGCTTCCGGTTGAGCTATCTGCCAGAGCAGCGTCGTGAGTTGCTCGAGAAGACCAGCAACGTGAAGTACACCGAGCCGGGCTTGTTCGAGCTGCCCGAGGAAGAACCGGATGAGGCGGCCAACCTCTCCGACGTGCTGGATATCGTGGGCGACCTGGGCCGCGTGACGTTGTTCGTGCCGTACTACAGCAGCACGCCGTTTGCTGTTGGTTCGATGTTTTGGGCTCCGGCCCGGCTGCGCGGTCACCACCTCGAGTTCACTGACCCCGAGCGTCTGACCTACGTAAAGGAGCCTGCCGCGAAGGAAACCAAGCGCGAGGCACCGCGTGCCGCGGGCGGCTTCGCCGAGGGAGATCGCCCCCGTACCTCCGCCAAGCTCCGACCTCGTCCCCAAGACGAGAAGAGTCACAACTAAATGGCTGAGCAGTGGGCAACCCCGCAGCCAAGCCTCACCGATGTTGCGCGCCTGTTTGATCCAGCACGTCTCACCCAGGCGCGCCAAATCTGCAAGATGAGTAAGACCGAGCTGCACGAGGCAGTCGGTGTCTCTGCCGCTGCGATCGGGCAGTATGAGCGCGGCGAGATGAAACCACGGGCCGAGACGATCGCCCTGCTTGCCGACGCCCTCCGTGTCCCTCCGGGGTTCTTTGCCCATGGTCGGCCCCGAGCGCAAGTTGATATTGCGGAGGCGTCGTTCCGACGGCTCCGGGCGACGTCACTCGCCCAACAGCAGCAGGCGACGGCCTACGTCGAGCAGGCCTGGGAACTCAGTTGCTACTTGGAAGAGAGCGTCGAGTTCCCAGCACTCGATCTGCCGGACTGGGCGCTTGCAGATTCGCAGGACACTCCGGATCCGGTGACCGGAGCGCGCGCCATGCGAACGCACTGGGAACTAGGGCAGGAGCCGATCAAGCACCTCGTTTACGAGCTGGAGCAGCACGGCATCCTCACCGTCTTCTTCACCATGAAGCAGGAGGGTGCTCCCGACGACAAAGGTCGCATCGACGCCTTCTCGACGACCGCCCTCCCGCGGCCCATGATCGTGCTCACCCCGGATAAGGCCAACGACGTCATGCGTCACCGTTTCTCCGCGGCGCACGAGCTCGGGCACATCGTGCTGCACCACGGCAGGCAGGGCACCGACAGCCAGATGGAGCGTCAAGCAGACATGTTCGCCGCCGAGTTCTTGACTCCGAGGGAGATCATCGGCGATCAGCTTCCTCGACGTCTCAACTTCGACAAGTTAGAGGAAATCAGTCAGTGGTGGGGCGTCTCCGTCCACTCGCTGGTCTACCGATCCAAGGAGCTGGAGTTGATCTCCGAGTCGACCGCTCGTCGCGCCTACATGACCCTGAGCAGTTCGCCGCGTCGGCCGCTGTCGATCCGGGACTTCCCAGGCGAGCGTCCGGAGCTTCTAAAGAACGCCATCGAGCTCCTGGACACGGTGGACGTCACCCTGACTCAGATCGCCGCTGATCTGCAGATGACCCCGAAGCACATCCGGCGCCTGGCCGACATCGACGACCCACAGCCCAAGCTCACCTTGGTGAGCAACCCAGACGAACGTCGGCAGACAAATCCGGCGTCGACTCGTGGAAATTCCTCCACGAGTGACATCCAAGAGGAAGGAGCCGATATGGCTCACCGTTCCGCAATATCAGGCCGCTACATCTCCACTGCAGCGGCCGCCAGGCACCCGAGGACGAGCGTCACCGAGACCGGTGGCAACAAGTCGAGTGGCGTGCACAACCGGTCCGCGATCAGCGGAAAGTACATCTCCGACGCTGCCGCGGCACGTCATCCAAACACCAGCGTCACTGAGCGCGGCAAGTAGTCAACCTCAAGAAAGCGAGAGGGCGTTCGATCTCACTGGTATTGAGATCGAACGCCCTCTTCTGCTGCCTACTGTAGCGAACCGACCGCCGGCATCCTTCAGTCGCTTGGAAGACTCGGGCGTCAGCTTGAGGCACATCGCCGACTTCTCAGCGATCTCGGAAAGAGTGCTCGCGATGCCAGCAACGGGCTTCACCGAGATCGAACGCACTGCATCGCGGTACTCAACATCAGTTCCGAGACATCCTGCACGGCCACACAAGGCCCAGGTCGAGGGCGGACTTCTACTTCTTGGCGAAAAGCTTCTCCCCGTCAGGCCGCAGCTCCCCCGTCGGTGACACGTGGCGGTACAGCGTCTGTCGGGTGATCCCGAGCTCCTTGCAAAGTTCGCCGACCTTTGTCTCTTTTTGACCCATCGCGGCCATGGCCAGGCGGACTTTGGCCGGCGTCATCTTGAACGGGCGCCCACCGGTCCTTCCCCGTGCCCGCGCCGCGGCCAGCCCAGCAACGGTGCGCTCAGAAATGAGTGCCCGCTCGAACTCGGCAAGAGCAGCAAAGATCCCAAAGACAAGCTTCCCAGATGCGGTCGTGGTGTCGATCGCTGCACCCTCGCCAGTAAGGACCTTGAGGCCGATGCCGCGGTCGGTGAGGTCGTGCACGGTGTTGACCAAGTGGCGTAGATCTCGGCCGAGTCGGTCGAGTTTCCACACCAGAAGGGTGTCGCCCTTTCGGAGCGCCTTCAAGCAGGCCGCCAACTGCGGGCGGTCATCCTTCTTACCGGAGGCATGGTCCTCATAGAAGTTGTCCCCCTCGACGCCGGCAACCAGAAGCGCATCCCGTTGAAGGTCGGTGCTCTGCGACCCGTCCGCCTTCGATACCCGCATGTATCCGACGAGCATGCCGACCCCTGTCATTTATACGTTCGATTACGTGACAACACGATTGTTCCGCCCGAAAGATCCGAAATTGTTATATATCCCGTCATTTATTCTACGTGTCACGAACATCATTGGTCTCAATTAAAGTGA
>Ga0209023_10001140_pt1 | contig 36608 bp, 36 predicted proteins | sample LakOneMetagenome_FD_187468 | JGI IMG/M metagenome (GOLD analysis project Ga0209023, IMG submission 187468) | Freshwater and sediment microbial communities from Lake Erie, Canada (SPAdes) (version 2) | ecosystem: Environmental > Aquatic > Freshwater > Lentic | place: Lake Erie, Canada...
CGCGTCGTTGCTGCTGGACCAGTTCGGCGTGCTGCAGGCGCAGAAACCGGTGGATGCGTTGCGCATCCTCGGCGCGCTGCTGGTGCTCGCCGGCGTGGTGCTGGTGGTCGCGCCGTGGCGGTCGCCGACCGTTCCAGCAGCCAAATCCGCGCCGACTATTCCAGCGGCTCGTCGCTGAGGTATGTGTACGCGGTCAGGCCGCGCTCCAGCGCCTCGTTGAGGCGGTCGGCCTCGCCCTTGTCCAGGTGGGTCGACGCGCCGACCATCGCCTTGTAGCGGCGGCGCAGGTCGTCGAGCTTGTAGCCGACGTAATCGAGCATCACGTCGGTGGTGTCGCCGCGGCGCTGCTGCACGATGCGGCAGCCCTCACCCTCGATGCGCACTTCGATCGCATCGGTGTCGCCGAACAGGTTGTGGATGTCGCCGAGGATTTCCTGGTAGGCACCGACGAGGAAGAAGCCGAGGCAGTAACGCTCGCCCTTGCGCGGCGCGTGCAGCGGCAGCGAGGTATCGAGGTCCTCGTTCTCGACGTAGCAGTCGATCTTGCCGTCGGAATCGCAGGTGAGGTCGGCGATCACGCCACGCCGCGTCGGCTCCTCGTCGAGGCGCGAAATCGGCACGATCGGGAACACCTGGTCGATCGCCCACACGTCCGGCATCGATTCGAACACGCTGAAGTTGACGAAATACTTGTCGACCAGGCGTTCGTTCAATTCGTCGAGCAGGTCGCGGTGGCTCTTCTCGTCGTAGGTCAGGCGCGCCTTCACCGCGTGCGCGATGGCGTAGAACAGGTCGTCGATGCGCGCGCGATGGACGAGGTCGAGCTGGCCCAGCGAATACAGCGCGAGGCCCTCGGCGTGCGCCTGCGCAGCTTCGTGGAACAGTTCCACCGCCGGGCGCGCGTCGAGTTCGCCGTGGATCTCGCGCAAGTGGCGGATCGGCGTGGGTTCGTCGTCGTGTTCGGGCGGAACGCGGCCTTCCGGCGCCTCTTCCACTTCGGAGACGTTCGTGACCAGCACCGCGTGGTGCGCGGTCATCGCCCGGCCGCATTCGGTGACGATGCGCGGCGGCGCGATGTCGTTCGCCTCGCAGGCCTCGGCCAGCGGCTGCACGATGCTCGAGGCGTACTGGCCGATGCCGTAGTTGATCGAGCAGAAGCTGCGCGAACGCGTGCCTTCGTAATCGATGCCGAGGCCGCCGCCGACATCGACGTGGCTGATCTTCGCGCCGAGCCCGGACAGCTCGACGAAATAGCGCGTGGCTTCGCGCATGCCGTTGGCGATGTCGCGCACGTTGCTGATCTGCGAGCCCATGTGGAAGTGCAGCAGCTGCAGGCAGTCGCCCATGCCGGCGTCGCGCAGCTGCTTCCACAGGTCCAGCACCTGCCGCGGCGACAGCCCGAACTTGGCCTTGTCGCCACCGCTGTTCTGCCACTTGCCGGCGCCGAGCGAAGCCAGGCGCATGCGCACGCCGAGCCCGGGCACGACGCCGAGGGATTTCGCTTCCTCCATCACCAGCCGCAGTTCCGACGGCTTCTCGACCACGATGAAGGTCTGCAGGCCGAGCTTGCGCCCGATCAGCGCGAGGCGGATGTATTCGCGGTCCTTGTAGCCGTTGCAGACCACGAGTCCGCCGGCGCGCGACAACGCCAGCACCGCCATCAGTTCCGGCTTGCTGCCGGCCTCGAGTCCGAAGCCTTCGCCCGCGTGCGACGCCAGCGTGCCGGCGACGCCTGCGTGCTGGTTGACCTTGATCGGATACACCGCGGTGTAGCCGCCGGCGTAATCCCATTCGCGCATGGCCTGCGCGAAAGCCGCCTGCAGCTTGCCGAGGCGGTCGCCGAGGATGTCGGGGAAGCGCACCAGCATCGGCAGGCGGCCGCCCTGCGCCAAAGCGCGTTCCACCGCATCGGCCAGCGCGATCTCTGGACCCCCGGCGCCCCGCGGGCGCACGACGACGCGGCCACCGGCATCGACGTCGAAATAACCTTCGGCCCAATGCGGGATCGAATAGGTCTTGCGTGCTTGTTCGATCGACCAGTCGGCCATGGGGCGCGTCCGTTCGCGGGGGGAGGCGCATTGTAGAGCCTGCCCCGTACTTGATACGGGGGCGGGCCTTGGCCCGCCGTGCGAAAATGGCACCCGCGCGCGAAAGCGGCGGGTTCAAACCCGACCTACAATTTCTCCGTCCGCGGTTCGACAAGCCCACGGCGAACGGATTCGACGCCATTTCCCGGAGTTCCCATGAGCGATGCCTGGCATTACGAACAGTTCGACCGCGCCGGTTCGGCGATCGGCTTCCGCATCACCGGCAAGCTGGACGAGGTGCAGTCGCCGTTCCAGAAGATCGAGATCTACGGCTCGACCGACTGGGGCAACCTGATGCTGATCGACGGCGCGATGATGCTGACCACGCGCGACAATTTCCTCTACCACGAGATGATGTCGCACCCGGCGTTGTTCACGCATGCGGACCCGAAGCGCGTGGTGATCATCGGCGGCGGCGACTGCGGCACGTTGCGCGAGGTGTTGCGCCACCCGGGCGTGCGGAGCGCGACGCAGTGCGACATCGACGAACAGGTCACGCGCATGTCCGAGAAATACTTCCCGGAACTGTGCGAATCCAACGGCGATCCGCGCGCGGAACTGCTGTTCGACGACGGCATCGCCTACATGGCGAACTGCGAACCGGGCAGCGTGGACATCGTCATCGTCGATTCCACCGATCCGGTCGGCCCCGCCGAGGGCCTGTTCAACAAGGCGTTCTTCGCAAGCTGCCACCGCGCGCTGAAGGACGACGGCATCCTGGTGCAGCAGTCGGAATCGCCGCTGGTGCTGCTCGACCTCATCAAGGAGATGCGCGCGGAGATGGGCAAGGCCGGGTTCCGCAGCTTCCAGACCCTGCCGTTCCCGCAGCCCTGCTACCCGACCGGCTGGTGGAGCTGCACGCTGGCGAAGAAGGCGGCGAATGCGGATTTCGGCTTCCGCGAGGCCGACGCCCGCGCCAAGCCCTTCGCCACCCGGTATTACAGCGCCGGGGTGCACAAGGGCGCCCAGGCGCTGCCGCCCTTCGTCGCCGAAGCCCTGGCGGGCTGAAACCGGGCACGCGAAGGCCGAATTGCGAAACGGGGCACGGATGCGCCCCATGGGCCCGGCTATTTTGGGCGGTCGACTAGCGCCGTCGGGGGACGGGATGCACGGTTCGAACGCCAAGCACGGCCGTGTGTTGCGGCGCCTCGCGGCGCTCGCATTGGCGTGGCCGTGTGCCTGCTTCGCGATCGGCTTCGTGCCGCCGGACATGGGCGAGCCGCGCGCGCCGACGCCCGCGGCCGAATTCGACGCCGTGTTCCAGCGCGTGGTCGGCCCCGCGTCGCTGGAGACCAGCACCCCCGATTACGAACGCGAGCTCGACCGCCTGCGCGCATTGCTGCCGGCGGTGGATGCCGTGCGCGAGGTCCGCTTCCGCTCTGTGGACTGCGGCAGCACGCGCTGGAAGGACGTGGCGCGCGGCCTGGCCTATTCGGAACGGGCGTTGCAGGCGGCGCGCGACAACGACGATCGCGCTTCGCAGGCGCGCGCGCTGGTGTGCCGTTCCAGCTTCATGCTGCTGCGCGACGGCAGCCGCCACGCGTTGCCCGACCTCGACCGCGCGCTCGACGCCCTGAAGGGGCAGAACGAGCCGCAACTCGAGGGCGAGATCCTGGTGATGCGCGCCGACCTGCTCTCGCTGATCGGCGACCAGGCGCAGGCGATGCTCGATTTCCAGCGCGCTCGCGCCGCATTCCGCGATTCCGGCCTCGACCACGAGGTCGAGCCGTTGCTGCAGGGCATGGCCACCGCCTATCGCCGCATGGGCGATTACGCGCAGGCCGCGCGCGTCCTCGACCAATCGCGCGAGCGACTCGCGGCGAAGCAGGACTGGGAAGGCCTCGCCGTCAACATGATCCAGTTCGGCTTCCTGCATGTGGAGGCCGGCGCACCCGACAAGGCACGGGTGGCGTTCGAGGAAGCGATCCGCATCGCGCGCGCGCACGATGACGATACCGACCGCAACGGCGCATTGCTCGGCCTGGCGGAGGCGCAGATCGCGCTGGGCCAGCCGCAGGCGGCGCGCACGACCCTGCACGAGGCCGCCACGCGCTTCGCCGCGGCCGGGGACGATTCCAGCAAGGACATGCTGCTGCTGCTCGGCGGCGAGGCGCTGGCGAAGCAGGGCCAGCATGCGGAAGCCCTGAAGCATTACGACCTCGCGCAGCCGCTGATGGAAGCCGGTGGCAACCTGCGCTACCTCGCGCTGCTGCACCGGGCGCGTTCGTCGAGCGAGGAGGCACTGGGCCGCGACGCCGATGCGCTGGCCTCGTTCAAGCGCTACGACGCCCTGCAGCAGGAGCTGCAGGACAAGATGCGGCTGGAACAGGGACGCCTGTTGCAATACGAATACGAAATCCGCAAGCGCGATTTCGAGAACCAGCGCCTGCGCGCCGAACGCAAGGCGCAGTCGCAACAGCTCACCGACCTGCGTCGCATCCGCAACTGGCAGACGCTGGCGATGGCATGCGGCCTGTTGCTCGCGGCGCTGCTGGCCGCGTTCGCATGGCGGCAGTGGCGCAAGTCCCGACGCATGCGCGCGCTGGCGCTGGTCGATTCGCTGACCGGCGCCGCGACCCGCCGCGCGTTCGACGCCACCGCCGCCGACGCGCTGGCCGAAGCGCGCCGCCAAGACGTGCCGCTGTCGCTGCTCGCGCTCGACCTCGATCGTTTCAAGAACATCAACGACCGCTACGGCCACGCGGCCGGCGACCGCGTGCTGGCCGCGACCTCGCGCGCGTGGACGGCGCTGCTGCGCGACCGCGACCTGCTCGCGCGCATCGGCGGCGAGGAATTCGTGGTGGTCTGCCCGGACACGTCGATGGGCAAGGCGCGCGGCATCGCGGCGCGCCTGCTGGAGGCGACCGAGGCGCTGCGGTTCGAGGACATCGATCCTGCATTGAGGGTCGGCGTGAGCATCGGCCTCGCCCAGGCCGGGACCGACGACACCGTCGCGGCCCTCCTCGCGCGCGCCGATGCGGCGCTGTACCGCGCCAAGCAGGGCGGGCGAGGAAGGATCGAGGGTTAGTTCATGATCGAACGCTTTCGCAGGTTGGGTTGGTTGCGCTCATGGCAAAGAGCGCATAACGCGACGTCATCGCTCACAGCGCATCCGCATCCAAGCGTCGGTGCGTTGCATACCCTCACCGACTCTCGCAAAACGTCCCGGCGCACGTCAGCGTGTTGAAGTCGTACAGCACCGAATGGCCGAGGTTGCCGGTGGGGCGGGCCACGCCCCTTGGCACGAAGAACGTGGCCGAATGCGCACCGTACAAACCTGCCGGCAGGCGGAACGGCTTCAGCACCACGTAACCGTTGTGCAGCGTCATGCGCCCGGGCGGCGCGCCGCCGGCGATCGGCGGCACATCCGCCTGCGGCCGCGATGCGCGCGCCGCCAGCCATGCATCGGCGTCGGACTGCATCGCCTCGCGCAACCACCCGCGCGACACCGCGTAGGCCAGCCCAGCTTCGCCCGCGGCCATGGATTCGACGATGCGGAAGGCGTCGTCGTCCTGCGCCGAGGCGTCGGTGATCATTCCACCCGCCGCCGCACCGACCAGAACGCTGCCCTGCGATGCGGGATACAGCATGTCGATGCCACGCCCGAACGCACGTCGCGCGATGGGATTGAGCGTCGGCGCCTTGTCCGCGGTCACGTAGAAATAGCCGCACGGACCCTTGTTGTCGTAGGTGCTCACGATCACCGGCACGCCTTGCGGAAGGCCGGTGACGGCCTGGCGGTGGTAGCCGCCGACCAGTACCGCCACGATGCGCGTGCCGCGGGTCCAGCCGACGTGCCAGACCGTGGGGTCGTAGCTGCCGAGCATCAGCGCGACCGCTTCGCCGGGCCGGTTCACGCCGACGTCGATGCGCCCGGCCTCGTTGCCGCTCTGGTCGATCTGGAAACCGAGCTTCCGTCCCGAATACGCGCCTGCGGCATACAGCTTGAACGGCTGTCTGGCGGCATCGAGCATCGGGAACGCGCAGCCGTTGGCGGACACCGCTTCAGTCGCGACCATCGGTGCGTCGAAGGGCTTGGTCGCGCCCGGCATTGCGGCGGGTTCGGCCGCTGGCACCTGCGCGACCGGCGTCGATGCTGGTGAAGCGGTTTCATCCGCCTGCGTGGCTGCGGTCGCATCGTCGCGAACGACTGGTGCGGGGGCTTGCGCATCGGCCTCGGATGATGCGCGTCCGCTGCGCTGCACCCATAGCCAAGCGCCGGCGAGCATGACCAGCGCCAGCAGCGCCGCCGCGAGTTTCCAGCGCAATGCGTCGCGATGCTCGTCGCCGCCGCCGCTCACCGTCTCGTTGCGTTTCACAACGCATCCGCATCCAGTTCACCGGTGCGGATGCGCACCACGCGTTCCAGGTCCCAGACGAACACCTTGCCGTCGCCGATCTTGCCGGTGCCGGCGGATTTCATGATCGCCTCCACCACCGCGTCGACCTGGTCGTCGGCCACCGCGATCTCCAGCTTCACCTTCGGCAGGAAATCGACCACGTACTCGGCGCCGCGGTACAGCTCGGCATGGCCCTTCTGCCGGCCGAAGCCCTTGACCTCGGTCGCGGTGATGCCGGCCACGCCGACCTCGGCCACCGCCTCGCGCACGTCGTCGAGCTTGAACGGCTTGATCACCGCCATCACCATCTTCATCGGCGCTTTCCTCCCCTCGATGCAGCATTGGCGCAGAATAATCGGAATTCCCCGATCCCGGCGCGCGGCCTCGGCCGACGGCGGGAGCGAGCGACCCGCGCCACGCTGGCAACGGACTCGCCCACATGGATGAATCGACATGATCGACCTCGGCCAACTCGACGACCTCGCCCGCCGCCTCAGCGGCCTGGTGCCGCCCGGACTGCGCGAAGGGCGCGACGAACTGCAGCAGAACTTCAAGTCCGTGCTGCAGTCCGGCCTCGCCCGGCTCGACCTCGTCACCCGCGAGGAATTCGACGTGCAGCGCGCAGTGCTGCTGCGCACGCGCGAGAAGCTCGAAGCGCTCGAGCGCGAGGTACAGGCGCTCGAATCCGCGACCACGCGCTGACGCCGCCGCCATGGGCCTCGCGCTCGTGCACAGCCGTGCGCGCGACGGCGTGTCCGCGCCCGCGGTCACGGTCGAAGTGCACCTCGCCGGCGGATTGCCGCGGATGTCCATCGTCGGGCTGCCCGAAGCGGCGGTGCGCGAAGCCAAGGATCGCGTGCGCGCGGCGATCCAGTGCGCGCAGTTCGAATTCCCGGCGCGTTGCATCACCGTCAACCTCGCGCCCGCGGACCTGCCGAAGGACGGCGGGCGCTACGACCTTCCGATCGCGCTCGGCGTACTCGCCGCGAGCGGACAGGTGCCGCTGGAAGCGTTGCGCGACTGCGAATTCCTCGGCGAACTCGGCCTGACCGGCGAAGTGCGCGCGATCGACGGCAGCCTGCCTGCAGCGCTGGCCGCGGCGCGCGACGGCCGCAAGCTGGTGGTGCCATTCGCCAACGGTGGCGAGGCCGCGCTCGCCTCGAACAGCGACGTGCGCAGCGCGCGCACCTTGTTGCAGGTCTGCGCCGCGCTGTCCGGCCGCATCGAACTGCCGCAGGCCGAACCCGAATCGTGGCCGCCGATGCCGGTGCCCGACCTCGCCGATGTCTGCGGCCAGGCGCATGCGCGGCGCGCATTGGAAATCGCCGCCGCCGGCGAGCACCACCTCCTTCTCGTCGGGCCGCCGGGCTGCGGGAAAACCTTGCTGGCTTCGCGCCTGCCGGGCTTGCTTCCCGAACTCGGCGAAGACGAGCGCCTGCAGGTCGCGGCGATCGCTTCGGTCGGCGGTCGCGGCGCGGAAGCGCGGCGCTGGGGATCGCGTCCATTCCGCAGTCCGCACCACACCGCCAGCGCGGTCGCGCTGGCCGGCGGCGGTTCGGTGCCGCGTCCGGGCGAGATCTCGCTCGCGCACCATGGCGTGCTGTTCCTCGACGAATTGCCCGAGTGGTCGCGCAACGCGCTGGAAGTGCTGCGCGAACCGCTGGAATCCGGGCGCGTGACGATTTCGCGCGCGGCGCGGCAATGCGAATTCCCCGCGCGGTTCCAGCTGGTCGCGGCGATGAACCCCTGTCCCTGCGGCTGGGCCGGCGATCCATCGGGACGCTGCCGATGCGGCATCGAGGCGATACGCCGCTATCGTTCGCGCATCTCCGGCCCGCTGCTCGACCGCATCGACCTGCAGGTCGAAGTCCCGCGGCTGGCGCCGGCGGAATTGCGCATGGGCCAGGTACCGAACGAATCCAGCGCCGGCGTGCGCGAACGCGTGGTCGCCGCGCGCGAACGCATGCTGGCGCGCGCGGGCACGCCGAACGCGCGCCTCGACCAGCCGCAGACGCGGGAGGCCTGCCGGCTCGAAACCGCCGACGAAGCGCTGCTCGAACGCGCGATGGACAGCCTGCAACTGTCGGCACGCGCGTTGCACCGCATCCTGCGCGTGGCCCGCACCATCGCCGACCTCGACGCCAGCGCCGCGATCCGCACGCCGCACCTGTCCGAAGCGCTGGGTTACCGTCGTTTCGAGCGCGCGCTGGCGGGCTGACCGCGCTTCCACGCGACGCGGCTACACTGGCCGCGAACGCGGAGGTGCCACTGGACGTCCTGCACGACATCGACATCCGCCTGCTCGGCGGCGCGCTGCTGGTCCTTGCCGGCATCGCCTCGTCGTTGCTCGCGCGTCGCTTCGGCGCGCCCTTGCTGCTGGTGTTCCTCGCGCTCGGGCTGCTGCTCGGCGTCGACGGTCCCGGCGGCATCCGCTACGACGACACCCGCTTCACCTATTTCATCGGCTCGCTCGCGCTGTGCGTGATCCTGTTCGACGGCGGCCTGCAGACGCGCGCCGCGCAGGTGCGTGGCAGCGTCGCGCCTTCGCTGGTGCTGGCGACGGTGGGCGTGGTCCTCACCGCGAGCATGACCGCTCTTGCGGCGCACTGGTTCCTGCATCTCCCGCCGCTGCAGTCGCTGCTGCTGGGCGCGGTGCTCGCTTCCACCGACGCCGCCGCGGTGCTGTTCCTGCTGCGCGCCGGTGGCCTGCACCTCGAGCGCCGCGCCGGCAGCACCCTGGAGATGGAATCGGGCGCGAACGACCCGGTCGCGATCTTCCTCACCATTGGCCTGACCACGTGGATCGCCTCCGGCGACGCGCACCAGGGTGGGGCGATCGCGCTGGCGATCCGCATGCTCTGGGCGATGACCACCGGTATCGCGCTCGGCTATTTCGGCGGGCGCCTGATCGTGTGGGCGCTGAACCGGTTTGAATTGCCCTCCGGCCTGCCGCCGTGGCTGGCCATGTCCGGAGCGGTCGCGCTGTTCGCGATCACCAACCGCCTGGGTGGCAGCGGTTACCTCGCGGTCTACCTCGCCGGCATCGTGGTCGCGAACCGGCCGCTGCGTGCGCGCGGCGAAGTGATGTCGGTGCAGAACGCAACGACCTGGTTCGCGCAACTGGTGATGTTCCTGCTACTGGGCCTGCTCGCCGCGCCGCGACACCTGCTCGACGTGCTGTGGCCGGCGCTCGCGGTCGCCGCCACGCTGATGCTGGTCGCGCGTCCGCTGGCGGTCGCACTGTGCCTGCTGCCGTTCCGCTACCGGATGGGCGAAATCGGCTTCATCGGCTGGGTCGGCCTGCGCGGCGCGGTCAGCATCTTCCTCGCCTCGATCCCGTTGCTGGCGAAACTGCCGAACGCCGGCCTGTACTTCAACGTCGCCTTCGTGGTGGTGCTCGTCTCCTTGCTGGTGCAGGGCTGGACGCTGGCGCGCGCCGCGCACTGGTTCGGGGTCGCCGTTCCGCGCACCGACCCCGACACGCGCCGCATCCAGCTCGATCTCCCCGGCCAGCTCGAATACGACCTTGTCGGCTATCGCGTCGCCGCCGGCAGCGCGGCCTTGCACGGCGCGCCTCTTCCCGGTCGCGTGCGCCTGGCGATGCTGGTGCGCGATGGGCAAGTGTTGCTGCCCGAACACGCCGGCACCTTCGCCGCCAACGATTACGCATATTTCCTCAGCCCGGCCGGACAAGCGCACCGCCTCGACTGGCTGTTCGCCGAGGGCCGGGCCGCGCGCGCCGCCGAGCAGGAAGCCTTCGGCCTGTTCGCCCTGCCCGGCGACGTGCCGCTGGGCGAACTCGCGCAGTTCTATGGCCTGAAATTGCCTGCACGCTTCGCCGCGATCACCGCCGCCGACCTGTTCGACCAGCGCTTCGACGGCAATCCGCAAGTCGGCGACCGGCTCGCGCTCGGCAGCGCGCTGCTGGTGGTGCGCGAGTTGCGCGAGGATCGGGTCGAACGCGTGGGCCTGAAGTTCACCGGGCTCGGCGAACGCCTGATCAGCGGCGACAAGCGCTAGCGTCCCGCCGGAAACGAAACGGGCGGCCGAAGCCGCCCGCACGGCGCTGCTCCCCGGCCGGCTACATCCCGCCCTGGCGCGAGTTCGCGTTCTGGGCCTGGTTCTGGGTCGCCTCGCGTTCGCGGCGCATCTGGCCCACGGTCCGGCACACGCGCTTGGGCATGTTCGAACCCACCTTGCGCTCGCGCACGCAGACGATGCGCTCGTCTTCGGCGCCGGTGGCGGTGGTCTCGATCGCACTCAACAGGTTGACGACTTCGACCTGCTGGTCCGGCATCAGGTCGCCGATGGTCTGCTTGCCCTGCAACATTCCGAGCGCCTGGTCCTGCTGCTTCAGGACTTCGTCGCGCTTCTCCTGCGTCAGCGTTTCCCAGCCATTGCGCGACGCCTGGACGTCGGCCCGGATCCTGTTCTGGTTTTCGACGATCTGGTCCACGCGCTGCGTCTTGTCGATGGTTTCCTGGGCCGTGGCGTTGCCGACGCAGGCGAGGACAATGGCAATGACGAGGGATTGCGCTTTCATGCAGTTGATCTCCATGGAAACTGCACGGAACCGTCGCGGTTGGGCGCGCTCCGTGGCTGCTGTCGCGGTGGGGAAGGCAAAACGGCGTCGAACATAACAGTGCGTTCCATGCGCCCGCCAGTGCCCATCGCCATCGACATTCATGAATGTACCGCCGGGCTCAGCTTGCCGCCTGCTCCCAGACCGCGCCGTTCGGGTCGAGTTCGATCGTCTCCATCTTCTCGCCGCGCCAACCAAAGCCGCAGATCGCGAGTGCGCCTTCGCGCAACGGGTCGAGGCCGAGCGCGGCCTCGATCGGCTTCTCGTTGATCGCGGCGGTGATGAAGGCGCCGAGCCCGGCATCGGTCGCGGCGAGATACAGGGTCTGCGACAGGTGCCCGGCCTCCAGCCCCACCACGCGATAGCCCTTCATGTGCCGGCGGTATTTCCAGAACGTGCGGTCGAAGCGCGGCACCAACGCCACCGCCACGTGCGCGTCGGCGAACCAGTGTTGTTGCGCGACGGCCTGCATCAGGAATTCGCGCAACGGCAGTTCCGGCGAGGGCAAGGGTTCCAGCGCATGCGCGGTGGCGTGGTAGTGGTACAGCCCCGGCGCGATGCCCTCGACGTGCTGGACGAGCAGGTAAGCCTCGGTCGGATGCAGGCCGCCGCCGGATGGGCTGTTCTTCTTCAGGAACGCGGTGTCCCCGCCGACCCGCACTTCGGCCTGTGCGGCGAACACGCGCTGCATCAGTTGCGCGAACAATCCCTGCGGCAGTTTCCGCGCGGGATCGAAATTGCGGCAGGTCGCGCGCCGCGCCAGCAGGGCGTCGAAGTCGTTGCCGGGAATGCGCGCGAGCGGAATGCGCGCGCCAACGTCGCCCGTCGCAGCGGCTTCCGGCGGCGGCGCACCCAGCACCTCGCGCATGTCGCTCGCGGTTTCGGTGTGGCTGTCCTGCATGTTCTTCACCGCATCGGCATCGCTCCAGCGAGTGAAGGCGTGCAGCGCCGCCGCCAGCGGGTGCCAGTGCACGCCACGCAGGCGTTCGTCGCGGTTGCGGTGCGCGGCGTGCGCGCGGGTCGAACCGATCGCCAGCCCCGCCTTCAGCAGGCGACGCAGGGTCGAGCGCGATTCCGCCGACAGTTCGTTCGTGGACACCCAGCGTTCCGGGCTGAGCGCGCCGAGCAGTTCTCGCTCCCCGGCATCGACCTCGACCTCCTCGCCCAGGTGCGGCGCCAGCGCGAGCCAGCGCTGCGTCCGCGCGAGGCCGTCCCCGCCGGCGAGCAAGGACGCGAGCTCGAAGGCGGTGTCTTCGCGTGGTTCGAGGTAGAGGACGGCGCAGCGGCGGACGCGCATGGGATGCAATTCGTGGTGCGACGGGCCACGTTACGGTTGCCGCTGCGCACGGGCAAGGCTAGAGTCGCGCAACGCCCGCGAGGGCACGGGGGAAGCGGGGAACATGGCTATCAAGAAGACGGGGGCGACTTCGCCCGCGCTCGATCCCAAGGTCGCGGACAAGCTGCTGGACAAGCTGGGCACCGACAACGAATTCCGCCGCTTGTTCAAGAAAGACCCGGCTGCGGCGCTGGTCAAGGTCGGGCATCCGAAGGATGCGGCGGCATTGACCGGCAAGTGCTGCCGGGTGCAGAGCATTGCGCCGAAGGCTCAGATCCTGAAATCGCGCGACGAACTGAAGACCATGCTTACGGCGAGCCTGGGCATGATGCCCCCGATGTTGAATTCGGTTGGCACTCCATCCGGAACGCGTAAATAGCCGCGAGCCATCGTCGTGATCCAAGGCCCGTCACTCATGGCGGGCTCTTTTATTGCGCGCCGGGAACCGGATTCCGGTCGATCACCAGCGGCATCGCGCGATTGCTGTCGATGACGTTCAGGGTCTGCCTGCATTGGCCGCACGCCAGTTCGATATAGGCCAGCCCGCGTCGTTGCTGCAGCCACTTGGCCTGTTCCAACGCCTCGGTACGATCCCCTGCGAGCAGATGGGCTTGCAGCAGCGCCCGGCGCGTCTGGTACGACGATGATGGAGTGGCGAACGGCTCGAGCACCGCGATGGCATCCGCAGGGCGGCGCTCGCCGATCGCTTGCCAGCCGAGCACCACGGCCTGCATTTCGGCGACGTATGGAAGCGAGCGCAATTGCGGACGCGCATCCACCGCGCCCAGCACTTCCTTCGCGACGTCCCCGCCGCCGCCTGCGCGCAAGGCGACCAATGCCGACGACAACGCCAGGGTCAGCTCATCCGGCCTGTCGGCGGGCGTATCCCGATCCAGCGCCAGCAAGGACAGGCGGGCGTTTTCGGTCGCGAGCTTCGCAGCTTCGGCTTTGCGGTCCGTGGCCAGCAACAGCGACGCCTTGGTGACGGCGAAGGCACGCAGGCGGATCGGATCGCCCCGGATGGCCCCCGCCACTTTCTCCGCCTCGGCCAATCGACGCAGGGCATCCGCCCACTGGCCCTGGTCGGCCGCGATGCTGATGCGGTCGATCCAGGGATACACGTTGTCGGCCGCGGCCTTGGCAAGCAACGCTTCCGCCTCGGAGAACTTCCGTTGAACGGCGAACACGTCCGCGCGGCGACGCAAGCTGTCGGCGCCCTTTTCCTGCAATGCGCGTTCGAACATCGTCGCCGCCTGGCCGTAGTTCTCGAGGCCGAGCAGCGCACGCCCCTGCATGTCGTAGACGATTGCATCGTCATTCGCGCCCCTGCTCATGCGCAGGTAGGCCAGGGAGTCGGCGAAGCGGTTGCGGAAGAACATCTGGATCGCGGTGTTCTGCGGGCCCGGGGCGTAATCCGGATACATCCGCGCCAGCAATTTCCATTTTTCGAGCGCCTGCTCCGGGGCTTCGAGTTCGGCCGACCATCCGTCCAGGTACATGGCTTCGCGCGGCGGCAGGCGATCACGCAGTTGTTGCGCCTTGTGCAAGGGCGCCATTGCGTCGGCCGTCAGCAAAACGGCATTGAAACTTCGTGCCTGCCCGATCCATGCCAACGCGAACGCCGGATCCAATGCCGTTGCCTGCCGATAAAGCTGCAGGGCCTCGGAATAGCGATTCTTTCCATACGCTTCCTGCGCAAGGGCGTACGCCTTCAACGCATCGAGGTTGGACGTGCTGACCTGCGGCAAGGGCTTGGAATCCTTCTGCACCGACGCCAGCGCTTCGCCCAGTTTCTGCCGCAATTCCTCGGTGACGTCGTCCACCGACGCCAGCGCGGAACCCGCGCCCTTGCCATCGGCATAAGCGGCGTACACCGTGGTCTGCGTGTGCGGATCGACCACTTCCGCGCTGACGCGCAGGTGGCCGCCCACTTCCGCCACCGTCGGCAGGATCACCGCGCGCGCGCCGTCGCGCAGCGCGATTTCCGAAGCGATGGCGCGGTCGAGCGTGGTGCCGGCCGGGCGGCGCATGCGCCCGAGCGTGTCGCGCGCCCTGAGGTCGCTGAGCACGTTGACGTAGCGCGACTGCTCCAGGCTGATGCGGAACGCCTGCTCCAGCGCATCGTCCAGCCGTTCGTCGCCGGTGACGTTGCGCAGGTCGCCGACCACCACCCAGTCGCGTTCGGAAAACGCGATGGCCGGTTGCGGCCGGGTGGCGAACCACGCCGTCACCGCGACGGCCGCGACCAGCACGGCTTCAGCGGCCAATGCCGCGGGGCGGCGCCATAGCGGCACGTCGTGCCAGGCCTTGGCTCCGTTGCGCGGCCTGCGCAGCGGCGCGAGCCCGGCCTCGCCGACCTCGAAGATTTCCTGCGCGCCGGGCACGCCCTTGAAGCGCCAGCGGCCCCACGATTTCCACAACAACTGTTCGCCGCGCGGACCGAGTTCGCGCGCGGCACGGTGCGCCAGCGGTTCGGCCACGGCCGACACGAGGACTTGCCCGGGCCGCGCCAGCGCCATCAGGCGCGCGGCCATCGGCTTGGCCAGGCCTTCGACTTCCAGCGGCTTGGCGCCCAGGCTCACCGCCTCGGTGCTGTTCTGCCAGGTCAGCACTTCGCCGACGTGCAGGCCGGCGCGCGCCTGCAGCTCGGTGTCGTGTTCCTTGCCCAGTTCGCGCAGGCCGCGCACGTAGTCGAGGGCGAAGCCGAGTCCATCGACGGCGCGTTCGAACAACAGCAACAGGCCGTCGGAACGATCGATCAGGCGCGCGCGCCAGCGCCTTTGCAGTTCCAGCACCAGTCGGTCGTGGGCCTGGAAGACTTCGGCGCCGCGCACGTCGCCGAGTTTTTCCACCAGCTCGGTGGAATTGCACAGGTCGGTGAGCAGCAGCGTGCGCAGTTGCGGCGCGACGTCCGCGCGACTCTCGACGATCGTATCGATGATGGGATTCGCGGCCACGGCCGTCGCTCAGCTTTCCCCGGCCGCGTGCCACGCGATGGTGTCGCCGCCGTCGCGCTTGGCCCGGTACAGCGCCGCGTCCGCGCGCGCGTACCAGTCGTTCCACTCGGCATCCGGATCGATCCAGCAGCCGCCGATGCTGAGCTTGCAGATCGCGGGCGGATCCGCCTGCATCGCGGCGAGGCTGCGCGCGGTCCCGACGATGAATTCGGCCACGCGCTGCAGGTCCGCCTGGTCGCCCGCGCGCACCAACATCGCGAATTCGTCGCCGCCGAAGCGGCAGGCGGTGTCGCCGGCGCCGGCGACCGATGTGAGGATGTTGGCCACGTTCTGCAGCACGCGATCCCCGGCCTGGTGGCCGTGCACGTCGTTGACGCGCTTGAACGCATCGCAGTCGACCAGCAGCAGGGCGTGGCCGGCAAGTTGCTGCTCGCGCGTCAGTCGCTCGACGTGTTCCTGGCACGCGCGGCGGTTGCCGAGCCCGGTGAGGTCGTCTCGGCGCACCAGTTCCTCGCTGCGGGTCAGCGCCTGGGTCGCCGCGCGCAGGCGGTCGAGCGCGTCCTGCAGTTCGTGGTTGTGGCGGCGCAGCCGGTGCGTGAGCACCTGCTCGTTGCGCACGATGCGGGTGATGGCGCGGTGCAGGAAATGCGCGACCAGGCGCGGATCGCGGTCGAGCAGGTGCTCGAGTTCGCCATCGCCGAGTTCGACCAGCTCGGTCGCCGCCAGCACCCGCGCGCCCGCGCTGCGCACATGGTCGCCGATCAGCAGGCCGAGTTCGCCGAAGAATTCGCCGGGACCGAGGGCCTTGCGCGCGAGGTCGCCGCCGAAATCGAGTTCGACCCGGCCCTCGAGGATCACGAACATGGTGCGACCGTTGTCGCCGCGCGCGAACAGGCGCTCGCCGGGATCGGCCAGCCGGCGGCGACCCACGGCATCGAACAACGAGAGTTCGGACAGGCTCAGCGCCGCATCCACGACCACGCCGTCCCGCCTGCGCAGGACCGGTTCCGTCGCGATCGCATTGCCCCGGCCCTCGTCCATTTCCGGCCCACTCCCCGCACCCGAACGACGAGCATACCACCGGCCTTCGCCGTGACCGGCGGCAGGCGCGGGCCCGCATCGTGACGCTCTCCCTCCCGACTTCAGTCCGCCGGTTGCACCACGTCGTGGTTGCGGCCGCGGTGCGGCTTGTACCAGCGCTGGATGCGGGCGATGTCTGCGCGCATGTCGGTACCGGGCACGAATGGCGGGCCGATGCCGATCACCTTGCTCGCGTAGTCGAAATACGCCGGGATCACCGGAACCCCGGCCCTGGTCGCGATATGCCAGAAGCCGGGCTTCCAGCGATCCACCCACTTGCGCGTGCCCTCCGGCGCGATCGCGTACCACATGCGGTCCGCGTTGCGGATCGCATCGGCCGCCTGGTCCACCACGCCGTGCGGCGCGCTGCGGTCCACCGGGATCACGCCCTGCCAGCGCAGCAGCGAACCCAGCACCGGGATCCGCAACAGGCTGTCCTTGCCGAGGATGGACAGTTTCACGCCCATGCCCAGCTTGGCGGCGAAGCCCCACAGCCCGTCCCAGTTCGACGAGTGCGGCGCGGCGATCAGCACCGCCTTGGGGATGTCCGGCAATGCGCCGACCATGCGCCAGCCGCCGGCGCGCAGGATCGCGCGACCCAGCCACTCGGCGAAGCGGTTGCGCGGCATCCGCGGCGCGTTCGCCGGCAATGCCAAGATCACGTCGTTGTCCGGCGCCTCGTTCAATCCCAGTCCCGTCCCGTGCGTCCCCGCTTGATCGTCGCACGTCCGCGTTTATCGCCCAAGCGACGCTCCTTCGAGCCCCGCGTCGGCCGGGTGGCGATCCGCGGCTTGGGCGCGTGCAGGCCGGTTTCGATGAAGTGGGCCAGCCGTTCCCGCGCGTCCTCGCGGTTGCGTTCCTGGGTGCGGAAGCGCTGCGCGCTCAACACCAGCACGCCGTCGTCGGTCACGCGCCGGTCGCGCTTCGCCAGCAGGCGTTCGCGCACCGCTTCCGGCAGCGACGGCGAGTTGGCGATGTCGAAGCGCAGCTCGACCGCGGTCGCGACCTTGTTGACGTTCTGCCCGCCCGGACCCGAAGAACGCACGAAGCGTTCGACCAGTTCCTCGTCGGGGATGGCGATGCGTTCGACCTGCAGCATGGGCGGGGATGTTACTTCGACCCGAACAGCGCCAGCGCCTTCGCCAATTCCGCATCCGGCGGCGCGAATGCCTCGATGCGTTCGTCGGTGAAGGGATGCGCGAACGCGAGCCGCTCCGCGTGCAGCAGCATGCGGTGGATGCCGAGCATGCGGAACGCGCGGTTGTGGCGGCCGTCGCCGTGGCTGGTGTCGCCGATGAGGTGGTGGGAAGCGTGCTTGAGATGCCTGCGGATCTGGCGGAAGCGCCCGGTCAGCGGCCGCGCGCGCACCAGCGCGTAGCGCGAGGTGTCGAATCCCGCCGAAGGCATGTCGAGTTCGCAGGTGGCGAGGCGTTCGAATTCCGTCGCCGCGGGTTTCTTCAGCGGCTTGCCCGGGCCGCCGTCGAGGGGATGGTCGATGGCGAATCGCTCCTGCGCGGGCCAGCCGCGACACACCGCGAGATAGTCCTTCTCGACATCGCGCGCCATCAACGCCTTGCCGAGCGCGGACGCGGCCTCTCGGTCGAAGGCGAGCAGCAGGCAGCCGCTGGTGGCGCGATCCAGGCGATGGACCAGGAACACCGGCTTGCCGAACTGTTCGCGCAGGCGATCGGCGGCGAAATCGGTTTCGCCGCGCGCGAGGGCGCTGTCGTGCACCATCAGCCCGGCGGGCTTGTCGACGACGGCGAAGCGTTCCTGCAACAGGCACACCGGCAAGGCGCCGGGCGCGTTCACTTCCGCCACGGCCACGCCGCGAGCAGGGCCCAAACGCCGCCGAGGCCGGCGATCCAGGCCGACACCGGCGCCCCGAACAGGTGCGGGCCGCCGGCTTCGAGCGCATACAACACCGCGGCGATGACCAGCAGGCCGACGCCGAGGATCACGGACACGATCCGGCGCTGCATCCCCGCCAGCTGCTGCGCGACTTCGCGCACGTCGCGCGAGCGCATCGCCAGCTCATGCTTGCCATGCACCTGCTGCTGCAACCAGGCATGCAGCAACTGCGGCATGTCCGGCGCGTGCGTCACCATTTCCGGCAGGCGCTTGCGGAATTCGCCAAGCAGCCTTTGCGGGCTGTAGCGTTCGACCAGGATTTTTTCGAGGACGGGCTTCGCCACCGCCCAGATGTCGATCTGCGGATCGAGCTGGCGGCCGACGCCTTCGATGTTCAGCAACGTCTTCTGCAGCAGGATCAGTTGCGGCTGCAGGGTGAGTTCGTGGCGCTGCGCGGTGCGGAACAGCTTCACCAACACTTCGGCCAGCGAAATCTCCGACAGCGGCCGGGTGAAGTACGGCTCGCATACCGCGCGCGCGGCTGCTTCCAGCTCGTCGATGCGGATGTGCGACGGCATCCAGCCGGCCTGCACGTGCAGTTCGGCGATGCGGCGGTAATCGCGCTGGAAGATCGCCATGAAGTTCTCGGCGAGGTAGTACTGGTCCTCGCTGGAGAGCTGGCCGACGATGCCGAAATCGAGCGCGATGAAGCGCGGATCGGACTTGCGCGCCGGATCCGGGTCGACCCAGATGTTGCCGGCGTGCGCATCGGCGTGGAAGAAGTTGTCGCGGAACACCTGCTGGTAGAACACGCGCACGCCCTTGGCCGCGAGCGCCTTGCGGTCGATGCCGGCCGCATCCAGCGCGGCGATGTCGTCGGAGGGAATGCCGCGCACGCGTTCCATCGTCATGGCGCGCTGCGCGGTGTGCGACCAGACCGGCTCGGGCACGTAAAGGTCGGGGGAACCCGTCCAGTTGCGGCGCAGCACCGACGCGTTCGCCGCTTCGCGCTGCAGGTCGAGCTCGGCGGCGAGGGTGTTCTCGACTTCGGCGACGACTTCGCGCGGGCGGATCTTGTCGGCGTTCGGATGGGTACGGTCGACGATCCCGGCGATCCACTTCAACAGCGACACGTCGGCGGCGATCTGCTTTTCGATATCGGGGCGAAGCACCTTCACCACCACCTCGCGGCCGTCGTCCATCGTCGCCGCATGCACCTGCGCGATGCTGGCGGACGCGAGCGGCGCGGTGTCGAACGACGCAAACGCTTCGGCGACGGGGCGCGCCAACGCCGCTTCCACCAATTTGCGCGCGGTATCGCCGTCGAACGGCGCGACCTGGTCCTGCAACAACGCGAGCTCGACCGCGATGTCCTCGGGAATGATGTCGCGGCGCGTCGACAGGATCTGCCCGAACTTGACGAAGATCGGCCCGAGTTCCTGTAGCGCCAGGCGCAGGCGCGCGCCCCGCGGCAACGCGGCGATGTCCTTCGGCGCGCGGGGCACGAATGGCCGCGCAAGCCGCAGCCAGCGTTCGGCGGGCGTGGCGTCGGCGAGATCGTCGAGGCGGTACCTCAACAGTACCCGGCCGATGCGCAGGGCGCGCAGCGCGGGCTTCATGCGCGGCCACCCGGGCGGTCCAGCCGCGCGATGCGCGCGGCCAGGCGTTCGACATCGTCGCGCAGCGCGTCGACATCGTCGTGGAAGGCCTCGAGTTCCGCCTTCGGCACCACGTCGCGGCTTTCCTCGGTCACGTATTCGGCCGCGACCTGCGCACCGTCCGTGGCGAAATCGCGCGCCTGCTTCAACGCGGTCGCCAAGGCGTTCGCCACCTGCACGCCGATGACATCGCCGAACACGTCGGCAAAGGGCTTTTGCCAGTCGGGATCGAAATTGCGCGCGAGTTGCTGCAAGCGCCGTGCGAGTTCGGCATCGCCCTCGATCCGCAGCCTGCCCACCGGCGGCGCGTCGTCGCGGCGGAACATCGGCAACTGCCCGAGCAGGCCGGCGAGCGTGCCGCGCACGCCGAGGTCGGGTTCGCGTTCGCCGTCGAGCGGGCCGACGCGCAGCGCGTCGCCTTCGACCCGCACTTCCAGCGCCAGCGGCGGCGATTCGACCTTGAGCGCGACGCGGCGACCATCCAGCGCGCGCAGCGACGACCGCGCATCCGGATCGAGCGCGAGCACGCGGTTGAGCGCGGCTTCCAATGCGCGGCCGGCGGGTTGTTTCCAGTTGAACGGAACGGCGTTCATGGCCGCATTATCGCCCGAACGAAGCCCGCAGCCGTCGCATCCCTTCGGCCATCGACACTTTCGGCGCGTAGCCGAAATCGCGCCGCGCCGGTTCCATCGAATACCAGTGCGCGGTCGCCAGCTGTTCGGCGAGGAAGCGGGTCATCGGCGGCTCGCCCTTCAGCGGCAGCGCATGCCACAGGCCTTCGCAGGCCACCCCGGCGGCATAGGCCGCGGCGAACGGCAGGTGCCCGTGCACTTCCGGCGCACCGGCCGCGCGCAGCAGCGCGTTCAGCAACTCGCGCATCGGCCACGGCTCGCCATTGGAAATGAAGTAGGCCTTGCCCGCGCACGCGGAACCAGGCGCGAGGTGGTCGAAAGCGTCGAAGTGCGCCTGCGCGGCGTTGTCGATGTAGGTGCAGTCGACCTTGTTGTCGCCGCTGCCGACGATGCGCAACCGCCCCGCTTTCGCGCGTTCGACCAGGCGCGGCAGGATCTGCGCATCGCCCGGGCCCCAGATCAGGCGCGGGCGCAAAGCGACGGTGGCGAGGCTGGCGTCGTTCGCCGCGAGCACTGCTTTCTCCGCGATTGCCTTGGTCGCCGCATACGGCGCCTTGAAGCCTTCGCCATAGGGCACGGTTTCGGCGGTGCCGCCTTCGACCGGATGCGTGGCGCGATGGGTCACGCTCGGCGTGGAGGTGTAGACGAGTTTCGCGATGCCGTGCGCGCGGCAGGCGTCCAGCACGTATTGCGTGCCGACCACGTTCGCCGAGTGGTAGCTCTCGTACGAGCCCCATGCGCCGGCTTTCGCGGCGTTGTGGAATACGGCGTCGAAGCCCCGCGCGAAGGCCGCCGCCACCGCATCGCGGTCGGCCAGGTCGCCGCGCAACTGTTCGATGTCGAGCGCCTCCAGCGCCGGGTAATGCCCGCGATTGAAGCTCGCGACCGCGTGCCCGCGTTCGACCAGGCCGCGGCACAGCGCCTGGCCTAAAAATCCACCACCGCCGGTTACGAGAATCTTCATTCTTTCTCCGAACCATCCATGGTGCCGTGTTCCCGCCGGTCATCCATGGCCGGCGCTCGCAGCAGCGCACGCGCCTTGGTGGCGCGTGCAAGCGCCGCCGCTCGCCCGCCGCCGCCAGTGACGAGGATTTTCATGGTGTTTCTTCCAGGGCTTGCTTCGCCGCCCATGCCGCGAGCTTCTCGCGGCCGATCTTGGCGTTGTGGCGGATGTCGACCGGGAACGGCTTCGGATAATGCAGGAAACCTTCCACCTTCGCGGCGTGCACGAAGCCATCGGCGAGGTGGCGCAACTCATCGGCGATGCGCAGCCATTGCCTCGCGTCGACACCGCGCTTCAATTCCACGCACAGCAATGGTCGCTGCGATCCGCGTGCGCCGATGCCGACCAGTGCGGTTCGCGCGACGTCCGGATGCGCATTGAACACCGGCTCGACCTGCTCGGTGCACAGCGTGGTGGACTCGTCGACGACCACGCGCTGCGACTTGCGCCCGCAGAACCACAACCTGCCAGCGCCATCGAAATACCCGAGGTCGCCCATGCGGTGCACGATGCGCTGCACGCCATCGGATTGCGTTTCGCGCATTTTCGCGAGCGTCGTCTGCGCATCGCGGTTCCAGTACGCATCGGTCGCGGTCGGTCCGGCGACGGTGATTTCGCCGACCTGCCCCGCGCCCGCGAGCAGGCCGTCGCTCCATTCCGAGATCGCCTCATCGCCGATCCTGATGATGCGCACGTCGTTCGGCGGGACCGGACGCCCGACGCAGGTGCCGGCGCCGGATTCGGTGCGTTCGCGCAGCGACAGCAATTCGCGGCCTTCGATCACCGCCACCGGCAGGCATTCGGTCGCGCCGTAGGGCGTCCAGAAGCGCGCATCGGCCGGCAGCAATTCCAGCATCCTCGACACGACTTCCGGCGGCACTGGCGCACCGGCGGAAGTGACGCGCCTGAGCGTCGGCAACGCGGCGCCGTGTTCGGCCAGCACCCGCATCAAGGCCGGCGAGCCGAACAGCTGGTCGATGCCGAATCGCTCGATCGCCGCGTGCAGCTTGCGCGGATTCGCGCGCGCCGGCCGGGTCGGATCCATGTCGGGAATGACCGACGTCAGGCCGAGCGCGGGATCGAACAAGGCGAACGGCGGGAAGGTCGGCAGGTCGACGCCGCCGGCCTCGATCCCGAAGGCTTCGCGCAGCATGCCGATCTGCGCGACGAAATGCCGATGCCGGTACACCACTCCCTTCGGCACGCCGGTGCTGCCACTGGTGAACAGGATCGCGGCGATGTCGTCCGGATTCGTGTCCGCAAGTTGCGAAGCCGCGTTCGTGCCATCGCGTTCGACGTCGGCGAGGGTCGCGTCGGCGAACCACGCGCGCGCTCCGGTGCCGATGCGCACGCGCGCCGACTTCGCCCAGCCGAGCACTGTCTTCGCGAACATCGCCAGCGGGATGCCGATGAATGCTTCCGGCCGTGCCTCGTCGAGGCATTGTTTCAGCGCGCGCCTGGCGATGCCGGGATCGACCAGCACCGGCACCGCGCCGGCCTTGAACAGCGCGAACATGAGCAGGAAGAACTCCGGCGTCGGCCGCACCATCACCACGGTGCGCGTGCCGCGCACGATGCCGCGCTTCGCCAGCCCGGCGGCGATGGCGTCGCTGCGCGCGTCGAGCTGCGCATAGGTGAGTTCAACGCCGTAACGACCATGGCGGCCGGGGCAGCGCATCGCGACCTGGCCGGGGCGTTCGCGCGCCAGCCGCGGCAGCGCGGCAGCGATGTTGCATGCTTCGGGATGCGCCTCGCTCATGCGCACATTGTCGCCGACAATCCCCGTTGCCGCTCACGCCGGGGATTGGCGCTAGCGCAACGGATTCGCGTCGAGGAACCGGCGGATTTCCGGCACGAGGATTTCGTGCTTGTCCTCGAGCACGTAATGGTTGGCGTCGTCGAACGCGCGCACTTCGGCATTCGGCAAGGCTTCGCGGAAGCCATCGAGGAAATGCCGGTCGAATACGAAGTCCTCCAGACCCCAGCCGATGAAGGCCGGACGATCCGCATAAGCCGGCAACGTGGCTTCCATCGCCTTGACCAGCGGCCACGCGGCATCGCCCTCGCCGAGCGGGATGTCCTGCATGAAGCGCAACGTGGAAATCGCGTTGTTCCAGCCGTCGTACACGCCGGCATAGGCTTCGCGCACGTCTTTCGGCAACCTGCGTACGGTGCCGAGGCGCGCGGCGCCGCGCGCGAACAGGTTGAAGCGACGGATCAACCAGCCGCCGAGGCGGGAATCCCGGCCCATGGCGATGCGGTTCGGGAATTTCTTCGCCGCCGGCAGCGGGAACGCGCCGGTGTTGGTGATCACCAGCCGCTTCACTTTCGACGGATCGCGCAGCGCCCACCCGAAGCCGATCGCTCCGCCCCAGTCGTGCACCGCCAGCGTGACCGGGCCGTCGACGCCGAGGTGCCTCAGCAACGCATCGAGGTCGTCGATCCGCGATTGCAGCGTGTAGGCGTAATGCGCATCGTCCGGGCGATCCGACAAACCCATGCCGACGTGGTCGGGGACGATGCAACGATATTTGTCGCGCAGGCCGAGCACGAGATGCCGCCAGTAATAGCTCCACGACGGATTGCCGTGCAGCATGACGATCGCTTCCCCATCGCGCGGGCCCTCGTCGAGGAAGGACATGGCGATGCCGGGCCGAACGTCGAAACGTTGCGGCGAGAACGGATAGTCGGGAAGCGCGCGTTCGACGGGCACGATGGCGCGCGGCTCAGGCCTTCTTCACGAATTCCGACTTCAGCCGCATCGCGCCGAAGCCCTCGACCTTGCAATCGATGTTGTGGCCGTCGGCGCCATCGACCAGGCGGATGCCCTTGACCCGGGTGCCGACCTTGAGCGCGTTCGAGGCGCCCTTCACCTTCAGGTCCTTCGCGATGGTCACGCTGTCGCCGTCGACGAGCAGGTTGCCGACCGCATCGCGCACTTCAAGCGCGTCGGCATCGGTCGCGGATTCGTCCGGCGACCATTCGTGGCTGCATTCCGGGCAGACCAGTTGGCCGCCGTCCTCGTAGGTGTAGGCCGAACCGCATTGCGGGCAGGGCGGCAGTGCACTCCCACCCATCTCACCAGACCACTTCGGCCATCGAGCAGTTCAGGCCCGAGCCGATGCCGAGCAGGGCGATGCGGCTGCCCTTCTTCAGGCGGCCCATTTCGCGCAACTTGCTGAGCACGATCGGCACCGAGGCCGGGCCGATGTTGCCGTGCTCGCCGAAGATGGTCAGCACCTTCTTGGGATCGATGCCGAAGGCCTTCACGAACGCCGCGGTGTGCACCTGGCTGACCTGGTGGATGACGAATTCGTCCATTTCCTCCACCACCCAGCCCAGCGCCTGCTTGGCGGCGATGAAGGTCTTCTGCGCCAGCTTCAGCCCTTCGATCAGCAGCATGCGGGTGTCGGTGACCATCCGGTCGAGGTTGCCGCGGCACAGCTTGTTCCACTCGGTCGCGGCGCGGGTCACCCCACCCTTGTAACGCGGCGCGCCCGGAACGAGTTCGGCGCGGGCCAGCACCATCGCCGCGGCACCGGAGCCGAGGGTGAGCGTGGCGAGTTCGTTCCTGAACTGGTCTTCGGTGGCGTTGCCGTTGAGCAGGCGCTCGATGGTTTTCTCGTAGGCGAGGTCTGCGGTTTCGCCGTCCACGACCAGCGCGTATTCGATTTCGCCGCGCTCGATCATGCGGCTGGCGATGTCCATGCCGTTGAGGAAGGCGAGGCAGGCGTTGGCCACGTCGAAGTTCTGGCAGGTGTCGGGCAGGCCGAGGTTGCCGGAGACGATCGACGCGGTCGAAGGTTCGAGGAAATCACGGCTCACCGAGGTATTGACCAGCAGCCCGACCTTGTCCGGGTCGATGCCGGCGTCGGCCAGCGCTTTCACCCCGGCGAGGGTGGCCGCGTCGGAGGCCTGCACGCCCTCGTCCCACAGGTGGCGGGCGTGGATGCCGGCGATGTCCTTGAGCACGTCGGTCTTGATGCCGAGGCGGTCGAGGGTGGGCTTGAGGCGGGCATTGATCTCGTCCGAACTCAGGCGCCGCGGGGCGTCGATGTGGGCAAGGCCGGCGATGGCGACGTGCTGGAACAACATGGGCGTGGCCGTGAATTGAAACGCAGGAACCCCGCAGGATACCGCGTCGGCGACCCTCCCTGTGCCGAAACCGTCGCGTTTCAGCGCCGGCAGCGCCAGACCGTGTAGCGCTGGCGGCCGTCCTCGGGGCCGTCCAGCGGCTGCACCGCGTCGCCGTTCAGTCCCGGGGCCTCGTTGCGGGCCAGGGTTTCCAACTCGTCGCGGACCCGCAACGGATTGCGTTCGTAGGGCCCCAGGCTGTCCTTGACCGAGACCTCCACCTCGCCGCGGTTCTCGCACTCCGCGGGCGCGGCGCCGGCCGCGAGCACCCGCACGGCATTGGCGCCCGGAGCCATGTGCACCCAGGTACAGGCGGAAAGCGGGAGCAGGAGGGCGAGGGTCGGGAATTTGCGCATGCGGGGATTGTGTCGCGAAGCCACCCTCGCCCCAACCCCTCTCCCGCAAACGGGAGAGGGGCTGTTCAGGCGATTACTTCGCCGGCGCAACCGGCTTGCCGTCGGCGTCGATCACCTGCACCGGGCCGATGTCCAGCGCGCGGATGCCGGCTTCGATCTTCGACAGGTCGCCCACGACCACCCAGGTCAGGGCCTTGCCGTCGAGCGTGCGCGCCGCGGCGTTGACCTCTGCCGGCGTGAGCGCCTCGACTTCGGCGTTGCGGCGCGTCACCCAGTCGTCGGGGCGGTCGTAACGCACGATGCCGCCGATGGTGTTCATCACCGCATTCGCGGTTTCGTAGGCGCCCGGCTGGCCGCGGATGTCGTCGTCGACCGCCTTCTGCACTTCCTCGGGGGTGGCCGGCTTGCTGCCGCTGGCGTAATCGCCGATTTCGCGCTGCATCTCCTTCAGCGACTCCGCCGTCTTGTCGATCTGCACCGGGGCGAACGCCATCCACGGACGCTGGCCCACCGCACCCGGCACGAAGCTGTAGGCGCCGTAGGCCCAATGCTTGTCTTCGCGCAGGTTCATGTTGAGGCGCGCCGAGAACAGACCGCCCAGCACGTCGTTGGCGATGCCGAGTTTCACCGCGCCCGGATCCTTGGCCGAAGGCACCAGCTCGCCGGCGAAGATGTTGGCCTGCACCGCGCCGGGCTGGTCGATGAGGAACACGCTCGGTCGTTGCGGACGCGCGACCTGTGGAATCGACTGCGCCGCCTCGACCGCGCCTTCTCCCCTCCAGTCGCCGAGCGCGTGGTCGAGCAGCGGCACGATTTCCTTCAGCGTGGTGTCGCCGACCACGATCACCGTCGCCTTCTCCGGCCGCAGCCAGGCGCGTTCGTAGGCGACGAGGTCGTCGCGGGTGAGCGCGGCGATCTGGCTTTCGGTGCCGCTGCCGGTGAACGGCACGCCGTAGGGATGGTCGTCGCCGAACAGCAGCGGCGGCAGCACGCGCAGCGCCGCGGTCTGCGGCTGTGCCTTCTCCTGCGCGATGCCCGCGATCCGCTGCGCCTTCACCCGGTCGATCTCCTTCTGGTCGAAGCGCGGTTGCTGGAGCATCGTCGAGAACAGTTGCAGCGACGGGCCCAGGTTCTCCTTCAGCGCCGACAGGTAGGCGTTGGCGCCATCGAGCGAAGCGCCCGCGCCGATTTGCGCGCCCAGCGATTCGGCCTTGCCCTTGAACGCCAGCGAATCCAGGTCGCCGGCGCCTTCGTCGAGCATGCCCATGGCGAACGATGCCGTCCCGAGCTTGCCGTGCGGATCGGATGCATAGCCGCCCTTGAACTCGTAGCTCATCTGCACCACCGGGATTTCGTGGCGCTCGGCCAGCACCAAGGTGCTGCCATTGGCGAGCGTGGCGCGCTGCAGCGCGGGGAATTTCAGTTCCGGGAACGTGGTGACCGCCGGCACGCCCTTGCCGCGATCGACGGTGGTCGGTTCGGTCCTGTATTTCGGATCGACCGGCGGCAACACCATCGCCGCCGCCTTCACGCTCGGATCCTCGGCCAGCGCCGTGCGCTTGCCGGGCATGACGACGAAGGTATGGCTGGGATGGCCGAGCCACTTGCGCCCGATGTCGCGGATCTGCGCCGGGGTGGCATCGGCCACCGTGGCGAGGGTGTCGCGGTAGCAACCGGGATTGCCCTCGAAGATCTCGCATCCGGCGAGGATGTCGGCCTTGCCGCCGAATCCGCCGATGCGCTCGATGCCGCGGATGAAGCGCGCGCGATAGACGGTCTTGGCCTGCGCCAGTTCGGCGTCGGTCGGGCCGTCCTTGAGCAGCCGCTGCAATTCCTCGTCGATGATCGCCTCGACCCTGGCCGGGTCAACGCCCTGCTTGACCATGGCGGTGATGGCGAAGTTGGACGACAGCTGGCTGCTGCTGTTGTAGGTGCTGACCGAATCGGCCAGCTTGTCCTCGTGCACCAGGCGTTTGTCCAGGCGCGAATCCGCCGCGCCGCCGAGCACCTGCGCGAACAGGTCCAGCTCGTCGGCCTCGCGCGTGCCCGCCTGCGCCACGTTCCACACGCGCTGCACCAGCGGCTGCGGCACCTTGTCCTCGAGCACGGTGCGACCGGCCTGCGCCAGCGGCGCGACGTCGACCTTCGGCTGCGCCATGCTCGGCCCGGCCGGGATGTCTCCGAAGTACTTCGCGACCTTTTCCTTCGCGGTCTTCGCGTCGATGTCGCCGGCCAGCACCAGCACCGCGTTGTTCGGGCCGTACCAGGTGCGGAACCAGGTCTTCACGTCGTTGAGGGAAGCCGCGTCGAGGTCGTTCATCGAACCGATGACGGTGTGGTGGTACGGATGGCCCACCGGATAGAGCGCGTGCGCCTGCACTTCCTCGAGCTGGCCGTAGGGCTGGTTTTCGCCTTCGCGCTTCTCGTTCTGGACCACGCCGCGCTGTTCGTCGAGCGCGGCCTGGTCGATGCCGCCGAGCAGGTGGCCCATGCGGTCGGATTCCATCCACAACGCCATGTCCAGTGCGGTGGTCGGCACGTTCTCGAAGAAATTGGTGCGGTCGTTGTTGGTGGTGCCGTTCTGGTCGGTGGCGCCGGCCTGCTCGAAGGGCGTGAAGAATTCGCCCTTGTGGTCCTCCGAGGACTGGAACATCAGGTGCTCGTACAGATGCGCGAAACCGCTGCGGCCCGCCGGTTCGTCCTTGGAACCCACGTGGTACCACAGGTTCACCGCGACGATCGGCGCCTTGTGGTCCTCGTGCACGATCACCGTCAGCCCGTTGGGCAGGGTGAACTGCGTGTACGGGATGTCGATGCCGGCGGTCGCCGGAGCCGCGAAGGCGGGCGCGGACACGATGCCGCCGGAAAATGCGGCGGCGAGCGCCATGCCGAGGACGGTGGAACGGGGACGCAACGCGGGCATGACGGATCCTTCAGTTTCGTGACGAAGATCCCATGGTAGTGCCCCGCGGTCCGAACGCACCAGCCGACGGTCGCGGCAACGCCATCACGGCCCCGCGCTAGTCTTCGCTCCATGTCCACTCGCATCGCCCTCGTCACCGGCGCCAATCGCGGCCTCGGGCTGGAATTCGTCCGCCGGTTGCTGGCGCGCGGCGACCGCGTGCTCGCCGCCTGCCGCCACCCCGGCAAGGCCGGCGACCTGAACCTGCTGGCCGGTCGCCATCCGGGCCGCCTGCACGTGCTGCCACTGGACGTGGCGGACGAAACCTCGCGCAACGCGTTCATCGGCGAACTCGCGCTGGTGCTCGACGACGATTCACGCATCGACCTGCTGGTGAACAATGCCGGCGTGCTGCATTCGGGCGAACGCTGGGGCCAGGTGCGCGAGACCGCGCTGGACGACAGCTTCCAGACCAACGCGATCGGGCCGTTCCTGCTCACGCAATCGCTCGCATCGCGCATCGCGGACCACGGCAGGGTCGCGTTCCTGTCCTCGGTCATGGGCTCGATCGGCACGCGGCGCGAATTCCGCTCGCCCAGCTACTGCGCGAGCAAGGCGGCGCTGGACATGCTCGCGATGCAGGTTGCGCATGCGCTGGCGCCGCGTGGCATCGCGGTCGCGGTCCTGCATCCGGGCTGGGCGCAAACCGACATGGGCGGCGCCGGCGCGGACGTGACGGCGGCCGATTCGGTCGCCGGGTTGCTGCGGCAGATCGACGCGGCGGACGCATCCTTGCCGCTGCAACTGCGCGATTGGCGCGGCGAAACGATCGCGTGGTGAACCGGGCGATGTTCCACGTCATCCTGTTTCGTCCGGAAATCCCGCCCAACACCGGCAACGTCATCCGCCTGTGCGCGAACACCGGCGCGGCCTTGCACCTGGTGCGGCCGCTCGGTTTCTCGCTCGACGATCGCCAGCTGAAGCGCGCCGGCCTCGATTACCACGAATACGCGACGCTGCGCGTGCACGACGATCTCGATGCCGCGCTCGCGGACATCGCTTCGACGACGGGCGAAGCGCCGCGCGTGTTCGCGCTGTCGACGCGGGGCGGCACGCGTTTCGACGCGCCGCGTTTCCGCGCGAACGACGCGTTCCTGTTCGGCTGCGAAACCGCGGGCCTGCCGGAAGGCGTGTTCGCGGCGATTCCAGAAGACCGGCGCCTGCGCCTGCCGATGCGCGCCGGCAGCCGCAGCCTCAACCTGTCGAACGCGGTCGCGGTGACGGTGTTCGAGGCGTGGCGGCAACTGGGGTTCGAAGGCGAAGGGGCCGGAATCGATTCCGGCCCGGCGGCCATGGCCTGATCCGGTGACGCGGGGAAATCGCCCGGATCCCGCTTGTCCCGTTTCGGGGAGGCGATGCGTTACAGCGTGGAGGATGCCCGCATTCCGGCTTGCATGTCCGTACCGCCGCATGCGGAGGGCCATGGCATCTTCGCGGAGCTTCGCACCAGGCCGCGCCTGGACATTTACGGTCCCGCCACGACTTGGCGGCGATCTGTCGGATGGAAGGAGAGACACGGCATGAATTTTTCTTCGGAACGTTCCCGCAGGCTGCTCGCATCCTGTCTGGGCCTGTCGTGCGCGCTGGGCGTGGCGCCGGTGGCGATGGCACGGCAACCCGCCTCCGCCATCGACGTGCCGGTGCCGCAACCGATCCTGACCGACAACCAGTTGCTCTGGCAGGTCGCGCCGGACGAATGCTTCAACGGCATCGGCGTGGACTACCCGCCGATCAACCCGGACGGCACCTGTTCGCAAGGGCAGCCCAAGGCGAACCAGTCCTACATCTGGAGCCTGGTCGAAGCGAAGGGCCGCTTGTGGTTCGGCACGATGGCGAACACCGCCTGCGTCCTCAACGGCGTGCGCGCCGTCACCCCGATCCTCGACGACACCTACGTCTGCGAATACGGGATGAGCGAATACGCGCGCACGTATCCGTCGCTGACCGACATCCAGGGCGACTGGCGGCCGCCGCGGATCTACTCGTGGGATCTGGCGAGCCACACCCTCACCGAGCGCGAGGTGGACAGTCCGCTGCTGCAGACCACGCTCGGCCTGCGCAGTGCCGGCGCGGTTGGCGACTACGTTTTCCTCGCCGGCGCCAGCCGCCTCGGCGACGCCGTGAATTTCTTCGCCTACAACGCGGACACGGGCAAGTATCTCGGCGCGTGCACGCGCGACGACTACAACTACGTGCGCGGTTCGGCCCTGGTCGACGGCGTGCTGTACCTGGGCGTCGGATCGCTGACGCACGGCGCGATCCTGCGCTGGAACGGCCCGGCCCCTTCCCTCGCCACGGGATACGACTACTGCAACCAGTTCGTCGAAGTGGGCAGGATCACCGCCAACGTGGCCAATATCACGCGCTACGTCGGTGCGGACGGCAAGGATCGCCTGGCGATCACCACCGTGCCGATCCGCGCGTCCGGCGACGGCAGCATCGCCGCCCGCGCCGGCGCGCCTCCCGCCGACGGCAACGGCGTCTGGGTCAGCCCGCCGATCCCGGAAGGCGGCCTCACCCCCGACCAGGCGAACGCGTGGAGGCAGGCGTGGAGCCCGCTGCAGTACGACCCGGATCCGGTCGTGTCGCGCTACGGCTATTCCATCGGCGCGATCAAGCAATTCGACGGCTGGGTGTATTGGGGCACCATCCACAACCAGAACAGCATGGCGTTGACCATCGAACAGACGTGCACGAAGCCCTTCTGCTTCGGCGTGCCGGCGAACCCGCGGGAACAGCGCGCGCTGAACGATGGCGTCTATCGCAGCACTTCGTTGTGGCGCGGCCGCAACCTCGAGGATCCGCGCACGCGCGAAATCCAGCTGCTGTACGGCGAATCGCAACTGCCCGTGTGTTGCGCATCGGCGAAGACCTTCGGCATGCAGCCGACGGGTTGGACGCCGCTGTACGGCCCGTCCGGATACGGCAACCGCGGCAACGAATACACCTGGACGATGGCGGTGTTCGATGGCCACCTGTTCATCGGCACCTACGATGCGTCGATCCTGCAGGGCTCTTCCTCGGAGGAGGAATACGGCGCGGACCTGTGGCGCATCGACTCCTCGGATTCGCCCGCGGTCAACGAGGATTATTCGGGGCTCGGCGACTTCCGGAATTACGGCATCCGCGCCCTGCATGCGCTGGACGATGGCAGCGGCGTCGTCGCCGGGATGGCGAACCCGGCCAACCTCGCGCCCGGCGGCGGCTGGGAACTCCGCTTGCTCAAGGAAGGCTCGCCGTAGCGGTCGAGCCGCGGCGGTGCCAGGACGCGTAGGCTGTGGGCATGGGCCGGGCCTTCGCACCTCCAGCGCCGGTGTTCGACGTCGACGTCCTGCTCGGCACCGCGAGCGTGTCGGTGCGCGACGTGCGCTGCCGCGGCCAATGCCGGCACCGCGGCGCGGAGGAATGCGCTTCGCACACGCACCTGGTCTTTCCCTACCGCGGCGTGTACCTGCGCCACGTGGGCAGCACGCAAGCGGTGGCCGATGCCAACCACGTGCTGCTGTTCAATGTCGACGAAAGCTATCGCGTCAGCCATCCGGTCGATGGCGGCGATTCCAGCCTGACGCTCGACCTTGCCGAAGCGCTGCTGCATGAGCTGACGCCGTCCGCGCTGGCGCGGGGCGATGGCCGCTCCGGTTTCCGCCACCAGGCCTTGCGCATCGACGCACGCGCGCAGGCGCTGGTCGCGTTGCTGCGGCATGCCTTGCGCAACGGCTCGATCGAAGCGCTGGAAGCCGAAAGCCTGGCGCTGACCCTGGCCTCGCGCAGCCTCGGTCCGCGCACCGCACGCACGCCCGGGGCGACGCACGCGCGGCAGCGCCTCGTCGACCGCGCCAAGCTGCTGCTCGCCAGCGACCTCGGGAGGCGCTGGACGCTCGCCGACATCGCGCTGGAAGTCGGCGGTTCCGCGGTATACCTGACCCAGGCCTTCAAACAGGTCGAAGGCATGCCGCTGTACCGCTACCAGTTGCAATTGCGGCTTGCGCGCGCGCTGGACCTGCTCGAAAGCGACATCGACCTGTCTTCGCTGGCGCAGGATGTCGGCTTCTCCAGCCACAGCCATTTCGCCGCGGCATTCCGCCAGGCCTATGGCCGCTCGCCTTCCGAATTCCGCGCCGCCGCGGATCGCTAAAGATCCTGACAGCGGCAGCGACGCCGCGATGGTCTCCTGTGCATGCCCGATCCGGGCTTCCCACAGGAGAACAAGCCATGCAAGAACGTACCTGCGCCGCCTGCGATTATCCGCTCGACGACACCGCCATCCAGGTCACCATCGGTGGACGCACCGTCGAAGCCTGTTGCGAGGAATGCGCGCAGAAACTGCGCGCGGCAGGCGAAGCCGCGCGCAATCCTTGATCGCAATTCCATCCCGCGCCTGGCCATGCGCCGCCGCAACCGGGGCGACGGCGCATGACCCCGGGCGTTGCGTAAAAGTTCCTGAACCTTGCGGTTCATTATTCAGGGCGTGTTGCGAGGGCCTGTCGATACTGCGCACGCCGGCTGCGAACGGTTCGCCTCAGCGCCGGCCATAACAAACAACAGAAGAGGTCCCCCATGAAGCGCGCTTTGCTTGCCCTGTCCCTGTTGGCCGCCCTGCCCTTCGCCGCCTCGGCGCAGGAAAGCGGCAGCACCGGCCTGAGTTACAACTACCTCGAAGGCGGCTATGTCGCCACCAATACCGATTCCGGCGATGCCGATGGCTGGGGCTTGAACGGCTCGGCCGCGTTCACCCCGAACTGGTCCGTGTTCGGCGCCTATGCCAACCAGAAGATCGACAACACGGACGTCGATTTCGACCAGTGGCGCCTGGGCGTGGGCTACAACCATCCCATCGCGACCAGCACCGACCTCATCGCCCGCGCCGCGTACGAGAAGTTCGACGGCGGCAGCGGCGCCAACGTCGACGGTTACAGCGCCGAGGCGGGGGTGCGCAGCGCGCTGACCCCCAACCTCGAGGGCTACGCGCTGGCCGGCTACGAGGACGGCGACCAGTACAGCGGCGATTTCTACGGCCGCCTCGGCGCGCAGGTGAAGTTCAACCAGAACTGGGGCATCAACGGCGACGTGAAGTTCGCCGATGGCGACACCCAGTGGTTCGTCGGCCCGCGCTTCAGCTGGTAAGCGCGCCCGATCCGCAACACCCGCGACGAAATCTCTCTCTCCCCCGACGTCGCGATCGCCCCGGCCGGCAACGGCCGGGGTTTTTTGTGTCCGGAATGGAATGCGCGGCTCGCTCGGCACCGTGCGTTATTCCACCAAGAACATCTCGACCGGCACGACCACGACCGTCGAGAAGAGCGTGTCATGGTCGCCGTCGGACCTGGATTCGACCGGAAACTTCGGCGACAGCCGCTTCTCGGTGACCTGTACGCTGCCGCCGGGCGCTTCGATCACCTCCATCAACGGCGGCTATACGCCGTAGCTTTGCCCGGCAACGACGCGACATCGAAGCGGCCTGTCCGCTTTGCGTGCGGGAATGCGAGGACGTGGATACCGGCCTTCGGGCCATTCCGCGGACACAAACCATGATTCCGTCGCAGAAAGCCGCATTCGCCAGCATCGTCCTGGCCATCGTGTTGCCGCCGTCCGCGTCCGCCGTCGACGCATCCCGCGAGATGTGGGACCAGGGCGGCCCGGCCTGCCAGTTGAGCGTGCCGACCATTTCCTCGCAGGTGCGCCCGCGCGCCACCGGCATGCGCAACGAAGGCACCAGCAACGAATTCGTGATCTGCCAGTACACCGCCAACTCGACATCGTTCACCTCGGCGGAGATCCACGTCTCCAGCATCGATGGCGCCAACCACAGCGTGCAATGCACGGCCATGGACGGCGATATTCCCCAGGGCACGTTCTACTCCACGAAAAGCGCGGGGACAGGCACCGGGACGACCGAGTACGGCGTGATCGGCTGGGGTCCGGGGGATTTCGGCGCCACGGGCACTTTCCCGCGCCTGACGTTCTCGGTGACTTGCACCTTGCCGCACGGCGCCTCGATCGTCAGGGTCCACGCCAACTACGACGAATACGTGGGCGGATAGGCGCATCGCGCCCCGGCCGGCGAGGTCGGGGGTTTTCGTGGCCGCGTGTCCGCTTTGCGCCCCTTGCCACGCATAGACGGTGACCGGCCCGCGTGGCCATTCCCGGAATGCATCGATGAACACCACGAAAGCGCTCATGGCCGCGGTCCTCGTGGCGGCCCTCACGGCCACTGCACCAACGACCGCGACCACGGTCCAGCGGGTCATGGAAGACCAGGGCGGTCCCGCCTGCCAGCTCAGCGTGCCCACGACATCGACGCAGGTGCGTCCACGCGCCTCCGGGATGCGCAACGAAGGCACCACCAGCGCCTTCGTCATCTGCCAGTTCACGGCGACCTCAACCCCGTTCACGCAGGCCAACATCGTCCTCGCCAGCATCGATGGCGCCGACCACAGCCTGTCGTGCACCGCCATGAGCGGCTACGTCACGCAGACCGCCTACTACTCGACCTTCAACATCTTCGTCCACGCCAGCGACACGGCCGGAACAAGCGTCGGGTGGAACTCGGGCTACTTCGATCCCTCGCTGGGCACGCTGCCTTCCCGCGGGTTCTCGGTCACCTGCAGCCTGCCGCCTGGCATGGCGATCGTCGGCACCTATGCCTTTTACGACGAGGACGTGGGTTCGTAAGCGTCATCCATTCCGAACCGGATCGACCCCGGGCGGCAACGGCCGGGGTTTTTTGTGCACGGGTGTCCGCTTCCGCCGCGGTTTCGCGCATAGGCAGAAGCCGGCCAACGTGGCCATCCGCGGAATGCAACGATGAACCTGCTGAATTCTCTTTTTGCCGCCACGCTCGTCGCCGGCCTGCCGGCCGTATCGCCCGCGCAAGCCGCCACCATTGAACGCGTCTACACGAACCAGGGCGGACCGGCCTGCCAGCTCAGCGTGCCGACCACGTCCTCGCAGGTGCGCCCGCGCGCCACCGGCATGCGCAACGAGGGCGCCGGCAACGAATTCGTGATCTGCCAATTCCCCTCCAACGGCACGCCGTTCTACAAGGCCGCCATAACCGTCGTGACCATCGACGGGAACGCTCACGACGTGCAGTGCACGGGCATGGATGGAACCCAACTCTCGGGCACGATCTATTCGACCAAGACCAGCGCGACCGGGAGCCCCGGGACGCCGAAATTCATCTACTGGTACGCAGCCGATTTCCAGTGGCCCAGCGCCCCGACGCCCGCAACCTTCCACCGTCCCGAGTTTTCGGTGACCTGTGTGCTGCCGGCGGGAGCCGCCATCGAGTCCGTCTACGGTTATTACACCGACGACGTGGGCCAATGATCGATCCAGCCTAGGCGACCACCCGCGCCCGGTTTGGCTCCCGCATGCCCGCTTCCATTCTCGTCGGCAACAGCCACGACGAAGACGTCGGCGCATGAGGGCGTCGTGAATGGAACGCGAACCCCGGCCGGCAACCACCGGGCTTGCGCGTCCTACGGGAACAATTCCTGCGGATATTCCGCCTTCTGCTCGCGCGCGAGCAGGCGCGCCAGCCCTTCGGCCGGGGTGATGTCGCCGTGCAGCACGTCGCGCACGTTTTCGGCGATGGGCAATTCCACGCCGTGGCGATGCGCGAGGCGCA
>Ga0209023_10001141_pt1 | contig 36605 bp, 32 predicted proteins | sample LakOneMetagenome_FD_187468 | JGI IMG/M metagenome (GOLD analysis project Ga0209023, IMG submission 187468) | Freshwater and sediment microbial communities from Lake Erie, Canada (SPAdes) (version 2) | ecosystem: Environmental > Aquatic > Freshwater > Lentic | place: Lake Erie, Canada...
CGCCAAGCCCCACGGAACAGTCGCTGTCCTTGGGCGCCCCGGCCGCGCGGGCCGCGACCAGGATCGCCGTCCGCGCCTCGTCGCTGTCGGCCGAACAGGCGTCGAAGCGGGCGCCTTCGGCGGTGCTGACGAAGCCCACGGTGAAGGGCGTGATGACCGGATGCGGGATCGAGATGTCGAAGGTCGGCATCAGCCCCTGCGGCGCGCGGCGGCGCAGGTCGTCCTGGATCCTGGCCTTGTCCAGCGGGCTCGCGGCCAGCGCCGTGACCTGAACGCGCCCCGCCTCGACCGACACCTTGGATTGCGGCAGTTCGGTCAAGGCTGCGGTCGCGAAACCCATCGTGCCTTCCCAACCGGCGGGCGGCGGCTGGTCGGCGCTTTCCAGCATGTCGGTGACATGGCCCGGCGCCAGCGCCTCGAACGCGGCGAGGAAGGTCGCGCGGTCCATGTTCGCCGGTACCATGCCGATGACGGAAATCCCTTCGCTGTTCCGCAGAAGCTGCAACGAAAAGTCGGGCGCCTTCTCCTGCTTGGTTGCCTCGATCTCGATCCGGTCACGGATGCGCGCGGCGTCCACCACATTGCCCGCAGCGGCTAGCGCGCGGAGCCTGAGCGCCTCGGTGGGCGCGGTTCCGCCCACATAGACCTTGAGCCCGTCCGCCTCGACCGTCGCCCAGCCGAAGCCCGCGTCGGTCAGCGCCCGGCGCACGCCAAGCATCGAAAACCGCTCGATGGCGTTCGCGGTCCAGATCGACAGGAGAAGGCACAAAAGCCCGGTCCCGACGAAGACCGCCGGCACGATGACCCGGTTACGCAAGCGTTTAGGCAGGATGGCCCCCGATTTCGACGCCCGATCCGAACGAACGACCGCACTTCCTTAAGGAACCGCGCCGGGCCGATCAATCACAGGAACGCGGCAGCGGCGAAAAACAGCGCAGGCAGAAGGCCCGCATCCCGGTTCGACCGGAAAAGCCTGAGGCAGAGCGCCGGGTCGTCGGGATCAAGCAGCCGCAATTGCCAAAGCAGGTGCCAGCCGAGCATCCAGGGCCCGGCGAGCGCCACGGTCAGCTTCAGCCCGCTCGCCACCGGCAAAAGCGCCATCATCACCGCAGCCGCCATGGCGACGACCGTCACGACCAGAAAGACCGCAAGCCAGCGCCCCGTCGCCGCACCGAATAGCCGCGCGGTGGATTTCACGCCGATGAGCGCGTCATCCTCCTTGTCCTGGTGGGCGTAGATCGTGTCGTAGAACAGCGTCCAGGCGACCCCGGCAAGGTAAAGGATCCAGGCCGCCGGGGGCGGAAAGGCGCCGGCATGGGCGACCCACGCGACCGGCACACCCCAGTTGAACGCAAGGCCCAGGAAGACCTGCGGCCACCAGGTGAAGCGCTTGGCGAAAGGATAGATGGCGACGAGCGCGAGCGAGGCGACGGCAAGCCCGATCGCGACCGGCGGGAAGGTCAGAAGGATTGCGCCCGACACGGCGGTCTGCAGGGCCATCCACACCAGCGCCTGCCGCACGCTGACCTGCCCCGACGGGATCGGCCGCGATCTTGTGCGGGCGACGGCGGCATCGAACGTGCGGTCGGTGATGTCGTTCCAGGTGCACCCCGCCCCGCGCATGAGCGTCGCACCAAGCCCGCAGGCCACGAAGATCCACAGATCATAGAGCCGCCAGCCGTCGACCGTGGCCGCGAGCGCCAGCCCCCACCAGCAGGGCAGCAACAGAAGCCAGGTCCCGATCGGCCGGTCCGCGCGCGACAGCCTGAGGTAGGGGCGAAGCGCGGCCGGCGCCCAGCGGTCGACCCAATTGCCCGACGGGGCGTCGGCGACCGTGCCGATCTGGCCCCTCTCCGCCTCTGGAAACTCGCCGGTCGGGGTCATACTCTGGCCTCATGCAGGACGAAAAGATCAGGCTCTGTGTAGATCATCCGCTCGGGCCCGGACAGGGGGTGCCCCTGACCGAGGCGCAGGCCCATTACCTCTTTGGCGTAATGCGGCTGGCGGTTGGCGACCGGCTGAGGCTCTTCAACGGACGCGACGGCGAATGGCGGGCCGAGGTCGAGGCGGCGGGGCGCCGGTCGGGCGCCCTGCGCGTGACCGGCCAGACCCGGCCGCAGGCGCAGGGCGCGGACCTGTGGCTGATGTTTGCCCCCCTGAAGAAGGCCCGGACCGACATGCTGGTCGAAAAGGCGGTCGAGCTGGGGGCCACGCGGCTGATGCCGATCCTGACCGAATATGCCAACGCCGAGCGCTTCCGCCCCGACAAGGCCGAAGCCCATGTGCGCGAGGCGGCGGAGCAGTGCGAAACGACCCTGCTACCCCAGGTCGACGCCCCTCGCCCCCTGACGCGCGTCCTGGCCGACTGGCCAGAGGGGCGGCGGCTCATCTGGGCCGACGAGGGCGCGGGACGCGCGGGCGAACGGCTCGCACCCCTGCCCGAAGGCCCCGCCGCGATCCTGATCGGGCCAGAGGGCGGCTTTTCACCCCCCGAACGCGCACGCCTCGCCGCCCTGCCCTACGTCACCCCCATCGCGCTCGGCCCCCGCATCCTGCGCGCCGAAACCGCCGCCATCGCCATGCTGACGCTCTGGCAGGCCCAGCGGGGCGACTGGGTGTGAGGCTGGTGGCGCTCGACCCCTCCGACGCGCCCCGGCTGGCGGCGACCCGCGCCTTTCTGGCCGAAGACCTGGCCGGGGCGATGTTCCCGCTCGCCGCAATTCACGCCGGACGGCTGGTGCGGCCCGGCGCGCCCCTCACCCACCCCTACGCGCTTCATGCCTGGGTCGCGGAAGGCGAGCGCGGGATCGCAGGCTTCATCGGCGCAAACGGCGACGGAATGCTCTTGCCGCGCTGGCCCGGGCCAATTGCGCCCGAGGCACGGCAGGCACTTGGCAGCGCGCTGGCGGGGGTGCCGATCGCGGGCCTCGTGGGCCCGGCGGCCGATGCCAGCGCGATTGTCGCGGCGCTGGGGCTCGACCGGACCCCCCGACGGACCAGCCAGGTCGAGCCGGGCTATGCGCTCGACCTTGATGCGCTTGCCATGCCGGACACGGCAGGCCTGGCGCTGCGCCCGATCGAGGGTGGCGACGCGGGCCTGGTCGAGGCCTGGCGGACCGACTACCTGCGGGAGTTGCAGCACCTGGGCACGGCCGAGGCAGAGCGCAGGGCAGCGCGCGACGTGGCCACATGGCGGGCTGCGGGGACGCACCGGATCCTGTGGCGGGGGACGGTGCCCGCCGCCCTGACCGGCTTCAACGCGACCCTGCCCGGCGTCGTCCAGGTCGGCGCCGTCTTCGTGCCCCGCCCCACGCGCAACCGCGGCCTTGGCCGCCGCGCGGTCGCGCTGCACCTGGCCGAGGCGCACGCCGCAGGCACCCGCAAGGCGGTCCTTTTCGCCGCAGGTCTGGCGGCCGAACGGGCCTACCGCGCGCTCGGTTTCTGGCGGGCGGGGGACATGGCGGTGATCGAATTTCAGGCCCGTGCCAAGGTCGCGCGCCCCGGTGTGTCACCATGAGCTTCCTGCGTCCCGAAGTGACCGAGGCGCTCAGGCGCCACTCCGAACTGATCGCGGCGGGGGGCGTCACGCTTCTCGGCCTCTGGATCGCGTCCTTTGGTGGCTACTTCCTGACGCCCCTCGGCGCCCTCATCGCCCTGACCGGCCTTGGCCTTGGCCTGATCGCCTGGCGCAGGCTCCGCTTCGCGGCCCCCGTCGCGGCACCTGGGGTCGTGCAGGTGGACGAAGGCCAGATCGGCTATTTCGGCACCGATTTCGGCGGTTTCGTCGCCGAACGCGACCTGGTCGAGGTGCGGCTTCTGCGCCTGAACGGCCTGCCGCACTGGCGGCTGAAACAGGCGGACGGACAGGCGTTGCTGATCCCCCATGCCGCTGCCGGGGCGGGCGCGCTTTTCGACGTGTTCGCGGTCCTGCCGGGCCTCGACCTCGCCTCCCTGACCGACGCCCTGGCCGATCCCGCCCCGAGCCGCGTCATCTGGCAGCACCCGGCGCGTCTCGCGCGCTCTTGACAGGCCGGGCGGGCCACGCCACGAGTCCTCGCCCGCATCCCAGACCTCACGGAGCCTCTCATGTCGATTCCCCAGTCCGGTGGCGGTCCGATCGAAAGTTTCGACCAGCTCGCGGCCCTGATCGAAAGTGGCTCGAAGCCCAAGCCCGACTGGCGCATCGGCACCGAGCACGAGAAGTTCGGCTACCTGACCGACAGTATGATGCCCGTGCCCTACGACGGCGAACGCTCGATCCGCGCGCTTCTGGAAGGGCTGCGCGACCGCTACAACTGGCAGCCGGTGATGGAGCAGGACAAGATCATCGGCCTGACCCGCAACGGCGCGAACGTGAGCCTGGAACCCGGCGGCCAGTTCGAACTCTCGGGCGCGCCGGTCGCGAACCTGCACGAGACGAAGGCCGAGCTTGAAAACCACCTGACCGAGCTGCGCACCATCGCCGAACCGCTCGGCATCCGCCATTTCGGCGCCGGCGCGGCACCGGTCTGGTCGCACGCCGACATGCCGATGATGCCGAAGGGCCGCTACCGGCTGATGACCGACTACATGGGCCGCGTCGGCACCCACGGCACCCAGATGATGTATCGCACCTGCACGGTGCAGGTGAACCTCGACTATGCGTCAGAGGCCGACATGGTGCAGAAGCTGCGCGTGGCGCTGGCGCTTCAGCCGGTCGCGACGGCCCTTTTCGCTTCGTCCCCCTTCTTCGACGGCAAGATCAATGGCTTCAAAAGCTGGCGCTCGCGCATCTGGCGCAGCCTGGACGACAGCCGCACCGGCATGCTGCCCTTCGTCTTCGAGGACGGCATGGGCTTCCAGCGCTATGTCGATTGGGTGCTCGATGCGCCGATGTATTTCGTCTATCGCGACGGCCGCTATGTCGACGCGCTGGGCCAGAGCTTCCGCGACTTCCTGAAGGGCGAGCTGCCGGCGCTGCCGGGCGAAAAGCCCACCCTGTCGGACTGGGCCGACCATATGACCACCGTCTTCCCCGAGGCGCGGGTGAAGAAATACATCGAGATGCGGGGCGCCGACGTCGGCACCGCCCCCTGGATCGTGGCGCTGCCGGCCTTCTGGGTCGGACTCATGTATGACGGCGCGGCGCTCGACGCCGCCTGGGACCTGGTCAGGGGCCTGGACGCCGAAACGCGCGAGGGGCTGCGCGTCGCGGCATCGAAGGATGCGCTGGAAGGTCAGGCCGGGGGCGTGAAGCTTCTGGACCTCGCCCGCGCCGCCGTCGGCCTGTCGCACGCAGGCCTTGCGGCGAGGGGACTGGGCGAAGAACGCCACCTCGCACCGCTGGTCGAAAGCCTGAAGACCGGCCACGTGCAGGCCGACCGCTGGCTCGCCCGCGACCGGGGCGAGTGGCAGGGCGACCTGACGCGGCTCTACGCCGAGGCCGAACTGTAACTGTCCGGCCCGATCGGGTCCGGGCCGAAGCGGTTCGGACCCTGGGTGCCGCGGGTGGCATACCAGACGATGAGGATGATGACGCCGATCAGCGGGATCAGGCACAGCCACCACCACCAGCCGGACCGGTCCGTGTCATGCAGGCGCCGGACCGCCACCGCGAGCCCGGGCAGGATGAGTGCGAGACCGACCAAATTCTGGATGGGCGAGCGCCAGACCATCATCGTCATGCCCGAATCCATCATGTCGGGCCCCATTATGGCCCGGCCGAACAACATCCAGTCCAGAAACCCGGCGGCGATACTGATGAGCCACCCAAACAGAAGAAACCACCAGAACTCCGCGCGGCGGGCGCGCCCCTCGAAGGTGGCATACTTGGACAGGCACGTCCTGACTGCGGTGGGGAAGTCCATCTGAGGCCTCCTTTGCCCTTTCGACCCTCGGGCAAATCTTGCCATGGTTGCGGGCCGTATGGCTACTCCGCTCTTGCGGTTCCGATATTTTCTGCGACGCGGCAGAAGCGGCTTGGCAAAACCGGCCGAAGGGGACGAAACTGCGCCAAAGCGCGATTCTTGGAGCCCCCGATGACCACCCATCCCGTGACGAACGATCTGCGCCCGCAATTCCTGGAAGCCATGAGCCGCATGGCCGCCTCCGTCTCGGTCCTGACGACCGACGGGCCGGGCGGCCCGGCGGGGCTGACGATCTCGTCCCTGACCTCGGTCTCGGCCGACGGCCGCGCGCCCTCGATCCTGGCCTGCATCCACCATCAAAGCCCGGCGGCGGCGGCGATCATGGCCAACCGGGTCTTTTCGGCGAACGTCCTGCGCCACGACCAGGCCCATATCTCTGACCGCTTTTCGGGCCGCCACGGCGCCAAGGGGGCCGACAAGTTCGAAGGCATCGACATCGAGGTCGGCGACACCGGCGCCGCGCGGATCAAGCGCGCCGCCGTCACCTTCGACTGCCGGGTGGTGACCGCCCTTCTGTGGGAAACCCACCACCTTTTCGTGGGCGAGGTCGTGTCGGTCATCCTGCCCGACCCGGTCGACGCGCCCCTGATCTACGCCGCGCGCGGCTACCGCAAACTGCTTCAGGAAGAGTAAAGGCCCCGCCCGCACGCACGGCAGCCCACGATCGCGCGGCTTGACATCATTGCAAATGCAACGATAATCACCCCATCCCATTTGCCTGAAAGGAGCGCGTGATGAACCGTCCGGAACGTCCCCACCGCATGATCCAGGCCGCCACGCCCGTCGGCACGACGGAAGGCTACATGCCGGGCTTCGGCAACGACTTCGAGACAGAGGCCCTGCCCGGCGCCCTGCCGCAGGGCATGAACAGCCCCCAGAAATGCAACTACGGCCTTTACGGCGAACAGCTTTCGGGCACCGCCTTCACCGCGCCCAGCCACCAGAACGAACGCACCTGGTGCTACCGCATCCGCCCTTCGGTCAAGCACACGCACCGGTTCGAGAAGATCGACCTGCCCTACTGGAAATCGGCGCCGAACGTCCTGCCCGACGTGATCTCGCTTGGCCAATACCGCTGGGACCCGGTCCCGCACGGGCAGGGCGATCTGACCTGGCTGACCGGAATGCGCACCATGACCACGGCGGGCGACGTGAACACGCAAGTGGGCATGGCGAGCCACATCTACCTGGTGACCGCCTCGATGGTGGACGACTATTTCTTCTCGGCCGACAGCGAGCTTCTGGTCGTGCCGCAGGAAGGCCGGCTGAGGTTCTGCACCGAGCTTGGGATCATCGACCTCGAACCCCAGGAAGTCGCGATCATCCCGCGCGGCCTCGTCTACCGGGTCGAGCTTCTGGACGGCCCCGCCCGTGGCTTTGTCTGCGAAAACTACGGCCAGAAGTTCCAGCTGCCGGGCCGCGGGCCCATCGGCGCCAACTGCATGGCCAACCGCCGCGACTTCAAGACCCCCGTCGCAGCCTATGAGGACCGCGAGCTGCCCTCGACCGTCACCGTCAAATGGTGCGGCCAGTTCCACCGCACGAAGATCGGCCACAGCCCGCTGGACGTGGTGGCCTGGCATGGCAACTATTGCCCGGTCAAATACGACCTAAAGACCTATTGCCCGGTCGGCGCGATCCTCTTCGACCACCCCGACCCCTCGATCTTCACCGTCCTGACCGCGCCCTCGGGCGTCGAAGGCACGGCGAACATCGACTTCGTCCTTTTCCGCGAACGCTGGATGGTGGCGGAAAACACCTTCCGCCCGCCCTGGTACCACAAGAACATCATGTCCGAACTGATGGGCAACATCTACGGCGTCTACGATGCCAAGCCCCAAGGGTTTGTGGCAGGTGGCCTCAGCCTACACAACATGATGCTGCCGCACGGGCCGGACCATGACGCGTTCGAAGGGGCGTCAAACGCCAAGCTGAAGCCCGAGAAGCTGGACAACACCATGTCCTTCATGTTCGAGACCCGCTTCCCGCAGCACCTGACGACCTTCGCCGCGACCGAGGCGCCGCTCCAGGACGACTACATCGACTGCTGGAAGACGCTCGAGCGCAAGTTCGACGGCACGCCCGGCCTCAAATGACCGCAGGCGCGAACCGGCTGGTGACATTGGGGGTGAAGGGCGGGCCGGCAGTCCGGGCGCCCGGCGCCATGCCGACCGCGACGCTTCTGGAACTGGACGGCCAGAGCATCGTCATCGACTGCGGGCTCGGCGTGACGGCCGCGCTGGTCGCCGCCGGACTGGACCTGCGGCGGCTGGCGACGATCTGCATCACGCACCTGCATTCGGATCATATCCTGGAGCTTGGGCCGCTGATCCACACGGCCTGGGTGACGGGGCTGAAGACGCCGGTCACGATCTATGGGCCCGAGGGGCTGTCCGACTATTGGGCGGGCTTCCTGCAGTCCATGGCCTACGACAGTGCGACCCGGGTCGAGGACGAAGGGCGCCTGCCCCTGCCCGACCTGGTGCGGATCGTGCCCTTGACCGGTGGTCCGGTCCCGATCGCGGGGCTGCGCGTCACGGCGCTGCGCGTCAGCCATCCGCCGGTCGATCACGCGCTGGCCTTCCGGTTCGACGGAACGCGCTCGGTCGTCTGTTCGGGCGACACGGCCTATTTCCCGCCGCTCGCCGACTTTGCGCGCGGGGCCGACGTGCTTCTGCACGAAGCCATGCTGCCCGAGGGGATCGAGGTCATCTTGCAGAAGACCGGCGGCGGCGAGGCGTTGCGCGCGCATCTGGTCGCGTCGCACACCACGGTCGATGACGCGGGCCGCATCGCGGCTGCGGCCGGCGTGGGCAAGCTGGTCCTGAACCATCTGGTGCCGGTCGACGATCCGCGCTTTACCGATGACATGTGGCGCGCGCGGGCGGCGCGGACCTTCGCGGGGCCGGTGCTTGTCGGCCGCGACGGGATGGAGGTGCTCCTGTGACAATGATCCGATCCTGGGTCGAAAGCGCGAACGACCCGGCCGGGGACTTCCCGCTGAACAACCTGCCCTGCGGCGTCTTTTCGACCGGCGACGAAGAGCCGCGCTGCGGCGTGGCGATCGGCGACCATATCCTCGACCTGACCGCGCTCGAAGAGGCGGGCATCCTCAGGGCCGCCGACCTGCCGGTCTTCGACGTGCCCTTCTGGAACGACTTCATGGAGCTTGGCCCGGTCGCCTGGGACGAGCTTCGCGGCGCGCTGATGGACCTTCTGGCCGAAGGCTCGCCCCACCGCGAAACGGTCGAGCCCCACCTGGTGCCGCAGGCAGGGGCGACCCTGCACCTGCCTGTCCTGATTTCGGAATATACCGATTTCTACGCCAGCCAGCACCATGCGATGAACGTGGGCACCATGCTGCGTGGCGCGGAAAATGCCCTGCCGCCCAACTGGCTTTCGATCCCGATCGGCTACAACGGCCGCGCCTCGTCCGTCGTGCCGTCCGGCACCGACGTGCGCCGCCCCTGGGGGCAGTTGAAGGCCCCGGACGCCGAGCTTCCGGCCTTCGCCCCCTCGCGCCGGTTCGACATCGAACTGGAACTCGGCGCCATCGTCGGCCAGCCCTCGGACCACGGCCAGCCGGTGACGGTCGCCGAAGCCGACGCGATGATCTTCGGCTTCGTCCTTCTGAACGACTGGTCGGCGCGCGACATCCAGGGCTGGGAATACCAGCCGCTCGGCCCCTTCCAGGCCAAGGCGACCGCGACGACCATCAGCCCCTGGATCGTGACGCGCGCCGCCCTTGCCCCCTTCCGCGTGCCCACGCCCCCGCGCCAACGCCCGCTCTTGCCCTACCTGGCCGAACCGGGGCCGATGAACTACGACATCGCCCTGTCGGTCAGCCTCGCGCCAGAGGGCGGTGCGGAAACCGTCATCGCCCGCACCAACGCGCGCGAGCTTTACTATTCCGCCGCCCAGCAGCTTGCGCACCACACCACATCCGGCTGCCCGATGAACGTGGGCGACCTTCTGGGGTCCGGCACGATTTCGGGCCCGACGAAGGAAAGCCGCGGCTCGCTCATGGAGCTGTCGTGGAACGGGAAAGAGCCCTTCCCGGTCGCCGGCGGCACCCGCAGCTTCATCGAGGATGGCGACAGGCTGACGCTGCGCGGCCATGCGCAGGGCGACGGCTACCGGGTGGGCTTCGGCGCCTGCGCAGGGCGCCTCCTGCCCGCGCTCGACGACCCCTACGCACGAAAGGACGGATGATGGCCAAGGCTTTTGCCTCGCAAGGCGACCTGAGCGAAAAGAAGATCACCTTCACCGAAGTGGGGCGCGGCATCTACGCCTTCACCGCCGAGGGCGATCCGAACACCGGCGTCATCATCGGCGACGACAGCGTCATGGTGGTCGAGGCGCAGGCCACCCCGCGCCTGGCCCGCAAGGTCATCGACTGCATCCGGTCCGTCACCGACAAGCCGATCAGCCACCTTGTCCTGACGCACTACCACGCCGTCCGCGTCCTTGGCGCCTCGGCCTATGGCGCGCGCGAGATCATCATGTCCGACGCCGCCCGCGCCATGGTCGCCGAACGCGGGCAAGAGGACTGGGCGAGCGAATTCGGCCGCTTCCCGCGCCTGTTCCAAGGCCATGAGGAAATTCCCGGCCTCACCTGGCCGACGCTGACCTTCAGCGACAGTGTCTCGGTCTATCTCGGGCGCCGCCGCGTCGACATCGGCCATGTCGGGCGCGCCCATACGGCAGGCGATGCCGTGGTGCTGGTCCCGGACGAGGATGTGATGATGACCGGCGACATCGTCGAATATCATTCCGCCTGCTACTGCGGCGACGGCCATTTCGCCGACTGGCCTGACACGCTGGAAGCCATCCGCGCCATGGACCCGCGCGCCATCGTGCCGGGCCGGGGCGATGCGCTGGTCGGCCGCGACGTGGTCGGCAAGGCCATCGACATGACCAGGGATTTCGTCGCCTCGACCTACCGCCCGGCGGCGCGGGTCGCGGCCCGGGGCGGCAGCCTGAAAGAGGCCTGGGACGCCGTGCGCGCCGAATGCGACCCCAAGTTTTCGACCTATGCGATCTATGAACATTGCCTGCCCTTCAACGTCGCCCGCGCCTATGACGAGGCGCAGGGCATCGACACGCCCCGCATCTGGACCGCCGAGCGCGACCGGCAGATGTGGGCGGACCTGCAGGGCTAGGGACCGGGGGGCGCCATGGCCTATGACTACAAGCCCTATCCCTACCGCCGCGCGCCGGGCCTGACCGCGCCCGAGCCGCGCCACAAGGTGCTGATCGTCGGCGCGGGGCCCATCGGGCTGGCCATGGCGATCGAACTGGCAAACCACGGCGTGCGCTCGGTCATCGTCGACGACAATGACGTGGTGTCGGTCGGCAGCCGGGCGATCTGCTGGTCGAAGCGCGCGCTCGAGGTGCTGGACCGCCTGGGCGACGTGGGCGCGCGGGCCGTCGCCAAGGGCGTGACCTGGAAGGTTGGCCGCACCCGCCACCGCGAGGCCGAGGTCTATGCCTTCGACCTTCTGCCCGAGGCGGGCCACAAGATGCCGGCCTTCGTCAACCTGCAGCAATATTACGTCGAGGAATATCTGATCGACGAGGCGCTCCGCCGCCCGGAAATCGAGATCCGCTTCAAGAACCGGGTCGTGGGCCTTGACCAGTCGACCGACCACGCCACCGCGCGGATCGAGACGCCCGACGGCGCCTATGAGCTTGAAGCCGACTGGCTCATCGCCTGCGACGGCGCCCGCAGCCCGGTGCGCGAGATGATGGGGCTGGCGTTCGAGGGCGTCCTTTTCGAGGAACGCTTCCTGATCGCCGACATCGAGATGACGGCCGACTTCCCGCCGGAACGCTGGTTCTGGTTCGAACCGACCTTCCACCCCGGCCAGTCGGCCCTTCTGCACAAGCAGCCCGACAACATCTACCGCATCGACCTGCAACTCGGCTGGGACACCGACCCAGAGGTCGAGCGCAAGCCCGAACGCATCGTGCCGCGCATCGAAAAGGTGGTGGGCGACCGGACATTCCGGCTCGACTGGTCGTCGATCTACACCTTCCAGTGCCGGCGGCTGGACAGCTTCCTGCATGGCCGCGTGATCTTTGCCGGCGACAGCGCCCATGTCGTCAGCCCCTTCGGTGCGCGCGGCGGCAATGGCGGGCTGCAGGACGTGGACGCGCTCGGCTGGCGTCTGGCGGCGGTGGTGCGGGGCGACGCGCCCGGGGCGAGCCTTGCCGCCTATGACCGCGAGCGCACCCTTGGCGCGGATGAAAACATCCTGAACTCCAGCCGCACGACGCGCTTCATGACCCCCGCCGACGGTATCGAGCGGCTTTTCCGCGATCAGGTGCTGCGGCTCGCCGGTCAGGTGCCCTTTGCCCGCACGCTGGTCAATTCTGGCCGCCTGTCGGTCCCCTGCACCTACCCCTCGACCGGCGCCGATGACCCTGCCCTGCCGCCGGGTGCGCGGCCCGGATCGGTCGCGCCCGACGCGCCCCTGGGCGAGGCCTGGCTTCTGGACCGGCTGGGGCGCGAGCCAGTGCTTCTTGCCATCGGTCGAGCCGCGCCCAAGGGGGTCACGGTCCCGGTTCTGGAGCTGGCCGCCGAAGGCTGGGTCAGGGCGCGCTATCTGGGCGGCGCGGGGGCAGCGCTTTACCTGATCCGCCCCGACCAGATCGTCGCCGCGCGCTGGCAGGACGCCGACGCCGCAACCATCGCGGGCGCGGTCCGGGCCATGTGGGAGGGGCGGGAATGAGCCTGACGCTTCAGCCGAATTTCCAGGATGCAGACGGGTTTTATGCAGCCCTTCTGGCCACCCACAAAGGGTTGAGCGAGGCCGAAAGCGCCGCGCTGAACGCCCGGCTGATCCTGATCCTGGCCAACCATGTGGGCGAAAAGGCCACGCTGGACGAGGCTTTGAAGGTCGCCCGCGCAACTGGCTGAGCCCGACCGTCGCGGGAACGGTTCCGCTGGACCGCTGATGTCCTGAACCTAAGTAGGCCGGCGCCTGCCCCGGTGGGCGCGGAGCGCCCGCCGATGGCGGGGCGGGCGTTGGCCGGTGGCTATGGGCCACCGGCGGGGACAAAAGGCAAAGCCTTCGCATGGCAGGGTCAACGGCCCCTGCCACGCCCAACGACCACGGCGCGCAAAAGGCCAACGTCCGGCGCCCCCAGCCCAAACGCCAGCCCTTCCCTTTCGCCCCTCCGCGGGCCATCAAAGGCGGGCCGATCCCGGAGCCCGCCATGCCCACCGCCACCCCCGAGGCCTTCCGCTTCAAGACCCCCTTCGCCATCTCGCGCGGGGTGCGGACCGAAACCCGTATCGTCACGGTGCGGGTGATGCGCGACGGCCGGGAAGGCTGGGCCGAATGCCTGCCCTACCCCCGATATGGCGAAACCGTCGAAGGCGTCATCGCCGCGATCGAGGCGCTGGCCGAAGCCCTGACACGCTCCGCCCTGCAAGACCTTCTGCCCCCCGGCGCGGCGCGAAACGGCGTCGATTGCGCGCTCTGGGACCTTGAGGCCAAGGCGCAGGGCCGCCCCGTTTGGGCACTCGCAGGCCTCGCCCCGCCCGAACCGCTCATCACCGCCTTCACCCTGTCGCTCGACGCCCCCGACCGGATGGAGGCGGCGGCGCGCGCGGCGGCGGACCGGCCGGTCCTCAAGGTCAAACTCGGCGCGGGCGAAGAGGATGTCGCCCGGATCGAGGCTGTCCGCCGCGGCGCGCCCGACGCGCGGATCATCGTCGATGCCAACGAAGGCTGGACGGCGGACCTGTACGCGGCCCTCGCGCCCCACCTCGTGCGGCTGGGCGTGGCGCTGGTCGAACAGCCGCTTCCGGCTGGGAAGGACGAGGCGCTGGCCCACATGGCGCGCCCGCTGCCGGTCTGCGCCGACGAAAGCTGCCATGATCGCGCGTCCCTGCCCGCACTCAAGGGCCGCTATGATCTGGTGAACATCAAGCTCGACAAGACCGGCGGCCTGACCGAGGCGCTGGCACTCCGCGAGGCGGCGCGGGCGGCGGGCTTCGGTGTCATGGTCGGCTGCATGGCCGCAACTTCGCTCGCCATGGCGCCGGCGGTGCTGGTTGCGCAGGGCGCCGACGTGGTGGACCTTGACGGACCGCTTCTGCTGGCGGATGACCGGGCGGCGCCCCTTCGCTACGAAGGCTCGCGCGCCTGGCCCGCCGGGCCGGAGCTTTGGGGTTGAGGGAGGACAGGATGCGCAGCGTCTATGTGAACGGCGAGTGGGTGGACGAGGACAAGGCGACCGTCTCGGTCTTTGACCGGGGGTTCCTGATGGCCGACGGGGTCTATGAGGTCACGACGGTCATCGACGGCAAGCTGATCGACCTGCCCGGACACGCCGCCCGCCTGTTCCGCAGCCTGGCCGAGCTTGACATGGCGGCCCCGGTCGACGCGCCGACGCTCGAAGCCCTTCACCGCGAAGCCGTCGCCCGCAATGGCATCGTCTTTGGCCGGGTCTACCTGCAGGTCACGCGCGGCAATCCCGGCGACCGCGACTTCGCCTTCCCCGACCCAGCGACGACCAAGCCCACCTTCGTCCTTTTCACGCAAGTGACGGGCCGCCCCGAAGACAATGCCGACGCAAGGCGCGGCCTGTCGGTCATCACCGTCCCCGACATCCGCTGGGGCCGGCGCGACATCAAGACGGTGCAGCTTCTTTACCCCGCGATGGGCAAGATGATGGCCAAGGCCGCGAACGCCGACGACGCCTGGTTCGTCGAGGACGGGCTCGTGACCGAAGGCACCTCGAACAACGCCTGGATCGTGAAGGGCGGCCGCATCGTGACCCGCGCGCTGTCGCACGACATCCTGCACGGCATCACCCGCGCCGCCGTCATGCGCTATGCCGCCGAAGCGCAGATGGAGGTCGAAGAGCGCAGCTTCACCGTCGAAGAGGCCAAGGCGGCCGACGAAGCCTTCATCACCTCGGCCTCGGCCTTCGTCACGCCGGTCATCAGCATCGACGGCGTGGCACTCGGCACCGGCAAGCCCGGCCCGGTGGCCAGCCGCCTGCGCGAGATCTACATCGACGAAAGCCGCAAAGCGGCACGCTGAGCCAATGCTCTGGGTCACGGATCAGATCGCGATCGCCGACTGGGAACTGACCGAAAGCTTTTCGCGCGCCTCCGGTCCCGGCGGGCAGAACGTCAACAAGGTCTCGAGCGCGGTCGAACTGCGCTTCGAGGCCGCGCGCAGCCCCGCGCTGACCCCCGCCGTCAAGGCGCGGCTGAAGCGGATCGCCGGGCGGCGCTGGACGCTCGACGGCGCGATCGTGCTCAGGGCCGAGGAAACCCGCAGCCAGGCGCAGAACCGCGAACTGGCCCGCGAGCGGCTGGCCGAGATGATTCGCGAGGCCCTGGTGGCGCCCAGGCGCCGGGTGGCGACGAAACCCACGGCCGGTAGCCGCGAACGGCGGCTGAAGGCCAAATCGGTCAGGGGCGCGGTCAAGGCCGCGCGCGGAAAGGTCGAAGATGGCGACGCTTCTTGAACGGCGGGCCCGCGTGCTGGGCCCGAACCTGCCCACCTTCTACGACGACCCGGTCGAGATCGTGCGCGGCGAGGGCGTCTGGCTTTGGGACGCGGGCGGGCGGCGCTATCTGGACTGCTACAACAACGTGGCCCATGTCGGCCATTGTCACCCCCGCGTGGTCGAGGCGATCGCCCGGCAGGCCGCGACGCTGAACACCCACACGCGCTACCTGCACGAAGGGATCGTCGCCTATGCCGAACGGCTGGTCACGACCTTCGATAGCAGCCTGTCGACGGTCCTGATGACCTGCACGGGGTCCGAGGCGAACGATGTGGCGCTGCGCATGGCGCAAGCGGTGACGGGCGCCAGGGGCATCATCGCGACCGACAACACCTATCACGGCAACACGCTGGCCGTGTCGCACCTGTCGACCCGCCGCCCGCCGCCCGGCGGCTGGCCCGACCATATCCGCCGGGTTCCCGCGCCGGATGGTCTGCGTCCAGGCGGGCTGGACGGCGCGGACTTCGGGCTGGCGGTCGAGCGCGCGATTGCCGAACTGCAGGCGGCGGGCCACGGCTTTGCCGGCCTGATGCTCTGCCCGGTCTTTGCCAACGAGGGCCTGCCGGACGTGGCACCCGGTTTTCTGGATCAGGCCGTGGCGGCGGTGCGCAAGGCCGGTGGCCTGATCCTGTGCGACGAGGTGCAGCCGGGCTTCGGGCGCATGGGCAGCCACTGGTGGGGCCATCAGTGGCTGGGCTTTGCGCCGGATGTGGTCACGCTCGGTAAGCCCATGGGCAACGGCCATCCCGTCGCCGGGGTCGTGGCGCGGGCCGAGGTGATGGCCGCCTTCCGCGAGGGGTTCGGCTATTTCAACACTTTCGGCGGCAATCCGGTGGCCTGCGCCGCCGCGATGGCCGTCCTCGACGTGATCGAGGATGAAGGCCTGATGCCCCATGCCGCCCGCGTGAGTGCGGCGATGGAGGCGCGGCTCCGGGCGCTCGACCATCCGCTGATCGCGGGCGTCCGGGCACGCGGCCAGTTCTACGCGGTCGAGATGGCGCGCGATGGACGACCCGCGCCGGACGTTGCGGCAGTGCTGGTCGAAGCGATGAAGGCGCAGGGCGTCCTGATGGGCAGAGGCGGGCGAGAGAACCACGTCCTGAAGTTGCGTCCGCCGCTGCCGTTCGATGATGGTCACGCGGCACTGGTGGCCGACGCGCTTGCCGCGGCCCTGGCGATGGTGCCTGCGTGACACCCGAGGCAGCACTCGCCCTCGCGCCCCGGGCCGCCGCACTCTGGGGCGCCGGACAGCCCGAGCCGGTGAAGGTCCGCGAAAATGCCGTCTTTCGCATGGCCCTGCCGGACGGCCGCACCGCCGCCCTGCGCCTGCACCGGCCCGACTACCAGACCGAGGCCGGTATCAGCGCCGAACTGACCTGGACCGCCGCGCTGGCCAACGGCGGCTTTGCCGTGCCGCTGCCCGCCCCGACGCTTTCCGGCCAACTCACGGGGCAAGTGGGGGGCGTGATCACAAGCGCCGTCCACTGGATGCCGGGCACGGCCACAAGCGAGCGCGCCCATGGCACCGAGCCCGCACTTTACGCCCGGATCGGCGCACTTCTGGGCGATCTGCACAACCGCACCGACCGCCTTGCCTTCGCCCGGACGCTCGACCGCCCGCACTGGGACCTTGACGGGTTGCTGGGCCCGACGCCCCTCTGGGGCCGGTTCGAGGCCAATGCGGCGCTGAGCGCCGACGACCGGAGCCGCATCCTGAAGGCGATGGATGCCGCGCGCGAACGACTGGCCGGACCCGAGGGCGCCGACCGGGGCCTGATCCACGCCGATGTCCTGCGCGAAAACCTGCTGGAACGGCCCGACGGCACGCTCGCGCTCATCGACTTCGATGACAGCGGCCACGGCTACCGGCTCTATGACCTTGGCACCGCGCTCGTGCCGTCGCTCGAGGACCCTGGCCTGCCGGACGCCGCGCGGGCCCTGGCGGAAGGCTACGGCAAGGCGCGCGGCCTGCCACCCCCCGACACGGCGGCCCTGACGCTCCACACCTTTCTGCGCAGCCTGGCCTCTTGCGGCTGGATCACCAGCCGCGCGGGGCCCGGCGACCCGCGCCTTCGCCTCTATGCGACCCGCGCCCGCCGGATGGCCGACGCGCTTCTTGGCGGCCCCTCGCCGCTCGGCTGAACTGTTTCCCGGCCGCGCCCCGCAGCCGCCGACAGGCTGCGGATCGTCGCCGGGAGCGGCCCCTATCCCCGTGGTTTATGGCCGTAGCCCGCTGGCACCGAACGCAAACGCTTGGCAGGGCACTGATTTTCCGCCATGAACGCCGAGTCGCCCTCTGTTATCCCAGAATTCCGAGCATCATGCTGAAGAAAGCCGCCCAGGTCGTTACCGGCAACGCTCTCGGATTCATTCTGTCGCTCGTGCGCAACCTACTGGTCGCGCGGCTGGTCAGCCCGGAAAACTACGGCATCGCCTCGTCCTTCGCGCTGGCCATGTCGCTGATCGAGATGATGTCCTACCTGGGCTTCAACCAGCTGATGGTCGTGGACAAGGATGGGGACGAGCCGCATTTCCAGGCCGCGATGCAGGGCTTCCAGATCCTGCGCGGCTGCTTTTCGAGCGTCATGCTCTTCATCGTCGCCCGGCCCTACGCCAGCTTCCTGCACATCGAACATGCGGCCTGGGCCTTTGAAGTCCTGGCGATCGTGCCCTTCATCAACGGCTTTCAGCACTACGACCCCTTCCGGGCCCGGCGCCACCTGAACTTCACGCCCATGGTGCTGTCGACGACCATTCCCGCGCTGATCGCGGTGATCGTCGTCTGGCCGATGGCACTGGCCTGGGGCGACTACCGGATCATGCTCGGCTCGATCATCGTCCAGCAGCTGGCGACCGTGCTCATCACACACATGACCGCCGAACGGCCCTACCGCGCCACGCTCGACCGCGCCCTGATGCGCCGCGCCACCGCCTTCGGCTGGCCGATCCTTCTGAACGGCATCCTGCTGTTCGGGGTCTTCAACGGCGAGCGGCTGATCGTCGGGCGCGAGCTGGGCATGGTGCAGTTCGCCTATTTCTCGATGGCCTTCACCCTGACCCTGACGCCGACGCTGGTGCTGGCAAGCTCCGGCCAGTCGCTTTTCCTGCCGCAACTGACCCGCGCGCTGGATAACCCGCGCGAATTCCAGCGCCTGTCGGACCTCAGCGTCGAATGCTTCCTGGTGATCGGCCTCCTCTTGATCCTGGGGTCGAGCCTTGTGGGCGGCCCCCTCGTTCACCTGCTGGCCGGCAAGACCTACATCGCGATCCTCGGCTTCCTGATCCCGATGGCGGTCATGCAGGCGATCCGCGTCGCCAAGACCGGCAGCGCGGTCGTCGCCCTGTCGATCGGCAAGACCGGCAACGCGATCATCGGCAACCTGCCGCGCGTCGCCTCCCTGCCGATCTCCTACTGGATTGCCCTGAACGGCGGCACGGTGCTTGAGATCATCTGGGTCGCGCTCGCGGCAGAGGTCGTGGGCTTTGCCGCCGCGCTCTGGGTCGCGATCAAGGGCACGACGCTGACGCTCGGTCGACTGGTGCTGCCAATGGCGCTGTCGGCGCTGACCTGTGTGCTGGCGACGCTCGACGCGCTGCGCACGCCGCCCCTGCCCGGCCCGATCGAGAACCTGCACCCCGGCCTGCTGCTGGTCGCCGCGGCGGGCCTTGCGGCCCTTCTGTCGATGACCGAGCTTCGGGCCTATACGCTGGCCCGGTGGCGCGCCTGGCGGAGGTGAGTCGGGCGAAAAAGTCGCCGCCGCAGGGCCGCCCCGCCGCCGTTGCCAAAATGAGAACAAATTCTGCCGCTAGCCCTGCGCCTCAAGCCGGATAAGAACGACCGAAGCCATGACCCTTTCGCCCCGGACGACCGCAATCGGTGTCGTCATCGTCACCTTCAACGGCGCCGATGTCGTTATCGGCTGCCTCGACAGCCTTCTGGCGCAGACGGGGGTCGTTCCGCAGATCCTGGTGGTCGACAATGCCTCGGGCGATGACACGGTGGCGACGCTGCGCGACTGGGCGGACCGGAACGGCCGCGCCCTGCCCGAGGCCCATTCGGTCGAGGACGCAGCCGGGGCACTGGGCCGGACCGGGATCGCCCTTCTTCATTCCGGCGCGAACCGCGGCTTTGCCGGCGGCGTCAACCTGGGGCTGGTGACCCTGGCCCGCCTGCCCGCCATCGGCCATTTCTGGGTCCTGAACCCCGACGCAGAGGCAACGCCCGACGCCACCACCGCGATCCTGGCCGAGGCCACCCGCACGCCAGGCTACGGCATGATGGGGGGCCGGGTATGTTATGCCGAAACCCCGCCCCGCATCCAGATCGACGGCGGCACCGTCAACCACTGGACCGGCGTGACCGGCAACCTGAACCTGGGCGCCAACCCCGCGACCGTCCCCCAACCCGATGCCGCCAAGGTCGCCTTCATCACCGGGGCGAACCTTGTCGCCTCACGCGGGTTCTACGAAGACGTAGGCCCCATGCGCGAGGATTATTTCCTTTATTACGAAGAGGTTGACTGGGCCATGCGTCGCGGGCGCTGGCCGATCGTCGTGGCGCCGGGCTTTGTCGTCCGCCACCATGCCGGCACCGCGATCGGCTCGCCGACGCTTGACCGCATCGCCTCGCCCTTCTCGTTCTGGTTCAAGTACCGCAGCCGGATGATGTTCGTCCGCCGCTTCTACCCCCTATCGCTGCCGGTCGCCCTTGCCCATGCCACCGCCAAGGCCGCGCAGCTCTGGCTGAAGGGCGCGCGCCCGCAGGCGGCCACGCTCCTGCGCGCCGCCTGGGGCCTGCCCGCGCCCGCCGCCGTGCGCGATGTCCTGTCCCCCGACGCCCAGAGGATCGCCTTTGGCCGCTGATCCCGCCCCCCCTCCCGCCGGCAGGACGTTCTGGAGCCCGCCTCTGGTCGCGCTGATGGCCCTTGCGGCGCTGACGACGCCAGGGCCGCGCGATGGCTCCGGTCCACTGCACCTGGTGTCGCTGACCGAATGGCGCGAACCCCACAAGGGCTTCGGCGGTTTTTCCGGCCTGGCACTCGACCCCGACGGCAAGGGGTTCCTGACTGTGTCCGACCGCGGGCTTCTGGTCCATGCGCACCTGGAGCGCGACGGCGCGGGCCGCCTCACGGGCGCCACCTGGACGGACGCGAAACAGTTCCTCGACAGCAAGGGAAACGAGGTCGCAGGCTTCACCAGCGATTCAGAGGCGCTTCGCCGCCTGCCCGATGGCCGGATCGCCGTCGCCTTCGAGGGGCTGGCCCGGGTCGCCGCCTTCGCGCCCCCCGACATGCGGCCGATGCTCCTCAGCCGCTGGGACCGCTTCAAGGCCTTCTGGGGCAATACCGGCATGGAAAGCCTGGCCGTCCGACCCGACGGCAGCCTGATGACGGTCCTTGAACTGCCGACCGCCGACGGCTCTTACCAGAGCTTCACCAGCAAGACGGCGCCGGTCTGGACCGCTGGCCCGCCACTGCCCTCGGATGGCAAGTTCGAGGCGACGGATGCCGTCTGGGCCCCGGACGGGCGGCTTTTCCTTCTGGAACGGAATTTCGCCGTCTGGCGCGGCTACACCACCCGCATCACCGCCTACCGGATGACTGACCAGGGCTTCGGGGCCCCCACGCTTCTGTGGCAGTCGCCACGCGGGGCCTATGGCGATTTCGAGGGGATGGATGTAACCACCCTGCCGTCCGGCGGCCTGCGCGTCACGCTGATCACGGACAACAACTTCCTGCCGATGGCCGCCACCATGATCGCCGAGCTCGACATGGCGCCAGAGGCAGTCGCAGACGGAAAGATCGACGGATGATGGCCCCCCGCAAGATCCTGATCGTGGTGCAGAACCTGCCCGTGCCGCTTGACCGCCGCGTCTGGCTCGAGGCGACGACGCTGGCGCAGGCCGGCTACCAGGTCAGCGTCATCTGCCCGACCGGCAAGGGCTGGGACAAGCCGCGCGAGGTGATCGACGGCATCGCCATCTACCGCTACCCCGAGCCGGTCGAAGCCCATTCCGGCGCCATCGCCTATGCGCGCGAATACCTGCACTCGCTGGTCCACTGGTTCCGCCTCGCGCCGGTCGTGCGCCGCGAGCAGGGCTTCGACGTGATCCAGGGCTGCAACCCGCCCGACCTGATCTTCCTCCTGGCGCTCTGGTATCGAGTGCGTGGCGTGCGCTACCTCTTCGACCACCACGATGTCTGCCCCGAGCTGTTCGAGGCCAAGTTCGGCAAGCGCGGGCTGCTGTACCGGGTCATGCGGATCTGGGAACGCATGACCTTCGCCACCGCCACCGTCTCGGTCGCGACGAACGAAAGTTTCCGCGCCATCGCCGTCGAACGCGGCCGGATGCCGCCCGAGGATGTGTTCGTCGTCCGCTCGGCCCCGAAGGTCGAGAAGTTCGTGATCGGCCCCGGCGACCCGACCTACCGCAAGGGCGCAGGCACCGTCCTTGGCTATGTCGGCGTCATCGGCCAGCAAGAGGGCATGGATCTGCTGGTCGCCGCCGCCGAGCACCTGATCCGCCGCATGGGGCGGAGCGATGTGCATTTCGTCATCATCGGCTTCGGGCCGGAAGTGCCCACCGTGCAGGCCGACGTGGCCGCGCGCGGGCTTCAGGACTGGTTCACCTTCACCGGCGCGCTTTACGGCGACGACTTGCTCGCCGCGCTCAATGCCTGTGACATCGGCCTGTCGCCCGACCCCAAGAACCCGATGAACGACATTTCGACCATGAACAAGGTCATGGAATACATGACGCTCGGCAAGCCCATGGTGCAGTTCGACCTGAAGGAAGGCCGCGCCTCGGCGGACGATGCCTCGCTTTATGCCCGGGCCAATGATCCGGTCGATTTCGCAACCCAGATCGCCGTCCTGATGGATGATCCAGACCGCGCCCGCGCCATGGGCGAACGGGGGCGCGCGCGTGTCCTTGACCGGCTGAGCTGGTCCCATTCGGCGCCGCACCTTCTGTCTGCCTATGACCGGATCTTTACCCGGATCGGCCGCTAGGCCCCAGATAGGCCCCCGGGGGCCCGCCAGACCTGCGCCAGAAGCCAGCCGCCGACGAACCCGCCAAGGTGGGTCTGCCAGGCAAGCTGCCCGTCCATCACCACCCAAAGCCCCGCGTTCAGCGCGACAAGCCAGGCGACCGTCTGCGCCACCGGCCGATGGCTCTGCCCCCGCCCGGTTCGCACCTGCCAGTCCCAGGCCATGAGCATCCCGGCAAGCCCGAAAAGCGCGCCCGACGCCCCGACCATCGGCGCCGCGCCCGAAGGCATGAGCGCAAAGCCGATCCCGCCCGCGATGAGCAACAGAGTATAGGCCCACAGGAACCGCCAGGGGCCGAGCCTGTCCTCGATCGGCCGGCCGATGGCAAAGAGCGTGACCATGTTCAGCGCGAAGTGCATCAGGCCGCCATGCAGGAACCCATAGGTCACGAACATGAGCCAGGGCTGCGCGGGATAGTTCGGCGCCCAGCCATGCAAAAGCCCCGCCCAGAAGGCCCCATGGGTCAGCGCCGTCATCCGCGCCGAGGGGGCGCCCCAAAGCCCGATGTCGCCGCCTGACAGCCAGGCCTCTGGGATCAGGCACAGGACGAAGATCAGCCACAGCGGCCAACCCGGTGCGCGGCCGCCAGCGTCCGTCTGCCCCACGGCCTGCGACATTCCTAGAAGGGCACGTAACGGGGCAGCGGCTTCAGCGTGTCGCGGATCATGCGCAAGAGCCGCGCCTCGGCCTCCGCATCGCTTTCCTCGACGTTGATCGGCGTGACATAGCGCACCAGCGCCCCGTCGGTCCGGCCCTTGGTGATGCTGTCGACCAGCACGTTGAGCTTGGCGCTGAAGTCGTTCGCCACCCGCTCGCCCCGGCCCTCGAACCAGTAGATCACCAGCTGCCGCGTCAGGCCCTTCTGGATCACGGCCCGGTTGGCCTGGAACTTGCCGTAACCATCGGCGGTCATGTCCAGCTCCATCGGGCGCAGGTTCGACACTTCCCAGCCACCGGCGGGCAGGCAGACCTCGGGCGAATGGATGCCCTGCCCTTCGGTCTGCTTGGTGTAGTAGGCGACGAAGAAGGACACGATCTCTGTCTCGTTCGGCGCGCTGTAGATCGCGTTCAGATAGTCGTCGGCGCCCAGCACCTTCTCGATCTCGGGGTCGAGGCGTGCGGTCGTGCCGGTCCAGCTTTCCATCTGCATCGGGAAGGCGACCAGCGGCTCACGGTCCGGCGGCCGGACCGACGGGTCGGGCATGGCGACCCAAAGCGTCGAGACGAGTGCGGTCACCGCGAAGGCCAGTCCCAGGAAGACCGACGCCCGCATCGAGAAGACGCGCATCAAGATCGGCCCGAAGCCCTGGAAATCCAGGTCGATGGCCTGCGACAGCGGCATCGGCACCGGCGCATGGCGTTGCAGGAAGGCCGCAAGCCCGAAGAGGATCGCGACGCAGATCAGGAAGATGACCCAGCCTTCGAAGAAATGCAGGAACCCCTCGGCCTGCCCGATCCCGTAGCGGTCGACGAGCCAGCCGATGATTGCGATCCGGACCGAGTTCATCAGGACCGTCAGCGGCGCGGCGGAAAGCAGCAGCACCGCCTTGTGCCACATCGGACCCCGGTAAAGGATGGCGAAGAGGTAAGAGAAGCTGAGGATCGGGAAAAGGTAGCGCAGGCCCGAACAGGCCTCGGCCACCTGCAGCTTGTAGACGCCCAGGTCGATGACATTGCCGTCAAGGAAGACCGCAACGCCCGACCAGCTCAGCAGCCAGACGCCGATGACCGACGACACCCACTGTAGGAAGGTCGCAAGCTTCCAGTAGAGGATCTGCGGCAGCGGCAGCATGAAGACCAGGTGGAAGACCGGCAGCTGATGATGCCGCCCCCGCGCCCAGCCGAAGATGGAAAAGACCACGCCCGACACCCAAAGGATGAAGGCATAGGTCACGATGTCCGGCACCCGCATCAGGTTGCCCAGAAGCGCCAGCGCCAGCGCACCGACCATGATCGCAAGCCCCTGCCAGCCGTCCCTGATCCGCGCGGCGGGTTCGGGCATCTTCCTGAGTTCACGCAGGAAGAGGTAGAGCGAGATCAGGGGAATGAGCGGGCCGTGGCTGTATTCCGCGGTCGACCAGGCTTTGGCAAGCGACACGAAGCCGATCCAGAAGATCGGCACCGACACGGCGATCAGGCCCGCGAAGAGCCAGAATCCCAAGCCGCCCACGCGGCGGGCGGGGACGGCGGCATGGCTTGGAAACGGCTCGGAAATATTACTCATGGGCCCGGTTACCTGGTCAATCCGGCCATCATAGACGCGATTTCACGCCCATGCGACCCCCCGGGGCGATTGTGCACGATCGCCCCGCAATGCGCCGCCGCAGCACCGGATCAGGTCAGGGACGGAAACTGAAGTTCCGGCCCAGCGTGACGTAGACGCCGGTCGATTTCGCCTGCGGGAGGCCCGTCTGCGTCTTGACCTTATAGCTCACGCCCGTCGTCAGCGCCCAATCCGGCGTCAGCGTATAGTTGTAGTTGGCATAAAGGTTCGTGAGCCGCGTCGCGTTCGCGCCGCTGCCGCCGGTTCCCTGCGTCTCGGCATAGTCGACACCCATGTCGAGCATCGACAGGCTGTTGACCGCATGACCCCAGTTGACCGTCACGGCGGTGTTCAGGATGTCCTGGTTGCTGCTGTTAGTGGTCGCGCCGCGCCGAATGGCCAAGGTCAGCGTGTCCGACGGCCGCTGGATCGAATAGCTGAGCGAGCCGATCATCGCCCCGCCGCCGACCGAACCCTTGGTGACGCCGATCGTGCCCTTCAGGTTGCCGGTCGGAAGCTGCATGTCGCGCCCGAACGTCAGGTCCGTCCTGAGCCCGTTCTGGTTGCGGCTCGCCGCCAGGTTGACGCTGTAGCTGCCGTCCTGCACCTGCTGCGTCACGCCGAAGCCGCCGATCACACCCTTGTTGCGCGCCTGGCCCAGGATCGTGTCCGTCACCACCTCGGAATAGCCGATCTGGCCGCTGACCTGCAGCGTGCCGTTCACGTCGCGCGTCAGCCCATAGGTCAGCGACCGCGTCCAGCGATTGGTCTGAACGAAGTCCTGCGTGATGTAGTGCGTCGCCGAGGCGGTAAGGCTGCCCTGCGTCACGGCGTTGTAGCGCATGTTGGCCGCGAGCGAGGCCGTGTCCGTCTGCGTGTCGAACAGAAGCGGGTTGGTGGTGCCCGAATAGTGCTTCTCGGCCCGGCCGAGGTCCAGCACGAGCCCGAAGGGCGACTGAAGCCCGGTTTCGAAGCGCAGCGAGTAGCTCGGGTCGCGGACCGTGCCGCCGTCGGTGATGAGGCCGGTCTGCAGGTCCTCAAGCTCGACCTGGAACGGGTCGAGGAACTGCCGGTCGACATAGCGCCAGCGACCGCGCAGCGTCACGCGGCTGTTGGCGCTTTCGGTCATGTAAAGGACGTTCGCCATCGGGTCCTCGAGACCCTTGATCGAGCGGCCCGGAATGTCGGCATAGCGCAGGACGGCCGATCCCGTCAGGTTGAAGGTCGTCGTCTGCGTGATCGACGACAGCCCGTAGCTGAGCGTGTTGTCCGAAATGTAGGAGGTGCCCCGCGACTTGCCGGGCGTCAGGGGGAAGTTGCTGTCGGCCTTGAGCGAGGTCTTGATCCCGAAATCGAGCTGCAGGCCCCCGGTATTGGGCGCCGCCCGCCCGGTGCCGGGCCCGATCACCGCCGCGCCGCTCGCAAGCGTCGGCACGGCGGGCAGCGCCGGGTTGATGGGTGTCGTGGTGGTTGGCGCCTGCGGCAGCGGCACCGGCGCGGACGTGCCAGCGCCGCCCTGTTGAGAGGCGGCGATGGTCGGCCAGAGGAATATGGAGGTTGCCGCCAGAAGCGCGGCTCTTGCCGTCAGTTTGCCCACCCCAAAGCCTGCCTTTTTCTTGTTGGAACGTCTTATTCGAACAGATGGCGCTCGGGGACCACAATCACGTCGCCGGCCCTGAGCACGATCATCGGAGCAGCGGCGCCCTGCTGAACCGACTTGTAGTCAAACGAATATACCGTCTCGCGACCCGTTTTGGAATCCACCCTGTGCAGCTGGATGCGCTTCACGGCGGCAAATTTCGTCAGGCCGCCCGATTCCGCCAGGAATTGCAGCAGCGTCGTGCCCGGCGAGAGCGCGATCTTGCCCGGTTTGTTGAACTCGCCCATCGCATAGACCGACGGAACCGCCGCAGCGCCTTGCGTGACCTGGGTCGCGACGATGTTGGCATTCGCGTTGGCAACCGCCTGCGTCGTGGCGTTCAGCTGGCCGACGGACAGGAAGACCGTGGGCGGCGTCGTGAACTTCGGCGCGAGCGACGAGGTGATGCTCGCCCGCAGGGCGTCGATCGACTTGCCCTTGGCCGCAATCGCGCCGACGAGCGGCAGGCTGACCGTGCCGTCGGGCAGGACGAGCAGGCTGCGGTTCATGCTCGGATCCTCGAGCACCTCCATCTGAAGCACGTCGCCGGGCTGGACCAGATAGGCGGCCATCGCGACCGGAGCGACAAGAGCGGCCAGGACGAGGCCAAGGAGAGTTCTGAACATGGGGCTCACCCGTTTGCGTTAGACGAAGGGCAGACTAGCGTCGCCCGGTTGATTCTCAAAACATTCGCTGAATTACGAGTGCTTCGTTAGCTTTTGCGAGACAATCGTGCCCGCCACGCAACATAATCAGGGCGATTGTGGGGCAATTCCCGCATCCGCCAGTTTCTTCAACTCGTCACGCGCCGACACCACGAACTCACGCGAATCGCCTTCCGGCACTTTCGACAGAAGGGCCGCAAAAGCGGTCGCCGCCTCGGCCTTCCGATTCGCGCCCAGGTAGGCCATGGCCAGATGGTAGCGCACAGTCGGATCGTCGGGCAGGCCTTTCGCGGCCTTCTCCAATTCGCCGATCGCCTCGTCATACTGGCCGTTCAGCGCCGCGATCCAGCCATAGGTGTCCTGGTAGGGCGCATAGTCGCTGCCCTTGAGCCGCCGCGAGATCATCGCCGCGCGCTTCAGGCTGTCGGGGTCCTTGCGGTAGTTCGACAGGAGGCTCGCCAGGTTGTTGGCGACGATCGGGTTGCCGGAATTGTCGGCGTAAAGCTTTTCGTAGATCGCGAGCGCATCGTCGATCTTGCCCGCGGCCTCCAGCTCGCCCGCCCGCGCCCACAGAAGCTGCGGCGAGGCCGGCAGCGCCGCGAGCCCGTCATCGAGGATCTTCGAGGCATCCGCCGTCCGCACCGGGTTGGCGCCGACGACCTGGTACAGCGCCAGCCAGACCGCCTCTTTCGTCGGATCGGCCGCCAGCACCTTGCGGTAGCCGGCTTCGGCCGCCGCCGCGTCGCCCGCGCTCTGCTCGACAGAGGCCACGAGGAACTGCACGTTCAGGTCGTCGGGCGATTCCGTCAGCATCTGCCGCGCAAAGGCCACCGCCTGGTCCGTCTGACCGGCATCGAGCTGGCTGCGCAGGAAGGCGATCTTGGCATCAAGCTTGGCATCGGGGCTCTTGGCCAACTGTTCGAGGTAGGCGCGCGCGGCGTCCGGGCTCTTCTGCCCCTGCAGGATGGCGCCCTGAAGGGCCGCCAGATCGGCCGCCGCTGCCGGATCGTTCACCGCCTCGAGCTCCTTGGCCACCGCATCGGCGCGTGGCCAGTCCTTCAGCGCCAGGTAGACCTGGCCAAGCGGCACCAGAAGACCCGCCTGCCCCGGATTGAGCCGAAGCGAGTCCAGCAACACCGTCTCGGCCGGCAGATACTTGCCCTCTGACGCCAGAAGCCGGGCATAGCGCAGCGACTCGTCCGGCGCCCGGCCAGAAGCCTGCACGGCCTGGGACATCATGTCCCGCATCAGGTCGCGGTCGCCCTGCCGTTCGTAGGCCTGCGCCAGAAGCGTCATCAGGCCCGCATCCTTCGGATGGGCGTTGATCCCGTCGCGCAGGATCGCGATCGCGTCGCCGGTCTGGTCGGCGTCGATGAGCCAGTTGGCCTTCATGCGGATCGCGTCGGGCTGGCCGGAATCCTGCGACAGCACATCCTCGACCAGCGCACGCGCGCCGACCAGGTCACCGTTTTCGGCCTTCATCTGGGCCAGCCCCACCTTCACCGTGCGCAGGTCCGCGCCGTCGGGCAGCGTCTTGACCAGGCCCTCCATCTCGGCGATGGCCTGCTCCTTCTCGCCCTTGGCATACATGTAGCCCGCCCGGGCCGAACGGAACATCGCCGGCGCCTTGCCCGAGGCGATCACCTTGTCCAGCTCTGCGATCGCCGCATCGGGCGAGCGATACTGCCCAAGGAACCGTACCAGAGCCGCTTCGGCCGCAGGGTCGGTCGAGGCCGGGTCGACCATGGCGCGCATGTTCGCCTCGGCCTTGTCATAGTCGTTGCGCGACAGATACCAGCGGGTCAGCGCATCCTTCATCTCGGTCGCGTCGGGGAAGCGGGCGATGATCTCCTTCAGCCCGGCCTCGACCGCGGCATCGTCCTTCATGCCGGCATAGACCGACAGGCGCTGCGCATAAAGAAGCCGGTCGTCCGGCGTGATGGCGATCGCCGCATCCAGCTCCCTGCGCGCGCTGTCGAGCGCCTGCGCCCGGATCAGGTCGTCGATGATGACCTTGCGCGACCGCATGTCGTCGGGATGGGCCGCGACGATGGCCTTCGCACGCCCCACCGCATCGAGGGTGGCGGCGCTGTCGGACTTGTCGAGCGCCCGCCCGTAATCGGTGAAGACCTTCAGCGACTGGAACCGCACGTCATCCGGCTTGGCCTTCAGGGCGGCGGCCGTGAAGCGGTCGGCCTCGTCCCATTGCCCGTTGTCCACCGCGATGTTCGAAAGCGCCAGAAGTGCGGGCAGGTCGTCGGGATACTGTTCGATCAGCCGCAGATACTGGCTGTAGGCCTCGCGCAGGTTGCCGCGTTTGAATTCGGCGTCGGCATAGGCCATGCGCGCGTCGTGATGCTTGCCATCATATTGGAAGACGTTGCGGAATTCGACCAGCGCCCGGTCGACATCCCCCGCCTTCAGATAGGTCAGCCCGGACTGGTAATAGTCTTCGGCTTTCTGTTCGGAAGTCTGGCAACCCGCCAGCGTCAAGGTGCTGACCACCAGGGCCGCAAAAAGGGGCGTACGAAGTTTCATCAATAGTGCCTCTAACAAGTTTCGGCCCTGCCCCAAGGCCCGCAAATCACGCAGCTTATAGCGCAACTTCGGCTCCGGCGTCATCCCCCGACGTGGCCAGAGCCAGTTACTGTGCCGATTCCAAGGCCGTTGCCGTTGCCGATTGCCCCTGGTCCGGGGCGCGCCAGGCAATCGTCAATGACCGGTGCCGTGCGCGACCGCGCCGAAGGTCCGCACCAGGATGACCACATCGGTCGACAGGCTCAGGTCCTGGTCATAGCCCGTGTCGAAATCGGCGCGCCGGGCAAAGTCGCTCGCGTTACGGGCCGAGATCTGCCAGGTCCCGGTCATTCCCGGCCGAAGCCCGTAATAGGCGACGCCCGGATACATCGGGCGCTGGCAGGGCATCATCGGCCGCGGGCCGACCAGCGACATGTCACCGACCAGCACGTTCCAAACCTGCGGCAGTTCATCGAGCGACGAGCGGCGCAGGAACCGGCCGAAACGCGTCACGCGCGGATCGCTCAGCAGCTTTTGCTTGTCGTTCCATTCCTGGCGCGCTGCGGGATTGGCCTCGAGGTAATCCTCGAGGATTTCATCCGCGCCCACGACCATGGTGCGCAGCTTCACCATCCGGAAAGTTCGCCCCTCCCGGCCGACCCGGTCGCTGCAATAGAAGGGACGGCCCCCCTGCACCCCGAGCACCAGCGCGAGCACGCCAATGAGCGGCAGCACGATCGGCAGCGCCAGAACCACCAGCAAGAGGTCCAGCAGCCGCTTGAAATGGTTCCGGTACAGCCCAGGCTGCCGCTGGGCCCCGACGGGCCCGACGGGCCCGACGGGCGTGCAGGCCCCATGGGCCTTCTTGGACAAGTCGTTAATCTGCATGGTCATACGACACACCGACCTAGGTCGATCCCAAATATTTGATCCCCGGCATACGTCGCCGACCCTAAACTCAATACCGGCAAACCCGGCCTCGTCGGCAGTAAGGCATACCCCAGCCCAAGCCCCCGGATTTTAACAGTTAGTTCACAAAAGCGAAACTGAATTGGAAGAACGTTTCGACCCGGACCCTAGCCCGATGAGTGTCCAGGCGGGACTCTTGGTTGCCATTCCCCCCCCCAGCGGCGAAAAACTGCCCGTAGCCTGTCGACTGTTCTCGATAGGTGGGCCAATCATGGCGAAACGGCGGCGGAAGTGTGGCTCTGGGCCCCTATCGGCGGGGGAACATGGCCGAATCGGCTCGCCCGTCGCATAAGGGGCCCCAATCGGCTGGTCTGGTGCCATCAAAGCGCCATTCTGGCCGGGCAGGACGTCCCTTGATGTAACGGACGGACAGGGCCCAGACCGGCACCTACCAGGCCGGCCGGCAGAATGAGGCAACGGAAGCGAACGGATGAACAAGGTCGTGGAGACCCGCACGGACGACAGCAGCATCGGCTTCTACATGGACTTCTTCGGATTCCGCGAGCGTCCCTTCACGCTCGTGCCGGATCCGGACTTCATGTTCTGGTCGGCGCAGCACCGCCGCGCCTATTCGGTGCTGGAATTCGGCATCCTGTCGCGCGCGCCGATCACGCTGGTGACGGGCGGCGTCGGCTGCGGCAAGACAACACTTTTGCGTGAGCTTCTGCGCCAGTTCGGCACCCGCGTCACCGTCGGCCTGATCTCGAACGCGCAAGGCGGCCGGGGCGAGCTGATCCAGTGGGTCCTGAACTCGCTCGGCGTGCCGTTCGACCCCTCGCGGGGCTATGTCCAGCTGTTCCAGCAGCTTCAGGACTTCCTGATCGACGAATATGCCGCCGGCCGCCGTGTCGTCCTGATCTTCGACGAGGCGCAGAATCTGTCGCCCGAAAGCCTTGAAGAGCTGCGGATGCTGACCAACATCAACTCCGGCAAGGACGAGGTCATCCAGCTGGTGCTGGTCGGCCAGCCCGAACTGCGCGACATGGTGCTGGACCCCTCGCTTCGCCAACTGGCGCAGCGCATCGCGGCGAGCTTCCACCTGCAGCCGCTTGATGAAAAGTCCGTGATCGACCTGGTCGCCCACCGCCTGCGCGCGGCGGGCGGCACCGGTGCAGAGATCACGCCCGACGCCTCGCGCCTGGTCCACAAGACCACCCACGGCGTGCCGCGTCTGGTCAACCAGCTTTGTGATATGGCATTGCTCTATGCTTGGAGCACCGACCACCCCCAGGTCGATGCCTCTGTCGTCCAGTCGGTGTTGGATGACGGCGTATTTTTTGCCGCCCAGATCGCGGCCGAGGAAGAGAAACGTAGATGAACCTGGACCTCAAATATTACGCGGCGATCTTTTTGCGCCGGATTCACTATTTCATCATCATTACGGCACTCGTGTCGGCCGCGGCGATCGCGGCAGCCCTTCTTCTGCCATCCGTCTACCAGGCCTCTTCGACACTTGTCGTCGAAGGCTCGACCATTCCGACGGCACTCGCGGCCCCCACGGTCCAGACCGCGGCGATGGAAAAGCTGCAGAACATCCAGCAGAAGCTGATGACGCGCGCGAACCTTCTGGACATCGCCAACCGCATGGACGTGTTCCCGAACATCGCCCAGATGACGCCCGACGACATCGTCAAGGCGATGCGCGACGGCACCACGATCCTCAACAGCGCCAACCGTGGTGAAGCCACCTTCATGACCATCAGCTTCAACGCGCGCTCGGGCAAGGCGGCGGCGGCGGTGGTCAACGAATACATGACCATCATCCTCAAGCAGGATGTCGAAAACCAGACCCGCAGCGCCGAGGATACCTCTGAGTTCTTCAAGCAGCAGGTGCAGGCGCTCGGCACCCAGATGGACCAGATCAGCGCACAGATCCTGGATTTCCAGACCAAGAACGCCGACGCCCTGCCGACGAACCTGGCCTTCCACCAGACCCAGCAGGCCAACCTGCAGGGCAAGCTCGACGCGGCCGAACAGTCGATCAAGGATCTGCAGGACCAGAAGGCACGCCTGATCGCCACCTTCAACATCACCGGGCAGGTCGCGAACACCAGCACCAACCAGACGCCCGAAGCCAAGCAGCTTGCAACGCTGAACGATCAGCTGAACCAGGCGACGGCGCTCTTTTCGCCGACGAACCCCAAGGTCAAGCTTCTGCAGGCCCAGATCGCCCAGCTAGAGTCGATCGTGCGCGCCCAGTCGCAGAACGCCTCGACGAGCACAGCCCCCGTCGACCCGGCCAAGTCCATGTTCGACATCCAGATCGCCGACTTCGATGCGCGCATCAAGACCGTGACCGAACAGCGCGACCTTCTGGCGCAACAGGTGGCGACGCTGCAGGACCGGATCGACCGGACCCCGGCGAACCAGGTGTCGCTCGACGCCATGAACCGCGACTACCAGAACCTGCAGGCCCAGTATAACGCCGCCGTGCAAAAGCAGTCGCTGGCGGCTTCGGCCGAGCAGACGGCGGTCCTGTCCAAGGGCGAAAAGATCACCGTGGTCGACAGCGCCACCGTCCCCGACCAGCCGATCAAGCCGCGCCGGACGATGATCGCGCTTGGCGGCGTCGCGGCCGGCATGGCGCTTGGCGCCGCGATCATCCTGCTGACCGAGCTTCTGAACCGCGCGGTCCGCCGCCCGCGCGACATCGTCAAGGCCTTCGGCATCACGCCGATCGTCACCATCCCCTACCTGCGCACGCCGAACGAGACCATCAAGCGCCGCTCGGTCTTCGTCATGTTGATGCTGGTGGCGATCATCGGCATTCCGGCCGCGATGTATGCCGTGCATGTCTTCTATCAGCCGCTCGACATCCTCTTGAACCGCGTCACCTCGAAATTCGGGCTCACGATCTGAGCCTGGCGGGTCAAGCCGGCCCGGACTGGAAGGAAAGACCATGGAAAAACTCGAAGCCGCACTGGCCAAGGCACGCGAAGCGCGGCGTCAGTCGCAGACCAGCCTGCCGCCCTCGATGCTGCCGCCCTCGGCCAGCGCCGTGTCCTTCGCGCCGACCGCATGGGCGGCGCTGCCCGAGCTGACGATCTCGGCCGATCTGGCGCGCCAGAACCGCATCGCAGCCGTGACCGGCGGCAAGGTCGCCACGCCCTACGACATGCTGCGCTCGCGCACGATCCGGCTGATGAAGGATGCAGGCTGGAAACGGCTGGCCATCACCTCGCCCAACGCGAGCTGCGGCAAGACCACGCTGGCGCTGAACCTCGCCCTGTCGCTGGCGCGGCAGAAGGAGTTGAAGATCCTGCTCATCGACCTGGACCTGCGCCGGCCGAACCTCAACCGCATGATTGCGCACTCGACCCAGGCGTCGATCCACCAGGTGCTGATGCGCGAGGTGCCGTTCGATCAGGCAGCCGTGCGCGTGGGCGACAACCTGGCGATCGGCCTGAACGGCAGCCCGGCCAAATATCCCGCCGAGCTTCTGCACTCAGCCCAGGCGCGTGAGGTCCTGGCCGAAATCGAGACGCAGCTGAAGCCGGACCTGGTGATTTTCGACATGTCGCCCATGCTGGCCAGCGACGACAACGTGGGCTTCCTCGACCATGTCGACTGCGCGCTTCTGGTCGCCGCGTCGGAAAGCACGACGCTCCAGAACATCGATGTCTGCGAGAAGGAGCTGGCCCAGCTGACGAACGTGCTGGGCGTCGTCCTGAACAAGTGCCGCTATGCTGACCAGACGGCGGGCTACGGCTACGAAGATTACGAGTGAGCCGCTTCTGACCCGCGCGACGGCGCACTGACCGTCGCATGGACGCAAATGAAAAGGCCGGGCTCTCGCCCGGCCTTTCGATCTTGCTGTCGGGCCGATCAGGCCTTCTTGCGGCGACGCAGCGCAGCCAGGCCACCAAGGCCGGCAACCATCAGCGCGCCAGCAGCCGGAACCGGAACCGGAGCGACTTCGACACCGGCCAGCGCCGCGTCAGCGAAGCCGTAGGCGTCGTTGCTGTCGAGCACCGAGAAGGTGAGCGAGGTGATCCACTTGCCGCTGTTGATCATCGAGCCGGCGAAGCCCGGGCGGGCGCCGTTGACGACCTGGACCGCCTGGGTCGTGTAGACGTCGCCGTTGCTGGTCGTGACCTGGCCGACTTCCTTCGAGCCCTTGTTGGCGGCGATGAAGAGGTCGAGCCAATAGACAGCCTTCAGAAGCACCGGCTTCGCGAAGGAAATCGTGATCCACTCTTTCGACTTCGCGCTGGTGGTGATCTCGTCATCCTTCGCGCCGACGCCGTAGCCATCGGTCTGGAACGACAGGCCCGAAGCGACCTGAGCCGCGTTCTTCGCGCCGACACCATCATAGAGCTGGCTGTTGTTGAGGATCCCGCTGGCCGTCATCGTCCAGTTGATGCCCATGACCGTGCCGCTGTGGCCGGTCGAGGCCGAAGTGAAGTCGATCGTCGCAGCGTTGGCGCCAACCGCCATTGCAGCGGCAACCACCGCACCCGTAATGGTCGTCTTAACAAACATAGTAGTCTCCCAAGAATTCGTTATCTCGCACCCTTGCCAAAGTTTTAACACATTTGAACAAGTTTGGAACCAGCTTTCGACAAATTTTCGCCGTATTCTCAGTGCGATCCGCCGCGCTCTTGGTTTGGATGCAGCGTTGTTTCCATTTTGCCGACAATGTTCGGCCCGAAGTCCAACTATCCACGCCAGCCCGCTGTTTCGCCCGGTGCGGCCGCCATTTCAGCGGCCGCGCCTGTGACTCAAACAGCACAGCCCGCCGGTCCGGCGGCCCGAGCCCCCTCTGGCGGCCCTGCAAAAACCCGGGGCCGGCCCCAACCTGTCGCCACAATTTCGCCATCTATCGGGCACCGACCCGACCTCGCCGCGGTCGCGGCACGAATCACGCAATCGTGAGCGCCGGGCGGTCACTTTGGCCGCCACCTTTGCCGCCAACTTGTCTGGCACCCGTATCCGCCATCGGCGGCCTACCGCCGGCGCAGGGCGCCCGGCGGACATGGCGCTGGCACCTGTCAGAATTTTGCCACATTAACGCAAAATTCATCCACAGCCGACTAGATGTGGTCTGAATGGTAGCGAAGCGGCGGTTAGCATGATCGCAAAGATGCGGCGCGACAGGCGCCCGACAGGTCTGATCGAGGCAGGGCCAAGCGTGGGACAGAACGACAGGGCCGCAACTGCGGCCACAACCGGCCATGGGGCCGCGGCACCGGTGACCAACGCCTACCGGGCGGCCTGGGCCAGCCTTCGCGGACCGCTGGTCATGGCGGCCTTCTTCTCGGCCCTGGTCAATATCCTGATGCTCACCGGCTCGCTTTATATGCTCGAGGTCTATGACCGCGTGCTGGGCTCGGGCTCGCTGCCGACGCTCGCCGGGCTCTTCATCATCGTGACGATGATGTATGCCTTCCTCGCCTACTACGACTTCCTGCGCGCACGCATCCTGTCGGGGATCGCCTCGCGTCTCGACCGCACCGTCGGCCCCACGGCCTTCCGCGCCTGGCTCCGCGGCGGCCTCGACCCCAAGGGCGCCGACAGCCAGCCGCTGCGCGAACTCGACCATGTGCGCGCCTTCCTGTCCAGCCCGGCCGTCAACGGGCTTTTCGACCTGCCCTGGATGCCCTTCTATCTGGCAGTCCTTTACCTTGTTCACCCCTGGCTTCTCTGGCTGACGATCGCGGGCGCAGGCGTCATCGCCATCATCGCCGCCGTGAACCGCCGCGTCTCGGCCCAGGCCATCGCCCGCACCTCGGGCTTCGACCTGGCCGAACGCCGCTTTGCCGAACGCGCGCAAAGCCTGGCCGGCGCGCTCCTTCCCATGGGGATGGAAAGTGCGCTGACCGGCCGCTGGCTCGGCCTGCATGACGCGACCCGGACCGCCGCCCGGGCTGGCGCGGGCGCCTCCGAAGGGCTCGCCGCCTCCTCGCGCACCTTCCGCATGTTCCTGCAGTCGGTAACGCTTACGATCGGCGCCTGGCTCGTCCTTCGCGGCGAGATTTCGGGCGGCATGATCATCGCCTCGACCATCCTTGCGGGCCGCGCGCTCGCGCCCCTCGACCAGGTCATCGGCCACTGGCGCACCA
>Ga0209023_10001142_pt1 | contig 36579 bp, 25 predicted proteins | sample LakOneMetagenome_FD_187468 | JGI IMG/M metagenome (GOLD analysis project Ga0209023, IMG submission 187468) | Freshwater and sediment microbial communities from Lake Erie, Canada (SPAdes) (version 2) | ecosystem: Environmental > Aquatic > Freshwater > Lentic | place: Lake Erie, Canada...
TCATGCTCGCCCGCCAGGATCAGCACCGGCACTGCGCCGCCGAGCGGCTCGTTGAAACCGGCCGGATGCGTACCGTGCGGCCACAGCGGGCAGGTCTTCAGCAGCCAGTCGGTGAGCGCGTTGCCCATCACCGTGTCGGCATCGGCGGGATTCGCCGCGAGACGATCGCCGTCTTCTGCGCAGATGACCGAGAGCCCCATGCCGCCGGTCATGCTGTCGGAGACATCGCCGACGACGACCTGCGCTTGTCCCAGCAACGGTTCGTAGTGCCCGGCGTCGGCTTCCTGCAGGACATAGGGCAGCAGCGCCGCCGTGTACGGGCTGTAGGCATACAGGCGCGCGAGCTGCACCAGCTCGCCGGCGCCGATGGTCTTCTGCTCGACGCGGAACGTGAACGGATCGCGCAGCGTCAACTGCTGCGGATGCGCGCGCAATCGGGCCAGCAGGCGCCGCAGCGTCTGGTACGAATCGCCGTAGCGCGTGTTGCAGCCACGATCGAGCGTGCAGCGCTTGAACAGCGCCTGCAGCACATCCTCGAGGTTGCGCGCGTGCTCGCTGCCGAGCACGAGTGCGTTGGGCACGGCGCTGTCGAGCACGATCGCTCGCACGCTGGCCGGATAGCGCTTCGCGTATTGCTGCGCCATGCGCGTGCCGTACGACACGCCGACGAGGTCGAGCGGCGGACTGCCGAGCGCGCGCCGCACGAGCTCCAGGTCTTCGACCGCATCGCTGGTCGAATAGAACTGCGGCGCGGCGCGCGGCGCGAGCCGCGCCACGCAGGCGCGCACGGCTTCAGGGCCACTGGCCAGCGCCGTGTCATCGGTGGTCGCGTCGCCCTTCTTGCCTTCGTCGCAATCGAGCGCGTTGGAGCCCCCGGTGCCGCGCTGGTCGACGAGCAGCACCGCGCGCTGCCGGCGCAACGGTTCGAATGCACCGGCGATCGACGGATAGTCTTCGGTGGCCGCGCCCCCCGGTCCGCCGTCGAGGAAGGTCACGAGGTCCGGCTCGGCCTGCGCCGATTCGGCGCGCACCAGCGCGACGCGCAGCTTGATGTGCCGCCCGTTCGGCGCTGCATGGTCTTCGGGAACGTCTACGCCTGCGCAATAGGCGCGCATCGTCGGGGTGCCGTTGCCGCGGCGGCCGATGTCGCAGGGTTCGAGCGTCAGCGAGCCCATGTGCAGCTCGTCAGGCGCGACCGCGGAAATCGCCATCGAGGCGTCGCTGCCTGCACCGCGATGCTGTTGCGACACCGACCAGCCCACCGCGGCGGCGAGCAACAACACGATCACGATGCGGCGCAGGCGCGGATTCAAGCGGATCGCCGCGCGTGGCGGCCCGTGCGCAATTGATACACGAGGTAGATCACGATGATGATGTTGAGTGCGGTGGCGCCGAGCACGGCGTACGTGCGGTGATGATGCCCGAAAAACAGGTGGTACAGTTCGAACGGAATCAGCGAGCCTGTTGCAACGACGGTCAGCCACTCCGCCCAGGTCTTGCGCAACCACAGGCCGATGCCTTCGGTGAGCAGCACGGCGGTGTACAGCGCGGTGACCAGCAGGATATTGCCCAGGCGCGCCGAGCCGAGCGAATCGAGCCAATCGAGCGCGCGCTCCAGCATGCGCCGCTCGAAAGTGTCGCTCAACGTGTTCAGCCAATCCTGTATGCGCACGAGCAGGTCAGGATTGAGCAGGCGATACAACCCGTACGTCGTCGCGAGCAGCAGCACGGCCTTGCCCATCTTGAACAAGCCGATGAGGCGAAGTCCGTCGATACGTTTCGAGGCTGCCGATGGCATGGCACTAGTCTAACGTGACCGCATCAGCGCTTGCGCGGCCAGCGGGAGCTGACAATAAATCCCGCCGCGATCACGGCGAGCATGAGCAGGTAGGCGAGCGCACCATATAGAGTGAGGCCCGGAATGGCCCACAGCAGCAGCATGTCGTTGCCGCCGGGCACCAGCGCGGCGCCGAATCCCATGACCAGGCCGCCGCCCGCGCAGCGCAATGCGCGCCGCATCGCCGGCCACTTGAGCTGGAACCGGCCGGCGAAGGCCGCACCGGCCAGCGCGCCGCCAAACAGCAGCAGCGCGGACAGGTTCGCCGTCCAGTCCATCAGCGAATGGCGTCCATGCGCCAGCGTCTGCAGCACCGTGCCGTAGCTCCACCCGGGATGGCGCGCATACACCAGGCCGGCCAGCGCACCGGCGCACACGGCCCACCCCGCGGCGGCTGGGCGGCCACGGCGCACCAGCACGATGACCAGCGACGCGAACCCGACGGCGCCGGCGATCCACAACGGGCCCATCGCGGCATGCGAAGCCCCGTACAGGCCGGCGGCATGCGCCCATTCTTCTGCAACGCGAGCGCCTGCGCCGATGCCGGCCAGCGTGAAGAGGAAATTGAGGTTGCCCGAGCCCAGGTACAGCACGCTGCCCAGGTAGCAGCCGCCGTTCAACAGCGCGCCCACGCCGAGCAGCGCTCCGCCGGCGATGACACCGGCGCCGAGCGGCACCGCGCCCGGCAGCAATACGGAGCCGGGCATCAGCCCAGCCAGCAACAACAGCACGACGCCGGCGCTGCCGCCCGCGAGCGCGAGCCGCTGCAACGCGGCGTGGTCGCGCGACACCACCGCGTTCTGCACGCTCGCGACCGCGCACAGGCTGACGCGCGACAGCACGATGCCGAGCGAAAAGGTCAGCAGCAACAACAGCGCGTCGATCATCATCGAATCAACGCGCCGCCGGAATCCGCAGTGGCAGGTAAGGGCAACTGTTGCGCACGCCGCGGCCACACCCGATCGGATGCAGCGACTTGTCCAGGCAGACGCGCACTTCGGAGAGCTCGGTGCGATTGCAGGCGACGACGATGCCGTTGTCCGGAATGCCGGGATTCACGGCGCGAAACGCCGCGATGATGTCGCGCGCATCCATCAACTGGTTGTTGCGCGGCGCCTCGAACGCCGCGGGAATCCTCACGGCCGCGAGCGCGCGGTCGGCGGTATCGAAGTAGCCCAGCGCATCGAAACCGCTGCAGGTTCCGTGGCGCTGCCATTCGTGCTGCATGAGGCGCGGGCTCGGATACAGCCCCGCGCCGCGCGATTGCGCGGCGGAAGACAACGAGGCATCGGTCGCGCAGTTCTCGGGATAGCCGCCGTCCGCATTTTGCGGCCACAGCCCGTGCAGCACGAAGCCATAGCCCTTGCTGCATTGCGCGCGGTCATCGTCGTGCGTCAGGCAATAGCTCGGCGACCACGACAGCGACAGCAGGAAATAGTCGTATTGCGCGTTGGCCGCCGGCAGCGCGGTGCCCGCAGGCGCACTGGCCACTGCAGGCGTCGCGCTGCCATTGTTGCGCGGCGTGTGGCCGGCCTCTTCGCTGCCGGCGTGCAGTCGCAGGTAAGCCAGGCCCGCCGCGAGGCACAGTGAAACCAGCAGGTGCGTGACGGTCACTTTTCCCTGTTGCATGGGCAATCCTAGCGAGGGCGCGTTGCAGCGGGCGCGATGGCCGCGCGATGCAACCGCAACTGCAACTGCAACGCCTGCGGTGCATCGTCGATCAGCACCGACGCCGTGTGTTGTTTCGCATCCACGACGACTGGCACCGCACGATCACCGATGCGCGCGCTGGCCGCGCCCCGCCAGCCGTGCACGGTCACGCGCAGCTGATTCCACCAGGGTTTGAATGCACCTGACCGGTCTGCGAATGTGACCGCAATGCCGTCATCGCGCGTTTCGCAGCGCATGGACTGCCGCAGGAACTCGCCGCGCGTGTAGCCCATGCTGTGCCCGTCGTCCGCGTAGATCTCGCCGTGGCAGTCATCGCCCGGATACACATCGAGCATGAGCGGACCATGCGGCGTCTCGGCGGTGCTCTGCGTGAGCGCCTGGCGCGGCAGGATCGTGCCCGCGCGCACGAACACCGGCAGGCGGTCGAGGCGCGGCGTCGAATCGAGCAGCAGCCCTGCGCGGTCCGACGCCGCGCCCGCTTCGCCGGAGCGGCCCGCGCCGCGCGGGAGCGTCGCGGCATCCGCGCCGCTCCAGTAGTCGTACCAGCCGCCGGCGGGCAGGCAGATCGTGTAGTTCGCCGGCGATTCGAGCACCGGCGGCGGTGCGATCAGCAACGCCTCGCCCAGCATGAACGTCGTATCCTGTCCGCAGGGCGCGTCGAGCGCTTCCGGGAACTCGTAGAACACCGGGCGCATCAGCGGCGCGCCCTCGCGCGCGTTGTCGTCGGCGAGCGCGTAGAGGTACGGCAGCAGGCGATAGCGCGCTTCGATGAAACGCCTGCGGATCGCCGTCTGCACCGGCCCGTCGACCCAGGGCTCCTTGCGCACGTCGCCCTTGCCGAAATGATCGCGGAACACCGGCATGAACGCGCCGAGTTCGATCCAGCGCGTCAGCAGCTCAGGGCTCGGCGCGCCGATGTAGCCGCCGACATCGGCGCCGCTGTAGGTGAATCCGCTCATGCCCAGGTTCAGCAGCTGCGACACCGAGAGCTTCAGGTGATTCCAGGTCGAGCTGTTGTCTCCCGTCCACGTCACCGCGTAGCGCTGTCCGCCGGCGAAACTCGCGCGCGTCATCACGTAGGCGCGCTCATCGGGCGCGAGGCGCCGGATGCCCTCGTAGGTCGCGCGCGAATTTTCCATGCCGTAGATGTCGTGGATCTCGGCGTGCGTTGCGGTGCGCTCTGCGAATCCAGGCTCGTCGATGCGATGCACGGTGTCGAGCGGCATCGTCTTGGTTGGCGTGTCGAAGATCGCCGGCTCGTTCATGTCGTTCCAGTAGCCGGCGATGCCCGCGGAAACTTGCGCGGCAAACAATCCGCCCCACCACTCGCGCGTCGCCGCGCGCGTGAAATCCGGAAACACCGCGGGACCCGGCCACACCGGCCCGACGTACAGCGATCCATCGGGCTGCTTCAGGAAATGATCGCCGGCGACGCCGGTGTCGAAGGGCGCATAACCGCTGTTCGGCAAGTCGGCAATGTGCAGGTCGGTGATCGCGACGAGGCGGAAGTCCTGGTGTCGCAACGCCGTGACGAGGGCAGCGAGATCTGGAAACGCCTGCCTGTTCGTCGTGAACGGCCGGTAGTGATCCTGGTAGTCGATGTCGAGCCAGATCGCATCCGCCGGAATCTTTTCCCTGCGGAATCGCGCGGCAAGCGCGCGCACTTCCGTATCGCTCATGTAGCTGAAGCGCGATTGCTGGAAGCCGAGCGACCAAAGCGGTGCCAGCGGCGGTTTGCCGGTGAGGTCAGTATAGCGCTCGACGACGCGCTTCAGGCTCGGCCCGTAGATGATGTAGTAATCGATCGGTCCGCCCACGGCGCCGAAGGCGATCGTGCCTGGGTCCTGCTTGCCGAAATCGAAGCAGCTGCGCCAGGTGTTGTCGAGGAAGATGCCGTAGCTGCCGCCCGCTCCACCGGTGGCGATGAAAAACGGCACACTCTTATAGATAGGGTCGGTCGACTCCTGGAACCCGTACATGTCGGTGTTCCAGTTCACGAAGGCCTGGCCGCGTCGATCGAGCGGCCCGGTCTTGTCGCCGAAGCCGAAGATGTGCTGGTCGGCGTCCAGCTGCTTGCGCAGCGTGAAGGCCGCTCCCTGCGTGTCGATCGCACGCCCGGGCGCGTCGGACGAAACGACGTGACCCGCGAGATCGGAGACGGTGAGCCGCAGCGTCTCGCGTTCGACACGCACCGACAGCGCTGCCGTGTCGAATCCCTCCGCGTCGGCCTTCGACCATGCCTGTACGGCGAAGCTTGCTTCGCGCAGCGCAGCGGGCACGACCCAGGACGCGTCCTCGGCAAACACACCCGACGGCGCGACGCGCACGCGCAGGATGTCATCGGCAATCGCGTCGACGTGCAGACGCTGCGCACCGGATTGCAGTTCCAGTCCGCCGGCTGCGACACAGGGCGCGGCGGCCAGCGCGATGATCGCCGCGAGCGCCGCCCGCGACCCGCGCACGACTGCGAAACGATTTTTGATCGGCATGGCCCAAGGACTCGTGGCTGCGGTGCGCAGCGATCAATGTAGCAGTGCGCGCATGGTTTGACACTTCCGGCGCGCCGATGCTACAAACGCCGGAGAACGTCATTAACAATGAGTGCGGGGGGCGTCGTTGGCCGGACAGACTGTTGCACGCCGTGAAGTCATCCGCCTGCTCGGCATCGCCTCGGTGGCTGCGACTTTTCCCGGATTCCGCAGCTGGGCCTTCGCGGGCGAGCCCGCGGACCACGCCGATCATGCCGCGCACGGCGTCGCCCACGCCTCGCCCAGCGGCCCCTACCAGCCGCTGTTCTTCAGCGCCGACGACTATCGCCTCGTCGAACAGCTCGCCGAACTGATCATCCCCGCCGATGAAACGCCGGGCGCGAAACAGGCTGGCGTCGCCGAGTTCATCGACTTCATGGTCGCAAACCGGGTGCCGATCAGCGGCGCGGGCCACAGCGAGCCGCCGCGCGATTCCGCGCTGAAGATGGGATCCGAACTGCAGGCACAGTGGCTCGAGGGCCTGGGCTGGCTCGACACGCGCTGCCGGCAGGATTACGGGCGTGTGTTCGTCGAGTGCACGGCCGAGCAGCAGCTCGGGCTGCTCAGCGCGCTGGCCTACAAGGACAAGTACACGGCGGCGACGCAGGAAGGCCGCGGCTTCTTCAGGCTGCTGCGCGACTACACCGTCACCGGCTACTACACCTCGCGCGTCGGGCTCGAAGCGCTGGATTTCCCGGGCCTGCGCGGTTCGTGGGAGAAGCCGCCGGGTTGTCCGCATCCGGACGATCCGATGCACCTGCACCTCAACGCCGCGCCGGGCGCGACATGAGCGCTGCAGTGTACGACGTCATCGTCGTTGGAACCGGCGCCGGCGGCGGCACCGCGATGAAGATGCTGTGCGAGGGCGGCCTGAAGGTGCTCGCGCTCAACTCCGGGCCGCGCACGGTTCCCGCGAACGACTACCGCATGCACCGGCAGGTGTATGACCTGAAGTATCGCGGCTACGGCGACCCGCAGCTGCTCGCGGGCCGCGCGCACCAGGAGCGCTACTCGGTCGAGGAGAGCGAGTACAACGAGGGCCCGCATCTGTGGGAGCACGACGTCGCGTACTCGAACGGTCCCGGCACCGACTGGTACTGGAAGCGCTGCAAGGGCACCGGCGGCAAGGCGAATTTCTGGGGGCGCTCCTCGTGCCGCTACGGCGACATCGACTTCAAGGCCGCGAGCCTCGACGGCGTCGGCGTCGACTGGCCCGTGGATTACGCCGAGATCGCGCCGTGGTTTTCCAGGGCCGAGCGCTACATGGGTGTCGCGAGCACGGTGCAGAACCGGCCGAGCAATCCGGATGGCGAATACCTGCCGCCGATGACCTGGCGCTGCTACGACTACATCATCCAGAAGGCGGCGGAAAAAATCGGCGTGCCTTACCTGCCAGACCGCTGCGCGCAACTCACGGTCGGGCACAACGGACATCCGGCCTGCCACTACTGCGGCAACTGCAGCCAGGGGTGCGACGCCGGTTCGTTCTTCTCGCCGACCTGGTACACGATTCCGGACGCGGAAGCCTCGAAGAACCTCTCGCTCGTCACCGATGCGCTGGTGCGCGAAGTGCTCGTCGACGAAAATGGCCACGCGAAGGGCGTCGCCTACGTCGATCGCGCGACGAAGCGCGAAGTCGAGGTGTACGCAAAGGTCGTCGTGCTCGCGGCCTCCTGCGTCGAGACCGCGCACATCATGCTGAACTCGCGCTCGCGGCACTGGCCGACCGGCATCGCCAATTCGAGCGGGCAACTCGGCAGGAACCTCACCGATCACCTGTACGGGAGCCCGGGCTACGGCTACCTGCCGCAACTGCTGGGCCAGCCGAGCCGCCCCGACAACATCGCGAATTCCACCGTCGCGTGGATGCCGCGCTGGACGAACCTCGACAATCCGCGCGCCGAGAAATTCATCCGCGGCTACGGCATCTACATGGGCGGCGGCTGCGATGAATTCCCGTGGCACCACGGCCACGTCGAGGGCTTCGGGTCGGAGTTCAAGCGCGGCATCAAGCGTTACTATCCGGCCACGGTCGGCGCACTGGTGCAGATTCCCACGTTGCCGAGCCCGCACAACTACGTCGATCTCGATCCCGAGAAGAAAGACATCTTCGGCATCCGGCAACTGCGCTTCCATTTCCGCTGGGGCCCGAACGAGCTGATGATGTGGGACCATTCGAAGCAGGTGATGCGCGAATTGTTCAAGGCGGCCGGCGGCGAGATGTGGGGGGCCGATGACGAACCGAACCGCCCCGGCACCAGCCTGCACGAGACCGGCGTCTGCGGCATGGGGAGCGATCCGAAGACCTCGGTGACGAACAAGTGGGCGCAGGCGCACGACGTGCCGAACCTGTACATCTGCGACGCCAGCGTTTTCCCCGGCAACAACGACAAGACGACGACGATGCCGATCATCGCCTTCGCGATGCGCACCTGCGACCACATGCTGGATAATTTCCGGCGCGGCGTGCACAAGCGCGCCTGACAACCCCTCTTCAGCGACTCCACAGGATCCTGCTGCATGGCCCCATCGCCACGACCGACGTTCGACAAGCCTACTGCGATTCCGTTTGAACTCGCGACGCGCCACCTCTGGGGCGACGCCGGGTCCGGCGAAGTGCTCGACTGGATCTACGTCTCGAGCAGCAAGATCCACCAGCTGGTGTTCGGCCTGCCCGCTGGAGGGCGATTCCGGCACTCGGATGCGCACCGCACGATCTTCGCGGCCGATGAGATCTACTACGTGCTATCAGGGGAACTGGGGCTCGCGAACCCGGAAACCGGCGAAGTGCAGCGCGTGCGCGCCGGCGAAGCCGCGTTCTTCCGCCGCGACACCTGGCACCACGGCTTCAATTGCGGCACCGACGCGCTGCGCGTGCTGGAATTCTTCGCGCCACCGCCGTCGACCGGCAGCTCGAGCGCGTACGCGAAGACAAAACCGAATCTCACGTCGAACCGCTACACGCAGGACGCCCTGCTCGGTCGCTGGCCGATGGACCGCGCGCAGATCGAGCGCGAAGCCTGTTTCACGATGTTGCGCGACGCCGATGTGCTGTGGCGCATGGAAGGGCGCGACAACCCGATGATGGTGGGATTGCTCGTCGCGACCGAGCACCTCACCGTCGGCAAGATCACGCTGTTGCCGGGCCAGGTGAGCGACATCGAGACGCACGGCGGCGATGAAAGCCTCTATGTGCTCGACGGCGTGCTGACGCTCAGCGTCGCGGAGGCCGGTTCAGCGCCGTGGCACGAGCTGAAGGCCGGCGATGGCTTCTACCTGCCACAGGGCACGGCGCACCAGTACCGGAATCTCTCCGAACGGCCGGTGTCGCTGCTGTTCGGCGTCGCGCCGCAATACCTCGCGCGCTGAAACGATGAGTACGGTGCGCGAAGGATTCGGCGCGCGCTGGTTCTGGTACTCGCTGCTGACCATCGCCGGATGGGCCGCCTGGGCGCTGCTGCTCAAGCTCGGCTCGCTCGAGATACCGGATGCGCCGGCGCTGTTCCTGCAAACGCTCGGCATGCTGCCGCTGGCGCTGCTGCTGTTCGTGGCGGGCGCGGTGCGCGGGCCGCAGGATCGCCGCGGCGTCATCTATTCGCTGCTCAACGGCGCCATCACCGGCATCGGCATCCTCTTCCTGCTCGCGGCCTACCGCACCGGCGGCAACACCGCGGTCGTCTCGGTGACAACGGCACTGTATCCACTCATCACGTGCGCACTCGCGTTCGCGTTGTTGCGGGAACGGCTGACGGGCCGGCAGTGGCTCGGCCTCGGCCTGAGCGTCGCGGCGATCGTGCTGTTCGCCTGGCCGGCGCCCTCGGCCGACGCAACGGCCGCCAGCGCGCCCGCGCTGTTCACGCGCTGGATGCTCTATACGGTTCTGGCGCTGACCTGCTTCGGCGTCGTCGGCTTCCTGCAGAAGATCTCGACCGACCGCGTCTCGGCGGAATCCGCGCTGGTGTGGCTGATCGTCGGATTCATGCTGCTGCTGCCGTTCATTTACACCGGCACCGCGCTGTTCCACTATTCGCCGCACAGCATCGCGTTCGTCGTCGCGGGAGGCCTGCTCAACGCGCTCGGCAGCTGGGCGCTGCTCGCCGCGATGAAGAGCGGCGGCAAGGCGGCGATCGTCGTGCCGATGACGGCGGTGTATCCGCTGCTCGTCTGCCTGATGGCGCCGCTGCTGCTGAACGAACACCTGACGGCGTTGCAGGGCGCCGGCGTTACGCTGGCGCTCGCGGCGATCGTGCTGCTGGCGGGTTGAAGGACGGGGGCAGCCGCTCATGAAAAGACGCAAGACCTATCGCCGCGCTGGCCATGATCGGGCGGCAACGCAAGCGATTGGCCTCGGCATAGTAGGCTGCGGCAACGCGATGGACGGCGCCTACATGCCGGTGGTCGACCGGCTCCAGCAGCAGGGCAAGGCGCGGCTCGTCGGCGTCACGCACACCTCGCGGCGCGGCGCGCGCGCCGTCATGAGGAAATGGCGCATCCCGAAGTACTTCGACACGCTCGATGAACTGCTCGCTTCGGACGAGATCGACCTGGTTGTCGTGTTGACGCCGATGACGACGCACGCGCGCCTGGCTCGCGCGGCGCTCATGGCGCGCAAGCACGTGCTGGTCGAGAAGCCGATGGCCGTCACGCTCGCCGATGCGAAACGCCTGCTCGCGCTCGCGAAGCGCGTGCGACGGCACCTGGTGTGCGCACCGTTCGTCACGCTGAGCCCGACCTTCAACCTGATTCGAACGCGGCTCGCGGCGGGCGACATCGGCAAGGTCTGCCTGGCGCGCGCCCGCTATGGCTGGTCGGGCCCGGACTGGTCCGAGTGGTTCTACCAGCGCGGCGGCGGCCCGATCTTCGATCTCGCGGTCTACAGCCTGACGACGCTGACGGCACTGCTCGGACCCGCGCGCCGCGTCAGCGCGATGACCGGCATCGCGCAACCGCTGCGCCGCGTGCGCAACCGAACGGTCCGCGCGCGAGTCGAGGACAACGCGCAGATCACGCTCGATTTCGGCAACAGCGTCTTTGCGACAGTGACCTCTGGCTTCACGATGCAGAAGTACCGTTCACCGGGCATCGAGCTCTATGGAACCGAGGGCACGCTGCAGCTGATGGGCGACGACTGGGCGCCGGATGGCTACGAGCTCTGGCGCAACGACGCCGGCGCCTGGCAGGTGTTCGGCGAGACGAATCCGCATTGGCAATGGACGGCCGGCCTCGCGCACCTGGTGAATTGCCTGCTGCACCGCGAACGTCCGGCCGTGCGGCCCGAGCACGCCTGCCACGTGCTCGAGATCATGCTCGCGGCACAGAAGGCCGGGCGCACCGGCCGCGCGCAGCCGATCCGCAGCCGGTTCAGGCTGGCTCCGCTGCTGGCCGATGCGCGCCAGGGCGCAGCCGCGCATCGAATCCACAATCGACCGACCGACTGAGGCGCCCCGTGCACCGCCACGCGATCGGGATGGATATTGGCGGCACGAAGATCGCCGCCGGCCTGGTCGAACTGTCGACGGCGCGCATCGTCGCGAAGGAGATCATCGCGACCCGGCCCGAACGCGGCGGCGAAGCGGTGCTGCGCGACACGCTCGATGTGGCGCGCCGCCTGCACGCGCAGGCAACGCAGCGCGCGCTCGAGGTCTGTGGCATCGGCGTTGGCATCTGCGAACTGGTCGACCTCGATGGCGAGCTGCGCAGCGACTCCGTCATCAAATGGCGCGAACTGCCCGCGCGCGCGCAGCTCGAGCAGCTTGCGCCGACGCGATTCGAATCCGACGCACGCGCCCCGGCGCTGGCCGAAGCGCGCTTCGGCGCCGGCGTGCCCTATCGGAATTTCATTTACCTGACGATCGGCACCGGCATCAGCTATTGCCTCGTGCTCGACGGCAAGCCGTATGCCGGCGCGCACGGCAATGCGATCATCGCCGGGTCCGGCTTGCAGACCTCGCACTGCGAACACTGCGGCACGACGCAGGAGCGCAGCCTCGAGGACTACGCGGCGGGTCCCGCGCTCCTCGCGCGCTACAACCGCAAGGCCGCGACGCCACTGCACTCGGGCGCCGAGGTCGCTGCCGCCGGGGCGGCCGGCGACCCGATCGCGCAGGACATCCTCGTGTCGGCCGGCGCGGCGGTCGGCGATACGGCCGCCCTGTTGATCAACGCGCTCGACCCGCGGGCACTCATCGTCGCGGGCGGGCTCGGCCTGGCCGGCGGCCTGTACTGGGACAACTTCATCGCCTCGACGCGTCGACGCATCTGGGCCGAAGCCTCGCGCGCATTGCCTATCCTGACTGCGCAGCTGGGCGCGGACGCTGGCATAGTAGGCGCCGCGCTGTGCGCGCCGTCGTCGCAGCCCTGAGTCTCGTGAGGTAATCGGTCGATGCACGTCATGCGAAAATTACTGGGCGCCGCGATGGGCGTCGTCGCGTTCTGCGCCGGCGCCGCGACGCCCGCCAGCGCCGCGGCGAGCACGGTCGAGCCGACGCTGGTGCTGCTGCACGGCAAGGTCTGGACCGAGGATCCCGCGCATCCCGAGGCGCAGGCCGTCGCGCTCGGCGGCTCGCGCATCCTCGCCGTCGGCAGCGATGCGGCGATCAGCCGGCTGGTGACGCATGGCACGCGCGTGATCGATCTCAAGGGCCGCCGCGTCGTGCCCGGATTCAACGACTCGCATGTGCATTTCCTGCAAGGCGGCATGGCCTTGACCAGCGTGCAGCTCGGCGACGCGAACAGCCCGGGCGAACTCCGGGCGCGGGTCGCCGACTACGCGCGAAAGCTGCCGAAGGGCGCGTGGATCACCGACGGCAACTGGGACCACCAGCGCTGGACGCCGGCCGAACTGCCCACGCACGCGCTCATCGATGAGGTCACGCCGGACAACCCCGTACTGGTCTGGCGGCTCGACGGCCACATGGCGCTCGCCAATGCGCTGGCGATGAAACTCGCCGGCATCGATCGCAACACGGCCGATGTCGCCGGCGGCGAAATCGTGCGCGATGCCAACGGCGATCCGACCGGAATACTCAAGGACGCTGCCACGGGGCTGGTGCAACGGGTCATGCCGCCGCCGTCCGAAGCGCAGCAGGACCGCGCCATGGACGCCGCCCTGTCGGAGGCGGGCCGGCATGGCGTGACCAGCGTGCAGGACATGGTCGACTCGACGGTCGATACGGATGGCCCGAGGCGCATGGCGCTGTTCGAACGCTTCCATCGCGCCGGACGACTGACGGTGCGCCTGTACGCGTCGGCCCCGCTGCAGCGCTGGCAGGATCTCGCGGAGCTCGGCATCCAGGCCGGCTTCGGCGATCCGATGTTTCGCATCGGCAACCTGAAGAGCTTTGCCGACGGCGCGCTCGGCTCCGCCACTGCGCTCATGAAGGACCCGTACGCCAACCGCCCGGACTACCGCGGCATCGCGACCGGCGACCTGCTCGATCCCAGGCACATGCATGACGACCTGGTCGGCGCCGCGAAGGCGGGACTGCAGGTCAGCATCCATGCGATTGGCGATCGCGCCAACCACGACGTGCTCGATCTGATCGAGCAGGCGGAAAAAGCGGTGCCGGGAGGCCGAAACCGTTTCCGGATCGAGCACGCGCAGCACCTCGACCCGGCCGACATCGCGCGCTTCGGCCAGCTGGGCGTGGCCGCGTCGATGCAGCCCTATCACGCCATCGACGATGGCCGCTGGGCCGAGCAACTCATCGGGCACGAGCGCGCGCGCAGCAGCTACGCCTGGCGCACGCTGCTCGATACGGGCGCCACGCTGGCGTTCGGCTCCGACTGGCCGGTCGCGCCGCTCGACCCGATCCTCGGCATCTATGCCGCCGTTTCGCGGCGCACGCTGGACGGCGCGCATCCCGACGGATGGATTCCCGAACAGCGCATCAGCGTGGCGGAAGCCGTGCACGCATACACGATGGGCTCGGCCGCTGCCGAGCACATGGACGACGAGAAGGGATCGCTGGTCGCCGGCAAGCTGGCCGACCTGGTCGTGCTGTCCGCGGACATCTTCACCGTGCCCGCCGAGCAGATCCGGCAAACCCGCGTGGACCTGACCATCTGCGACGGAAACGTCGTGTACGACGCTTCGCGATGAAAGACCAGATCAACCTCCGTTACGTGCTGTTCCTCGCGGTCACCGCGGCGACCGGCGGACTGCTGTTCGGCTTCGACATCGCGATCATCAGCGGCGCGGGCCCGTTCCTCGTGCAGCATTTCGGCCTCAACGACCTGAGCCTCGGCGTCGCGTTCAGCTCGCTGCTGTTCGGTTGCGTGATCGGCTCGGGCGTAGCGGGCCGCATCACCGATCGCTTTGGCCGCCGGCGCATCCTGCTCATCGTCGCCGTGCTGTTCGCGCTCACCTCGGTCGCGACCGGACTGGCGTGGAGTTTCCAGAGTTTCCTCGTCGCGCGCTTCCTCGGCGGCCTCGCCGTCGGCGCGGTGTCGCTGGTCTCGCCGATGTACGTGTCCGAGATCTCCCCGCCCACGCTGCGCGGCCGCATGGGCACGCTCTACCAGATGTCGATCGTCACCGGCATCCTGGCTTCGTACTGCATCAACTACCTGCTGCGCGACCACGGGCCCGACAACTGGCGCTGGATGTTCCTGACGGGCGTGATCCCTTCGGTGATATTTTTCCTGCTGCTGCTGCTCGCGCCGGAAACGCCGCGCTATCTCGCGCTGGTCAACCGGCGCGAGGAAGCGTTCGCGATCATGGAGCGCATCGGCGGCCGCGCCAGCGCGGAGTTCGCGATGCGCGAGATCAGCGCCAGCCTCGCGACGGTGCGCCGCGGCTGGCGCGACCTGATGCAGCCGGGCATCCGCCGCGCGGTGATCGTGGGGTTCTGGCTCGCGATCCTCGTGCATTTTTCCGGCATCAACACGGTCATCGACTACGCGCCGGCGATCTTCCAGTCCGCCGGCTGGAAACTCGACGCCGCGCTGCTGTCGACCTTCGTCGTGGGACTCACGAATTTCGCGTTCACGGCCGTGTCGTTCTGGACCATCGATCGCTACGGACGACGCCCGCTGTACATCGTCGGGTCGCTCGGCATGGCGCTCATGCTCGCCGCGCTCACCGTCGCCGTGCTGCTCGGACAGTTCCACGGCACGCTGGTGCTCGTACTCATACTCGCCTACCTTGTCTTTTTCTGTTCATGCATAGGCCCGGTGTTCTGGACACTGGTGCCGGAGATCTTCCCGAACAACATCCGCGGCACCGCGATGATCGTGCCGGTGCTGACGCAGTGGGTCGCGAACGCGATCGTCGTGCTGGTGTTCCCGGCCGCGCTCCATCGGCTCGGGCAAGCCGTGACGTTCGGATTCCTTGGCGTCGTCTCGCTCGCGCAGGCGCTGTTCACCGTGTATTTCGTGCCCGAGACGAAGAACCGGCCGCTCGAGGAAATCGAGGCGTTCTGGACCGGCAAACCGCTGGAGACCCGCTGACATGGCGCGCGGCGTCATCGACGAAGCCGCGGTCGCGGCGTTCAATGCGGATGGCTACGTGCTGGTGCGCGGCTTGCTCGATGCCGGGGAGACCACGCTGCTCGGTCGCGCCGCGCGCGCCGACCGCGTGCTCGACGAGCATGCCTTCGGCCGCGCCGACGGCGAGGGCGGCACGGTGCGGCTCGCGCTGTGGAACCATCCGACCGACACGATCTACGGCATGATCGCGCGCTGCGAATCGATCGTCGGTTCGATGGAGAAACTGCTGGCCGGCGAGGTCTATCACTATCACTCCAAGATGATCATGAAGGACCCGCGCGTCGGCGGCGCCTGGACCTGGCACCAGGACTACGGCTACTGGTACCAGAACGGCGCGTTGTACCCGTTGATGGCGAGCGCCTTCATCGCGATCGATCCGGCGACGCGCGAGAACGGCTGCCTGCAGATGGTGCGCGGTTCGCACCTGCTCGGGCGCATCGACCACGTGCTGACCGGCGACCAGGCGGGCGCCGATCCGGAGCGCGTCGCGGAAATACTGAAACGCCTCGAGCTCGTGCACGTCGAGATGGCGCCGGGCGACACGGTGTTCTTCCACTCCAATACGCTGCACCGCTCGGACCAGAACCGCTCGGAGAATCCGCGCTGGTCGATGATCTGCAGCTACAATGCGGCGCGGAACGATCCGTACCGCGACTCGCACCATCCGCGCTACACGCCGCTGGTGAAGGTTCCGGACGCGAAGATCCGCGAATATGGCGAGCGCCGCTTTGCCGCGGGCGAACGCGACGGCGTGTGGCTCGATCCCCAACATGACCGCAGCGCCAATGCGCTGCGAGGGAAAACCTGATGCATTTGAAATGGACGGCCGCGCTGGCAAATCCCCTCGCCATCTTCACCCTGCTAGCCTCGATGGCCTTCGCACCCGCGCTGCGGGCGGAAAACGCCTACTACCGCCACTCGTTTTTCGACAACAGCCAGGAAAGCGATTTCTACTGGAACAGCAGCGCGGAATTGGCGGCGCCGAGCACGCTCGAATTCCAGCACCATCGCCTGCCGGTGGAGACGAAATATTACCTCTCGCCGCCGAATGCGATCCGGCTGCAATGGAATTCGAAGCCGGGCGGCGGCTGGGACGCCGAGATCCACCTCGTCAATTTCCCGAACCGTTATCCGGAGCTGAGCGGCGGCACGCTGTATTTCTGGGTGTATTCGCCGGTCGCGATCGCGAAGGCCGACTTGCCCGAGTTCCTGCTGTCCGATGCGCGCCAGGGATTGCAGGTGGCGGAATTCCCCGGCAGCTTCACGGCCCCCGTGCCGCTCGGCCAGTACACCGGCGATATTCCGGCGCGCAAATGGCTGCGCGTGCGCGTGCCGATGCGCTCGCTCCGTTCGGCCTCGGTGTTCGAATTCCATCCCGAACGGCTGCAGAGCCTGATCTTCCACCAGGGCCGGAGCGACGGCGTCGAGCACACGCTGATCATCGACCAGATCCACGTCGACGACGAGCCGCGCATGAAGAGCGGGCCGGCGCAGCGCGTGAAGATCGCCAAGCCTGAACGCGAGGCGCTGGGCATGCCGACCCGGGTCGCCGCCACCGGCTATGAGCGGCACGTGTCGTTGGAGTGGGATGGTCCCGAATCCGTATCGCTCGCGCATTACGTGATCTATCGCTCGATCCACGGCAAGCCGTACGAACCGATCGGCATCGCGCCGCCGGGCACGCAACGCTACGTCGATTTCATCGGCAGCAGCGGCGTGACCGCGAGCTACAAGGTGGCCGAGTCCGACTGGGACAATCGCAGCTCGTTGATGTCGGCGCCTGTCACCGCGACCACGCGCACGATGACCGACGACGAGCTGCTGACGATGCTGCAGGAGGCCGCGTTCCAGTACTACTGGGACGGCGGCGAGCCGCACTCCGGCATGGCGCACGAAAACCTGCCGGGCGACGACCGCATCGTGGCGACCGGCGCCAGCGGCTTCATGATCGAAGCGATCCTCGTCGGCATCGAGCGGCACTTCATCACGCGCGAGCAGGGGCTCGCCCGCCTCACGCGCATCGTCAGCTTCCTCGAGCGCGCGCCGCGCTACCACGGCGCCTGGTCGCACTACATGAATGGCGCCACCGCGCAGACGATGCCGCTGTTCGGCATGCTCGACAACGGCGGCGACCTGGTCGAGACCGCGTTCATCACGCAGGGCCTGCTGACCGCCCGCCAGTATTTCAACCGCAGCACCGGGCCCGAGCGCGACCTGCACCGCCGCATCACGAAATTGTGGGAAGGCATCGAGTGGGACTGGTATCGCGGCGATGCGAAGAGCGATTACCTGTACTGGCATTGGTCACCGCAATGGGGATTCCAGATCAAGCACCCGCTGGTCGGCTTCAACGAAGTGATGGTGGTGTACCTGCTTGCGATCGCCTCACCCACACATGCCGTGCCGGCGGACATGTATTACAGCGGTTGGGCGGGCCAGGGCGAACGCGCACTGATCTATCGCGAGGGCTGGTCCGGCAGCCCCGATGGCAAGAACTACGGCAACGGCAATACCTATTTCGGCATCAAGCTCGACGTCGGCGTGGGCACCGGCGGCCCGCTGTTCTTCACCCACTACTCTTACCTGGGGTTCGATCCGCACGCGCTGCACGACAAGTACACAGCCTCCTACTTCGACAACAACCGCAACATCGCGCTGATCAACCTCGCGTACTGCACGGAAAATCCCAAGCACTATGACGGCTACGGCCCGGATGCCTGGGGATTGACGGCGAGCAACGGGCCCACGGGCTACAAGACGCCGGCGCCCGATGCCTTGAGCGACAACGGCACGATCACGCTGACCGGCGCGCTCGCCTCGTTTCCGTACACGCCCGAAGCCTCGATGGCCGCATTCAAGCACTACTACCGCGACCTGGGCGCTCAGCTCTGGGATGTCTACGGTCCGCGCGATGCCTACAACCCGACGCTGGACTGGATTTCGCCGATCTACATGGGCCTCAACCAGGCGCCGATCGTCGCGATGGTCGAGAACTACCGCACGGGTCTCTTGTGGAAGACCTTCATGTCAAACCCGGAGATCGCGGTGATGCAGGCGAAACTCGACGCGGCGACCGCCGCAGCCAATGCTGCGGCGGCCAAGTCGACCGCGCCCGTCACGCCTGCCGCGAAGTAGCGCTCAGAATTTCACGTCCAGGCCGAGCTTGAACGTGCGCGGCACGCCCCTGATATTTCCGTTTGGGTCGTATGTCGGGGGCTGCGGCGCATTGTTGTAGAGGTAATTCGCGTAGTTGTATTTGTTGAACGCGTTCAAGAGATCAAAGCGCAGCTGCAGCGTCCCTGCACTCGATATCTTGAAATTCTTGGTCACCTGGAAATCGAAAGTCTCGTAGCCGATCCGGTTGTCCACCGACTGGTTCAGGTACCGGTATTGTTCGACATATCCGTTTTGCGGCGGCGGATTGTCGTAGGTATATCCCGTGAAGGGTCGCGGCGTCTCGAGGACCATTTTGCCGCCGAAGACCATGCCCCACGGACCATCGATGTTGCCGACCGCCACCAGGCGATGCCTGGCCACGAAATTGGAATTCAGCACGGGCGCGCCATTGGGTCCCGAGTTGACCCCCCACTCCAGTTGATAGTCGCCCGCGTCGATCAGCAGTCCGTGTGCGTCCGAGTAGGTGTAGGAGATGCCCGCACCCCAGCCGGATTCCTGCGTATAGGGCTTGTCGAATGACACCAAGACCTGGTTGTTGGTCGTGGTCTTCGCGTTGTCGAACAGGTACAGGACACCGTTGCCATCGGGAGTCGTCGGCTGTCCGCCGTAGGAACCGCCCGACCCGGCGTACCAACCATCCTTCCACCACCACCAGCTGCCATCGCCAAAGCGATTGCCGTTTCGGGCAATCACTCCGTCGTGGCTGGTGATGTGGGTCACGGTCAGGCTGGTGATCCACTCACCGACCTTGTTGCGCATGCCGATGCTGAATTGATCGGAATACGGCGCCTTCAGGTTGTTGTTGATCAGGTGCATCTCGCCGAAGCTGCTGTGCACCAGCGATTTCAGGCCATCCGCAGTCAGGTACTTGGGGTCCCAGGCAACGCAGCTGTTCGACGCATCCGCAGCGCTCGCACAGCCGGGATTGTTGGGATCGAAGAACTGCACGGTCGGCACCGTCAACGTTGCCTTGTTGGACTCGTGCTGCAGGATGCTGAACACATTGCGGTCGTAGCTTCGGCCCGCACCGGCGAAGACCACGTGCCGCTGGTCACCGTTGATGTCGAACGACACGCCGAGCCGCGGCTGGATCTCGTTGCCGGGATTCTTGCGATTGTGGCCGTTGCTGATGTAATCAAAGATATTGATGCCGCCTTTCGCCAGCGACTCGTTGTAGTGCTGGCCGGCCGGAGCACCGATGAATCGGCCATCGGGCAACGTGTAGAACGCGGGATCCGTATTCGGATCGAGCGCCGTCAGCGCGGTGACAAACCGGGAAGGCGTGACATAGTTGGTGAACGTCGGCGTCTGTTCGTAGTCGTAGCGCACGCCGAGGTTGAACTTCCAGTGCTGGTCCACTGTCCAGTCGTCCTGCAGATAGATGCCGAACTGGCGATTGCTCGACTTGGACTCGGTGGGCAGGCTCGAGTCGCCCTGCGCGCCGAAGACGACCTGGAATGGGTCTGCGTTCACGCCAGACGGAGTGACGTAGTAGGCGTACAGCGGCGCAGTCGTGGCATCGCGGCTGGTCACCTCGACCGCCTTGAACTTGATACCGGCCTTGATGGTGTGCTCGCCGTGCCACACGAGCGGCTTGAAGGTCAGGTCGTCCTGGAGTCCAGGGCCTTTCTGGAAAGCACCGAAATATTGGCGCGGGTCGACCCCGTCCGTCTGTAGCGCCAGGGCAAAGCTGTTACCCGCTACACCGGCAATGGCGTATTGATTGCCAGGCAGGCCGCTGGAATTGGAAGGCTCGTCAGTCGTGTCTTCGTAGGTCAATTTCAGTTCGTTGAAGCCGAGGTCGTACGTGTGGTCCCAGTTGAGCTGCACGCGCTTTTCATCGTTCGTGTACGTGGACGCCGCGGAGGCGGCGATGACGCCCTGCGCGCCCGCTTGCTGGCGTTCCCGACGATACTTGGCGCTCAGCTCGAACCGGTCGCGGTCGGTCGCCTCCCAATCCAGCTTGCCGAACACAAGCTGCTCCTTGAACGGGTTCGAAACCGGTCCGTAGTTGGCCAGCAGATTCGCCGGCAACCAATTGAGATAGGGCAACGGGTCGCCATTGGTGTCGACGTACTGAGGAGCCAATACGACATTGGGCGATGTGAAATCCTTGCCTTCGAAGGTGAGGAAGTAATGCATCCGGTCCACGAGGATGGGACCGCCGACGGAAAACCCATATTCCTTGCTGGGGCCGCCCTGCTTGCCACGGCCGGCAGCGAGTTCCGCAGGCGTCGAAGCGCGTAAGCCGCTGGCCGTGTGCGAGTAGAACGCCTCGGCGTGGAAATCATTCGTGCCGGATCGAGTGACCGCAGTGATCGCGGCGCCTGAAATCTGGTCGTACTCGGCGCCGTAGTTCGAGGTGATGACCTTGTACTCGCCGACCGCCAATTGCGGGAACGGATTGCCGGCATCGCCTTCGATGCTCTGCGAGCCGAATGGGCCAAAGCCGCCACCCTGGCCGGCCACGCCGCTGGCGCGCACGTAGTTTTTCTGTCCGACGCCGTCGATGAAGACGTTGGTCGCGCCCGGACCCTGCGGCCCGCTGCGCACCGTGGTGTTGCCCTTGGAGTCGACATCGAAGGACATGCCCGGGACGGTGTCGGCGAACTCGAGGAAGTTGCGCGTGATCTGCGGCGTGGTCTCGATCTGGCGCTGGGAGATGCCATTGCCGACGGCAGAGGTTCGCACCTCCACCAGGCGCTTCGCGCGGACCACGACCTCTTCCAGTGGGCCTTGCGGTGCCGCGGCTTCAGCCGCGACGGCAGCGGTCAGGTCGAGCTCCAACGTGGAGGCAACCGCCAGCTGCACGGTCTGGGCGGAGGCACCTGCGCCCGCATCGACCCGATAAGTTCCGGGCGGCAAGCCGACCAGCACATAGCGTCCGTCGGCGCCGACCTGCGTTTTCCGCGTCAGCCCGGTGGCGGTGTTCTTCGCCGTGACTGTGCTGTTCGCGGGGGCCGCTCCACGCAACGTGGCGTCAGCGGTCTGCGCATCGGCCGTGACCGGCAATAACAATGCGCTGGCGGCCATTGCCGCCACCAATGCCCGGAAGAAGACGGAATGCCATCGATTTACTGCGCTCATCATTTCCCCCAAGCGTTGAAGCAACCAAGCGTCTGTGCGCTTTTGAAAACGTATGTAGTACGAAGATAAACGTCCGGCTTGGCGATGTACAGCCGGCATCCCGAATTTTGCGGGACTCCTATGCCAGCTGTGCCCGCACCCACTGCTGGAAGCGGAAAACGTCGTAATCCTCGGGCAGCAGGTAGCCTTGGCTGTGCGGTGCTGAATGGAGCCCGCGCTGCGTGAGTTCACATACCGCCCCGTCTTCGTTCATGACCTGCGCAGAAAAATCGCAGGCACGCGAGATGTCGACCGACGGGTCGGCCAGCGTGGCCTTCGGGAACAGCCATTGGATCTCGAGCTCCATCGATTCGGGGCCCAGCGGCAGCAGCCGCGAGGAGCGCACGTGGTCGACATGCAGCACGAGGTAATGGGACGGCAGGCTCGTCATGTAGTGGTAGCCGAGGCGCCGCTCTTCGTCCGTCAGTTGCGGGAAGACCGGACCGACCGGCTTCCCATCGAGTGACCAGGTCTGCGCGCCGGCCTTCAGGCCGCCGGCATACAGCGGCTCGGCGTTGCCCTCGTGCGAGCGCCACTGCGGATCGTCGCGCGGCTCCATGATGCCGCGCTTGTAGATCGGCACGAGGCTGCTCAAGCCCGGATGCACGCCGGGGCAATGCAGGCACTCGTTGTAGTTCTCCCAGAAGATTTTCCAGTTGCAGGCGAGGCGCTTGGTCATCGTGCGCCCGACGACGAGATCTTCGAGCGGCCAGTGGCCGAACAGATCGCGGTTCTCGTTGAAGTGGCCGTCGGCCGTGTGCGCCGTGTCGCCGAGGTGCACGTAAATGAAGCCGCGCCAGTTGCGCAGCGCGACGCCGTACAGCGAGAGCTGCTGCGTGTCGAGGTAACCCTCCGGTCGCACCGACGGCATCTTCGCGAGCGTGCCGTCGAGCCGGTAGCTCCAGGCATGGTACGGGCAGGTGATGTGGCCGGTGGGCAGGCGCCCTTCCGCGCCCGCGCACAGCGTCGAGCCGCGGTGGCGGCAGGTGTTGAAGAACGCGCGCAGCGTGTCGTCGCGATCGCGCACGACGATGATCGGCTGGTCGCCGATCATGAAGCTGCGGAATGACGGCGCGGCCGGGAGCGAATCGGCGCGGCACAGGTAGACCCAGTTGCGCCGCCAGATCGCCGCGAGCTCGCGCTGGTAATGCGCGGCATCGATGTACCAGGCACTCTCGAGCGTGCGCTCGGGTGCCTTCAGGCCATTGAAACCGCCCGCGGTCGGGTCTTCGTTGATTGCTGCAACCATCTGCGCTCTCGTTTGTTCATCGGTCCCGCTTGATCACCCAGCCGTGGGGCATCGGACTCATTCCGGCCTTGCCATAGTACCCCTCCGCCGCAGGCGCCGCGAACAGGAACAGCGACGCGGAATCGCCCGCCGCGGTGCGCGTCTCGGCGATCAGGCGCTTGCCGATGCCCTTGTGCTGGTACGCGAGGTCGACGGCGAGATCCGACAGATAGGTGCAGAATGCAAAATCGGTGATCGCGCGCGACACGCCGACCAGCTTCCCGCCATCGCGCGCCGTGACGATCACATCGGCATTGCGCAGCATGCGCTCGAGGCGCTCGGGCTCGTCGACCGGGCGGCGCGGGCCCAGCGTGGAACTCACCAGCACATCGCGGAATTCCTGCGCCGACAGTTTCGGTTCGAGCGCGTAGACAATGTGTTCCATGCGCGCCCCCTGCGCCCTGGCCTAGACGTCGAGGTTGGCGACCGACAGCGCGTTCTTCTCGATGAACTCGCGCCGCGGCTCGACCTGGTCGCCCATCAGCGTCGTGAAGATTTCATCGGAGGCGACCGCATCGTCGATGCGCACCTGCATCAGGCGGCGCGTCTCGGGGTTGATGGTCGTATCCCACAGCTGCTCGGGGTTCATTTCGCCGAGACCCTTGTAGCGCTGGATCGACTGGCCCTTGCGCGCCTGGTCGAACAGCCACTTGATCGCATCCTTGAAGGAACCGATGTCGAGGCGCTCGTCGCCACGAGAGACGCTCGCCCCGGCACCAACGAGTCCGGCAAGGGTACGGCCGAGGTCGGCGATGCGCCGATACTCGGCCGACTCGAAGAACTCGCGCGTCAGCTGCTTGTCGGTGACCGAGCCATGTTGCGTGCGATGCACGACGATGCGCGCCGCGTGCCCGTCGCTCCCCGGCCGAACTTCCGCACGATAGCTGTGCGCGGCATCGTCGGCGGCATTCAATCGCGCGACCAGCTGTGCGCACCAGTCTTCGAGGAAACCGGGACGATCGAAGCCATCGAGCGTCACTTCCGGCAGGTAGATCAGCGAGTCGAGCAACCGCTCGTCATAGCGGCGCGCCCAGCGCCGGATGATCGCCTGCACTTCCATGTACTTGCGCGCCAGCAGTTCCAGCGCCGAACCGGTGATCGGCGCCGCGCCGGCGCTGGTGTGGAGCGAAGCGGCATCGAGGGCGCTCGACAGCAGCAGCGCATTCAGCTCGTTCTCGTCCTTGACGTAGGTGTCGGTCTTGCCGCGCTTCACCTTGTAGAGCGGCGGCTGCGCGATGTACACGTGGCCGCGCTCGATCAGCAGCGGGATCTGGCGGTAGAAGAACGTCAGCAGCAGCGTGCGGATGTGCGAACCGTCGACGTCGGCATCGGTGTTGTGGCAACACGTCCCGCCCATGCCGGCGATGAAGTTCTCGTCGCCCTCGACCGAAAAATCGTACACATAGCCATTGCTCGCGCCGACTTCTTCAATCGACCGGATTGGCAATCCCATGAGATCGCCCTTGAGCAACTCGAAATCGCGGTTGCAGCTGGAGCCATGGCCTTCCAGGCTCTCGCGCAACGGCGCCGATGCTGCGTGATCCCGCCAGACTGGTTCGAGGATCCGGAGGTCTTCAGCAGCACAGATCGTGGTCGTCCAGTAATCGAGGCGCGTCTGGCATGGCTTGCCGCGAATCTGCCGAACGACCCCGTCGGGCTTCATTTCGCTCTGCGTTGGCACGACGCCAAAGGAGCTCAGCAGGTACACCAGTCCGCTCGCGATTTCGTACGACGAGGTCGTGAACGAGACGCGGCGCTCGGCGACGGTGCCATCGCCCAGCAGATAGCCGCGCAGGAACGCCAGCTTCATCGCGGACGGAGCGTTGAACACGATGTCGGGAATGCGCTTGGTATGCGATTCAGCGCCATCGAAACCAAAGACGTGCTGCCAGGCGAGCGCAGCGACACGATTGACGAGCTTTATTTCGGCCGCGCGGTCCGGACTCTGATAGCGGGAAGGCGCCAGGCCAAACACCTTTTGCATATGGCCGGCCATCTCTCCTGCAAACCGCAGATTGCCCCGGCCGATGGTGAGGCGGACGCCATTGCGCGCCGAGCACGAACCCTCTGCCAGGTAGAAGCCGAGGAGTGCAAACAGGTCTTGATCCACGTCGATGAAGCGGCGTAGGCCTTTGCCGGCGTAGTGCTCAGGCGTCAGTTCCAGATCTTCGCGCTCGCCGAACCACGCCACGTCGGCTGCACTCAGGTCAGCCAAAGAGACGAAGTCCCTCACGGCGTTGCGGCCGGAGCCGCGATAGTTGCGCGCCCAGGTGCGCTCGAGCCTGCTTGAACCGACCGTCACGTTTGGCAGGACGGACGCGAAATCGGCGCCGACCGCGGCGACATACGCCTCGAAGTGCTCGATGGTCGGCCGAGTCTTGCCCGCCTCCCATGCGTAGAAAGTAACGGGTTGCTTGATGCCGACCGCAGCGCAAAGCGATTTGTTCGTAATGCCGCTCGCGCGACGACGGCCCGCGAGGTCCTGTGCAACGGGACGCGGGATCTCGACGCGCGGTGAGCCGAATTGACTGTTCGCACGATGCCTGGCCCGTACCTGATCCCTGCACCAATCTTCCACTGCGGGCCCACGAACCCAGACCTGTTGCGCGGCTTCCGGCTGCGACCACAATCTCTTCAGCAGGTCGATGCGGGGCGGTGCATCTTCAGGCAGTCGCACTGTTTTCGGCGCCACCAATTGGTCTTGGGTTGTCAGTTCATCGCCACGCTTCAGCTTTACCGAGCCGTTGTCGTTGACGAATACGCTATGGCTGGCCGTGACGCGCACGCTACGACCATATGCCGTTCGAACCCGATACAGCTTGTCTTGCAGCGGGTGGCGTATCACGGCCTTGATGGGGCGAAAACGCGTGCGCTGGTCATCGAGGCCAAAACAAAGCACTTCGCCGAGGTCTGCCCCGCGCAGCTTTTCGCTGTGCCCGTCGTCCTCGACCTTCCCTGACTCCCGGTGCGCGGCGAGAGTGCTGTCGATGAATTCGCCAATGCGCACCATCCGGGTGCCCGAAGCACTGTCGCGGATGAATACATGGTCGTCGCCATCGACACTCATGATGATGATGCGGTGATAGCGCAGTTTCGCGATGTCGAACTCGTCGCGGCCAATGCCGCAGCCCAGCGCGGTGATCAGCGTGCCGACTTCGGCCGATGAAATCATCTTGTCGAAGCGCGCGCGCTCGACGTTGAGGATTTTGCCCTTCAACGGCAGGATCGCCTGCGTGCGCCGATCGCGCCCCTGCTTCGCGGAGCCGCCGGCCGAATCGCCCTCGACGATGAAGATCTCGGACAGCGCCGGGTCTTTCTCCTGGCAATCGGCGAGCTTGCCGGGCAGGCCGGCGATATCGAGCGCGCCCTTGCGGCGCGTCATCTCGCGCGCCTTGCGCGCCGCCTCGCGCGCCCGCGCCGCGTCGATGATCTTCGCGACGATGGCCTTGGCCTGGGTGGGCTGCTCGAGCAGGAAATCGCTGAGTTTCGTGCCGACCGCGGTCTCGACGATGCCCTTCACTTCCGATGAGACGAGCTTGTCCTTCGTCTGCGATGAAAACTTCGGGTCGGGCAGTTTCACCGACAGGATCGCGGTCAGCCCTTCGCGCGCGTCATCGCCGGTGGTCGGCACGCGTTCCTTCTTCGCCGCGAATTCCTTCTCGATGTAATCGTTCAGCGTGCGCGTCAGCGCCGCGCGGAAGCCCGACAGGTGCGTGCCGCCGTCCTTCTGCGGAATGTTGTTCGTGTAGCAGTACATGCTCTCCTGGTAGGAGTCATTCCACTGCAGCGCGACCTCGACATGCACGAGGCCTTCCTGCGCATGGAACGCAAACACGTTTTCGTGCACCGGCGTGCGGCCGCGATTCAGGTGCTTGACGAAGGCCGTCAGCCCGCCCTGGTGCTCGAACACGTCGCTCTTGCCTTCGCGCTCGTCGTTGAGCTCGATGCGCACGCCGGAATTGAGGAACGACAGTTCGCGCAGGCGTTTCGCCAGCGTCTCGTAGACGAACTGGATGTGCGTGAAGATCTGTGTGCTCGGCTTGAATCGGACCGTGCTGCCGCGCTCGGTCGTCGGGCCGATGTCGGCCAGCGGCGCGGTCGGCTCGCCGAGGTGATACTCCTGGCGGTGCATGCGCCCGTCGCGGCAGATCGTCAGCAGCAACGTGTCGGACAAGGCGTTGACGACCGAGACGCCGACGCCGTGCAATCCGCCCGAAACCTTGTACGAGCTGTCGTCGAATTTTCCGCCGGCGTGCAGCACCGTCATGATGACTTCGGCCGCCGAGCGCCCTTCTTCCGGATGGATGTCCACCGGGATGCCGCGGCCGTTGTCGGACACGGTGACCGACTCATCGGCGTGGATCGTGACCGTGATCAGGTCGCAATGGCCGGCCAGCGACTCGTCGATCGCGTTGTCGACGACCTCGAAAACCATGTGGTGCAGGCCGCTGCCGTCATCGGTGTCGCCGATGTACATGCCAGGTCTTTTCCGCACTGCATCAAGACCCTTTAAGACTTTGATTTTACTGGAATCGTAGACGTCGGATGCTGTCATGCGGAGACCTTCGTGACCATACTGTTATTATAGCGTGCTAACGCGGCCGTGTTCCACGTGAAACGTCCTGTCTGGGGTCGCGAATTGCGCGCCCTCCGGCTGCAACGCTGTCACGACCAATTGGCCCTGCATCGTGCGGATTTCGGCCAGCAACGCATGCGTGTGCTCGGCGTCGAGCTCGGCGGCCGGGTCATCCAGTAGCAACGTCGGCGGGCGCCTGCCCTCGCTGCCGGCAAGCCGTGCCATCGATAGCGCGAGCGCCGCACCGAGGAGTTTTTGCTGACCCCGTGACAGCACCTCGCGCGCGCTGTGCCCATCGATGCGCAGCTGCACGTCGAACCGATGGGCGCCCGATCCGGTGCTGCCCCGCTCCCGGTCGCGGTCGCGCGTCGTGGCCAACGCGTCGGCCAAACTCCGTTCCTGGCTCCATCCCTGGTAATAGCCCAACGTCACGGGTTCACCGAGCAAGGCTGCGAGCGTTCCCTTCCAGTACGGCTCCAGCAGCGCCATCGTTCGCGCGCGGGCGTCGGACAGCATCGTGCCGAGGCGGACCAGTTCCGGCTCCCAGGCAACTGCGTCGGCCCCGGTCTTCAGCGCAGCATTGCGTTGCTTGAGCGCCCGGGAGTACTCGCCCCACGTGCCAACGAAGCCAGGTTCCACGTGGAACACTCCCCAGTCCAGCCACCGACGCCGATAGGCCGGACCCTCCTCCACCAGCCGGTGGATACCGGGATCGACCACCTGCACCGGGAACGCCAGCGAGAGCTCAGCCAGCGACTGGGCATCCCGGCCGGCAATGCGGGCGCGCAGGCCGTCCTTGCGATTGAAGCCGAAGCCGACTGTCGGATAGTTGGAATCACTGGTACGCCCGAAAACCAGCAGCTCCTGCGCGCCATGCGCAATCAACCGTTCGGTCAATCGGGTGCGAAACGAGCGGCCGCGCCCCAGCAGATAGATGGCCTCGAGCAGGGAGGTCTTGCCGGCGCCGTTGGCACCGGTGATCAGGTTGACGTGGGGATGCAGCTCGAGCTTGGAGCTGGACAGGCACCGCAGGCCCTCGACTTCGAGCGCCAGCAGGCTCAAGCGCCCGCTCTTACAGCCGCATCGGCATGACGACGAACTTGACCGAGTTGTCGCCGGGAGCGCGAACCAGGCAGCTGGAATTCGAGTCCGTCAGCGACACATCAACGGTGTCGACATCGATGGCCGCCAACGCATCGAGCAGGTAGGTCACGTTGAAACCGATCTCCATGTCGGCGCCCGTGTAGCTGACCTCGATCTGGTCTTCGGCTTCTTCCTGTTCGGGGTTATGTGCCTGGATCGTGAGCAGATTGTTCGCGAACGTGAGCCGAACTCCGCGATACTTCTCATTTGAGAGAATCGATGTGCGTTGCAGGGCCTGCCGCAGTACATCGCGCGCCGAGCTCATCGTATGGGGCGGTTTTGCCGGGATTACGCGGCTATATTCCGGGAATTTGCCGTCAATAAGCTTCGAAGTGAAGCGAATTTCGCCGATCTGGGCGCGAACGTGATTGGAGCCGATGCTGAGCTCCAATTCGCCGTCACCGCCGAGGATCCGCTGCAGCTCGAGGATGCCTTTCCTGGGAACGATGACCTGCTGGCTGCCGCTGCCAGCCTCCGCCAGTTCGGTCTCGGCCAACGACAGTCGATGCCCGTCGGTCGCAACCGCGCGCAAGGTCTTGCCAGAGGTCTCGAGCATCGTGCCGTTCAGGTAATAGCGCACGTCCTGCTGCGCCATCGCGAAATGCGTTTTTTCGATCAGCCGCCGGAAATGTTCGCGCCCGACGCGAATGACCTGCTTCGCGTTGATTTCCTCGATGACCGGGAATTCGCTGGCCGGCAGGCTCGACAACGTGAACCGGCTGCGGCCCGCCTTCACGACGACGCGCTCGGCTTCGCGCACGAGCGACACGGTGGCCTTCTCCGGCAACGTGCGCATGATCTCCAGCAATTTGCGGCCCGGCACCGTGACATCGCCGGCCTGCTGCACGGTAACATTCGTCGCCGCCATCAATTCGACTTCGAGATCGGTACCGGTGACCGTGAGCTTGTCGCCGCGCGCGACCAGCAGGACATTCGCCAACACCGGCATCGTCTGCCTGCGCTCGACCACGCCCATCACGCTTTGCAGAGGGGCCAGCAGGCTCTCACGCGACGCGGAGACTTTCATAGTTTTAAGATCTTCTTGGGAGTTAAGACAATTATGATTATTAGGCTTGTGATGATCGGGGACAACCGCTTTCCGTCATCGATACGCCGAAATTTTCAGTCCACCGAGAGAACCCACACCCACCCGTAACGTGGCTGGCTACCTGTGGATGAACTGTTCGCAAATTCATCCACATTCTTACCCACAGGATCTTCGGCCTATCCCGCCAGGGTTCTCAACAGGGCTGAGAAGTCTTCCTGCATGCGCGGTTCGCTGTCGCGCAGTTCACGGATGCGCTTGCAGGCATGCATGACCGTCGTGTGATCGCGGCCGCCGAAGGCATCGCCGATTTCCGGCAGGCTGTGCGTCGTCAATTCCTTCGCGAGCGCCATCGCAACCTGGCGCGGCCGCGCCACCGAACGGCTGCGCCGCTTCGACAGCAGGTCGGCGAGCCGAACCTTGTAGTAATCGGCCACGGTCTTCTGGATGTTCTCGACCGTGACCAGCCGGGCCTGCAGCGTCAGCAGGTCCTTCAGCGCTTCGCGCGCGAATTCCAGCGTGATCGGGCGGCCGAGGAAGCGGGCGTTCGCGATCACGCGGCGCAGCGCGCCCTCGAGCTCGCGCACGTTCGAGCGGATGCATTTCGCTATGAAAAAAGCCACTTCCTCGGGTAGCGCGACGCCGACGAGCTGCGCCTTGCCGAGCAAAATAGCCACGCAGGTCTCGAGGTCCGGCGGTTCGATCGCGACCGTGAGGCCCCATCCGAAGCGTGATTTCAGCCGCTCCTCGAGTCCCTCGACTTCCTTCGGATAGCGGTCGCAGGTCAGGATCACCTGGTGCTGGCCTTCGATCAGTGCATTGAAGGTGTGGAAGAACTCTTCCTGCGAACGATCCTTGCCGGCGAAGAACTGGATGTCATCGATCAGCAGCGCATGCAGCGATCGATAGGTGTTCTTGAACTCGTTGATGCTGTTGTGCTGGAGCGCGCGCACCATGTCGCTGACGAAACGCTCCGAGTGCACGTAGGCAATGCGCGCCTGGGGATTGCGTTCGCGGATCGTGTGGCCGATCGCGTGCATCAGGTGCGTCTTGCCGAGGCCGACGCCGCCGTAGATGAACAGCGGGTTGTACGCGGAGCCCGGATTTTCCGCCACTTGCTGCGCGGCGGCCTTCGCGAAGTGGTTGCTCTTGCCCTCGATGAAACTGGCGAACGTGAAGTTCGCGTTCAGCGGCACGCCGTGGAAGGGGGCCGGGCGGGCGGTCGAAGCGGCGTGGCCCGGTGCGCCGGGAGCCGCGGCATTCGAGCCGTTTGCGCCGTTTGATCCATGGCTCGCCGGAGCGGGCGCGGTGCCCTCGCGTGATCCAACTTCGATGCTGACCGGCAATCCGCCGTCCGCCAGCAGCAACTGTTCAATGCGCTTGAGCAGGTTCGTCCGCACCCAGTCCACGACGAAACGATTGGGCGCCAGCAGGCGCAGTCCATCGGCCGCTTCAACGGCGTGGAGCGGTCTCACCCAGGTGTTGAATTGCTGTTCCGGCAGCTCGCTTTCGAGTGCGCCGACACAGCGTGTCCAGGTTGCGCTCAAATGGGCAGCCCTTGCGGTCTCAAGTGGGGGGTCAAAGTGCGCGGGAAAAGGGGTCGAAGTCTATACCGTTCCGGAGCGGCGCCGGAAGCGTTCGCGTATTGACACGGACAGGCCCCGACGGTACTTTGCCCGCCCATTTTGCAGCCTATTTCCGGACCTCCTGAACCATGAAACGCACTTACCAGCCCAGCAAGGTCCGACGCGCTCGCACGCACGGTTTTCGCGCCCGCATGGCCACGAAGAATGGCCGCAAGGTGCTGGCCCGGCGGCGCGCCAAGGGCCGCAAACGGCTGATTCCTTAAGGATTTTGTACGGCCGTCCAGGCCACCGACCCGTCGGCGGCGCCCAGCGCTCGCTTCCCGCGAGACAAGCGGCTGCGCCGGCCGTCCGAATTCAAGGCCGCGTACGCGAACGGACGGCGTTTCGGGAACGAGCTGTTGAGCGCGACGGTTCGGGCCAACGAGGGAACGCGCGCGCGACTGGGATTGTCAATCGCTGCGCGCACCGTCGGCAACGCGGTGCACCGCAATCGGCTGCGGCGGCTGATCCGGGAAAGCTTCCGGCAACAGGCGCAGCTGCCCGCGGTGGACATCGTGATCGGCGCGCGCAATGCGGCGCGCACGGCGCCGTCCGCTGGGGTGCGCGAGGCGTTGCAGCGGATTTGGAAACAGATCGACGAAGCATGGTCACGAAAATAATTCCATCGATGCTGCAGGCCGTGATTCGCGTGTACCAGCGCGTGATCAGTCCGCTGCTGGGCCCGCGCTGCCGCTACTACCCGAGTTGCTCGCAATACACGCTCGAGGCACTGCAGGTGCACGGCCTGTGGCGCGGACTCTGGTTGGGCGCGCGCCGTATCGCACGTTGCCATCCACTGCATGAGGGCGGATTCGATCCGGTGCCGCCGCTCGATAGCCCCCCGCACGATTGCCCGAAGGGACCGCATGTTCACCACGTTTAACCTGCGCGTCACGCTGTGGGCCACGCTCGCCGTCGCGCTGCTGCTGAACTACGTCACCTGGCTGCACGACTATCCGCCGGCCGCGCCGCCCGTCGCTGAGCAAGGCACGGGCACCGCCGGCAGTGCCGCGACGCGAGCAGCCGCGTCAACGCTCGGCGCCACTGTGCCCGAAGCCGGGCCGATGCCCGCCGCGACGCCGGGCACTGCGCCGGGCACACCCGCGGGCGCGACCGCCGCGACACCCGCGACCTCCACCGTGCCGGCGATGCCGGGTGCGGCGCCGGTGCCGGCCGCGAACATCGCGAATGCTTCGGGCCCCACAGCTGTTCCAGCCGCGCCGATGGTGCATGTCGTCACCGACGTGCTCGACATGCAGGTCTCGCTCGATGGCGGCGAACTGACGCGCGCCGACCTGCTCACGTATCCGCAGGTGAAGGGCCAGGCGACGCCGGTGCGGCTGCTGAACCGCGACAGCGCCGAGAGCCTGTTCGTGCTGCAGTCCGGGCTCGCGGGCGCACCCGGCGCGGCGGCGCCGACGCAGTTGGCGCGCTTCAGCGCGGAGTCGACCGAGTGGCGCCTGCAGCCGGGACAGGACGAACTGAAACTGCCGCTGACCTGGACCGATGGCAAGGGCGTCACGGTCACGAAGACCTACACATTCCGCCGCGGCAGCTACCAGGTCGACCTCGACTACAGCGTCGCGAATGCATCCGCGGCGAACTGGCCGTACGCGCCGTACCTGCAACTGGTGCGCAACAACGAGCCGGTGCCGACCTCGTATTTCCATCCCGAGAGCTATGCGTACAAGGGTCCGGCCTACGACGACGGCCACAAGTACCAAAAGCTGAAGATGGGCAAGGAGCCGCCGACGCTCGATGCGCAGATCGACGGTGGCTGGCTCGCGGCGATGCAGCACCACTTCGTCGCCGCAGTCGTGCCGCCGCCGGGTGCGCCGTGGCACTACCGGCTGTCGACGCAGGGCAATGCGTACGAACTGAGCGCGACCGGACCGTGGCACCAGCTGGCGCCCGGCGCGACGGACACGTTGAAGCAGACGGTCTACGTCGGACCGAAACTGCAGCACCAGCTCGAGCAGGCGAGCCCGCGCCTGTACCTCGTCACCGACTACGGCAAGCTGAGTTTCCTCGCGCGGCCGCTGTTCTGGCTGCTCGACCATGTGCACGCGCTCATCGGCAACTGGGGCTGGACGATCATGGTCGTCACGCTGTTGCTGAAACTGCTGTTCTATCCGCTCTCCGAGGCGAGCATGCGTTCGATGGCGCGCATGAAGGCGCTGCAGCCGCGCATCAAGGCGCTGCAGGAACAGTACAAGGACCAGCGCGACAAGCTGGGCCGCGCGACGATGGAGTTGTACCAGAAGGAAAAGGTCAACCCGGTCGCAGGCTGCCTGCCGATGCTGATCCAGATGCCGGTGTTCCTGGCGTTCTACTGGGTGCTGCTCGAGAGCGTCGAGATGCGCCAGGCGCCGTTCATGGGCTGGATCGGCGACCTGTCGGCGAAGGATCCCTGGTTCATCCTGCCGGTGATGATGGCGGGCGCGAACTTCATCAACTTCAAGCTCAACCCGCAGATGGGCGACCCGACGCAGCAGAAGATGTTCATGATCATGCAGATCGCGATGCCGGTCATGTTCGCGTTCATGCCCTCGGGCCTCGTGCTGTACTGGACGACGAACACCGTGCTGTCGATCCTGCAGCAGTGGAACATCAACCGCCGCCTCGCCGCGGCGGCCAAGGCGCGCAACTAGCGCGCCCCGCGCCGAGCAGCAGGCCCGCGCCGCGCCGCTCCCATGAGCGTCCAGACCGACACCATCGTTGCCGCGGCCACGCCGCCGGGCCGCGGCGGCATCGGCATCGTGCGCATGTCCGGGCCGCTCGTGCCGGCGATCGCGCGCGCGATGCTCGGGCGCCTGCCGCCGCCGCGCCATGCGACGCACGCGCGCTTCAACGCGGTCGATGGCGGCGCGATCGACACCGGGCTGGCGCTGTTTTTTCCGGCGCCGCATTCGTACACCGGCGAAGACGTGCTGGAATTGCAGGGCCATGGCGGCCCGGTGCCGATCGAAGCGTTGATTGCGCATGCGGTGGCACTCGGCGCGCGGCGCGCGCAGCCGGGTGAGTTCACGCAGCGCGCCTATCTGAACGATCGCATCGATCTTGCGCAGGCCGAGGCGGTCGCCGACCTGATCGACGCCGGCAGCGAAGCCGCGGCGCGCGCCGCGTTCCGCTCGCTGCAGGGGGAATTCTCGGTGCGCGTGCGCGCGCTCGACGAAGCGCTCGCGCAGCTGCGCGCCTACGTCGAGGCGACGATCGATTTTCCGACCGACGAGATCGATCACCTCGGCGATGAGGCGCTGGCCACGCTGCTGAATAACGTGCGCGCGCAGTGCGCGGCGCTCCAGGCGACGGCAGGACAAGGGCGCCTGCTCACCGAGGGTCTCACGGTCGTGCTGGCCGGCGCGCCGAATGCCGGCAAATCCACGCTGTTGAACGCGCTCGCGGGTTTCGATGCCGCGATCGTCACGCCCGTGCCGGGCACGACGCGCGATGTGCTGCGCGAGCGCATCCTCATCGATGGCGTGCCGGTGTGGCTGCTCGACACCGCGGGCCTGCGCGAAGGCGGCGATGCGATCGAGAACGAAGGCATGCGCCGGGCGCGCGCCGCGATGGCGCAGGCCGATCGCATCCTGTTCCTCGTCGATGCGAGCGAGGAACCGGCCGGCGCCGCGCTGGCGGCTGAACGCGCGGCGCTGCCGGAAGGCGTGCCCGTGACGATCGTGTCCAGCAAGACGGATCTGCTCGCGACGTCGGCGCCGGGCGCCTCCCCGTCGCTCGCCGGCGCACCGGATGTGCCGCGATTCCCGGTTTCCGCGCGCACCGGCGCCGGGCTCGACGCGCTGCGGACACATCTGCTTGAAGCCGCGGGTTTCCGAGGGCAGGATTCCGGCCTGCTCTCGGCGCGCCGCCGGCACCTCGATGCCCTGGCGGCGACGTCCGCGCATGTCGACGCCGCCGCCGCGCAGTGCCGCGCCGCCGGCGCCGGCGAGCTGGTCGCCGAAGAGCTCCGCGCGGCGCAGCGCGCGCTCGGTGAGATCACCGGAGGCGGTACCGCGGATGAACTGCTGGGGCGCATCTTTGCGAGTTTCTGCATCGGCAAGTGAACTGCATCGGTTGACGACATGAAATTTCGCTTCAAGGCCTTTGGCCTGCATCTGTTGGGCAGCGCGATCGTGCTGACGATCGTGCTGGGCGGCCTGTATCTCGGCTGGTATCGATGGCCGGGCTGGTACCTGTGCGAGGCGCTGATGGTGGTGCCGATCCTGCTCGTGGTCGACCTGACGATCGGGCCGCTGCTGACGCTGTTGATCGCGAACCCGCGCAAGCCGCGGCGCGAGCTGGCGCGCGATGTCTCGATCATCGCCGGCGCGCAGCTGCTGGCGCTGCTGTACGGTGCGGCGACGCTGTGGCACGGCCGTCCGCTGTACTACACGTTCTCGGAAGACCGGCTGCAACTGGTGCAGGCCTCCGATATCGATGCCGCCGAAGTCGCGCGGGCGATCAAGGAGAACCCGAGCCTGGCGCCGCACTGGTACAACCTGCCGCGCTGGGTGTGGGCGCCGCTCCCGACGGACGCGGCTGAGCGCAAGTCGATCATGTCCTCGGCGCTGTTCGGCGGCAGCGACGTGATCGACATGCCGCGCTATTTCAAGCCGTGGGAGGCCGGCCTGCCGGCGCTGCGTTCGCGCCTGGTGCCGATCGAGCAGCAGGCCGACTACCGGCTGCGCAAGGCGAAGACGCGGCTCAAGGCGCAGATGCAGGCGCGCGGCTTCGACCCGGAGCAACCGGTCACGTTGCTGATGACCGGCCATGCGCTGCCGCTGGTCGCGGTGTTCGATCGCGATACGCTGCGGCTGCGGGCGCTGCTGCGCACCGACCGGTAGGCGAGGGACAGGGCGCGGTAAAATACTTCATGGGCAATCGCGGGAATTTTGAAGTCATCGTGGTGGGCGGCGGACACGCCGGCTGCGAGGCCGCGCTGGCCGCTGCACGCAGTGGCGCGCGCACGCTGCTGCTGACGCAGAACCTCGAGCAGCTCGGCGCGATGAGCTGCAATCCGGCCATTGGCGGCATCGGCAAGGGGCACCTGGTGCGCGAGATCGATGCGCTCGGC
>Ga0209023_10001143_pt1 | contig 36574 bp, 28 predicted proteins | sample LakOneMetagenome_FD_187468 | JGI IMG/M metagenome (GOLD analysis project Ga0209023, IMG submission 187468) | Freshwater and sediment microbial communities from Lake Erie, Canada (SPAdes) (version 2) | ecosystem: Environmental > Aquatic > Freshwater > Lentic | place: Lake Erie, Canada...
GTTCCATCAACTTTTAAAAAATCTTTTTTTGTTGGGGCAACGCATTATTTATAAAGGGTATCTGAGTTCTGGTATATCTTCACAATCATCAAACCTTACGATCATGAACTTTGCCCTAACAAAGAAAACCCTGTACCGTAGCACCCTTTTTATCTTCACCGCTGTTTTATTTTTTTCCTGCCAGAAGGAGTTCAGTATTGATAATGGTAATGCGGTATTGCTTCCTGATCTGAAAACGAAGATCAGTTCATCCGTATCGGGATTTGTTACGGATGAGAACGATGCGGCCGTGAAAGGAGCTACCGTACAATTCGGCACAAGTACCATCAGTACCGATAAATACGGCTATTTTGAAGCAAAGAATGTGCAGGTAGTAAAAGATGCAGCCGTTGTTACCGTAAGTAAAACCGGGTATTTCAAAGGCATAAAAACATATATGGCCAAAGAGGGCAAAGCTGCTTTCTTCCGGATAAAATTAATTCCAAAAACGAATGTCGGCAATATTAACAGCACTGCCGGCGGAACGATAACACTTGCAAATGGTTTAAGCATTGCATTGCCTGCCGGCGCTGTAGTAAATGCTGCAACCAATGCAGCTTACACAGGTACCGTAAATGTGTCTGCATTTTGGATAAACCCGGAAGCGGCAGACCTGGATAAAATAATGCCAGGTGACCTGAGGGGTATCGATAAAGATGGCTCCATGAAATTGCTGAAAACCTTTGGTATGGCAGCAGTGGAATTAACCGGGGCATCCGGAGAGTTATTGCAAATTACTGCCGGCAAAAAAGCAATACTTACGCTTTCAATACCGGCAAGTCTTTCTGCAAGCGCACCTGCATCAATACCGCTTTGGTATTTCGATGAAGCGAACGGCTTATGGAAAGAAGAAGGAGCTGCAATAAAAACCGGGAATACTTATGTGGGTGATGTAAGCCATTTTTCTTTTTGGAATTATGATACCCCGGCGAATTATGTGCAATTCAACTGCACAGTAAAAGATGCATCAGGCAATCCGATCCCGTATATTTTTGTGAAGATCAGTGTTGTTGGAACATACAATGCAGCCTGGGGTTATACAGATGCTTCAGGCTATGTGGCAGGGCCTGTACCAAACAATGCACAATTACTACTTGAAGTATTTCCTTTAAGCTATTGCGGCACCCCGGTTTATTCACAACAATTTACTACCACCAATGTAAATATCTCATTGGGTACAATAACGATCGCTGCAGGTTTTATAACTACCGTGTCAGGCACTGTAACAGATTGCAGCAACAACCCCGTAACAAACGGAGATATCATCATGTTTAATTCCGGCTTACACCGCTACCCGGTAAATAGTAATGGCAGCTTTAGTTTTTCAACATTAATATGCGGCAGCAGTATACCTGTAACACTGATAGCTGAAGACCAGGCCGCACAGCAACAAAGCGCCCAGTTGAATACTAATTTGGTTGTGGGAGCTAATAACGTAGGTAATTTACAGGCCTGCAATATTTCAAATGCCGAGTTTATACATTATTCAATTGACGGAACAAATTATTCATTTACCATGCCGGTTGACAGTATTAATATGTACAGTGGCAGTATAAGCACACCAATCATAATTATAAATGGAGGACGTATCGGGGGAACCATTAATGATGCTGTATATATGACGATCGATGGACAGGGCATCGGCGTAAACAGTTTGCAACCATTAAACTCTTTTTATGCATCGCAGTTGGCCCCCGCTACTATTCAAAATAATATCAATGTGCTTATTACAGAATATGGCATTGTTAATGAATTTGTCAGTGGAAATTTTTCCGGGATATTAACTGAGAATGCAGCACCAAATACAACGCATAATGTTACCTGCAGTTTCAGGGTAAGGCGGACTTTTTAGGTACAGCAATGAATAAAAAAAGCTTCCTGTCAAAAAGCAGGGAGCTTTTTTATTTCACCCATTCAATACATTCTTATAAAAGCCTGTTATGGCTTACCTTTGCCCCCTCAAACTAAGAATCCATGGCGGAAAAGATCACAATGGCCTCCAACGGCAAACTGAACGTACCCAACCACCCCACCATCCCATTTATTGAAGGCGATGGCATTGGCCCCGAGATATGGAAAGTGGCGCAGAAAGTATTTGATACAGCCGTGGCTAAAGCATACAATGGAGAAAGGAAGATCGAATGGAAGGAAATGCTGGCCGGCGAAAAAGCTTTTAAACAAACCGGCGAATGGATGCCCGCCGAAACCCTGCAAATTGCCAAAGATTATATCATATCTATAAAAGGTCCGCTTACCACACCCATCGGCGGTGGTATCCGTTCACTGAATGTGGCCATGCGCCAGGATCTTGACCTCTATGCCTGCGTTCGCCCGGTTAAATGGTTCAAAGGAGTTCCTTCTCCCGTTGTTCATCCCGAACAGGTGAATATGACCATCTTCCGGGAGAACACCGAAGACATTTATGCCGGCATTGAATGGATGGCCGGTTCACCGGAAGCAAAGAAGTTTGAAAAATTTTTACTGGAAGAAATGGGCGTTACAAGTGTGCGTTTCCCCGGCGATTCCAGTTACGGCGTTAAACCCGTTTCATCAGAGGGCAGCAAACGGCTGGTAAGAGCTGCCATTCTTTTTGCCCTGGAAAATGATCTGCCTTCTGTTACACTGGTGCACAAGGGCAACATCATGAAATTTACCGAAGGCGGTTTTAAGAATTGGGGTTACGAAGTGGCTCGCCAGGAATACGGCGCTCAAACATTTACCTGGGATGAATGGGACCAACTGAAAAAAGAACACGGCGAGGCGCATGCCAATGAAGTGCAGCGCAAAGCTCTTCATGATGGAAAACTGCTGGTGAAAGATATCATTGCTGATAATTTCCTGCAGCAGATACTGATCGCCCCGAAAGATTTTTCGGTGGTGGCTACATTGAATTTGAATGGTGATTATATTTCAGATGCACTGGCTGCAGAAGTGGGCGGCATCGGCATTGCACCAGGCGCAAACATAAATTACAAAACAGGTTATGCGGTATTTGAAGCAACACACGGCACCGCACCAAAATTTGCCGGCACCGACAGCATGAATCCATCTTCTGTAATACTCAGTGGCTGTATGATGCTTGATTATATGGGCTGGAAAGAAGCGGCAGAACTGATCACATCTGCGCTGCAGGCTGCCATCATGCGCAAAAGGGTTACCATCGATTTTTATAATTTAATGAGTGGCGCTACACTTTTAAAGACAAGTGAGTTTGGGGATGAGATCATTTCTGATATGGGAGCCGTGGTGGCTGATTTTCAGTTGAAGAAATCAACGGGCCTATAGGCGTAGGCAGTATTTTATATATATCAGCATTCGAAGCAGGACTGTCATGCTGAGGGACGAAGCATCTCATCCTAAGTAAAAGATTCTTCCCTATCGCTCAGAATGACAATCAAAAATTAAATACTTTCGCAAAAAAATAAAACCGAACATGGCAAAAATAAAAGTAGCAAACCCCGTAGTAGAACTGGATGGCGACGAGATGACCCGGATCATCTGGAAATTCATCAAAGACAAATTAATCCTCCCCTACCTGGATGTTCCCATTAAATATTATGACCTGGGAATGGAATACCGTGACCAGACCGATGACCAGGTAACCATTGATGCAGCCAATGCCATCAAGGCATGTGGCGTGGGTATCAAATGTGCCACCATCACACCGGATGAAGCCCGGGTGAAAGAATTCAACCTGAAACAAATGTGGAAGAGCCCCAACGGAACCATCCGGAATATTTTAGACGGCACCGTTTTTCGTGAGCCCATCGTTATGCAGAATGTTCCCAGGTTAGTTACCAACTGGACAGCGCCGATCATTGTTGGCCGTCATGCATTCGGCGACCAGTACCGGGCTACCGATACGGTGATAAAAGGAAAAGGAAAATTAACCATGACCTTTACGCCTGAAGGCGGAGGCGAAGCCCAGACATTTGAAGTGTATAATTATAAAGGCGATGGCGTTGCCTTGTGTATGTACAATACCGATGAAAGTATTTATGGTTTTGCAAGAAGCTGTTTCAATATGGCATTAAACAAAAAATGGCCGCTTTATCTTTCTACAAAAAACACCATCCTTAAAAAATACGATGGACGCTTTAAAGATATTTTTGAAGAAGTATATCAAAATGAATTTAAAGCTGCTTATACTGCAGCAGGCATAACTTATGAACACCGCCTCATCGATGACATGGTTGCCAGCGCCTTAAAATGGAACGGCAATTTTGTATGGGCCTGTAAGAATTACGACGGCGATGTGCAAAGCGATACTGTAGCACAAGGATTCGGTTCATTGGGATTAATGACCTCTGTATTGGTTACTCCCGATGGAAAGACCATGGAAGCAGAAGCAGCACATGGTACCGTAACCCGCCACTACCGGGACCACCAGGCAGGTAAGCCAACATCTACCAACCCGATTGCATCCATCTTTGCATGGACAAGAGGACTTGCTTTCCGTGGTAAATTAGACAGCAACCAGCCGCTGATCGATTTCTGCAATGCGCTGGAAGCCGTTTGTATAGAGACCGTTGAAAGCGGCAAGATGACCAAGGACCTGGCAGTTTGTATCCATGGTAATAAAGTGAACCATGGGGAGCATTATTTATATACAGAAGAATTCTTAGATGTTATTGATGAGAACCTGAAGAAGAAAATGGGGATCTAAGATTTAATTGATGATTGACTTTCAAAAGGGTAGCTTCTCAACTACCCTTTATTATTGCACACCCCTGTTTCCCTTGCGAAAAAGATTGCAGTATCATATATCATTTTGTACTTTACAGGACCAAACCGGCTGAATGAGAAAAATTTTACCCTTACTCTTATTTACTTTACTGTCATTTTATTCACGGGGGCAGCTTGTAAACATACCTGATGCAAATTTTAAAGCTGCATTATTAAATCATGTACCCGTTATCAATACAAATGGCGATGGAGAAATACAGGTGAGTGAAGCAGATGCTTTTACCGGCGCTTTGACTGTTTCAAGTAAAAATATAGCTGATCTTACAGGAATAGAAGCCTTTACTAATATGCAGGCTCTCTATTGCGACAATAATAATCTTACTTCCTTAACTATTGGCAATGCTCCCCAATTACAGATCCTTGGTTGTACCAGGAATAAATTGACATCGCTTAATTTGGGTAATACGCCGGCATTAACAGGCCTGGTTTGTTATAATAACAAACTAACATCGCTTGCATTGGGTAATCTGCCTTCATTGAAGAACTTATTTTGTTATGCCAATAATCTGACCTCGCTTTCACTTGGCAGCGCCAATTCCTTGACATCGCTGGATTGTCATTCCAACAAACTTACCAAGCTTTCGCTCTCAGATTATCCGTCTTTAGGAAATATTGACTGTTATAATAATGACCTGGATTCAATTACACTGAGTAATTTACCCGCTTTCAGTTTATTGAAATGCAGTATTAATCACTTGCGCTCTGTTACACTCAACAACCTGCCGGTTCTGCCCGAATTGGATCTTAGCCACAACCAGTTAACTTCTTTAACCATCAGCAGCTTGCCAAAATTACGCATACTACATGTAGCAAATAATCTCCTCACATCGTTGTCTCTTTCGAACTTGCCGATATTGAATTACCTTGCCTGTAACGATAATTTACTCACTACATTAGATCTCAGCCAAACAGCAGTTAAACAGTTGTATTGCAGCAATAATCCCAATCTTCAATATATCAATATTAAAAACAGTGTTTCACAATATATCCTTGAAGCTTCTTTACTCCCTGCCTTGCAATCTGTTTGTGCAGATGAAAACGAGATGAATTTTTTAAATACAACACTGGCCGCACAATTACCCGGACAAAACATAGCCATCTCTTCATTCTGCAATTTCAATCCCGGCAGTAATTATAATACCATCGCCGGAACGCTGCGGTTTGACAGGACCAATAATGGTTGCGATAATCTTGACAGCACCATGTCTAATGTGAAAATAAGAATTGATGATGGTTCCCAGAACGGAACCACATTTACGAATATGCAGGGTAATTATAAATTCTTTGTCCAGCAGAATTCTAACATAGTTACGCCTGAACTTACTAATCCTTATTTTACCATAACACCCCCTTCCTATACAATAAATTTTAGCGGTTACGGAAATACACAGGTTGCTGATTTCTGTATTTCTCCTAACGGGATTCACAAGGATCTCGACATTACCTTATTACCCATAACCATTGCCCGGCCCGGCTTTGATGCCCAATACAGGCTCGTCTACAGCAATAAGGGTAACCAGGTACAATCGGGCAGCGTTCACTTAAGTTTTGATGCCGCCAAATTAAATTTTGTGTCTTCCGCACCAGGCACAACCAGTGAAACAGCAGGGAATTTAACATGGTCGTTTGCAGAGTTATCGCCATTTGAAACAAGAACAATAATTTTAGTACTTCATGTAAATGCTCCTCCCGTTGTTAATGTTGGCGATGTTCTTACTTTCACCGCTATTATCGACCCAATTGAGGGAGATGAAACACCCGGGGATAATACATTTAATTTTAGCCAGGTTGCCAGGGGTGCTGTTGACCCCAACGACAAAGATGTTACCGAAGGCTCCGCTACAGATATTTCAAGGATTAATGGTTACCTGCATTATATAATCCGGTTCCAGAATACCGGTAATGAGCCGGCCATCAGCGTTGTGATCAAAGATCTTTTGGCAGATAATTTAGACTGGAATTCTTTCGTTCCGATCTCTGCCAGTCATCCTTACAGGGCCCTTATCACAAAAGGGAATATGGCGGAATTCATTTTTGATGGTATTAATCTTCCAGGGAAAATCATGAATGAACCTGCAAGTCATGGCTATATTGCCTTTAAAATAAAACCAAAGAATGGAATAATCATTGGAGAAACCATCTATAACAAAGCCGGTATCTATTTTGATTACAACCAACCGGTTGTTACCAATACCGTATCTACAACCATTGTTAATTTTTCCAAAACAAGAAATGCGATCGGTTTAACTGTATATCCGAATCCGGCCAAAGACCATATATGGTTTACTGTAAACGAGGGGGTGAAGGTAAAATCAATAAATTTATATAATGGCATGGGGGTAAAACTGTATGCTGAAGATGTTGTGAACTGCAGCACGCCAAAAATGCTGAACATGCTGAATTTACCCACAGGTATTTTATTTCTTGAAGTGATCAGCGATCAGGGTAATGCAATTCAGAAAGTAATAAGAACAAAATAGTTCTGGGTGTTATTTTGTTAAAAAAAATGAAGCACTCATTTAAACAATAGTTATGTTTGTCCATATTAAACCGCTTTGCTTCAACAGCAGGGCGTTTTTGTTTACCTTTAGAAAATGACCACAACGATCATCATTATCCTTTGTACCTTATTACTGATCGCTTATGTATTTGATCTTACTTCCGCAAAAACCCGGATTCCCTCAGTAATACTTTTATTGATGCTTGGCTGGGGCGTAAAACAGTTAACAGGCGTGTTTCACATCACTGTTCCTGACCTGGCTCCTTTGCTGCCACTTTTTGGAACCGTAGGCCTGATCCTCATCGTCCTGGAAGGTTCGCTTGAGCTTGAACTGAACAGAACCAAAGCACCCGTTATTAAAAAATCATCCCTGGCAGCACTTTTGCCCATGCTTGCGCTGGCATTTTTACTGGCATATGCTTTCCAGTATTTTCAGCCAGGCCTTTCTTTCCGGGATGCGTTGACCAATGCAGTTCCTTTTTGTGTCATCAGCAGCGCCATTGCCATACCCAGTGTAAAACATTTAAGCCCCGCCAATAAGGAATTCATCATTTACGAAAGCAGCCTGTCGGATATTTTCGGGGTTATTTTTTTTAATTTTATTGCATTGACTGAACTGAACCAGTCGCATACGATCGCAGAATCGGGGTTGCAGCTGTTGATCATGATCGCCGTTTCTTTTATTGCAACCATTATACTGGCGTTTTTATTAGGTAAGATCGACCACCACATAAAATTCGTACCCATTATTTTATTGCTGCTGCTGATCTATGCCATCGCAAAACTGTATCATTTACCGGCGCTCATTTTCATTCTCATTTTCGGATTGTTCCTCGGCAATCTCGATGAGCTGAAAAAATACAAATGGATAAACAGGGTTAAGCCTGCGGGGTTAAATGAAGAAGTACATAAGTTTAAGGAATTGGTTATTGAAGCCACTTTTCTTATACGAACCGTATTTTTTATACTTTTTGGCTACCTGATCGAGGCCAGTGAAATTTTAAATACCGCAACACTGGCATGGGCGGCAGGAATTGTGGCATTCATATTAATTATCCGTGCCATTCAATTTAAAATTTCACGGATCCCCTTGTTTCCCCTGCTTTTTATTGCTCCCCGTGGACTGATCACCATCCTTCTTTTTTTATCCATTGTTCCGGCACAACATATTCCGTTGGTAAATAAGTCCCTGGTCCTGCAGGTTATCCTGCTATCCGCAGTTATTATGATGATCGGGATAATGACATCAAAAAAGGAAGAAGTAATAACAGAAGAAGAAATCAGTAAAACAAATGAATCAGTTGCCATCAAATGATCCGCTGCACGGCAAAACACTTGAAATGATCATAACTCATTTGGTGGAAATGTATGGCTGGGAAGAATTGAGTAAGATCATCCCCATCAATTGTTTCAAAAGCAATCCCAGTATTAAATCAAGTCTTAAATTTTTACGCAAAACTCCCTGGGCACGTAAAAAAGTAGAGGAGCTTTATATCAATGGATAAAGATCACGACCGTTTCCGGTAATTAATAACTGCCCAACTGTTAAACACAATGCCGAGTCCAAGCACAGAAAAGAACTGCAGCTTTACATCGGCAAAACCACTTCCTTTCAAAACCACCATCCGCATCACTTCAATAAAATAAGCCACGGGGTTTATCTTGGTGATCCACTTTGCCCACTCAGGCATGCTTTCGATCGGGGTATACAATCCCCCCAACAGCATGAAGAGCATCATCACAAAAAAACTTACAAAAGTTGCCTGCGTTTGTGTTTCGGCATAGGTAGATGCCAGCAAACCCACACCCAGCAGGGTAAACAGAAACACCATTCCAAAAACATAGATCAACGCAATACTGCCAACGGGAATGATATTGTAGAACAACCAGGATACCAGCAAGCCAAGCGTGAGTGTTACCAGGCCCATGATCCAGAACGGGATCAGTTTTCCCAGGATGAACTGTACTTTGGTGATGGGAGAAACATTGATCTGTTCAATCGTTCCCACTTCCTTTTCATGCACAATATTCAGTGCGGCCATAAAACTTCCGATCATGGTGAGCAAGGTTACCAATATGCCCGGCACCATAAAGAATTTATAGTTCATGGTGGGGTTGTACCAATTGGATGACGTGACCTCAATGGTTGGTTGTGCATTGAATTTTGGAAACCGTATCCATTGCATCTGTATCTCTGAATTAAAATCCCGGATGATATTGGCCGCATAAGCACCGCCCAAATTCGCCTTCGTACCATTCACCGCATTTACCGCAATGAGCATCGACCCTTTATTTTCCTTTACCAGGTTCTTTTCAAAACCGGCCGGAATTTCAATGATAAGATCCGCCTTATCCGATTCCACCGCTTCCATGGCTTTGTTGTATGAAGGAGAAAAATCGGTGAGTTTAAAGTAGCCGGAGCCGGTAATCTTGCTGATGAATTTTTGGGAGTACGATGAATGATCATGATCCACCACCGAAAGCAATACATTCTTTACTTCGTAATTGGCAGCGAAAGGGAAGACAAGCAACTGCACCACCGGCATTACAAGCACCATGCGCAGGATGGCCGGGTTGCGGAATACCTGGCGGAATTCTTTTTCCAGTATGACTAACAGTCTTTTCATGCCAGGCGGGTTTTGAATTTTTTAAAACTGATGCCAAGCAGGAATAAAGACATAGCTACCAGAATCAGTGATTCTTTCCAAACGGCTGAAAAGCCCAGGCCTTTTATCATCACATTCTTCACAATAAGAAAAAACCATTTTGATGGTACGATGTTAGAAATGATCCGCAAGGGCAACGGCATGCTTTCGATCGGGAACATAAAGCCACCCAGTAATAAAGTGGGCAATAATAATGTCATAAGAGAAAACATCTGTGCCTCCTGCTGTGTCTTAGTCAGGTTGGAGATCATCAATCCGAGTGAAACAGCGGTAATGATGAACAGCAATGATTCCCCCATTAATAAAAACAGGCTGCCGTTGATGGGTACTTCAAGCAATGTGACACTCACTATTAAAATAGTTATCACATTAACCAACGAAAGAAAAATATAAGGAATAGCTTTACTTAAGATGAACAGCAATGGCTTTAAAGGCGACACCAGCAATACTTCCATGGTATTGATCTCCTTTTCCCGCACGATGGCCACCGAGGTCATCATCGCAGCGATCAGGATCAGTATCATCGCCATCACACCCGGTACAAAATTGTAGGCGCCTTTTAACTGCGGGTTGTACAACATCCGTATCTCTGGTTTGATCAGGTATGGAACCTGTACGTTCCCATTCAATTCCTTCTGGTAATCGCTGATGATATTGGAAGCATAGTTTGTTACCGTGGTAGCAGTGTTGGGATCCGATGCATCGGCGATCAGTTGTACCTGTGCATGATTGGTATGCAGTAATGATTCCCTGAACGCCGGCTCAAAAACAACTACCAATCTTATTTTACCTGATTTAAAAGCCGCTTCTATTTCCTGTTGTGTATTCAGGTTCATGGCAACATTAAAATAACGGCTTGCATCCAACCGCTGTATGATGGCCCTGCTTGATTCATCCTTTGCATTATCAAGCACGGCAATATTGCTGTTCTTGATCTCATTGGTAAGTGCAAAGCCAAACAGGATGATCTGCACAATGGGCATCAGGATGATGATGAGCAGCGATTTCCGGTCACGGAAAATGTGACGGAATTCTTTCCTGACAAATATGATGAACTGTTTCATGTTTTTAATCTGCTGTTCGTTTTGCTCCTCTTGCTAATTGCAGGAATACTTCATCCATGGATGCTGCATTAAAGGTTGTTTTCAAATTCCGTGGCGTATCAAGCGCTTCGATCTTTCCATCCACCATGATGGAGACCCGGTTGCAATACTCCGCTTCATCCATATAATGGGTGGTGACAAAAACGGTGATGCCTTTTTCTGCTGCCTCGTAAATTAAATTCCAGAACTCACGCCGGGTTACCGGGTCAACGCCTCCGGTTGGTTCATCTAAAAAAACAATTTTAGGCTCATGCAGAATGGCTACCGAAAAAGCCAGCTTCTGTTTCCAGCCAAGTGGCAACGATTTTACCAAACTGTTTTCTTCAGCCGTCATCTGCAATTGTTCAAGTAATGAAGCCATTTTTTCTTTTATTACCTGTTTGCTCAGTCCGTATATACCTGCATAAAACCGGATGTTCTCTTTAACGGTCAGGTCTTCGTACAAAGAAAATTTCTGGCTCATGTATCCAATGTTCTGTTTGATATGTTCTGTCTGCCTGTACACATCAAAACCGGCCACGGAAGCTGACCCGGAAGAGGGAATGGATAATCCGCAGAGCATGCGCATGGCGGTGGTCTTACCGGCGCCATTGGCACCCAGGAAACCAAATATCTCTCCCTTCGCCACTTCAAAAGAGATCTGGTTGGTGGCAATAAAGTCGCCAAATTTTTTTGTCAGCTTATCTACTTTTATCACAGTCTCTTTCATGATCTCTTTAATTATTATTCATCAGCTGCATAAAACAATCTTCAATATTCGGTTGCGCCGGTTTTATATCGATGTTCGTATGCTGCTGCTCCTGCAGGTATTTTAAAACGGCTTCTTTATCCCGGTCATCATTTTTTAAAACCAGGTGATGGTATTCCCCAAAACTGTTGCAACTTTCCGTATTGGTATAATTTTTCAGGTCTTTCAGCAAGCGGTACATTTCTTCAGAACGCACTGCCCAAAGATGCTTGTTGAATTTACTGATGATATTACCCGGCGTGTCGATACTCATTATTTTTCCCGCCTGCATCAATGCCACCCGGTCGCACATGGCAGCTTCATCCATATAGGGTGTGGAAACCAAAATGCTGATGCCCTGCTTCTTCAACTCTTTAAGCATCTCCCAAAATTCCTTCCGGGAAACGGCATCAACACCGGTGGTTGGTTCATCCAGGAACAAAACAGAAGGTTTGTGAATAAGTGCACAACACAAAGCCAGTTTCTGTTTCATACCGCCTGATAGTTTTCCTGCACGGCGGTCTTTGAATGGTTCTATCTGAACATAGATATCTTTTACCAGGTCATAGTTTGCTTCGATGCTGGTATTAAAAATGCTGGCAAAAAATTCCAGGTTCTCTTCCACCGTCATATCCTGGTATAGTGAAAACTTGCCGGGCATATAACCAACTCGGTTGCGGATCTGCTTGTAATCCTTTACCACGTCGAATTCATCAACGGCTGCCGTGCCACTGTCGGCCAGTAACAAAGTGGTAAGTATCCGGAACAGGGAGGTCTTGCCCGCCCCATCCGGACCAATGATACCAAACAACTCTCCTCTTTCTACGGTAAAAGAAACAGCATCCAATGCTTTTACAATTTCTTTTTTTGAGCCGTAGGTCTTTACAATATTATTTACTGAAACTGCATTCATCGTGATCATTTTTAAAACAGTACTTCGCCATACATGCCGATCTTTAAATAGCCGTCGTTCTTCACGTTTATCTTCATGGCATAAACCAGGTTCGCTCTTTCTTCTTTTGTCTGTATTGTCTTTGGAGTGAATTCAGCTTTGTCCGATATCCAGGTAATGATGCCTGCCAACTCCCTGTATTTTCCTTTGCCATCATCTACTTTCACTTTCACAGGTTGATTTAGTTTTACCTGCGCCAGTTGATCTCCGGTGATGTATGCCCTGAGTTTCATGGTAGAAAGATCAGCAATCTTGTACAACGCTTTACCGGTGGCAGTAAATTCATTCTGTTGAGCATACTTGGTAAGCACCGTACCGGCAACCGGGTTCTTAATAGTTGTTTTATCAAGCTGATCCTGTATCTGTGCTACTTTTTTTTCCATCGGGTCCTTTTCACTCAGTATGCTCCTGTTCTGTATTGCCACCATGCTGTGCTGCGAATTGATCTGGCTATGCAAAACATTCAATTGCGTTTTTGCGGCAATGATCTTCTCTTTTAATACACTCACCTGTCCGTTTATATCATCCAGTTGCTTGGCGGGCACCGCATCGGCAGCAACCAGTTTCTGATAACGCTGTTGTTCTTTTTGCAAAACTTTTAGCTGCTCTTCATCCACCGCTATCTGCCTTTGCTGCAACTGCAGTTGCGACTCCAGGATATTAACCTGGGGCGTTGCATCGTTTGTTTTTTGCTGCAAGGCTTCTACAGAAGAGGAGGCCTGTTCTTTTTGCAATTCTATTGCCCTTGGGTCTATCTTTCCAACAACCGAATCCTTTGCCAGGTTGGCGCCCTCCTCAATATTTAATTGCAGGATCTTACCGGTTGCTTCGGCGGATACGATCACTTCTTCGGCTTCAAAAGTTCCCGAAGCATCGTATTTGCCGTTTCCATTGTTGCAGGAAATAAAACCGGCGATGCTGAGGAGCGGTAATAATTTCTTTAAAACTGATTTCATAAAATTTTATTTGACGTATTTATTTACCAAGAATGAGTTTATAATTGTATTGCGATTGCAGCCATTGGATCTCATGAAGTTTTTGCGTAAGCATGGACTGGTTCTCTGCATTCAGTTCGGTGATGTAATCGCTGGATGTAATGATGCCGTTTGCCAGCCGGAAGGAAGCATTCTCTTTGATCTTTGTCCGCAATGCAACGATCTCCGCATCGGTGGAAACCAGTTCCCGGTATTTCTCCACGTCGTTTTTTTGCTGAACCAGCAACTGCCGGTTATTATTCAGAAAATTTTCTTTCTGCCTGTCAACGATCTGTTCCTGAATCTTAATTACCCGTTGATCACGCTGCTTTGTGAATTGCCCGGTGATGGGAATGCTCAGCTTCAGGCCGGCAATGTAGAACCACTGGAATTCATTCTTCAGCATGTTCAACCCGGGTTTTCCATATCCGCCATTGGCAAAGAATGAGAATTTAGGATTTGATCTTGCACTGATCAGTTTCGACTGCAACTGGAACTGCTGCTTTTGAAAATCGAATAGTTTTAATTCGGGGCGATCAATAACTGCTTCTTCTGCATTGGCAGCACCTGCTGGTTTTACGAACGAAGTATTTTCAGCGATCGCCGTGCCGGTAAGTATCTCCAGCATCTGCATGGCGGCTTTACGGGCAGCGCTGAACTCAATGATCCTTTGCGATGTTTTCAGCAACTCGGCCTTCAAAACATCCACGTTACTGTTTGTGGCGACCCCGTTTTCTGCCTGGGCACTTACTTTTTTGATGTTATTATTCAGGTCTTCTTTTACCAGGTTCATCAGCCGGATATTCTCTTCCATCAGCAAGGCTGTAAAGAAATATCCATTCACTTTTGATTTAAGCTGATAGAGATCCACTTCCACCCGCTGGCTTTCAATATTGGTAGTTGCCTGCTGCAGTTTTTTCTGTGTGCTGATAATACCGCCGTCGTAAACCGGCTGCACAATATCAAGCGTTGCCTTGTATTGATCCTTGCTCAACTCATCAACGGTTACACCAGGTAGTTTTGCCGGGAAGGATGTTACAGCCGATTGATAAGTTGCCTGTGCATTCAGGTCAACCTGCGGCAGCCATTTGAGGTTCTGATTTTTCTCAGCCATGTTCCCGGCAACAATGGTCAGCGCTTTTTGCTGTGCCAGGGAAGAATTGGTGGATGCTGCTGCGTAACACTGCTCCAGTGTAAGTAGCGGTTTATCCTGAGCCATCAGCCGGTTACCGGCAAACAACAGGCAGGAAATAAATACGTGTTTAATCTTCATAAACTGTTTTTAATCCTATTTAGAAATAAAAAGATCATGCTTTAATAGCATTGATGATGAACTGTGCTACTTCTGTTTTTCGTTTCTGGATCATGGCCATGTAGGTCTTTTCATCCAGTTGCATCAGCCCTTTGATCATGGGCCGGGCGATAAAAGGGAAAATGCACAGCGACTGAATATTGATGAACAACTGCTCGGCCGTTATCTTTTTGATCGTTCCTTTTTTTATCTCGGCATTTATCTGTTTCTGAAAAACACCCAGTACTTTTTCCACGGGTATCTTTTTCAGCCGCTTCAGGATCACTTCCGGGTTGCGGCTCATTTCGTTTAATACAAAAATGGGCAGACCGGGAAACTGGCTCAGGTGTTCTATATCCAGCGAAACAACCTTTTCAATTTTTTCAAACAGGGGCAGGTCGGAAGAAATGATCATGGCCAGGTTCGAGAAAAGACTACTGAACTCCTGTTCAAATACCAGGTCGAACAGTTTATCCTTGGAAGTAAAATAATAATGCACGAGGGCCTTGTTGAACCCCGCCTGGTCGGCAATATCCTGCATACGTGCCCCCGCAAGCCCATTTTGTATGAACACCTTCCGGGCCGTTTGCAAGATCACCTGTTCCGTATTTTTGTCTTTTCTTTTCATTATTTAACCATTTGGTTAATCCCGCAAAACTAAACCGGTTTTTTCATTTTCCAAATTATTTTTAACCAACTGGTTAAATAATTGAGTGAAAGGTTATTTTCAGCGATTGAATGGCACCATACCCCGGCCCGGCTGCTGTTTGGCAAAAAAAGAGCTACATTGTGTAGACTAATTTTATGGAAACACAAAAAGACATACGCCTGGCGGTTTTAATAGATGCCGACAATGTGCCGTACAGCAATGTAAAGGGCGTGATGGAAGAGATTGCCAAATACGGCACCCCTACTTTTAAACGGATCTATGGCGACTGGACCCGGCCCACTGTTTCGGGCTGGAAGAATGTACTGCTGGAAAATGCCATTACCCCGATACAGCAATACAGTTATACCAGCGGTAAGAATTCCAGCGACAGTGCATTGATCATTGATGCCATGGATATTTTATATTCCGGTAAAGTGGATGGGTTTTGTATTGTAAGCAGCGACAGCGATTTTACCCGGCTGGCAACAAGGTTGAGAGAAGCCGGTATGAAAGTCTTCGGCATCGGGCAAAAGAAAACACCCAATCCTTTTATCGTTGCCTGCGATAAATTCATTTACATGGAGATCATCCCGGTATTTGAAGCAGAAGAAACAACAAGTACGGTAAAAACAAAGGCCAGCAAACCGGCTCCCAAAGCCACTGTTGATAAGCTCAGCAAAGAGACCCTGAAATTAATTGCACACACCATCAATGATCTTGCCGATGAGAATGGCTGGGCATTTTTGGGAGATGTGGGAAACCTGCTGCTGAAAAAGCAACCCAACTTCGACCCAAGGAATTACGGGTTTCAGAAGCTGACCCCGTTAATAAAATCAAGTCCACTATTTGAGATCGATAAAAAAGAAACGGATAAAGCGGGAATTAAGCTGGTGTATATCCGGAATAAGGGGTGAGGAAGGATACTGGAAACTGGATACTGGATACAGGATACTGGAAACTGGAAACTGGATACAGAGTCTATGAATAACCTTCCACTAGCCAGCGGAGATGGGGGTAGTTCTTTTAGTTCCACTATACAACTCATACTCCAGCAAACGGCAATCAATTTTACTGGTATAGAATTCAATTCTCCGGTTTGGTTTGAGCCCGATCTTTTTTGCAAGTTCTAAATTGCCGGTAAAAATATAACCGAAGTATCCCTTGCATTTCTTCTTTAAAAAATCACCGAGGCGTTTATAAGTTACCTCAAGTTCCGCTTCCACTCCAAGCCGGTCGCCATATTCGGGATTGAAATAAACAACCCCACTTCCGTCTTCCGGAACAGTTGTTTCTTCAAAATCACAAACAGCAAATTCAATGTATTCCTCTACACCCGCAATACCGGCATTGATCTTCGATATGTTCACCGCATCTTCACTGATATCGGTTGCAATGATCTTTAATCCCGGCACATCAATCACCTGTTGTTCTAATTTTTTAAATTCGGCATCATACATTTTCTCATCATATCCAACCAGGTGCATGAATGCGTAATTGAAACGAAGCAATCCGGGTTTGCGGTTGGTTGCCAGCAGTGCTGCTTCAATGGCTACTGTACCTGAACCACACATGGGATTAATAAAAACGGACCGGCGATCCCATTTAACAGCCAGCAACGTAGCCGCAGCCAGCGATTCCAGCATGGGCGCTTTACCGGGGATCTTTCTATAACCATGCTTGGATAAGGTTTCGCCGGATGTATCAATGAAAATTTCCGCCAGCGAATCTTTCCAATACAGGTGTATGACTGTCCGGTCAAGTTCAGGACCCGAGTTGGGACGTTCGCCGGTTTTATTTCTAAATCTATCTACGATTGCATCTTTCACTTTCACATTGGCGAATAAAGAATTGTTGATGGTATCATTGCTCACATTGCTGCTGATGGAGAAATACCCATCCACTGTTAAAATATCTTCCCAGGAAAAATTGATCAGCGCTTTGTACAGGTCATCTGCATTATCGGCCCGGAATTCCTGTAAAGAAAATAATACCTGGCTGGCACAGCGCAGGTGCAGGTTCAGCCGGATGCAATCAACCAATGTGCCCTTTAGTTCCACCCCGGTTTTAAAAACACGTTCTGGTTTGTATCCCAGTCCGGCCACTTCCATCTGCAGGTAAGGAGAGAGGCGGTTGCTGCAGGTAATGATGATGCGGCTGGGGCTGGTGAAACTGGGCATGTGCAAACTTAAACGAAAAACCGGTTACGGAGACTGTCATCCTGAGCGATAGCGAAGGATCCCTTCAAATTCAAGTAAATTGACGTAGCGTGGGATGCTTCGTTCCTCAGCATGACAGGGATTTCGTTTGCTGAAGGCATCCTGTATCCTGCATCCAGTATCGGCTTTCATCCTATATTTGCAGCATGCTAAAAGTAAGTAACCGTGGCATGCAGATGCCCGCCTCCCCCATCCGGAAATTGGTTCCCTATGCCGAAGCCGCCAAGCGCAAAGGCACGAAAGTGTATCACCTGAATATCGGTCAGCCGGATATTGAAACACCTAAGATGGTTTTAGATGCCGTACGCCATTCTGATTTTAAGGTTCTGGAATACAGTCACAGTGCCGGCAATGAAAGTTACCGCAAAAAATTAGTGCAGTACTATAAAAAAGTGGGTATTGATGTCACACCCGAACAGATTATCATTACCACCGGCGGCAGCGAAGCCATCATCTTTGGTTTTATGGCCTGCATGGATGCCGGCGATGAAGTGATCATTCCCGAACCCTTTTATGCCAACTATAATGGCTTTGCTGTGGAAGCCGGTGTTATTGTAAAGCCCATCACTTCTTCCATTGAAACAGGTTTTGCGTTACCACCTATTGGTGATTTTGAAAAAGTAATCACGCCAAAAACAAAAGCCATCGTCATCTGCAATCCCAATAACCCCACCGGTTATTTATACAGCGCCGAAGAAATGGAAATACTGAAGCAGCTCATCATCAAATACAATTTATTTTTATTTGCCGATGAAGCTTACCGGGAGTTCTGCTACGAAGGAAAACATACCAGCGCCATGCATTTAACCGGCGTGGACGATCATGTGGTGTTGATGGACACCATCAGCAAACGCTACAGTGCCTGCGGCGGACGGATAGGCGCCTTTGTTACCAAGAACAAAGCATTGCTTGATGCAACGATGAAATTTGCACAGGCAAGATTGAGTCCGCCATCCTTTGCACAGATACTCGGTGAAGCGGCTGTGGACCTGCCTGATAATTATTTTGATACCACCAAAGCGGAATACAAACTGCGTCGTGATACCATTGTAACGAGACTGAATAAAATACCCGGCGTATTTTGTCCAAACCCCGGCGGCGCTTTTTACGCCATGGCAAAATTACCCATTGATGATTCGGATAAATTCTGCCAGTGGCTGCTGGAATCTTTTAACTACAACAACCAAACCGTGATGCTGGCACCTGCCACTGGTTTTTACAGCACGCCCGGACTTGGAAAGAATGAAGTGCGTTTGGCGTATGTGATAAATGTTGGTGCCATCAATGCGGCAATGGATTGTTTGGAGAAGGCGCTGGAAGAATACCCGGGGAGAACTTCATAAAAGACATTACTTGAAGATCGAGCATAAAAAATTAATAGACTTATTAAAACGTGCCTATTCTGCAGAGAAGGCTGCCGCTTTCGCTTACCAGGGCCATGCTGGTTCTGTAAAAGACAAAGAAGAGAAGAAAGCAATTCGCCAGATCGAACTGGACGAATGGAATCACCGGAAAGAAGTGCTGGAGATAATGAAGTTGTACAATATTCCGGTATCGAAATATTACGAGATACGTTTTCATATCATCGGGAAGATCATTTCTTACTCCTGTTATGTGATCGGCTGGTTCATGCCCTATTATTTTGCCGGAAGACTTGAAAGCGGGAATGTTTGCGAGTATTTCAGAATGATGCAATACTTTCATGAGATCAATATCCTTGATCATAATACCATCCTCTACGAGATGGGGATCAAAGAAAAAGAACACGAGATCTACTTCCTGGGTAAAATAAAAAATAAAAAGATGCTGCCTTTTTTTGAAAAGCTTTTTTCGTGGGGCTCAAAAAAGAGTTTTAATGACGTGGACCTCGAAAAAAAATACCCTATAGAAGAATCAAAATTATACTGCAAGAAATAATCTTGCTGAACAGGCGATCAACAATGCGGAAAGTTTAATCTGGGTTTATGAAAGAAGAAAAAGATAAGTCTCCACATATTCTGAACGCATCTTCAAACCTGCTGGGGCTTTGCTTTGTTGTACTCACCTCTCTTAAATTACTGAACATCTCCGGCAAAACGATCATTGATGAACTAACAACCGTTGCCATCATTATGTTCATGACCAGTTGTATTCTTTCGTTTTTATCAATTAGAGGAAATATAAAAAAAAGTGGCAGGCTTGAAAATATTGCGGATATATTTTTCATCGGGGGGCTTTTGCTGCTCTTTGTTACGACGCTGCTGTTTTCTTTCAATATTATCTCATAGGACTACTCCGCCGTTGTTGGTCGCCTGATGGCGAATGGCTACTGCTTACTTACTTCCACCCTCCACTCACTCCCGCTATATACTTTATGCGTTGCTGAAAAATTTCCCATGTTCAATGCAAAGGAAACCTGCAAAAGGCTGTTTAAATAAAGCAATGGCTTTCCTTCGGCCACGCCACCAAAGGTTTCACTGTAGGGCATGTTGCCTTCGTATTTTTTAATTTTATTTTGATAGATCACTACGTGCAGGCGGCCTCCCACTTTTACATCCAGTTTATTGAAAAGGTCAGCGGGTATATTGGTCCAGATATTTCCATACTGTATATCCAGGATGGCGATGGTGCCTTTGATCTTATTGCCGTCCATTGTTGCTTTCTGATACGGAATGCTGACCACCTGCTTTGGCAGTTCCTTACCCACCTGTTCAAAAGTTATAGCGCCTGCTGCCAGTCTTGCTGCCGTATATGCATACACATCACGCCCATGAAATGTGTATGATTTCTCTGAACCTTTTCTGCGGTTCACCGCTTCATCGATCTCTCTTATTTCGGCAATGCCCAATGATTCTGCGATTAACGTAAGCGTTCCATTATCCGGCGTAACAATGAACTGTCCGGTATTTGTTTTTAATACAACAGACTTCCTGTTAGTTCCCACGCCCGGGTCAACCACCGAAACAAACACGGTACCTGCGGGCCAGTAAGGAACAGTTTGTTCTAAACGATACGCTGCTTCCCAGATATTGTAGGCGGGTATCTCATGCGTGAGATCAAATAATTTCAGATCGGGAGAAACCCCCATGGCAACACCTTTCATGGCAGATACGGCGCCGTCCTTCAATCCAAAATCAGATTGAAAGACAACGATCTTATTTTGTGCGGATAATTTGGCTAAGAGTGAAAAAGAGAAAAGGAGTATGTAAAGTTTCTTCATATAATGGTTTTGAAATTAAAAAAGGCACCCAATGAGTGCCTTAAAATTATTTTATTATGCTGAGATCTTAAAAATTAAAAGACAACTTCGCAAATAGTTTTCTTCCATTGAATCCCATCTGTACGCTATCCCAGGGACCACCTGATTCATTGTCGCCAAACCAACCCTTGGCCTGCGGATTAACCCCCAGGTCGGGATGTGCGTTAAGTACATTATCGGCACCAGCAAACACAGTTATTTTTTTACAGATCTTATAAGACACGTACAGATCTGCAACCAGTTTGCCTTTGAAATTAAATTCTTCCGGTACATACACACTTGCATCTGCATCAGTAGGAACCATCGGATTGATACCGGTCTGGTTCGGGTTATCGGCTGTTGCATCACCGAAGCCAAGTAATTTTATTTTACCGAAATAAGTAAGATTGGTTCCAACACCTAATTTTCCGCAACTGTATTGAAGACCCAGGTTGAACTTTGTATTGGGTGCCGATGCCAGCAGGAATGCTTCTTCCCGGTCGCTGAAGAATGTCTTCTGGTTTAATACCGTGCCGTTTAACGCAGCAGGTACATTGATCGCATCCACTTTCATGTGCTGGTAATTGCCGGCAAGCAATACCTTAATACTGTTGCGTCCCCATTTCTTTGTGTAGTCTGCAACAACATCCAAACCATAGTTTGTGGTATTCACTGCGTTTGCAAAGAACTGAACCGTGGCAACATCTGCCGGTATCTGCGAAATAAATGAAGCCGGTAAGGTAGGATCAGAAGCACTGAACAAACCTGATTCAACGATCCGGTCTTTCACTTTTACCATATATCCATCAATGGTAAAAGTGAATCCGCTCACCGGTTTCCATGAAAAACCGAGACTGGCATTAACCGAAGTTTCTTCTTTCAGATCAGGAATGCCCGCTGCCTTGGTGATGGAGCTTCCGTTACGGGCAAAGAGTGCATTCACTAAATTTCCCCCGCTGAAAGAAGTGAGCGTATTGCTGAAATTGATCTGCTGCAATGATGGTGCCCTGAAACCCGTGCTCACCGAACCACGGATATTAAAATTATGGGCGACTTTATAACGGGTGGCAAATTTAAAAGTAGCCACGGAACCAAAATCTGAATAGTTCTCATACCGCACTGCACCATCAACCAACCAGGCCTTCGTTGCATTCAATTCCGCATCTACATATAAACTGATATTAGAACGATGTGCTTTTATCGCATCCGAAGGAGTGAAGCCTGGAAATCCCTGCGACCCGGAAGCTGGTGTCCGGAACTCATTTACATTTGGATAAAATATATCCGCCGGGTGATAATTCTTATAAGACGCTTCTTCGCCTGCAAAAATGGTATAGTGTTCGTACCGGTATTCTGCACCCAGGCCAAGATTAAGTCCCTGTGCTACGGTATTGAAAGACCGGCTAAGATCAAAGTTGAGGGTATTCTGCAGAAAATTAAATCCGCCGTCATCAAAGTGATGAGGTAAGGGAGTGCCTGGCGTCATGATCATAGAAGCATTAAAGGTTTTATCTCCAAAAAAGTGAAAACCATTATTGCCGATGGTATTGCTCAGGTCCCAGTTCCATTTATGACAGATCCCTTTAAGACCTGTTGCCATGGAAACGTCTTTTATTTTAGTTTGAATATGTGGATTGTAATAGATCTCTCCATCATCTGCTGTACGCATGATATCGCCGTCGTACAACAGGTTGCCGTTTGCATCAACCGGGAAACGCTGCGGCCTTCCGCTCCAGTTCCGGGTATATGCAAATGCATCCGATCCTTTTACATTATATCCGCCAAAAGAATAAAAAGTTGTTTTCTTACTGGCGCTTGTTGGTATCTCCATATTGTACATGGCACCGTACGTTGTTACAGAGCCATCACCAAATGCACGGCGATATGGATTTATATAAGGCAATGCATTTTTATCCGTTTGCCAGTTGGTAGTATCTGCCTGCCGGTATGTTTTTGCCTGTGTTAAAAAATCAAGGGAGATGTTTACAAAACCACCGTTCTTACCAAGCTTAAACCCGTTGTTGGCAGAGAAGGTAACCGTTCCCCCGTCGATCTTATTTCCTGAATAATATTGATTACCGCCGTTGAATTTTTCGGGATTGAACTTTGTATCGTAATAGCCGGCCCATCCGGTATTGATCGACCAGTGGTTCACATCTTTTTTAAGAATGATATTCATTACACCCGCCATCGCATCCGAACCATATTGTGCCGATGCACCATCACGAAGTATTTCGATTCGGTCAACAGCCGATTGCGGAAATGCATTCAGGTCGGCGCCGGAATTTCCTCTTCCCCTTGTACCAAACAAGGCAACAAAAGCTGTCTGGTGACGGCGTTTGCCATTTATTAAAACCAGGGTCTGATCAGGACCCAGTCCACGCAGCGTACCCAGGTCAATATGATCGGCACCATCGGCACCGCTTTGTTTATTGTAATTGAAAGAAGGCGCTGCCATGTTCAATGCAGAAGTAAGGTCCATCTTTGCAGTAGGCAGGCCAACCTGGTTTATGCGGATCACATCCACCGGAACTGCCGTTTCCATTTTTGCACGGGGAGCACCACGGGTACCTACCACCACTACGTCGCCCATATCAACCAGTGAGGTTTCAAGACTGATGGTAAGAGAGGATGCGTTACCCAGTTTTACCGACTGGAAATTATACCCGATGCTGGTGACCTCGATCACATCATTGGCAGAAGCCTGCAGGGTGATGGTTCCATCTGCTGCGGTGAACCCTCCCTTGCCGGAGGATTTGATCTTTACAGAAGCATTTGAAACGGGGTTTCCTGTTTTAGAATCAACCACATGGATGGTGAATGACTTTTGTGCAAACAGTAAAGAGGAGGTTAGCACGAGGCTAAGCAGTAATAGTAGTTTTCTCATATAAAGGTTTTGTTGCAGCAAATTTGAGGATAATCCTGCAGAATCTGAAAATTTAGATTTTAACCGGATGTTATCAACGATTGTACGGTTGCAAAAATGCTGTATGTATTATGTTAATAAACCGAAAAAGCAGATTAACTTCCGTTTCTTATTTTTACCTGCAACGACTGCCTGCTATACAAGTAACTCTTTAACTCTTATTTGTATAAAACATGAACCGAAAAAAAGCATTCATTCCTTTTCTGCTGCTGCTGGCAATTGTGATCCTGTCTCTTGTATTTCCATCTGTATCAAAAACAGCAGTAACCACGGTTGCAAATATTGATAATGCCGATACCGCCTGGATGCTTACCGCTTCTGCACTGGTTTTGATCATGACACCCGGGCTTGCATTTTTTTATGGCGGCATGGTGAGTAAAAAGAATGTGATCAGTACCATGCTGCAGAGTTTTATCAGTATGGCCGTGATCAGCATACTCTGGGTGATGATCGGTTTCAGCCTTGCCTTTGGTGATTCCATCGGTGGCATCATCGGCAACCCCGGTACTTTTTTTATGATGAAAGGATTGCTGAATGGTAAACCCTGGGTACTGGCCCCTACCATTCCGCTCATGCTCTTTGCATTTTATCAATTGAAATTTGCCATCATTACACCTGCACTCATCACCGGCGCTTTTGCGGAGCGGATAAAATTCACTTCCTACATTTTATTCATCTGCCTGTTCTGCATTTTTATTTATTGCCCGCTGGCACACGCCACCTGGCATCCCGAAGGCATTTTATATAAGTATGGCGTACTGGATTTTGCCGGAGGCACCGTGGTACACATGAGTGCCGGTTGGGCCGCATTGGCAAGTGCTATTTATTTAAAGAAAAGAAATGAAGAAGCACATGCCCCGGCAAGGATCACCTACGTTTTGCTCGGCACCGGACTCCTTTGGTTTGGATGGTTTGGTTTTAATGCCGGTTCTGCATTCGGTGCAAATTCATTAGCAGTAACAGCACTTGCTACAACAACTACTGCTTCTGCCGCTGCTGCATTTACCTGGATAATTTTTGATGCACTGCGTGGTCGTAAGCCTTCTGCCATGGGGACCTGCATTGGCGCCGTGGTTGGATTGGTTGCCATTACTCCAGCAGCCGGGTACATCAGCATTGCCCATTCATTAACGGTGGGTATTGTAAGCAGCATTGTAAGTAACCTGATGGTGGAATGGCGCACCCGGACTTCCATTGATGATACGCTGGATGTTTTTCCCTGCCACGGCGTGGGTGGTATGGTTGGTTTTTTATTAACGGCTGTTTTTGCAAACCAGGCCATCAACAGCGGTAATACCACCGGTAATGGATTGTTGTTTGGAGAAACGCATTTGTTCATGGTACATCTGATAACCATGATCGCCGTGTCTGCTTTTGTTTTTGGCGGAACCTTTGTGTTGCTGAAGATCACGGACCTGATAACTCCTTTACGGGTGAGTGATGAAGAAGAAATGATGGGACTTGATCTGAGCCAGCATGGGGAGAAGCTTTAAAAAAAACCTTGAACCACATAGAACATAGGAAACATAGGAAATACAAATAGTTTCTGCCTGATACAAATTGATAATTCCTTAAATTTGCCCTCCGAAGTTTTTAACCGACTCCTTAGCTCAGCTGGTTAGAGCTACTGACTCTTAATCAGTAGGTCCAGGGTTCGAGTCCCTGAGGGGTCACAAAAAAATCCTGCAGGCTCATTGCAGGATTTTTTTATTGAAGCACAAATTTATCTTGCGCCTGGCGGGCAATGCGCTCTTAAATAAGTGGTATACAAAGTAGAAAGATGTTGAAACGTACCTGCGCCTTCGGAGATACTGTGCGTCCGGTTGGGGTAAGGCATGTACTGAAATTGTTTGCCGTTCTTTATAAGTTCGTTCACCAGCACTTCGGCATTGCTGAAATGAACATTGTCATCTCCTGTGCCGTGTATATACAATAAATTCCCTTTTAAATTCTTCGCATAGGTAACCGGTGAGCCGTTGATGAAATCATCTTTGTTTTCCTGCGGCAGTCCCATGTAACGTTCCTGGTAAATATTATCGTAGAACAACTGGTTGGCAACGGCAGCAATGGAAATTCCTGTCTGGAAAATTTCGGGATAGCGGAATAAAAGGTTCAGGGTTGATGAACCTCCCCCACTCCATCCCCACACGGCAATGCGGTCTTTATCAAAATAAGCGTTCTGTTCCATCAGTTTCTTAAAGCCCATCGCCATGTCACGGATGTTGATGTCGCCGATCTTGCGGTAGATTGATTTGCGCCAGGCAGCTCCTTTCAGCATGGGTGTGCCGCGGTTATCGATCGCCACCTGTACGTAACCATCGCCCCGCATATCTCCTTTGTATAAAAAATTATTCTGCCCACCATACCGGTCCAGCACGGTTGACGCAGCGGGTTCACCATATACATATAGTACCACCGGGTATTTTTTCGACGGATCAAAATTCGTTGGCTTGTTGATCCATGCGTCCAGTGTGATATTATCTTCGGTAATAACCTGCAGGTATTCTATGTTGGCGTTGTTATCAGTTTTTTTAAGTACTGTTATACTTTTAGCCGGGTTAATGGGTTTGTTATCCGGCAAGGTTATCCATTCCCGCACTGTTGGCGTATTGTGACTGGAAAAAGAATGTGTGGCAAATTTTCCATTGGGAGAGATGCTGTAATCATGCGTGCCTTTAAGTGTGCTGTCGGTGCTTACCAGTTCGGGATCGGGCTTTGGCTTGGAAACGATCTTCTTTACTTTCTGAAGGATGTTTCCCTTTTCAATATTCACCCGGTATAAATATAATTGCGTTGCATTGGTTGGCGAAGCGGTGAAATAAATATAATTGTTCGCTTCATCAATGCATTTGATATCACCAATATCGTAATTGCCCCTGGTTAAAAGTGTTTCGGTCTTGCCATCGCGGCTTATTTTATAAATGTGACGCCAGCCATCCTTCTCACTTACCCAGATAAAATCCAGTCCTTTATTTATCCAGTCCCAGCCATTGGGATCATCCGTATTAAGGTCAACCCACGATTCACTGTTCTCGGCCCAGAAAGTGCGGCTGCTGCCATCGGTAACATTGCAGTATTTTAATTTGCTCTCCTGTTGTTTGCGGTCGAGCTGCTGAACAACCAGTTCATTCAGTCCGGCCCATTCCATACGCGGCAGGTAATTCTGTTGCGGATCGCCTTCAATATCCATCCAGCGCACATAGCCATTGTCTAAGCTTACCACGCCGATCTTTACGGGCGAAGGCGCTTCACCAACTTTTGGATATTCAACCGGTATTACCTGCGAATAAACACTGTCGGTGGTATTGAGCATGTAATAGTCACGTATCTTGGTGGCATCTACCTGCCAGAAAGCAATGCGGCTTCCATCAGGGCTCCAGCGAAAACCATCGCGGCAACCAAATTCTTCTTCATATACCCAGTCGAATGTTCCGTTGATCAGTTTGCGGGTGCCGTCTTTAGTAAGTTTATTGATAATGCCGCTGCTGATCTCTTCCACATAGATATTATGTTCACTCACATACGCAACCTTTCTTCCATCGGGAGAGAACTTTGCAAACATCAATGACTGTGCAGGAAGTCCCTTACCCAGTTGTTTTAGTTTATTGGCAATGATGTCAAGCACCCAGTAATCGCCCCGGGTATTGTACCGCCATACTTTAGCGGTGTTGGTAAAGATGAGCAGTCTTGTATTATTGTTGTTGAAAGCATAAGACTGTGGTGTCAATGACTTAGTTGCCCCGGCAGGTGTGAGTTGTTCTTTTCTTACAAGTACGAGTTCTGCTTCGGTCCTGGGATCAACTTTTATGATGCCGCCATCTTTGATTTTTGTAAACGCATTTCCGTCTTCCGTCCAGTTTATACCGCCCCTGTTTTGAGCAAGACCAAACTGTGTAAGGCAAACAAACAGGATAATAATTTTGAAACCCCTGAATTTCATACAGTGTATTTTAGTGGATAAAATTAATGAAATACCCCCATGCTTTAACAGGCATTGGGATAAAAGGATTTAATTTTGGATAATGGAAAAGGAAAAGTTGCGCCTGGATAAATACTTGTGGGCTATCCGCCTCTTCAAAACACGGAGCCAGGCGGCAGATGCCTGCGACAGGGGGAAGATAAAACATAACGGGGAGAATGCCAAAGCATCCCGTACGGTTAATGTGGGTGATGAATATGAAGTAAAGACAGAAAATAAAAGATGGCTGATAAAAGTAGCGGCTTTGTTAGATCACCGGTTACAATACATCGAGGCCATAAAATATTATGAAGACATTACCCCGGCAGAAGAAATAGAACGGATACAATTCCAGGCAGCTACCTTTCATACCGGCAAAAGAATGAGCAAGCAGGGCAGGCCTACCAAAAAAGACAAGCGGGATCTGGATACCTTTATGGATATTTGATAAAAGAACTTTCATGAAGCAATTCTTTATTTTATTGGTCGTTGGTTTTTCGGCAGTCAATTCGGTAAGGGCACAAACTCCGCCGCCGCCGCCGCTGGATTCAACAAACTATGAGCAGGTAATATTCAACAAGGTGGAAGTGGAAGCCAGTTTCCCCGGAGGCCAGGAAGGATGGAGACAATATTTGATGAAAAATTTACAGGCAGCAAAGATTGCAGACCTGGTTACTTTTCCAAAAAGAAAAAAAGAATTCAGGCAAACCATCATTGTGAAGTTCATTGTAGACCGGAAAGGCACTATCAGCCAGGTATCCGCCGAAAACATGGATGCAGATCCCTATTGCGTTGCAGAAGCCATACGGGTTATAAAAATATCGCCCCCATGGATACCGGCCAAACAGAACGGGCGTTCGGTAAATGCCTACAGGCGCCAACCAATCACTTTTGTATTTGAACGATAATTAATGAAGATCGATATCATCTCTGTTGTTCCAAACTTATTAGACAGCCCCTTTGCGCATTCCATTCTAAAAAGAGCAAGGGATAAAGGATTGCTGGAAGTGAACGTAATTAATTTACGGGATCACACCACGTATGCAAGGGCACAGGTGGATGATTATGCATTTGGCGGCGGCGCCGGTATGGTGATGATGATAGAACCACTGGTGAATGCCATTGAAGCATTGCAGAAAGAAACGAACTATGATGAAATTATTTTTTTAACACCGGATGGCGAGACCTTCAACCAGAAAATGGCAAACCAGCTTTCGCTGAAAAATAATTTATTGCTTATCTGTGGCCATTACAAAGGAATTGATCAACGGGTACGGGAACATTTCATAACAAAAGAAATTTCCATCGGCGATTATGTGCTTAGTGGCGGCGAACTGGGCGCTGCTGTTTTGGTGGATGCCATCGGCAGGTTAATACCCGGTGTATTGAATGATGAAACGTCGGCATTGACAGATTCTTTCCAGGATAATTTATTAGCCCCTCCTGTGTATACCAGGCCCGAAGAATTCCGCGGATGGAAAGTACCCGACATATTATTAAGTGGCAATCATAAACTGGTAGAAGAATGGCGGCATGAGCAATCGGTGAAGCGAACGGAAGAGCGGAGGCCGGACCTGCTGGATTAGTTTCCAAATTTGACCCACTCCTACTAATTAAGCATGCCTTTCGTTTTAATAAAAAACATAAACTCTTTTCTCCTTCCAATACTGCTTATTATTTACGAATGATTTTGTTTCAACCAGTAAACCATTGGAACGATATTTAAATATTTCCAGGTGGTTGGTTATTTGATTTTCCCGAACAGAATCAAAAAAGGATTCAATCATATTGCCTTTTGAATCATATTTGAAATTCAGTAAAGATTTATTCCCATTATCATCCGAAAATTGCGAAATCAACCTGTTTGTTCTGTCGTATTTATAATTTGTAGTATAAGTGCCGGTTTTGGAAATACACGTATTCCGGCTTAGCCTTCCCTCATTATCATAAATATAATCAGCCTTGCTGAAGAACGGGTTTGTTCCATAATAAATTTGCTGCATTATCCTTCCGGCAGAATCATATTTGGTTAAGGAACCAGAGAACAATGTATCACCCTTATATTCTTCATTTCTTATTTTTTTACCTGCCCTGTTATATTCAAAATTTGTTTTTACTGCAGAAAGATCCCAATGATATTGATTCCTGATTACCAGTGAGTCATTCTCGTCATAGATCAGGGTATCATAATTTACTTTGCTTTCATCTATGAAGCTGATTTTTTTTACAAGATTATTATTACCATTATAGATTAACGTGTCAAAATTAACCAGCTTGTTATCAAACGTAAAAGATCTGGCTGATAACATATTACCAGATGTATCGTATCTGACATGAGCTACAAGAAGGCCTCCGTCAAACGTATCAGAATACCCATACACTTTTAATTCCTTTACTTTATTCAATTTATAAAGCACCTTATTATCCAGATATTTTAACAGGGAAAGATCCTGTGCACCTGCTTTAGCAGCTATACAAATAAAAGTTATTGATATTAAAATTGCCTTCATTTTAGATTTGCCCGGATAGGATGCCTTGACTGATCACATTCATTTACATTCGTTCATGGCTTACAATTTCATCATCTTTAATTTTTCTTAGCCCACACAAACTCAGCAAAACCCAACAGGTCCCAGAAAATATTGCCCTGCAATTTTTTTCCACTTACCCAGGTTTTTATTATTCTGAAAGGCATAGCCATGATGAACCAGGCATTTCTACGCAGTCCGCCTTTTATAACTTTACATCCATTCGTTTCAAGTAAAGCCGTTAGTGCTTTAACCGAATAAACCCTTACATGTGTGGGATCATCTTTAAAATTTAGTGAGCCCTGCATACTTGGCAAACGGGTACTTTTTTCACCGGGATACTCCAGGTAAATATAGCCACCGCTTTTCAATTTGGGTAATAAGCCTTTTATAACTTCATCGCCGTTGTATAAATGCTCGATCACATGCGCAATTTGTATGGCATCGAAATAATCTTCGGGAATAGAAGAAAAATTGAGCTTGGTAAGATCCATTTCATAAAAAGCCGCCATCAGTTTAAAATCTTCTTCGCTGTTGTTGTAATCCTTTTCCATGTCCACACCATGATACTCGCAATTAGGGAAAACAGATTTTGCTTTGGTAGCGGAGTGATTACCGGCGCCAATATCCAGCAGGCGGAATGGCTTATTACCAAATGCCCGTTTTAAAAAACTGAACTTGGTTATAAAGGAAGAAGAGAAGGCTTTAAAATTCATGCGCAAAGATACATGGATACGGGATTCAAGATACGGGATTCAGGATACCGACCCTTCCGGTATCTTGTATCCTGAATCTTGCATCCTGCATCTTGTATCCGGGATCAGTCTTTTTTAATTCCGATCACCGGCAATGCTTTTTCCCGGATCATATCATTCAGCTTAACAAGGTCTTCTTCGATTATCTTTTTCAGTTTGTTCAACTGTACATCGGCCTGGGCAGATAATTCTGCATACGCATCCTTTACCTGTTTGGCCGGGGCTGCATTTCCGCTGGAAGCAAAATCATAAAGCCCGGATATTTTATCATCGAGGCGAATCGGGTAATTCAACACATCCTGTCCGCTCTTTGCCTTGGTCTGGTGCAGCGCTTCTTCCACGGCTGTCATCTGTTTGTTGATGGTATCGGCCTGTTGTTTTATTTCTTTAGGACAATTCTTTCCCTGCTTGTCGATAAAGTCATTGATCTGTTTGCGGATTTCCCGGATATTCTTCCCGGCTTTTTGCATGTCGTTGAATTTATCCCGAACGGTGATGAGGAAATCAAACTGGTCATCATAATCCTGCTGCGTTAAATTATACACCGGGTTTGCCTTTATGATAAAACTTCCTTCCGCAGAATCCTTATCGGCTTTGATCTTATAAAAATATGTTCCCGGAGCGGCTTTTGGGCCGGGTACAGTGCCGTGCCATAAGATCAGTCCGTCAATTCTTTCTGCCGGTGGATAGAACATATTCCATACGAACTGGTTCATGCCTTTGGTCACTTCTATCTTATCATCTTTCTCTTTTGCATTGGTGCTAAATAATTTTATTTTCTTTTTATTCTTATCCATTATCTCGATACTCACTTTGGAAGAATCCGTCACATTCTTCAGGTAATAATTTATCACCGAACCATTCGGCGGGTTCATACCGGCATTTTTTGCATTCAGGTTTTGAAAGCCGTCAAAACGATAGGCATCATTCACACCGAACACAAATAAATTCTTATCGGCTATGCTGTTGTCTTTTTGCTGAACCATGGTCAGATCGTCTATTACCCAGAATGCACGGCCCTGTGTGGCAACAATAAGATCATTTTCTTTTATAGTAAGATCAGTAATGGAAACAACAGGCAAATTCAGCTGGAATGGTTTCCAGTTAGTGCCATCATCATAGCTTATATACATGCCGTATTCGGTACCGCAATACAAAAGACCGGGCCTTTTTTTATCAGCACGTATACATCTTGCAAAATGCATGGCATTAATTCCGTTGGTGATCTTTGTCCATGTTTTACCGTAATCTTCGGTTTTAAAAACATAGGGAGTAAAATCATCGCTCTTGTATTTCGTTCCCACAAAATATGCTTTGCCTTTTTTGAACGGATCTGCTTCCACACAATTCCACATCATCCATTGCCCGGCTGCTGCGGGTGTTACATTGTCCCAGTTCTTACCGCCGTCTTTACTTACGTGGATCAAGCCATCATCGCTGCCTGTCCACAACAGGTCTTTTTCCAATGCAGATTCGGTGGCCGTAAAAATGGTGCAATACACTTCCACGCCGGTATTATCTTTTGTGATGGGGCCGCCGCTTGAGCGTTGTCTTTCTTTATCATTGGTGGTCAGGTCGCCGCCCAATGCTGTCCAGGATGCGCCTTCATTTTCGGTGGCGAATAAAATATTACCGCCGGCGTATAATTTTTTTGGATTGTGCGGCGAAAAGAAAATGGGAAAGTTCCATTGAAAGCGATACCTGGCAACATCGGCACCACCACCTAAGGGATCATCGGGCCAAACACTCACGGCCCTGTTCTCTCCTGTCCGGTGATCAAGCCTTGATAAGTAACCGCTGTAATTTCCGCCGTAGATAATATCCGGGTTCAATGGATCGGCAACCACGTAACCGCTTTCTGCACCGGCTGTTGGCTGCCAGTCATCGGTTGTGATTTGTCCACCATCGCTTCTTGAAAGGATCCGTACGGTTGAGTTATCCTGCTGTGCGCCTAGAATACGGTAAGGAAAATGGTTATCAGTACTTACCCGGTAAAACTGTGCAGTAGGTTGATTTTGATAAGTGCTCCAGTTATTGCCGCCATCAAAACTTACCTGTGCGCCGCCATCATCGGCAATGATCATGCGGCTGCCATCGGCGGGATCGATCCACAGGTCGTGGTGATCGCCATGTGGCGTATTGATATTACGGAATGTTTTTCCGCCATCGGTACTCTTTAAAAAATTCACATTGAGTACATAAACATTATTCTCATTTTTCGGATCAACAAAAACCTTGGTATAATACCAGGCCCGCTGCCGGATATTATTATCGCTGCTTTGCAATGTCCAGCTTTCGCCGGCATCGTTGCTCACGAATAAACCACCTGATGGATTTTCCACCAGTGCATAAACTTTATCGGTGTTGGATGGACACACGGTAACGCCAACAATTCCCCAAAGGCCTTTTGGAAATCCTTTTGCCGAAGAAATATTTTTCCATGTGTCGCCGCCGTCGGTACTTTTCCAGATACCACTTCCATCGCCGCCGCTTTCCAAACTGTAAGGCGTACGTTGTATGCGCCAGGTGCCAGCATAAAGAACGGAAGGATTGCCGGGTTCCATGATGAGGTCGCTGCAACCGGTTTGGTTATTTACGTACAAAACCTTCTTCCATGTTTTGCCGCCATCGGTTGTTTTGAATATACCCCGTTCTTCATTGGGGCCAAACAAATGGCCAATGGCTGCCACCCAAACGATGTCGGGATTTTTTGGATGAATAACAATGCGGATGATATGCCGGGTATCTTTGAGCCCGATATTTTTCCAGCTACGGCCGCCATCATCGGTACGCCAGATACCAAAGCCTTCACTCACATTTCCCCGCAATGTATTTTCTCCTTCGCCAACATATAAAACCGTAGGATCGCTGGGTGCAACAGCAATACAGCCCATGCTGCCGCCAAAATATTTGTCGCTGATATTTTTCCAATTACTGCCACCGTCAATGGTTTTCCAAACGCCGCCGCCGGTGCTGCCAAAATAAAATGTATTCTTTTGATTGAAGTCGCCCACAGCAGCGCCGCTTCTGCCGCCGCGGTATGGGCCAATGGACCGGTATTTTACATTGCTGAGTAAAAGACTGTCGTTGTTACTTACCGGGATGTTTTGTTTTTTCTGAGCAAAAGAAGAGGTTGCAACAAGCAATGTTGCAGCAAGCAGTGGAAGTTTTGGCATTGCATATAAATTAGTACCGGAAGGTACAAAATGAAATTTAAAAAGCCCCCCGGTAAATCGGGGGGCTTTTTATAAACGGTAAGTTTATTAATTACTTGAAGATGCTTTCGTCAACCGGTATATTGGTTTCGATCTTGTCGTAGTTTGTTTCTCCCTGTACACTGCTGGTGTTGGTAAAGGCAAACCAGAATCCGTCAACCTGCTTGTAATTGGAAAAACTGGTTTCAATTTCCATTTCTTCGCCATTGATGTTTCTTTTGCTTACCGTTTTGTTAAGTCGGTAGCTGTCTGCATTAATATAATAAGTGGTGAAAATTCCGTTCTTAAAAGTAACCTTCAGTTTGTAATGATCTGCTCCATCAACTTTTTCTTTTCCGAGCAGTTCAACAGAAGTCCCCTTATCCTTGTAGTCCAATAAAGCACTTTGTATGTCTAACTGGCTTTGTGCCGCCTTTGCCTGTTCTTCCGGCATATCAGTCGGTGCAGCCATTCCCTGTACCGGCATAAAAGAAATTCCCTTGCCCGGCGTAATGATCTGGTAGTTTTCTGTACCCATTACAGAAATATCCATGCGCATGCCCTTCATGTGCAGTTTGGTTATGGTGATGGCGATATCATTACCCTGGATACTCATGTTGCCTGAAAAACGTACCGAATTTAACGTAGATAATTTTGCTTTGCCGCCCAGGGCGTCTATGTATTTGTTAACAACATCATCAGCCGTTTGCGCCTGCGCAAACTGTGCAAATACCAACAATAGGATCAATGTTCCGAAGAGGACTATATTTTTCATGTTTAATTTTTTAGGCTGTAAATATAGGGGAATTCTTTACTGCAATTGTTTTTTTGGGTTTCCATTTATCTGGCAGCATCTACCTTTGGTAAAATTTAAAGATAAGGCAGATGAAAAGTTTTAAAATACAGGGCAATATTGTTGATATTCCCGCAAAGAACATTTTCTATGGAGAGATCGCTGTTGAAAACGGGAAGATCCTTTCTATCCGGGATATCTCAACCCCAAACCCCAAACCCCAAACCTCAAACCTGCCTACCGGACAGGCAGGCTATATCCTCCCCGGGTTTATAGACAGCCATGTTCATGTGGAAAGTTCCATGTTGGTACCATCTGAATTTGCAAAGTTGGCAGTGGTGCATGGCACAGTGGGTACCATCAGCGATCCGCATGAGATCGCTAATGTGTGCGGCATGGCGGGTGTGGAGTTCATGATCGAAAACGGAAAAACAGTTCCTTTCAAGTTTCATTTTGGAGCGCCCAGTTGTGTACCGGCCACCATTTTTGAAACAGCCGGTGCTGCACTCAATGCCGGAGAGGTAGATAAACTGTTACAGAAAGAGGAGATAAATTATTTAAGTGAGATGATGAATTTTCCCGGGGTACTTTATGGCGATGAAGAAGTACATAAGAAGATCGCTTCTGCAAAAAAATACGGCAAGCCGGTGGATGGCCATGCGCCGGGCTTACGGGGCGCTGATGCAAAAAAATATATTGATGCCGGCATTTCCACCGACCACGAATGCTTTACCGCCGAAGAAGCGCTGGATAAACTAAACTACGGCATGAAGATCCTGGTCAGGGAAGGAAGTGCGGCAAAAAATTTTGAAGCATTGATCGGCCTGATGCATGAGCATTATGAAATGATGATGTTCTGCAGCGATGATAAACACCCGGACAGCCTGGCCGATGGGCATATCAATCAATTATGCGCAAGGGCCGTTGCCAAAGGCATTGATGTATTTAAAGTTTTGCAGGCAGCATGTATCAACCCGGTAAAACATTACAACATGCATGTTGGTTTATTAAGAGAAGGCGATGCGGCGGATCTTATTGTAGTGGAAAACCTGGAAGATTTTAACGTTGTGCAAACGTATATCAATGGCGAACTGGTTGCAGATAAAGGAAAGTCATTGATCATTAGTGATCCACCAGGGCTGTTGAATAATTTTGATTGCAATGAGAAGCATATTTCAGACTTCGGGTTTCATATCTCCAACTTCGCAGAAAACATTTATGCCATTGAAGCATTGGATGGACAACTGATAACAAATAAGGTTTTGTGCAAACCAATTATGCAGAATGATCTGTATGAAGCGGATGTTGCAAATGATATTTTAAAGATCGTGGTGGTCAAT